>BNJS01003659.1_pt1:0-272500 | contig 319103 bp, 377 predicted proteins | sample 8540461 | NCBI WGS metagenome assembly BNJS01 (sample SAMD00202454, study PRJDB9452) | human saliva metagenome | isolation source: human saliva | place: Japan
ACCAAGAAGAATTGGGAGTGGAATGATGCAAAAAAACGACCGTTAGGGTCGTTTTTATTGTTACTTCAGTAATATATTTTTCTTAACATTCTATATTTAAGACATACCAATCAATTGCAAAAAAATCGGAATGACCTATTTTTTTAGAGATATCTACATAACCACCTTGCCATACTCTATCATCCATTTCACAAAAAAACACCTCTAATCCTCTCCCCACCAGCCTTTCTATCCTCTCCTTTCCATGCTCTTTCCTTAAAGAAATGTTAACATTTTCTTAAAACTAACTTATATTAGGAATCTTTAAGCCGCAGTCTGTATACTTTCTACAATCATCTAAGAAAGAGGTATGGATATGGATTTTCTAGTGATTCCGGCCTATGAGCCTGATTATAATCTTATTAAGCTGATAAAAAAAATTCACCATAAAAGTGATTTTCATATCATTGTTATCGATGACGGCAGCTCTTCCAAATGCCAGATAGTCTTTGAGCAGGCAGAGCAATACGCGACCGTGCTCCGTCATCAGGTCAATCAAGGCAAAGGGCAAGCGCTGAAAACTGCTTTTACCTTTATCCAGACACTGAAGAACTATGGAACGGTTGTAACAGCAGATGCGGATGGCCAGCACAAGGCCTGGGATATTTTCCGTGTAGCGAGCAAGGCTTCTGAAAATCCTAATCGGCTGATTCTGGGAGCACGCGCCTTTACTGGCAAGGTGCCCCTACGCAGCCGCTTCGGTAATAGTCTGACTCGGGCTTCTCTTCAAGCTTCAGACTGGCGTGGGTGTCTCCGATACTCAGACAGGCTTACGAGCCTTTACAACCAACATGATTCCATTTATGCTAAAGGTAGAGGGTCAGCGCTATGAGTATGAAATGAACATGCTCTTAGAAGCCAGCAAGGAATATCCCATTTTGGAAGTGCCCATTGAGACGGTCTATATCAATGACAATCAAGGCTCGCACTTCCGACCGATTCGGGATGGGCTCATGATTTATAAAAATATATTCAAATTTGCCCTGACTTCTCTCAGCAGCTTCGTCGTAGACTACATCGTCTACGCACTGGCTCTCTTGTTTAGCTGCTGTGCCGACCAGCCTGAGAATTCTTCTCGCAAATGGGATTGCCCGAGTGACCAGCTCAATCTTTAACTATTCGACCAATAAAAAGCTGGTCTTTAAGAACGACGACAGTATACTCAAGACAGGAACTGGCTATTTCAGCCTGGCTGTAGTGCTCTTTATCCTAGATACACTGCTGATTCGCCTCTTCTATGCTGTCTTTGGTCTCAATCTTCTGATTGTCAAAATTATCGTCGGCATTTTGCTCTTCACTGTCTCTTGGATGGTGCAAAAGAGATTTATTTTTAAGGAAAGGACACACACCGCATCATGAAATTTTTAAAGAAACGCTATGCCTATGCCTCCATTTTCGGGCTGCTTCTGATAGCTTCTTTCAGCTACTCCATGCTGAAAACCTTTGTCATCGCAGAGACCATTTCCACGGTTTCAAGTACGAGTTCGTCGTCCAATGCCAAGGCTGCCAGCAAGGCTGCAGAAACAGCGACTGTGACGGATACCAGCTATTCAGACGACAACATCTCGGTCACATTGACTGAAAAGACCGTCAGCAACACCCAGGTCTACATCGCTGATGTGACCGTCAGCTCATCAGAATACCTCAAAACGGCCTTTGCCCAAAATACCTACGGAAACAATGTCACTGCCAAAGCCTCTGTCACTGCCGCCAACAACAATGCTATTCTAGCTGTCAACGGTGACTACTACGGGGCTAATACAACTGGCTATGTCATCCGCAATGGTGTCGTCTACCGCGATACAGTCCGAGAAGACTCTAGCAATGGTGATTTGGCTATTTACAAAGACGGCTCCTTCAAGATTATCTATGAAGACCAAGTCTCTGCCGATCAACTGGTCAAAGACGGTGTAGTCAATCTCTTGGCCTTCGGCCCATCTCTAGTAGAAAATGATGAGATTGTCGTTGATACCAACTCCGAAGTCGGCCAGTCCATGTCTTCCAATCCACGGACAGCTATCGGTATCATTGATGAAAACCACTACATCATCATCGTTTCAGACGGACGCACCTCAGAAAGCGAAGGGCTTTCCCTCTACCAGATGGCAGAAATCATGAAATCTTACGGTGTCAAGACCGCCTATAACCTTGATGGCGGCGGATCCTCTACACTTTACTTTAACGGTCAGGTCATTAACAAACCTACAACCAACGGAAATACTATCTCAGAAAGGTCGGTGAGTGATATTGTCTACATCGGTTACTAATCCCAGCAAAAAACGTTTTAGAAAAACAGCCCTTATCTACGCACTATTAACGATTTTCTTCTTTGCTTTCAGCAGAATCTATGAATCCTTCAGTTTCGGCGAAACATCTAGCCACATGCACTATCTCTTTACCATTCCTCTAACGGGCGGCATCCTACTCCTGCTCTTTATGAAGGTCATCCCTAATCTCTCTCGGCTCAGCCTCAACCTTTGGAACTCAGCTGTAGCCATCATGACAGCCGGCATGCTCTTCCGTGGCATCGTCAATCTATCCGGACGATCCACAACGCTGGATATGCCCTACTGGTATGTAGGAGCAGCCTTTGCGGCTCTGGCGCTACTCTCCATGGTCTTTACTCGCAGTGTGTGGAAGGCGGAAGAGCAAGCTCAACCAATACCCAACAAAAAAGAAGACGCAGAACTAAGTCGCTGTGAAACCTACAGTCAAGTATAAACCAAAAAACCTCAGAAAAATCTGAGGTTTTTATTCTAGTGATAATCTTTCTGATTCTTCATTACTATGAGCTGTTAAAAAAATTTGCTTTTTCATTCACACTCATACACATCACCCGTCAGCGGGTCAATGACTTCTGCTAGCTTAAAATATCCCTGCTCATAATGGTAATGACAGATGGCGCAGTTGCCAAAGCGCACCTTGGGGTCCAGAGCTTGAGCCGCAATTTTGAGATAGAAGGCCCACATGGCACCACCGTGGCTGACGGCCAAGACTGGCTCTGCATCCGCTTGCTCCATGACCTCAGTCAGAGTGACTAGCACGCGCTCACCGACTTGGTCCACACCTTCTCCGCCATAGGGAACGAAGAGGTCTTCAAAAGAGGCGGCTCCTGGCCGAAATTTCGGTTGCAGGCGTTCGGGCTGAGCTTCAAAAAGACCAAAGTTCCATTCTTTAATACCCTTAAGGCGAGTATAGTCGGTCCGGCCAGAGACAAGTTCCAGAGTATCAGAAGCCCGCTCCTGAGTAGAGGAGAAGAGACGTCCAAAACGAATGCCCCGCTCTTTCAAATAAGCTCCTGCCTGCCGGGCCTGTTCCTGCCCCAGTTCAGTCAAAGGAGAGTCGCAAGATCCCTGCACTAAACCCTCTTGATTGAAAAAGGTCTGGCCATGCCGCATCAAGTATAAATCTTTCATTTATTTTCCCTCCCAGCTGCTAAAATCGTGACCAATCACTTCTTCTAGGTAAAATTGGTCCTGTTCAAAAGTAAACTTCAAAATCCCACAGTTGGTCATGTGACCTAGAGCATCCAGACGCCAGTTTTTCCGCCAAGCTCTGGCAAAATTGGCCATGGCCCCGCCATGGGAGACCATGAGCACAGACTGACCATCCGTCTCTTGCATGAGCTGAAGAATTGTCGTTGCCATACGCTCCTGGACCTGATCCTGTGATTCACCGCCGTAGGTCACAAAGAAATCTCCATAAGGCAAGGGGGGATTAAGGTCTTCGCTTTCCCCTTCAAAGGTGCCGAAGTTCCACTCCTTGAGTCCCTTGACACGCTTATAGGGAAGCTTCCCGTTTGTTACCAATTCCAAGGTATCACAGGCCCGCTCTTGAGTAGAGCTATAAGCATCGTCAAAAGTAATTCCGGCATCCTTAAAATATTGTCCTGCCACCTTGGCCTGATAAATACCAAAATCGGTCAGAGGAGCATCACACCAGCCCTGCACCTTGTGGCGCAGGTTGAAAAGCGTTTGGCCATGCCGCATCAGATAAAGAATTTTTGCCATCATTCACATCTCCTTTAGATGAGTTCTAACTTTTCAAAGGCCTTGTAGAGACCGTCTTGGCTGACCGAGTCTGTCACCAGATCTGCTATGGCCTTGATTTCCGCTCCGCCATTTCCCATAGCAACCCCAACCTGACAATAGTCCAGCATAGGAATATCAACCTTGGCATCACCGAAAGCCAGAGTATCTGCCCTGTCAGCATGAAGATGCTTCAGCAGAACCTCAATGGCATGCACCTTGGTAATATCTTTGACTCCTAAGTCACCAAAGAGAGCATGCTCGCCCTTGCCTCCCCAAGTACCCGCCTTGAGCTCAGGAAAAGCAGCCTTAGAGTCTAGATGGTCTTGGTAGCTCTTTAGAATGAAGCTGACTTTGTTCAGGTCGTCTCGGTAGAGCTCCCCACCATAAACCAGGCCATGAAGAGCTTCTTCTGCCTCCATATTTACGACTTCTTCTGGATTGGCTCCTTTTCCAAGGATGTAGGTCTGAAGCACTGGTCGCGCTGCTTCGCGGAAGCCCCTGCTTGCAAAGAGACCGTTATTACTCTCCAGGTAAACTCTAGCCCTCTCTCCTGAAGCCAGTCGACTAGGCTTTTAGCGACATCTCGCGGAATCAGCTGGTGCAGAATAACCTGACCCTTATGCTCCACATAAGAACCGTTGCCACCAATCATGCCATCAAAGCCAATATCCCAAATTTCCGGCGGCATCTCAGCCTTGCTGCGACCGGTACAGACATAGACCAGATGGCCCTTTTCCCGTGCCTTGCGAATGGCAAGTATAGCCGACTCCGGTATATGATTATCATAGTCGATGATGGTACCATCCACATCCAGAAAGATGATTTTTCTCGTCATAAAACTTCCTCTTCCTCGCATTTGCCGAATGCTTTCTACTAATAATCCAAGCTAGCAAACGTTTTCTTCAATTTTTACAAATTCTCCTATTCTGACCCAGATTTATTTTATAAAAGCTTCACTCTATTATATACCTTTTTGAAAGCCTTTTCCTATAGAATTATCAGAGATAATGGTACTATCCTTTTTTCAGAGAAAAAAAGCAAGAAGGACAGCTTTTAATCAGCTTGTTCCTTCTGATCTTTTTATTCCCAGCTTATCTACTCATCCTCTGCTTCAAACAGCCAGAGTTTAGAATCAAAGTCATAGCTTGGCTTTTGCTCAGAATCCTCCAGTAACTGACCGCTGGAAGCGTCCGTGGTGACCAGTCCAACTCGCATAAGCTCAGCCCCAGTATAGCTACGCCCCTCTAGCCGATAGACCTTATCCACAGCCAGTCCTTTCAGTTGCAAACGCTGATGAGAGCGATTGACTTGATTGAGGACCTTGAAAGTGCCTAAAAGTGCGGTGTTCTGATCCTGACTGACAACCATCCAAGCTGTCTGCCCATCTCCCTTAAATGGCGACTGCAGTCGATAAAAAGTTCCATTATGAATCAGTTCTCGATGGCGCTTGTAAAAAGCTATCTGTTCCCTGACTTCAGCCAATTCTCCTGGGCTTAGCTGATTAAGATCCAGCTCATAGCCAAAGGAACCGAAAAAGGCGACATTGCCCCGCGTCTTTAACGGAGTCACACGATTGGTCTGGTGATTGGGCGCGATGGAGACATGGGCTCCCATAGACGAAAGCGGATAGAGAAGACTGGTCCCGTACTGGATTTTCAAGCGCTCAATCGCATCCGAATCATCGCTGGTCCAAGCTTGAGGAGCATAGTAAAGCATGCCTGGATCAAAGCGTCCTCCACCTGAAGAGCAGGACTCAAATAACAAGCTTGGATACCGACTGGTCAAACGCTCATACAAGTCATAAACGCCCAAGACATAGCGGTGAAAAATCTCTCCTTGCTGATCGGCTGGCCAGGCAGCCGAGAAGACATCCGTCAGAGGGCGATTCATATCCCATTTGATATAATCCAGCTGCGCTTCCTCGAGAATCGCTGACAGACGCTCAAATATCTCATTCACTACTTCCGGCCGAGAATAGTCCAAAACAAACTGGTTCCGACCATGGCGGGGCTGTCTATCTGGCACTGCCAGTAGCCAGTCAGGATGAGTTCGGTAGAGTTGGCTGTCCTTATTGACCATTTCCGGCTCAAACCAAAGACCAAACTTCATGCCCAAAATGTGAATTCGCTCTGCTAGCGAGCCCAGCCCCTGCGGCAGCCTTTCTGGATTGACAAACCAATCACCCAGCCCAGCGCGGTCATTAGTCCGCTGGCCAAACCAGCCGTCATCTAGCACAAAGAGTTCCACTCCTACTTGCTGAGCCTTTTCAGCAAGATCCAGCAGCTGATTCTCACTAAAGTCAAAATAGGTAGCTTCCCAGTTATTGATGAGCACAGGACGCGCTCGCTCGCGCCAGTATCCCCTTGCTAGACGTTGACGAAATAGCTGATGAAAAACTTGACTCATGCCGTTGAGGCCCTGCTCAGAATATACCAGCAGAGCTTCTGGACTGGTAAAGGATTGGCCCGCAGCCAGCTTCCACTCAAAACCGAAAGGATTGATGCCTAGCTGCAACCGGGTCACATCATAGGTGTCCACCTCAGCCTGAATAAGAAAGTTACCTGAATAGACCAAGGCTGCTCCTAGAACTTGACCTGAAAACTCTGTCGTTTCCGCTCGCTTGAGAGCTACAAAAGGATTGTGGTGGGGACTGGAAATACCACGAGTTGACTCAATGGACTGAATCCCCTGCTGAAGCGGGCGCTCCTTGATATGGCGCTCCCGGGCCCATGCTCCTGATAGCTGCAGCCAGTCAAAGTCAGCATCTAACAGATCCAGTGACAGACTAGCTAGGGATTCCAAATAGCAAGTCTCCCTGCCTTGATTGATCACTTTGTTGGAGCGAGCAATAACCGGCCAATCAGTAAAAATCGTATAAAACAGCTGAACTTCTACTTTTGTCACCGCATCTCGCAGGGTTAGAATAAGAGTCTTAGCCTCTGTTTGAGTCTCTGTATAAGTAGCGGGCAGCCCCTCTAAAGCTGGTTTACCATCTACCATCTGATGACTGACATAGACAAAGTCAGTAACACGCGAGCCATTTTTCTGGCGCAGACAAATAGAGGGATGACGAAAATCTGTTGTGCCGTATTCTGGAAATTCCTGCCGCACATGCTCCAAAGAATAACGTAAATCCCCTTCTTTCCGATAGGTCGTCATGGGCCGATGCTGCAGCTCCACCAGATAAGAATAATCCCGCTCCGGTACCGCCGCGCCATAGTAAAGCTGCAAGAGTTTACCATCCTCCGAAACCCGAAAAATATAAGAAACCTCGCCATTAGTCAGATGAAATTGCCTGCACTCTTCCTTAAACAAAATACTCGCCTTATTCATGGTCTTCTCCTTTCACAGTTTGCAATCAAACTTCCACTTTCATTATAAAAAAGGCTCCCCCTTTTGGTAAGCCTTTCTTTCTAGTATTATTTATCCAAATGTGACTTTTTACAGCTCCTGTCCCAGATGAGAGCTAGCCTTGCGAAAATTCAAGGGCGACTGGCCACGCGCCTTCTTGAAGGCTTTTGAAAAGCTCTGTGTTCCGGCAAAGCCTGTCTTATTGGCAATCTCTTCCACCGAAAGCTGACTGCTCGTCAGCAAATCAGCTGCCATATTGAGCCGCAAGTCATTGCTGTACTCCTTAATCCCCTTGCCTACTTCATCCTTGAAAATCCGAGATAGGTAGGAAGGGTGTAGCGCTAATTTCTGCGCCAACTCCTGCACAGATAAACTTTCTGGCAGATGGCTACTCAGCAGTTCCAATACCTGCTGGACATAAGGATTGACTCGACGGCTTTCCGTGATTAAGGATGTCTGCTTAAGACGTTGGGACAAGAGCTCTAAGAATCGATAAACTTGCTTTGCAGAGCTAGTTCAGCTGTTATTCCGCTGCCTTCGTAAGCCAGACTTTCAAAGACCAAGGCCTTAAATTCCTGCAAAGAAGTCAGCTCAAAAGACCATTGGCCAGACTGTAGTCCCAGAGCCTGCAGATAAGGAGGCAAGAGGCGTCCACCCAGTCCCATCCAGACATAAGACCAAGGCTCTTCTCCATCAGCCTGATAAAAGACCGACTGACCCGGTGGCACCACAAAGCCCTGCCCTTCCTGCAAATCATAGCGCTGATTGCCCACGGAGTAAGTCCCCCGTCCCTCCAGTACGATGTGGATGACATAAACATCCCGAACAGCCGGCCCAAAGCTATGATGGGCTTCCGTTTTCGAATAACCGCAGAAGGCAAAAAAAAACAATCATCTTGGCCAAACTGCATAGACTTAACCAAGGTCAGCGAATGCTCCATCAGCTCCTCCTTAGATTTGGATAATTTTTTTATCCTTATTATAAAACAAAAACCACTAAACAGCAAATGAAGCTGATTAGTGGTTTCTTCATTCATCTTAAAAAGATTGAACGGATGGGTTATGATTGAAGAGAGCATGGGTAGCCTTATAGATATGATAGGCTGTTGCAGCGTTATTCATAGTGTAAAGGTGTATGCCCGCTACATCTTGGGTCACCAAGTCAACAATTTGATCCACAGCATAAGCCAGACCAGCTGCTCTCAGAGACTCTGGATCATGTTCGTACTTATCCAGAATAGCCCGGAATTTTCTTGGCAGCTTGATATTCTCGCATGTCTTAAGCAGGCGGAGAGCCTGATTGCGATTGAGAATCGGCATAATCCCAGCATGGATTGGCACTTCAATACCAGCTAAAATGCACTTGTCCTGAAAATCATAAAAGCGCTCATTATCAAAGAAAAGCTGGGTCACCAGACTAGAACAGCCAGCATCGACCTTTTTCTTCAGATTTTGAATATCCGAAATCTGATTTGGCGAATCCGGATGGCCCTCTGGATAGCAAGCTCCGATGATGTCAAAGTGCGGTGCTTCTGTCTTGATGTATTCTATCAAGTCAGTCGCATAGGTAAAATCATCCTTAGGCGCCACATCTGGAAAAATATCCCCTCGCAAAGCTAAAATCTGATGGACACCAACCCGATCCAAAGACTGCAAGATATTAGACACCATGTCTTTGGTCAGATAGACCGCGGGTAGGTGAGCAATCGTCGGAATCTGGAGTTCGTTGGCGATGAACTCAGTCAAACGAACCGTCGTCTCCTCAATGTCAAACTTATTATTGCTGGCTGTCACACTGATAAAGTGAGGAGCCAAATCTTGCATCTCTCTCAATGCCTGAAAAATCTTATCATTGCCTACTGCCGGATTGGGAGGAAATACTTCAAATGAGAGACTGGGTGTGTGACGACGAACCATATAACAAAAAGTTCCTTTCAATGATGGTAGTGATAGCCGAGGACAATCCTAGAAGAATAGCTCCTGCAGGATTGTCAGCTCTGCTTCAATTTTAGTATGTTCCTCCATCAAGATCAACTGTTGAGGTTCAAGGAGGATTATTTCAGGTGTTGTCTAGCTGCTTTAGCTGCTTCTACTAAGCGCTCCAAGCTAGCTTTAGTTTCTGGGATACCACGAGTTTTAAGACCACAGTCAGGGTTGATCCAGACCTTGCTGCTTGGCACCTTAGCCAAGATAGCTTCAATCGTATGGTCAATTTCTCCTTCGTTTGGCACACGCGGTGAGTGGATATCGTAAACTCCAGGCCCCACTTCTGTCTGGAAGTTCTTAGCCTTGAGCTCATCCAGGATTTCCAAGTTAGAGCGGCTAGCTTCAAAGGAAATCACGTCCGCATCCATGTTGTCGATAGCAGGGATGATATCGGTAAATTCTGAGTAACACATGTGAGTGTGGATTTGCGTATCTGGCGCTACTGTTGAGTGTACCAAGCGGAAGGCTGGAATTGCCCAGTCAAGGTAGTCTTCGTACCAGTCGCTGCGACGGAGTGGCAATTTCTCACGAAGAGCAGCCTCGTCGATTTGGATAATCTTCACGCCCGCAGCTTCAAGATCAAGTACTTCATCCTTGATAGCAAGTGCGATTTGAAGAGTAGAATCCTTGATAGAGATGTCTTCACGTGGGAATGACCAGTTGAGGATGGTAACAGGTCCAGTCAGCATACCTTTAACAGGTTTGTCAGTACGGCTTTGTGCGTAGCTAGACCATTTAACAGTGATTGGGTTGAGACGAGTCACATCACCCCAGATGATTGGTGGTTTGACCCCACGCATACCGTATGATTGTACCCAACCATTTAGAGAAGAGGTAGCCTGACAGATTTTGACCGAAGTACTCAACCATGTCATTACGCTCGAATTCACCGTGCACCAGCACGTCAAATCCGACTTCTTCTTGCCACTTGATCCATTCATTGATCTGCTCAGCTAAGAACTTGTCATAGTCTTCTGCTGACAGCTCACCCTTGCGGAAGGCCAAACGTTTAGCACGGACTTCCTTAGTTTGAGGGAAGGAGCCAATTGTTGTAGTTGGCAACGGTGGCAGATTGAGTGTCTTGTGCTGGATTTCCCTCACGTTCTGCAAAGGCTGGCAAACGAGTGTAGTCAGCGTCTGTCAAACCAGCAATCCGCGCACGAAGTTCTGCATTTTCACCAACACGTTCAGTCGCAAAGAGTTCTTTGTTAGCAGCAAGTGCTTCTGCACCGCTGCCATTGCGGATAGCATCCAAGTCACGGATTTCATCCAATTTTTCCACCGCAAAGGCAAAGTGGTTCAAGATTGCTGGTTCAAATTCTTCATTAGCCGTTGTAAATGGCACATGGAGCAGTGAACATGAGCTTGTCAACACAATGTTTTCAGCTGGGATTTGCTCAAGAACCGCCAAGCTCTTTTCGTAGTTATTGCGCCAGATGTTTTTACCATTGACAATCCCTGCATAAAGAGTCTTATCAGCTGGGAAGCCACCTTTTACAAGTTCAAGTGTTTTCTTGCCTTCGACAAAGTCCAAACCAATCGCATCTACCGGCAGCTCTACAAGATCCGCATAGATGTCACGAACATCACCAAAGTAGCTTTGAACCAAGACTTCCAAGCCTTTCTTGTCTGCCAGAAGTTTCTTATAAAGGTCCAAGAAGAGAGCTTTTTCTTCTGCTGACAGATCCTTGACCAGACTTGGCTCATCCAGCTGGATACGCTCTGCGCCCAGCTCTGCTAATTTTGCAAAAACTTCTTGATAAGCTGCAGCTAGTGCATCTACAAAGTCAGCCGGAGCCACACCGTCTTCAAAGTCAGATACTTGCAAGAGAGTGAATGGACCAACCACAACTGGACGGGTTACCAAGCCCAACTCTTTGGCTTCTGCAAATTCATCAAAAATCTTATGCCCAGCCAGCTTGACTTGGGTTTCTTTCAAATTTAGGAACGATATAGTGGTAATTGGTGTTGAACCATTTCTTCATCGGAAGGGCACGGACATCCCCTTTTTCGCCCTGATAGCCACGAGCCAAGGCAAAATACCGCTCCAAGTCAGTCAACTCCAAGCCTTGCACAGATGACGGCACCACGTTAAAGAGAAAAGCCGCATCCAGAACATTGTCATAATGAGAAAAGTCATTTGACGGAATCTCTGAAATCCCTTTTTCCTTAACAATATTCCAGTGCTTAGCGCGCAGCTCCTTAGCTGCAGCCAGAAGATCTTCTGCTGAGATTTCATGTCTAAAGTATTTTTCAGTTGTAAATTTCAATTCGCGGAATTCACCCAAACGTGGGAAACCAATGATAGTCGTTGACATAAACGTCCTCCAAAATTTTTCTTGATTTTATCTTATCAGAAAATCCCCCCTCTGTATAATTGGAATTTCCCAGAGTTTGATATAGCCTAAAACTATAACCAACCTCATCAACCAATTCAAAATCCCTATTTTAACAGCACTATTGACTGAAATTATTGTTTGCTATAGGTAGAAATTATGACCTTGGAAAAAGAAAAACCAGCGAGAATAAAATCTCGCTGGTTTCTTTTCATTCTTTTACTAACGCTTTTTTCTCCTCCTTCTCCACAACAAACTCTCTAACCAAGCGGTAGATAACTGCAAAGATGGGCGTGAAGAAAATCATGCCGACCAAGCCAAAGAGATTACCTCCAATCAGGGCCGCGGCTAGAGTAAAGAGAGTTGGGAGACCGACGGACTGGCCGACCACGCGCGGATAGATGACATTGCCCTCAATCAGCTGCACTCCCTGAAAGACTGCGATTGAAAGAAGAGCTTTCCAAGGGCTGTCGGTGAAGATAAAGATAGCACCCAGAGCACAAGCTGAGAAAGGCCCGATGTAGGGAATGAAAGAGAGCACTCCGGCCAAAACCCCTGTCAAGGCAGCATAAGGCAGGCCTGTCAGAGAGTAGGCGATAAAGACTAAAATCCCAACAATGACGGCCTCTATCATCTGCCCCATCAGAAACTTATCATAGGTCTCAACAATGACAGAACCGACATAGGATAGGCGTTTCACAGCCTTCCCAGGAAGCAGGACTTGCAAGAGACGGCTAGTGATTGTCTGCAAATGCTCCTTGCTGCTCAAGAAGGCAAACATGAGAAAGATTGACATGATGACAGAGAAGAAATTGCCAAAGATGGCAGAGATATTGCCTGTCAGACTGCCCAGAAGAGAGATGGCTCGGTTGACAATGTCGCTGTTTTGCAGCTGCTTGGTCAAATCTTTCAGCTGACTAGAGGAAAGCAAGCCAGACTGCTGCAGCCACTTGGCTACCTGAGGTGCTACTTTGCCGATTGTTGCGCTCAGCTGATTGACAGCTGTGGTCAAAGTCGGTACGACAATAGAAACAATCCTGTCATAATGAGAACTAAAATCAGCACCTCTAAAACTAAGGCCAAACCGCGCTGCAACTTCTGAGGGACTCGGCATTTGTCCAAGAGGTCTTCCAGCTTTTTCATTGGGACATTAAAGATAAAGGCTAGGACTCCACCCAATATAATGGGTGAAAAAACCGAAGTCAGACTCTGCAGGCCAGACCAGATGTTCCCGATATAGAGAACCAGAGCCAGAGCAAGCGCCGCAAATACGATTAGTTTATAAGATTCATTTATTTTTTTCATAAGGCTTCCTTTTAAGGTTTTGTCATTTCCTTATTTTATCATAATTTCCGAGGGCTTTCGAGCAGGAGGAAGCATGGCAACACACAGGTCAGTCCGCTTTGTCATCGATCTTGAATTTGGGTACATCTTGAAGATAAAAAATCCCCGATATGATAGCTAGAACGCCGGCCAAGTTCCCCAAAAATGGAATGATTCCTGCAAGAAAGGCGAAAAAGAGAAGCTTATGGCTCATCTTATTGACTCTTGGCTCTTCACTATAATGAGCCATTCCGACAATAGAAAGCCCCAAAAACAGCAAGCTTATTAATACTATCAAGCCGCCCCAGTCAGACTTTCGACCATTTTGGGAACTAAAGCAACTATTTCCCAGTGCCATCTCTGAGAAGAAGCGTAAAAGATGATGAGGCCTCCTAAAATTCCAGTAATTCCATTTACCAATAACAATTTCTTTGACTTCATAGCAATCTCATTCTTTCTTTTTTAAACATAGTATACCTAGCCACTTTCTAATCTGTCAACCTTTATAAAAGAATGACTGTTTCATCCGATAAATCCGTTTTCATTCATATTATCTTATGATAAAATAAGCTTATGCACAAGAAAACGATTATTGATTTTAAGCAGTTGGGCCAACGCCTGATTTTTACGAATCCCATCAAGGAACTAAAGACTCGCCATCTTGACCAATTGGAAGAACTTTTGACAGAGATTGAGGGCTGGCAGGAGAAAGGATACTATGCTGTCGGTTATGTCAGCTATGAAGCAGCTCCAGCCTTCGAAGAAAAGTTCCAAGTTCATTCCGCTCCGCTCCAGAAAGAATATCTCCTCTACTTTACTATCCACGATAAGGCCGAGCAGGCTTCCATTCCCTTGACCTATGAGGAAGTGGAAATGCCAGCGGCTTGGCAGGGGCTGACTTCTGAGCAAGAGTACCAGAAGGCTATTGAGACCATTCATCATCATATCCGCCAGGCGATACTTATCAGGTCAACTACACGGTACAGCTGTGCGCGGAGCTCAATCCTGAGGACAGCTTGGCTATTTACAATAGGCTGGTCGTCGAGCAAAATGCTGCCTACAATGCTTATGTAGAGCATGATGAGACCGCCATCTTGTCCATCAGTCCTGAACTCTTTTTTGAGGAGCAGCGAGGTCAACTGACCACTCGTCCTATGAAAGGAACTACCAATCGGGGACTGACCTTAGAGCAGGATAGAGAGCAGGCTGCATGGCTGGCCCAGGATGCCAAAAACCGAGCAGAAAATATGATGATTGTCGATCTGCTGCGCAATGATATGAACCGTATTTCTCAAACAGGCAGCGAGCGGGTTGAGCATCTCTGTAGCGTCGAGCAATACTCTACAGTATGGCAGATGACCTCTACCATCAAAAGCCAGCTGCAGGAGAGAGTCGGGCTGGCAGAGATTTTCAAGGCGCTCTTTCCTTGCGGATCCATCACAGGCGCGCCTAAGATTTCGACCATGGCTATCATCAAGGCAACAGAAAAAGCCGCCCGCGGGGTCTACTGCGGTACAGTCGGCATCTGCCTGCCAGACCAGAGACGGATTTTCAACGTCGCCATCCGCACCATTCAGCTGGAGGGAAAGAAAGCCATCTATGGCGTTGGTGGCGGCATCACTTGGGACAGCACCTGGAAATCTGAATACATCGAAACCCAGCAAAAATCTGCCGTCCTCTATCGGAAAAATCCGCGATTCGACCTGATTTCTACAGGAAAAGTGACGGACGGAAAGCTGACCTTGCAAGACCAACACCTGCAAAGACTGACAGAAGCAGCTAGCTACTTCGCCTATCCTTTCGACCAAGACAAACTAGAGCAAGAGTTAGAAGAAACCAGCGCTCAGCTAGACAAAGGACAGGATTACAGGCTGCGTATAGCTCTAAAAAAAGACGGCAGTATTGAACTAGAAACGACTCCTCTACTACCGCTGACAAAGACTTTCAGAAAGGCAAAACTGCTCGAGCAGACAGCCAATCTAGCCCAGCCCTTTACCTATTTCAAAACCAGCCATCGGCCACATCTGACCTTGGAGCAGCAAGAACAGATTTACTACAATGCTCAAGGCCAGCTGCTGGAAACCTCTATCGGCAATCTGCTGCTGGAACTAGACGGCAGGCTCTACACGCCTCCAGCTAAACTTGGCCTGCTCAAGGGTATCTACCGCCAGCAGCTACTGGATAAGGGTCAGGCTACTGAGAAAGTTTTAACGCTAGCTGACCTGGCTCAAGCAGAGAAAATCTACGCCTGCAATGCAGTCAGAGGACTGTACGAGCTGGAGATTGAGGATGAAGAGTTCCACAATTTGCAACTTGCTTTTAATCCTCATCAAAAACTTTAGAAATATTTGAGAAATTCTTTATAAATATTTGAAGGTTTGGCGCTATACTAATTAATAAGAAGAGGAGTTTTCTTTCCTAAGATCATGAAAAGGAGAATTGATCATGGAAAATGTTTTGGTTTTACAGCAAGTTAGCAAAAAATTCGGCCGGCAGTACGCTCTGACCGATGTGAGTCTGACGATAAAAAAAGGAGATATTTACGGTTTAATTGGCAAGAACGGGGCCGGTAAGACCACTCTGATCAAGGTCATCACCCAGCTCTTGGAAGCGAGTAGTGGCAATGTCTCCCTTTTTGGCTCTCAGAACTATCAAGAATGGACGCAGAGCCTCAAGCGGGTCGGATCGGTTATCGAAACACCGGTCGCTCACAACCACCTGACAGCCTATGAAAATCTCAGCTACTACTGCAAGCTCCGCCATATTCCCCATGCGGATAAGGTCATCCATGAAACCTTGGAATACGTGGACTTGACGGATACCGGCAAGAAGAAATTTCGTGACTTCTCTCTCGGGATGAAACAGCGGCTGGGTCTGGCTATTGCGCTTCTTACTAGACCTGACCTGATGATACTGGACGAGCCTATCAATGGCCTGGATCCGGTCGGCATCAAGGAATTCCGCCAGCTGGTGCAGCGGCTCAACGAGGAGTTGGGCATGACCTTTATCATCTCCAGCCATATCCTGTCTGAACTCTACCTAGTGGGTACCCGGTTCGGCATTATCGAGGAAGGACGGCTGATTCGCGAGATTTCAAAAGCGGAGTTTGAAGAACAGAGCGAAGACTATATCGTGCTTAAAACATCGCAGTTGGAAGAAGCCAGCCGGCTGATTCACGACCAGCTCATGCATCGTATCAAGGTGGTCAATGCTTCTGACGAGATTCATATCTTTACCCATTCGCATGAGATTAGCAATATTGTCAAGGAACTTGCAGCTGCAGATATACCGGTGCAGGAGATTTACTATGCACGTCAAAATCTAGAAAACTTCTTTACAGACTTGGTCAAATGACAAAGGGAGGCTTATCATGATGGATTTCATTAGAGCCGATTTATACCGGCTCATGCGCTCAAAGGCTTTTGGATTACTGAGTTTTTACTATTCTGTGTGATTTTCTCAGCAACCTTCTTCCAAGCAAATATTCATTTAGGAGTAAATATCTCCAGAAATGAGGCTGCTACTCAAGCTCTAGGAAAACTAACCGGAATTCAAGCTCTGGACTATTTTGCAGGCAATACAGACGGTCTGCTCTTTTTCACCATCATTGGTATCGGTATGGTCCTAGGAGTGGACCTGTCTCGGAAACTTTATAAAAACTGCCTGAGCTACGGCATCTCTAAACTCAGCTATTATTTTTCTAAGTTCTTTGTTTGCGTTAGCATCGCAGCTTTTCATTTCCTGCTGATTTTATCAATCTCCTTTGTGACCGCTAGTCTGTCCAACGGAATTGGCAGCGCCCCCAGCTCTTTTTTGCCTCAGCTGGGAGCTGCTCTCTTCGTTCAATTTCTCAGCACGATTACATGGATTGCCATCATTTCTTTTGTACTCTATGCCAGCCACTCGATTGTATCTATCTTTCTGACCTATTTCCTTGGCGGTACCTTACTGACTATTCCCCTCATCTTTTACCCTGACAATGAATGGTTGCTCTATCTGACTCTGCGATTTAACACAGATATGGCAGCAGATAGCGGAGCTGTTATCAAGGCTATCCTGACAGTGGTAACGGTCACCCTGCTCTTTCTAGGTGGCGGGCTGATGGTTTTCAAAAAGAAAGATTTATAAAAAGCAGGAACAATCTTAATCATTCAGAGGAGATTTCATGTTACATACTATTCAGGCGGAGCTCTACCAGCTTGTCCGCTCCAAGCTTTTTTGGCTAATAGAAGGGCTGCTCTTTTTCCTCATTTTCATCAGCTCTCTTGGTGAAAGAAACTTTAATTTTTATATCTCTACATCTTCTGATCCAGAAGAAATAGTCATCCAAGGTTGGACAGGATTTGAAGCTCTCGGGCAGCTTGCTAAAGACTTCCTGCCCTTTGTCATGATTACTGTCCTTGTGCTCATCATCTTTCTGTTAGGTCGTGACCTGACTAGAAAACTGTACAACAATATATTAGCTGGCGGGATTTCTCGGAAAGAATTTTACCTATCCAAAATAGCTGTTCTTATCACAATTATCATCTTGCAAATGGCGGCAGCCTTTGCTGTAGCCTTTATCTTTGGGAGCCTCTTCCACGGACTTGGAACTATGCCAAAGAACTTTTTCTGGAGCTTCTCCTTGTCTTTCTTTCGCTCCTTTCTCTTTATTATGACCTGCAGTTCCGTAGTTACCTGTCTTCTCTACCTGACCCGCTCCACCCTAGCTAGTTATCTGGTCTTTTTCGCCCTGATTATGCTTCAGTCTAGCCTCGTTATCGTTTTCCCTCAGATAAATTCTGAACTATTCTTATTCCTTATCCTAGCTGGTTCTCTCTTAGGTGGTTACCAAGCCTTTCAGCACAGGGACTTATAAATTTAAGCAGTCAGCCCTTTGACTGCTTTTTTATTGCTTTTGGATTGGTTCTGTATTTCTTTAGAAATATTTTAGAATTTCTTGAGAAATATTTGAAATCTAGCTTGTATACTAAAAATCAAACCTAAGAAAGCGAGAATATACCATGCAAACTGTTTTAGAAGTAAAGCAAGTTACCAAACAATATGGCCAGCAATATGCCCTTGATCATGTGAGTCTTTCGATCCAGAAAGGCGATATTTATGGACTGATTGGCAAGAACGGAGCTGGCAAAACCACTCTTCTCAAGACCATTAGCCGGCTCATTCATGCCAACAGCGGAACCGTGTCTGTCTTTGGTTCGCAGAACTCTAAGGAGTGGAATGAAGCCCTGCGCAAGATAGGTACTGTCATCGAAACACCAGTCGCTTACAATCAGATGACTGCTTATCAAAACCTCAACTACTACTGCAAGGTCCACCAGATTGCCCAGCCCGACCAGCTCATCAAGGAAACTCTGGCCTATGTCGGATTGAGCAATACTGGTAAAAAGAAATTCCGCAACTTTTCGCTAGGAATGAAGCAGCGTCTGGGAATCGCTATTGCCCTTATCAGCAAGCCTGAACTCATGATTCTAGACGAGCCTATCAACGGCCTAGATCCGCTTGGCATCAAGGAATTTCGACTGATGATTCAGCGACTCAACCAAGAATTGGGAATCACTTTTATCATTTCCAGCCACATCTTGTCTGAGCTTTATCTGGTAGCCACCAAGTTTGGCGTGATTGACCAAGGACGGCTTGTTGCAGAATTCACCAAAGACGATTTTGACCGAGCCAGTGAAGATTATATTGTCCTTAAGACCAGCGATAGAGATCAGGCTGCCAATCTCATCCAAGGCAAGCTCCACTATCAGCTCAAGGATGCTGATAAATCTGATGAGCTGCACATTGTTGCCCAAGAACAGGAACTAAATGACATCAACAGGGAGTTGGTCCTATCCAACATTCATGTCAATAGTATCTATGCAGCTCACAAAGATTTAGAAAAATACTTTACAGATTTAGTCCAGTAAGGAGAAAAGAACATGTTACATACTTTTCAAGCAGATTTTTACCGCTTCTTTCGTTCCAAGGCTGTTTGGATTACCGAATTCATTTTTCTACTGACGACCTTGAGCGCAGTCTTTGGCAAATTAAATGCCGTCCAGCTTATACAAGCGGTGTCCAACGCTATCGGTAATAATACATTTATCATCATTATCCTCTCTATGGTCGTCATCGGAACAGATCTGAACAAGCAGCTTTACAAGAATACTTTAACCAGCGGCGTTTCCCGTACCAGTTTCTTCGTCTCTAAAGCCCTAGTCATGGTCTGCGTAACGTTCCTGCAGTTGGCTCTCTATTATAGCATCAACTTTATCCTAGCTGCTATCCTAAACGGTATCGGTGATTTATCCGCTACCTTCCTGCTTCAGTTTATTCTTCTATTCTTTGTGCAGTGCCTGACTGTCATTGCTTGGACAGCTATTATTTCCTTTATTCTTTATCTGAGTAAATCTATGATTGCTGCCCTGGGAGGTTACCTTTTCTGCGCATCCTTAACCGGAGCTCTTGCGCAACTTTATCCCAAGTCTCTGTGGCTACAGCATTTAACCATGAGCTTTGATTTTGAGACACTTCAAAGCAACGGTGTAACCTTGAGAATTGTTCTAATCGCCTTGTTTTTAGGAACCGTCTTCACCGTAGCAAGTCTTTATACTTTCCACAAAAAGGATTTATAGTAGAGAATGAGCCAGTTCTTGACTGGCTCATTTTTAATTTTTCCAATTTTAAATTTCTTTAGAAATATTTTTAGAATTTCTTGAGAAATATTTGAAATTTAGTTTGTATACTAAAAGTATAAACAAAGTAATTAAAGGAGAAACATCATGCAAAATGTTTTAGAAGTGAAAGGACTCACTAAAAAATACGGTGATCAATATGCTCTGAAAGATGTCAGTCTTTCCATCAAGAAAGGAGAGATCTACGGTCTCATCGGAAAAAACGGTGCTGGTAAGACCACACTGATCAAAATCATCACTCAAGTCATCTATCCTAGCGGAGGGTCCGTGTCTGTCCTGGGCTCTCAGAACCAACAAGAATGGACCAAAGCCCTCAGCCATACTGGATCTGTTATCGAGACCCCTGTAGCTCATGCCCACATGTCGGCCTATGAAAATCTGCGCTACTACTGTACCGACCGGGGCATTCCAAATGCTGACAAAGTCATCAAAGAAACCCTGCAATATGTCGGCCTGACCGATACTGGAAAGAAAAAATTCCGCAATTTCTCTCTAGGGATGAAACAGCGGTTGGGCATTGCCATTGCCATTTTGGGGCGTCCCGACTTGCTCATTCTGGACGAGCCCATCAATGGTTTAGATCCAGTTGGGATTCAGGAATTTAGAGAAATGGTCAAGCGCCTCAATCAAGAATTAGGCATCACCATCATCATTTCCAGCCATATCCTGTCCGAGCTTTATCTAGTAGCAACTCGCTTTGGCTTTATCAATCAAGGGCATTTCATCAAGGAGCTTTCTAAGGAAGAATTTGACCGAGAAAGCGGCGACTATATCATCCTCAAAACGGATAATATCAAGCAAGCTGCTCATTTAGTGCAAGACAAGCTAGGCTACCAGCTCAGACCGACCAACAAGGAAGATGAGCTGCATATTTCCGGTAAGGTACAAGAAATTCGCAAGATTGCCAAGGAACTAGTCCTAGCCGACATCCCAATCGGGGAAATCTACTACGCCCACAAAGACTTAGAAAAATACTTTACAGACTTAATCAACCAACAAGGAGGAAACACTCATGTTTAATAGTATCAAGGCGGATTACTACCGTCTCTTCCGCTCCGTAGGATTCTGGGGAGTGCAGGCTTTCTGCATCTTTGGAATTCTCCTCGGCATTTTCACTTCCAAAGTTGTCAGTTCCGACAACGGTATCTTTTTTTGCCATAGATGTCGTCTCCTACAACAGCGGCATGCTCTTTATTGCCTGCAATGTCATGACTAGCTTGCTTCTCGGTGTTGATCTCAATGACAAACTTTATCACAATAACCTGACTACAGGCAAGACTCGGACCCAGTATTACTTCTCTAAATCACTGACTATCGGTAGCTTACTTCCTCTACAATTCATATTGCTCTACATTTTTGGTATTGTCATCGAATTTGTCCGAACCGGCGGTAATATGGGAACCCTGCCAGCTAATTTCTGGGGACAATTCGCAATACTCTTTGTCATGCAGGTCATCTGTACCTATGCTTGGTACTGCATTACCAGCTTTGTCCTCTACTTGACTCGAAACTATAGTGTCGTCTTTATCACCTATATCATGACCTACATCTTACTCGGCCTCCCTAGTCAAATGGTTGATGCCAATAATGAATGGTTCAAGGCTATCAAGATGGAGTTCGTCTACGGAGACGCTTCAATACCAGGTGTCATCACCAAAACAGCTATCTTTGCTCTCAGTCTGATCACGGTCTTTAGCTTAGCAGGACTGGCTACACTGAAGAAGAGAGAGATTTGTAAAATAAAAACTCAGCTAATCACTAAATTAGCTGAGTTTTTTTGAGCGGATTTTAATTGGATGATGAGCGGATTTCACCCTTTCTGGTCTAGCCGGCTTTATCGGCTTTCTTTCACTGCTTCCAATCTTGCTTTTTCAAGAACAGACTGATGCAGACTCCTAGGATAAGGTAGAAAGTGACAAAAGCAAGACTAGCTGCCAGACTGGTCGGATATGGAAAGATCTTGCCCATAGGAAAAAGAACATTAGATAGAAATCCAAGGGGAACAAAAAGCAGGAATAAAATCAAGGCTAGCTTAACCTGAAAAGAAGGTCTTACCTCGGATAGATTGCGGCCTGTTCCCCACACCAGCAGCCCTACTCCCTGGACGATCAGCACCGGCGTTAGCAAGACACTAATTTTGAGAAAATCAGCTAGGATAATGGAGAGGATGATACCCAGACCGACCAAGCCAAGAGAAAGTTGATAGCAAATATTGCTGGCTATTCTCCTGTGCTCGATTGACTGCTCTTCCTCTTTCTGGACTACAGGCTCAATTCCCTTGAGCAGATAGTCTGTGGTCACCTCAAAATAGTCACTCATGGAAATGATCTTATCCAAATCAGGCATACTCTGCTCACTCTCCCACTTGGAAACAGCCTGTCTGGACACACCGAGTTGGTCGGCTAGCCCCTCCTGCGAAATGCCCCGCGCTTTCCGCAGGTACTGGATTCTGTCTGATAGATTCATGGATTATTTTACCTATTCTTTCTTATTTTTTATACTTTCTTTCATTGAAACTTATTATAGCACAAGGCGGAGAGACTGCAAAGTCTGATTGTCACCTCTTCATAAAATGCTAGATTTCTTCTTTAGACGGAAGAGCTTTTTCCTCCCTATCCGTCCGATACCAGAGATAGATACTATAAAGTGTCAGAAGAATCACACCTCCAAAGTAAAGGAAGGGATTGACTTGAGAGAAATCCAATTGATTGTTAGCTTGAGCTATCCCAACAAAAGTCGGAATGAGGGTGTTGGAGAGTGCATGAAAGATGTTACAAGCAAGGGCAGACTGGGTCTTCTTATAAAGTGCAGCAAGCCAGAAGGAGAGAAGGATACTGAAAACGATAAAAACTGAGAAAAGATCATGGCTTCGATCATAAAAGCGATCGTAAAACCAGAGAGGAATATGCCAGATGGCCCAAATAATACCGGTCATCAAGGTAGAGACAAAGAAAGAAAACTTTTTCTCCAAGGCCGGCTGTAGGAAGCCACGCCAGCCGAATTCTTCAATCCCGCCCGATAGGACAATACAATAGATAAAAAACCAAGGAAATCTTACTAAAGCGCCGTCTACCAGCTTACCGCCAGAAGCTAGGGCATAGAAGGCGGTCAGACCACCACCATAGATTAGCAAGTAGAGCCAGGTCTCTTTCTTGCCTGAAAAGAGATAGGAGCAAATAGCCTTAAAACCTTTCTTTTTCAGTACAATCAGGCTGGCCAGCATAGGCCCAAACATAGCAATGCCATTTAGAATAGCTTCAAGAGCTAGATAGGCTGTAGGTGGACTGTCTGGCCAAAGGTTTTTGAGGATAATGTCCAATAGCCAGAATCCCCATGTCCAGCCGAAGTTCCAAGCCAGGAACGGCAAAATTAGTTTTGGTTGTGGTTTAATAGTTGTTTCTGTATTCATGAGAATACCTCCTTATAATATAATTAAACTCAAGTTTTTGATCCAAATCTTCAAAGACAGCGACTCGTTCATTCCAAAGTCAAAAACTTGGTTTCTGCTTTCAGATTAACAAAAAAGCTAGTTGCCTTTCTAGCGACTGGACTTGGAATAAAGAAAAAATCTAGTTGCTTTTTGAGTGATTGAACTTGGAATCATTGTCAACTGTCAGTTGCAAGTCAGTTATATCAAGGGTTTATAGCAGTTGACTGATTTCTCACTTTGACCGGTAAAATGGCCTCTCTAAGCTAACTAGCTTTCAGATCACAAAACAAAAAGACATATTTATCATGCCTTTCTTCGACTTAATCTAAAAATAAACCTCCGCCAATTCGAAAATTAACTGAGGTTTTTGAGCGGATTTTGAGACTAGCTGATAGAGCTGAGCCTTCCTTGTTCTGATTTTTTAAGTCTTTTTTACAAAGTCACAACTAGTTCAAACCAGTCGTCCTCGGCTTTCATTGTCAAGTCCCCGCCTAGGATTTCAACTAACTGCTGGGTGATGTAGAGCCCCAGCCCAGAAGACTCCTCGCTGCTGGATAGGTTTTCTGAGTAAAAGCGATTGGTCAGCTTATCCAGATATTGGATAGGCTGCTGGACGATATTTTTGACGGTAAAGATACAATGCTCGCCCTCTTTTTTCAGAGAAATGCTGGCGGCCTTACGGCCGTGCTTGAGGACATTGCTTATCATATTTTGGACAATGCGCTCAAGAATTTCTGAGTCTGTCTCTAGCTCTAGACCTTCAGCCAGCTCTACCTGCAGGTCAATCTGAGCTTTCTGGAAGGCATCATAATAAGTAAAAAGCTGCTGGGTTACCAGCTGAGATATATCTGTTGGCTGGACATTGGCCCGAATGGCTCCCTCCATCAGCCGGCGATACTCCATCAAGGCTTCCAGCCGTTTGGACACCATTCCCAGACTATCTGCAATTTTGATTAGCTGCTGACTTTCCTGACTATCATCCTTCAAGAGCTGCTGGGTGTAGCCACTGGCAATGGTCAGAGGAGTGCGGATATCATGGGCGATATTACTGATAGCCATATCCAGCGTCTTCTTTTCCTGCTGGACGACAAAGGTCGTCTTATCTAGCTCCCCAAAGAGCAGTTCTGCTTCCTCTGTCAGCTCCAAAATACTAGGTGCATGAGCAGCAGGAGTCAGACGATTCTGGCTCCCTGTCTGCCGCTTCCGACGAATCTGCTGTGCCACATCCTTGACCGCCAGATGATAGCGTATGAAACCAATAGCCAGAAACAGACTGATAAGGGCAAATAAAATGACTAACACCAACATATCAGTCCTCCTTGAGACGGACACCCAGACCCCAAACAGTCTCTATGTATTCTTCTGTCGGGTCCAACTGAGCCAGTTTCTTACGTAGGTTGCTGAGGTGGGTATTCAGGGTATTATCCCCAGGCAGATAGCTCTCTTCCCAGACCTGCTCAAAGAGCTCTTCCTTGGTGTAGATCTTCTTGGGATGACGGAGCAAGAGCTGGAGGATATGATATTCTTTCTTGCTCAAACGGACGCTTTTCTCACCACAGACCGCCTCAAAGGTAGCCTTGAGCAGACGGATATTTTTAAAGGACTGGCCTTCTTCCTCGCCGGTCAAAGCCTGCTGGCTGCGCAGCTGCACGGTGATACGGGCAAAAACCTCATCCAGATTGAAAGGTTTGACAATATAATCATTGGCACCATTCAGCAGATACTGGCTAACCAGCGCTTTCTCCCCAAGGGCTGTCAGCATAACCACTGGCACCGTAGCATTGCTGCTGCGAATTTCCCTCAACACTTCATCGCCATTCTTCCCCGGCAGCATGATGTCCAGAAGAACCAAATCAATCTCCTCCCGCTCAAACAGCGAAATGCCCTCTGTCCCCGAATAGGCAGAATAAACCGTGTGTTCCTTCTGAAAAAGTTCTTTTAGAATTTCATGAATATCACTATTGTCTTCGATGAGTAAAATATGAGCCATAAACACTCGCCTCCAGAAATTTCCTATCACTAGTGTAGCAAGGATAAGAGGCTAAGTCAATAAAAGATGGACTATTCGAAAAACTTTAGAAATATTTTAGAATTACTTGAAGGATATTTGAGAATCGGACTTTAAAATAGAAAGAAATAAGAAATGCATGTGCTATAAAAAGGAGGCTCAGAATGTTTAAAATTTTTTGCAAAATCGTTTTTAGAAGTATTACTTTCGCCCTTGAGGGCTAAGGAAAAAAGGAGAGCCGCATGAAAAAATCATTTATTCTAACGCTTCTAACGATTATAACTCTAGGACTCTTCCAGCCAGCTACTGCGCTGGCTGAGGAGTCTCAAAGCTACCCTCTGGTATCGAACGAGACCAGATCGGCCAGAAAATCCAAGACTATGTCAAGGAACATGAAAAGACAACAGCCGGCATGGCAACGGCAGTCTTTGACAAGGACGGTACCATTTATCAAGGCAATTTTGGCTATATGAACAAGGAAAAAGGCATCAAGGCCGATGACGATAGCGTCTTTGAATGGGGCTCTGTGACCAAGCTGACCGTCTGGCTCTCTGTCATGCAGCTCTGGGAGCAAGGTAAGATTAACCTAGAAGAAGACATCCGTACCTATCTGCCAGAGGGCTTCCTCAAAAATCTCCGCTATGACAAACCTATCACCATGCTGGATCTCATGAATCATCAGGCAGGATTTGACGAGACTACCTTCTACATGCGAAGTGACAAAAGTATCGAAGAAATCCTTAAAGAACAACAACCTATCCAGTCCTTTGAACCCGGTACAGTCACAGCTTATTCAAATTACGGTGCTGGCTTGGCTGCTCTGATTGTCGAGCGAATCTCTGGTCAGACTTTTGCCGACTATGCCCATGAGCATATTTTCCAACCACTGGGCATGGATAAAACGGCTATTTTGCCGGATCTATCAGACAATTCCTACGTTCAGAAAAAGCGTCAAGAAACCAAGGGTTACGACACTAAAGGAAACTTGCTGAGCAAGGACCATTTCATCACTAGCATCTATCCTACCGGAGCGGCTACTGGCACCTTTAAAGACTTGGAGAAGTTCGCCCAAGCCCTGCTGGCTCGCAAGACGCTCTTTGATCGCCCAGAGACCTGGAACACCCTCTATACTGCCAGTTCCACCTACCCTGACACGGATATCATCCGCAATGCTCATGGCTTTGGGCCAACGAATACGGTACTACTGTGTTGGGCCACGGCGGAAATACAGCTGGCTCTACTTCACGGATAATGTTGGACTTGGAACACGGTATCGGCTATGTCGTCATGACTAATCAAGGTACAGAGCAAAATTATAATTTCCAAATGCCAGAGCTCGTCTTTGGGCCACGTAAAACGGCCAGCAAGGAAACCCAAGAGCAGTTCAGTCCTGGCTATTATCGCACTCTGCGCAACTTTAATCAAGGCCCTCTAGCTATCTTTAAAATGATTCCAGCCTCCGCAGACTACTTGCAGGAACCATCTGACGATCAGCGATTGCCAAACAACTTCTGGACCATTTATCAGAGCCAAGGCAAGACCCGTATCGCAGTGGCTGTCGCAGACTATGAGAAAGTCTCTGACTTTGATTTCTTTAAAGACTATGTTGTTCTAGGCTTGGCCGGACTTGGTATCATCTACGCCCTCGGCCTGCTCCTCATCAGCCCTCTTCTAGGAGTCTATCGGCTTATCTTTCGCAAGAAACAAGACCAGCCAGACCGCACTTGGAAGGTCTGGAACCTTCTAACAGCTGTTGGTATTTTGGCTGTCCCAATCAATCTCTTTCTGCTATTCATGTCAGCAACTTCGGGAGATTTCAGCGAAATCGCTCAGTGGCGCTACATGCTCTTTGCTGCCTTGGGACTCCTGCTAACCGCAGCCGCTCTGTTACCTCTCTTCAGAAAGTCCAGAGAAAAGCTCAGTAAAGGCCACCTCTTCCTAACAGCCGTGACCAGCCTATCTGCTTTAGCAGTGGCCGCTAATATCCTCTATTGGTCCCTCTATCAGTGGCGGGTATTCTAATATGAAAGGAGCCAGCTATGAAAAAAACATTTTCCCTAATCCTTTTAACTTTTCTGACTTTAGGACTCTTTCGACCAATTACCACACTGGCTGAAGAACAGAAACTCCCATCTGGCATTGACCGCAACCAAGTTGGGCAAAAAATCCAAGACTATGTCAAGGAGCATGAAAAGACGACTGCCGCTATGGAAACAGCAGTCTTTGACAAGGATAGCACCATTTACCAAGGCAACTTCGGTTATATGGATAAAGAAAAAGGCATTAAAGCTGACAACAGCAGCGTCTTTGATTGGGGCTCTGTGACCAAGCTGACCGTCTGGATAGCCGTCATGCAACTCTGGGAACAAGGAAAGATTGACCTAGAGGAAGATATCAAGACCTACCTGCCAGAGAATTTTCTTAAAAATCTGCACTTCGACAAAGCTATCACGATGCTGGATCTCATGAATCATCAGACAGGATTTGATGAATCTCTGTCTTACACAAAAGGTGATAAAAATATAGAGGAAAATCTACGCATGCTCCAGCCTGTCCAGTCCTTTGAACCTGGAACAGTAACCTCTTATTCCAACTATGGTGCTGGGCTCGCTTCTCTGATTGTCGAGCGGATTTCCGGCCAGACCTTTGCTGACTATACCCACGAGCATATCTTCCAGCCGCTTGGCATGGACAAGACAGCTCTCCTACCGAACTTATCTGATAATCCCTATGTTCAGAAAAAACGCCAAGAATCTAAGGCTTATGATACAAAGGGAAATTCATTAGGGACAGCTTTTTATGAATATGGTCTCTACTCAATTGGCCAAGCAGCCGGTACCTTGGAGGATTTACAGAAATTTGCTCAGGCTCTGCTGGGGCGCAAGGCTCTCTTTGAACGTCCAGAAACTTGGAATACTCTCTACAATCCCACTTCGACCTATCCAGGTACAGACATCGCCCGCAATGCCCACGGTTTTGGATCAACGAATACGGAGTCAGCATCATTGGTCACGGCGGCAATACTGATGGTTTCAGCTCTCGTCTCATGCTAGACTTGGAAAATGGCATCGGCTACATAGTCATGACCAATCAAAGCATGGAAGAGAATTACAACTACCAAATGCCTGAACTGGTTTTCGGAAAACGTAAAACAGCTGACGAAGATACCCAAAAGCAGTTTACACCAGGCTACTACCTTTCTCCACGTACCTTTCTCCATGGCCCCTTATCCTTTCTAAGACTCATGATGCCCTCAATAGAGAAGATTGACAATCCTGCTCAGAACCGAATCTTGAGTACCAATTTTTGGACCATCTATAAGAGCAAGGGAAAGATTACAATTCCCGTCGCTGTGGTAGACTATGAGAAAATCTCTGCTTTCGACTATTATAAGGACTATATCATCGTAGGTTTAGGCATTCTTGGAATTGTCTATGGTTTTGGAACTCTCATCATCAGCCTTTTATTAGGAGCTTATCGCTTGATTTCCCGAAAAACGGTTGAGCACACAGACCGCACTTGGAAGGTCTGGAATCTGCTGACTTCTCTTGGTATTCTGGCTGTTCCCCTAAACCTGTTAATGATTATGATACCTTTGATGGCTGATGACCTTGATTCTCTAGCTCATTGGCGCTACATGCTCTTTGCTGCCTTGGGACTCCTACTAACCGCTGCTGCTCTGCTGCCGCTTTTCAGAAAGTCCAGAGAAAAGCTCAGCAAAGGCCGCCTCTTCCTGACGGCCATGACCAGTCTATCTGCTTTGGCGGTGGTCGCTAATATCCTTTACTGGTCTCTCTACCAGTGGTGGGTGCTTTGATAAATGAGGTGCTGCTATGTTCAAACTGATTTCTGTTTGGTTAAAAATCTGGATTCCCATTCTCTTTGCTATGGGAATCGGTATTCTCTTATATCTTATCACACATTGGACTACACTAGATGCTGGAAGCAGATTTGTCGCTATAATCTATGTCATGCTCCCTTTGCACTGTCTAGAGGAATGGAGATTTCCCTGGCGGTTTTCATTATAACTACAACATGCTTCGGCGCTCTCAACAGCCCGATCGCTATCCTATGAATCAATTTTCTGATATGCTAACTATTATGTTAGCTGAATTAATTGGTATTGTCTGTCTCTTCTACGGTGTCAATCAGATCATTGTCATCTGGAATCTTATCTTTTGCTTTTTTGAAATGATTGGCCACCTGATTTTTGGGTTCAGTATGTACCGACGTTTTCGTACAGTAGGAAAAAGAACCATTTATAACCCAGGTTTTGCGACAGCGGTTGTCTTTACGCTTCATGCTCTCTACTATGTTCTGAACCAGTATCCTACAAATCTCCCCGGCTTGTCAATAATCATTTTAGCCATTATCAGTGGAATAGTTCTTGTAAGTAGTGTCGTTCTTATCCCTGAGCAACTGTTCAAATCAAAAGAAACCCCTTATCCTTTTGATAGCAATCGTTATTATGAAAAATATATCGCAAGAGAAAAAAACTGAATTCCCTTTCCTATTTCATAATCTTCTTTAAAAATTCTATGAGAAGTCGAAGGCATAGCTGAGTGACTAATACTCACCGAAAACCAAAAAGTTGCCTAGTTCTATTCTACTATTTTAAGTTTGGACTTGCGGCCAACCAGACATATCCAATGTTTGTTAGCTGCTATTTCCAACTCTGTCGCGACAGAAACAATATAGATACACCTGACCAGTCTATCTGCTTTGGCAGTGGTGGGTGCTCTAAGGCAAATTTTATATATCAGTCCCTCTGGCTTTCTATTTTTTGACCACTAAATTGTATTTAGTTTTTTTCTTGATTTTTTTATATTTTTATTTATTACAATATGAACAAGTTCATAAAATGAACGCATTCATATTTTTAAAAAAAGGGATTTAAAAATGAAAGTAAGTAAAAAAGAAAAAAATCGTCAAGCTATTTTAGAAGTGGCAGGGGAGCTGTTTCGCTCTAAGGGCTTTGGAGCAGTTTCTATGCGAGAGATTGCAGAAGTCTGTGATATAGCTACTGGAACTCTATATAATTATTTTAAAAGCAAGGGGCAAATTTTTATTGAAATAGTTATCCAGAAGCAGTTTAAGTTGACTACAAAATTTGACGAAAATGCTAAGACTTATACAGAGCTTGTGGCAAGTATTAAAAAGCAGATTATATCTGATGTTGGAACTATAACTGAAGTTGAGAAGTCCGACTGGCAGAGCGTTTTTCAAATCCTCACCTCTGATGCTGATTCCAGTCAATATTTGAGCAATTTGCTGTATCTTGATAGTCAATATCTTCAATCAATTAAGACTTACTTGGAAAGCAAGGCTCATCTACTGCCAGAAAACTACCCAATCGACCTCCTGCTGGAAATACTTTATAACAATTTAGGGCTTTTGGTAATCCGATATCTTTATACGGATATGCCACCATCACTTTTAATGGAAAAAGGATTGGAACAGATAGAATTTATCATGGGGCAGGGAGGAATAAAATATTGAGAGATATTTGCACACCTAAGTTTTTACAGGAACTATTTGGACGGAAAACAAGCCTGATAACCATAGCTATCACGATGACCTTCTCTATTCTGGTAACTGGATTACTCTGGCGTCTTTCCTTGCCAGATCAGAATTGGCCATTATGGCAAATCATCACTTTTTGCCTCTTATCTGTAGATATCAGTGGAGGAGTGATCGCTAATTTATCTCAAGGGACTAATCATTATTATCAGGAGTCTGTAAAACGACGATGTATTTTCCTCCTGATTCATATTCAGCCCTTACTTCTAGCTCTACTTTTTAATCAATCTTTACTAACCTGTACTATGGTCTGGCTTGGTGCGATGATAGGCGCTCTGTTTGTTAGCGAACTACTGAAAGATTGCAGGGAGCAAGCATTAACTGGTGCTTCTATGGCGGGGTTGGGTTGCATTCTTCTTATTAGTTACAGTAAATTGCCAATCAGTATGACAGCTCTTTTATCCCTTTACCTGATTAAACTTCTATTCGCTTTTAGTGTAAATCACTATACGACCGCTTGGAGTAAAGATTATCAATAAAAGTATGCGAGTCTAAAATATGATGAACAGAAAGGAATCTCTATGTTGAAAAGAATCTTTATATTTATCCTTAAAACAATCACTTGGCTGGTAGGACTCTTATCTCTGGCCTTATTGGCTATCTTTCTCTATCACCGCTTTCAAATAGCTCAGGAAAGCAAACTCATTGAGAAGCCGATTGGTCAGCTAGTCGAGGTAGAGGGTAAGAAGCTCAATGTCTACACTGCTGGCAAGGGCAAGAAGACCTTGGTTTTTCTAGCAGGTCTAGGCACCAACGCTCCGGTTCTGGATTTCAAAGCTCTTTATTCCAAGCTGGAGGATGATTATCGTATCGTCGTGGTAGAACGTCTGGGCTATGGTTATAGCGATGATGGAAACGATGACCGCTCATTGGATAGACAAGTGGAGCAGACACGTAAGGCCCTCAAAGCTGCTAAGATATCCGGTCCTTATGTTTTGGTTCCGCATTCGATTGCCGGTTTAGAAACGATTCACTGGGCCAATCATTACCCAGAAGAAGTAGAAGCTATTATCGGGCTGGATATGACCATGCCTCATACAGAGGTGGCCGACCAGCAGAAATTTTATGGTTCTTATCAGACTATCCAGCTGGGGAGAATGCTAGGCTTGGCTCGCCTGCCGATTTCTTTGATGAAAATAGCAGCCCGGCCATAAAGTCTGGGGCTCTCAATGATCAGGAAAAAGCTGTCTTTAAAGCCTTGTTCCACCAGCGGTCAATCACCCAGGCGGTCATGAACGAAGTCAAGAATAGGAAGAAAAATGTTGAAACGATTAACAAAGAACCCGTGCCACAGATTCCAACTCTTATCTTTGCGGCCGTCCAGAAAGGCGGAGAAGCTCCCAAGTTAGAGGAAGAGTTTGTCGCGCAGAATGCCCAAGCCAAACTTGTGACATTAGAAGGCTCCCACTATATCCATGACGAAAAGCCAGAGGAAATCGCCCAGCAAATAAAGGAATTCTTGAAATAATGAATCTTGTAAAGTATTTAAATTTCAGTTAGACTAAAGTTCCTATAAAATACATACTTAAAAAAAGCTAAGACATTCATATCTCAGCTTTTTTCTATTTTACAGATGCTCCGTTAGTCGCGATAACTTCCTTATACCAATCAAAGGATTTTTTCTTGGAACGTTTGAGTGTTCCCTTGCCTTCATTGTCCCGGTCCACATAGATAAAGCCATAGCGCTTCTTCATCTCGCCAGTACCGGCTGATACTAGGTCGATACAGCCCCAGGTCGTGTAGCCCCACAGCACCACGCCGTCCTCATTGATGGCTTCCCGCATGGCCTTGACATGGGCCGCCAAGTAGTCAATCCGGTAATCATCAGCCACATAGCCATTTTCATCTGGAGTATCCACTGCACCCAGACCATTTTCCACGATAAACATGGGCTTTTGATAGCGATCCCAGATGGTATTTAGCGTAATACGCAAGCCCAGCGGATCAATCTGCCAGCCCCACTCAGAAGCTTCCAAATAAGGGTTCTTGAGAGAAGCAAAGATATTGCCCTCGGTCAGCTCATTGACCTTAGAATCGCCCGAAGCTACCCGGCTAGAGTAGTAAGAGAAGGAAATGAAGTCCACCGTATGCTCCTTGAGTAGCTGCAGGTCTTCTTCTGTCATTTCGACAGTGATGCCCTCGCGCTCCCAAGCTTTCTTGGCATAGTTGGGATATTCACCACGCGCCTGCACATCAATGAAGAAATAGTTTTTCCTGTCTTCCTCCATACCAGCCCATACATCGCGTGGATGACAGGTGTTAGGATAATTTTGACCCGCCGCTAACATACAGCCGACCTTATTTTCCGGATCAATCTCATGAGCCAGCTTGGTGGCAATAGCTGATGCGACCAGCTCATGATGAGCTGCTTGATACTTGACCTGTTCTTCATTTTCGCCTTCTTCAAAGCAGAGTCCCGCCCCCATAAATGGTGCATGGAGGATCATGTTAATTTCATTGAAGGTCAGCCAGTATTTGACCAAGCCCTTGTAGCGGGTAAAGAGAGTTCGGCAGAGACGCTCGTAAAATTCCAGCATGCAACGATTCCGCCAACCACCATATTGCTCAATCAAGTGCATGGGACAGTCAAAGTGAGTAATGGTCACCAAGGGCTCAATGCCGTACTTGTGACATTCCTTAAAGAGGTCTTCGTAAAATTTTAGGCCAGCTTCATTGGGCTCCAGCTCATCCCCCTTAGGAAAAATCCGGCTCCAAGCAATGGACAGCCGATAGGTCTTAAAACCCATCTCGCCAAAGAGGGCAATGTCCTCCTTGAAGCGATGGTATATGCCAATAGCTTCCTTAGCTGGGTAGAAATAGCCTTCCTCAAAGTCAAACATCTTTTTCTTACCCGTGATGATAGTTAGACGGTCCTCACCAATCGGCACCACATCTACATTAGCCAACCCACGACCATCCGCATCATAAGCGCCCTCACACTGGTTAGCAGCTGTCGCTCCGCCCCACAAGAAACCATCAGGAAAAGTCAGTTTTTCAGTCATATCTTCCTCCTTAGTAAGATAAAAGATTTTCTATACTTTATAGTATAACAAAGTAGAACCTAAAAAACTTATAAGATAATGTCGAATAATGATAGTATTCTATGACCGATCAATTTCACAACTGAAATAACAAACCCCCAATCTGGCATTTCTCTTCAGACCAGTGATAGATTTTCCTTATCAGTGCGATAAAAAATACATATTACTAAAGGTCTGTTATCTATGCTAAACTAGGAACATCAAGTGTTTAAGGAGTGAGAGCCGTGAACTGGGACGTCGTCAGTGATTACTATCCCCTCTATCAAGAGGCCTTTCTTTTAACCATGTTCATCGCCTTTTGGGGGATTTTGGGATCAATTGCTGTCGGATTCTTAGTCAGTCTGATTCGCTTTTACAAGATTCCAGTTTTGAAGCCGCTAGCAACCGCCTATATCGAGTTTTCCCGCAACACACCGCTGTTATTGCAACTTTTCTTTCTTTTCTTTGGCCTGCCTCGTGTTGGACTCGTTCTATCCTCTGAGGCTTGTGCGACGATTGGGCTAATCTTTCTGGGCGGTTCCTATATGGCTGAGTCTTTCCGAAGCGGCCTTGAAGCAGTCAGCCGAACGCAGAGGGAAGTCGGACTTTCTATCGGTCTACGACCAGTACAAGTCTTCTACTATGTCATCCTGCCTCAGGCTGCAGCTATTGCCCTGCCTTCCTTTAGTGCCAATGTCATCTTTAATCAAGGAAACCTCAGTATTTTCAGCTGTTGCCTTGGCAGACCTAATGTTTGTAGCTAAGGACTTGATTGGCCTTTACTACGAGACAGATACAGCTCTACTCATGTTGGTCATTGCTTATCTGATTATTTTGCTGCCAATTTCACTTGGCTTTAGCTGGATAGAAAGGAGGCTGCGGCGTGCAGGATTCGGGCATTCAAGTTCTCTTTCAGGGGAATAATTTCTTACGTATCTTACAGGGGCTAGGTGTTACCATTGGTATTTCCATCCTCTCGGTCATCATCTCCCTTATCTTGGGAACTATTTTTGGCATCATCATGACCTCGCACTCAAAAGTCGTGCGCTTTCTGTCCAGAGCCTATCTAGAGTTTATCCGCGTCATGCCCCAGCTGGTTCTGCTCTTTCTGGTTTACTTTGGCCTAGCCAGAAACTTCGACATCAATATCTCTGGTGAACTCTCAGCCATTATCGTCTTCTCTCTTTGGGGAACGGCGGAGATGGGAGACTTGGTACGAGGTGCTATTACTTCCCTGCCCAAGCATCAGTTTGAGAGTGGTCAGGCACTGGGACTGTCTCAGCGCCAGCTCTATGTCTACATTATCATCCCACAGGTACTGCGTCGGCTTTTACCACAGGCGATTAATCTAATCACGCGGATGATTAAGACAACCTCACTCATCGTCCTTATCGGAGTCATTGAGGTTGTCAAGGTCGGCCAGCAGATCATTGACAGCAATCGTCTGTCTATCCCTTCTGCTGCTTTTTGGATTTATGGCTGCATTCTGCTGCTTTACTTCGCAGTCTGCTTCCCTATTTCCAAGCTGTCCTCTTATTTGGAAACCATCTGGAAGGAGTAACGGACACCATGTCGGAAATCATTTTAGAATTACGGGACATTCGCAAGTCTTTCGGCAGCAATGCCATCCTTAAAGGTCTGTCTCTTTCTGTCCAAAAAGGAGAGGTCGTGGTCATCCTAGGATCATCTGGCTGCGGCAAGTCGACCCTGCTTCGCTGTATCAACGGCCTTGAAAACATCCAGTCTGGCGATATTTTGCTAGACGGCCAATCCATCCTCAGTCAGAAAAAGGACTTCCATCTCGTTCGTCAGAAGATCGGCATGGTCTTTCAAAGCTATGAGCTCTTCCCCCATCTGGATGTCCTGCAAAATCTGATTCTTGGTCCCATAAAGGCTCAAGGGCGCAAGAAGGATGAGGTCATCAAGGAAGCTGAAAGCCTGCTGGAACGAGTCGGCCTGGCGGATAAAAAGCACAGTTTTGCTCGCCAACTGTCTGGCGGCCAAAGCAGCGGGTGGCGATCGTCCGTTCGCTCCTCATGCACCCAGAAATCATCCTTTTTGATGAAGTAACTGCTTCGCTAGATCCCGAAATGGTCCGCGAAGTGCTAGAGCTCATTAATGACCTAGCCGAGGAAGGCCGGACCATGTTGATTGTGACCCACGAAATGCAGTTCGCCAGCGCCATTGCCGATCGGATCATCTTCATGGACCAAGGTGGTATCCTCGAGGAAAATACCGCCCAGCAGTTCTTCACCCAACCCAAAACCAAGCGTGCCCAGGAATTTCTCAATGTCTTTGACTTCAGTCATCTAGGCTGACAGTTATGCCTATCCCCACCACTGATGTTGCTGCTTTTTCGCGGTTCTGTGCTTTCTTCACATTCCCATATCTTATAAAGGAGTCTCTTATGAAATTATCTAAAACAATCTTTGCTTTAACAACCCTAACTCTGGCTTTCTTCCTTGTCGCTTGTGGCAGTTCCAGCAAGAAAGATGCTGGTAACAAAGACGCAGCTTCCAGCAAAACAGTCAAGGCCCGCAGCCTTGAGGAAATTAAAAAGAGCGGTAAGCTCCGCATTGCGGTTTTCAGCGACAAGAAACCGTTCGGCTATGTAGATAACAACGGAAAATATCAAGGCTATGACATTTATCTGGGCGACCAACTAGCCAAAGATTTGGGTGTTAAGCCAGAGTATGTGCCTGTAGATGCTGCCAACCGGGCTGAATACTTAATCTCCAACAAGGTCGATATTACCCTAGCCAACTTCACTGTCACAGACGAGCGGAAAAAACAAGTTGACTTCGCCCTGCCCTATATGAAAGTATCTCTCGGAGTCGTATCACCAAAAGGCTCAGTTATCACCAAGCCTGAGCAGTTGGAAGGAAAGACCCTAATCATCACCAAGGGAACCACAGCTGAAACCTACTTTGAAAAGAACTACCCGAATATCAAACTGCAAAAGTATGATCAGTACAGCGATGCTTACCAAGCCCTGCTGGACGGCCGCGGCGATGCCTTTTCTACGGACAATACTGAAGTCCTAGCCTGGGCACTGGAAAACAAAGGCTTTGAAGTCGGCATCACTTCGCTAGGTGATCCAGATACCATTGCCCCAGCTGTGCAGAAAGGCAATACCGAGCTACTCAACTACATCAACGACGAAATCAAGAAACTCGGCAAAGAAAACTTCTTCCACAAGGCCTATGAAGAAACTCTCCACCCAACATACGGCGAAGCTGCTAAGGCTGACGACTAGTTGTTGAAGGCGGAGAAGTTAAATAACCTGCTGATATAGAGCAAGAAGTTGGACAAAAACTTAATTTCTGGCCGAAATATAATAATAGTTCACATAAAAACGCATAAAATCAACACTTTTGTAATCAGTTGATTTTATGCGTTTTTCTATGTTAAACAGACCTATTTCATTCGATAAAAATCAATCACTAGACCAGCAGGGCCTTTAACTAGCAGCGATTCCGTACCCCAATCAGTTACAGCTGGGCCGTGTAAAATCTCAGCACCAAGCTCTTTCAACCGCTGGTAGTTCTGGTCTACATCCTCAATCTCGATATGAAGAATGATTCCTGTCTGGAAATTTTCCAAAGGAATCAAATGATTTTGGGACAACATGAGGCAATGACTGCCAATCGTGAACTGAGCAAAACTGTCGTCAACATAGTCTGCCTTTTTATCAAAAATACGCTCCAAGTCAGCACAGACTTGAGGAACATCTGAAACGATGATATCTAATTGATTTAAATTCATTTACTATCCTCCAGAAAAAGACCGGATTACTCCGATCTTTTCAAGTTCCGCTCTAAGAAAATCAAAGAATAAAGGCTACAAAGTTTACATTTGATTTTCAACGAGAGGAATTATTTGATTGCGCGTGATTGCAATCCTTCTTCTTCCAAGAAGAGGCGGAATGGTACGAGTTCTTCTGCTTCGTATTTTTCCTTGAAGGCTTTGATTGCTTCTTCTGAGTGAAGTTTTGGATCGAGTTCAAGTACTTCTACTGGAAGTGGACGATGTTGAGAGATGCGAGCATCGATCACAACAGTTTTACCTTCTTTATTGAGTTTCACAGCTTCTGCAACAACTGCGTCGATGTCTTCGATACGATCAACTGTAAATCCAACAGCTCCTTGAGCTTCAGCGATTTTCGCATAGTCAGCATTAGGGAAGTCACAACCAAACAAGTGTTTGTTTGTGTCTTCGTATTTGTCCTTGATGAAGGCATATTTACCATTTGAGAAGACAAGGTTGATAACTGGAAGGTCGTATTGAACGTTTGTGATCACGTCTGGGTAGCACATGTTAAATGCACCGTCACCCATGATGTTCCATACTTGGCGATCAGGATTGTCTTTCTTAGCAGCGATACCACCAGGAAGGGCAATACCCATTGTCGCAAAGAGTGGAGATGTACGCCACATGTTCTTAGGTGTCATGTGAAGGTGACGAGTAGATGTTTGAGTAGTGTCACCTACGTCGATTGAGTAGATAGCGTCTTGATCAGCATGTTTGTTGATTGCATTGTAAACTTGGTACAATTGCAATTCACCCTCAGTTTTACCTTCGAGTTTGTTCATGTAATCACGCCAGTTTTGGTTGTTCTTCACGTTTGCACGCCACCATGGAGTAGATTCTACTGGGTTTACTTTGTCAAGGATTGCTTTCGCTGCTTGACCTGCATCTCCAAGGATTGAAGCGTCAAGGGCATGGCGTTTACCAAGTTTGTAAGGGTCGATGTCCACTTGGATGAATTTTTCAGTGTTCTTGAAGGCTTCGTAAACTTCAGCAAATGGGAAGTTTGAACCAAGGAAAAGAACTGTGTCTGCTTCAAAGACCACTTCGTTGGCTGGTTTCCAACCAACACGGTAAGCAGAACCTGTCAAACCTTCATAGTTCCATTCGAAAGCTTCAAAGTTTTTACCAGTTGTGATGATTGGTGCTTTGATTTTACGTGACAATTCAGTAATCACTTCACCAGCTTTCACACCACCAAATCCAGCGTAGATAACTGGGCGCTCAGCCTTGTTCAATATTTCAACCGCTTTGTCGATTTCAGTTTCGTTCAAAGCAGGAGCGATGAATGAACGCTCGTAAGAACCTGATCCATAGTATGAGTTTTCATCGATTTCTTGGAAACCGAAGTTTACAGGGATTTCAACAACAGCTGGACCTTTTTTAGAAACAGCAGCACGGCAAGCTTCGTCAATCACTTTTGGCAATTGCTCAGCGTAAGCTACACGTTTGTTGTATACAGCGATACCGTTGTACATTGGGTTTTGGTTAAGCTCTTGGAAGGCATCCATATTGAGTTCGTTGACTGGACGTGATCCAAGAATAGCAAGGAATGGAGTGTTATCCATAGCTGCATCGTAAACACCGTTAATCAAGTGAGTCGCACCTGGGCCACCTGAACCAACTGCAACCCCGATTGAGCCGCCGAATTTAGCTTGCATCACCGCTGCAAGAGCACCAGTTTCTTCGTGGCGAACTTGCAAGAAACGGATATCTTTGTCTTCAGCCAAAGCATCCATGAGTGAGCTGAGTGTTCCTGATGGGATACCGTAGATGGTGTCTACGCCCCATGTTTCAATACGTTGAGCATTGCTGCAGATGCAGTAATTTTTCCTTGAGTCATAATAATAACTCCCCTTCAATAAAATAAATTTTCAGTTATTGAAAACATTTCCACTTGTGAATGAAAACGCTTCAAGAAACTTTACTCTATCAATTTACCATGTTTTTTCTCACTTGTATAAGAATATGCTCAGAGATGCTCAATCCCTATTACATGACAGATGCTCTTTTTGAGAAAATTTCACAAACTATAGTAGAATAGGATATTTTATTATAATTTGCATGAACCTCTAAGACTTGTAGCTGTAGGAAATCGAACAAAAAGAGACTGGGACAAAAGTCCTAGCCTCTCAATTGTCTTTGGATTGTCGAGCAAGACGCAGTGGTTGAGTGGGCTCTATTACGCTGATTTCATCAGCTTTTACAGCCCTACTCAACTGTGCGGAGGTGGGACGACGAAATCGAATTCTAACGAATTACCGATTTCTGTCCCACTCTCTTTTTATTTCATTTAATCAATTTTCGCAACATTGAGAAGCAGCGAGCTAGTCAAAACAGACACAGAACTTAAGGCCATGGCAAGACCTGCTAGTTCTGGATTGAGGGTCAATCCCAGTCCTACAAAGACTCCAGCAGCAATTGGAAGCCCAAGGATATTGTAGATAGAGGCCCAGAAGAGATTGAGTAAGATCCTGCGGAAGGTCTTTTGACTCATGTCAAAGGCGCGCACAACGCCAAGTAAATCATTTTACGTGAGCACGATGCCACCGGACTCGATCGCAATATCCGTTCCAGATCCCATAGCGATCCCCACATCCGCGATCGAGAGAGCTGGAGCATCATTGATCCCATCTCCAACAAAGGCGACCTTGCTAGATTCTTGCAGTTTTTGGATGGCGCTAGCTTTCTTGAGGAAGGACATCAGCAATGACGGTGTCAATTCCCACTTGCTTAGCAATAGCTTGGGCCACCCGTTCATTATCCCCCGTTAACATGACCGTTTTCAAGCCCCGTTCTTTGAGCTTTTTGATCGCTTCTTTTGAGCTGGCCTTCGGAGCATCTTGAATGGCAATCAACCCAATCACTTGCCCATCCACAGACAAACTGATCACTGTTTTGGCCTGCTCTTGCAACTCTACCATCCGTTTTTCAAGCTCCGGATCCATCGCTGTCCCGTCATGAAGTTTGCCATTTCCCAAGGTCACCAACTGCTGGTCGATCTGACCTTGGACCCCTTTTCCTTCAATCGCTTGGAAGTTTTCCACAGGGAATAACACCAAACCTTTTTCTTCTGCTTGGGATAACACCGCTTGGGCTAGTGGATGTTCTGAAAAAGTTTCAAGACTAGCAGCCAGTGTCAAGACACGCGCTTCATCTCCTACAACATCGGTTACAAGTGGTTGGCCAATGGTAATAGTCCCTGTCTTATCAAACACAACGGTTTGAATCTTTTGCACTTCTTGAAGAACCGTTCCATTTTTAATCAGAACCCCCATCTTGGCACTACGGCCGGTTCCGACCATCAGGGCTGTTGGGGTTGCTAAACCAAGGGCACAAGGACAGGCAATAATGAGGACAGAGACTGCATAGAGCATGGCCTCTTGAAGCGACGCGCCCAGAAGCACGGACCAAACCCAGAAAGTCGCAATGGCCAAAATCGTCACCACTGGAACAAAGATACCTGAAATCTTATCCGTCAAATCTTGAATAGGAGCACGACTGGATTGGGCCATTTTGACAAAGTCCACAATTTGAGATAAGAGGGTCTCACTACCGACTTTTTCAGCCTTAAAGAGAATGGTCCCATTGCTGTTGATAGTGGAGCCGATAACTGCATCACCAACTGATTTTTCCACAGGCAAGCTTTCACCTGTCACCATCGACTCATCAATGGTCGTACTTCCTTCTACAATCGTCCCATCAACCGCAATCTTTTCCCCAGGACGGACCCGAATCAAGTCATCAATTTGGATATCTTCTGCCGCCACCTCGACATAGTTCCCATCACGGAGAACTTGAGCCGTTTTTGCCTGCAAATCCAACAACTTTTCCACAGCCTCGGAGGCATTGTTACGCATCCGTTCTTCAAAGATTTGCCCTAAGAGGATAAAGAAGATGATAAAACCCGCAGCCTCAAAGTATACTGGCTGACCAGTAAAAAGGGCAAATACACTATAGACATAGGCTACCAGGGTTCCAAGAGCTACCAAGGTATCCATATTGGAATGGTGCTTCTTAAATGAGGCCCAGGCACTCTTGATAAAAGGAACTCCTGCTACCAACATGATCGGCGTTGTCGCTAGAAAAGTCCCCCAGCGACTGACTGGATGGGATACAAATCCTGCCATCATCCCGATCATCAAGATCAATAAAGGAAGGGTAAAGATACTAGTAATCCAAAGCGATCCCGTAAACTTAAGACACGACGGCGTTTTTCCACAACCGTGTAGGAACCCTTTTGCATCTTCATTCCACATGAAAACTCGAAGTCCCCTGTTTCTGTCGGGGTAAAGGATATCACCTTATCCACACCGACTTCCAAAGGCTCTAAAATCCCCTGATCTTCAAACAAAATTTCCTTGTAACAGCCGGAAGGATTGACCCGATGGAAGGTGATTTCAGCAGGGATCCCTTTTTGAAGTTGAAATTCTTTGGGACTATAGCCCTTTTCTGCTGTAATACGGATCTTTTGCACTCCGTTTTCCACAACTGCTTTTTGTTTTTCTACCATACCTACTCCTTTATTCCACAATCATGTGACCATGCATCATGTTCATTCCACATGAATACCCATATTCGCCCGCTTTTTCTGGCGTAATTTCAATGACATGTTTTTCACCTAAAGGCAAATCTTCATGAACGCCAAAATCTGGAAAGATCACTTGAGCCAGACATGAAGATGGATCCTTGCGATTAAAGATGATCCGGGCTGGAACATTCTTTTTCAGGACAATCGTTTCAGGCGAATAGCCCCCCATGACTTCGACTTCAATTTCTTGATAACCTGATTTCTGACGAGCGTGGCCGCTTACCTTTTCATGCTCTGCAAAGAACCACCAAGCAATAAAAGCAACCACAAGTAAACAAACAATACTAATCAACAATCCAAACATGGAATTTCCTTCTTTCTATTACATACAATTGCAAGGGACTGTTTCGACAGCCTCTGCTTTCTTTTCTTCCAGGACCTGCTGCAGCTGATTAAGATCTGCAAGCGTAAAGTCACTCGCCTGAATCAAGTTTTCAAGCACCTGGACAATCCTTTTTGGAGCAAACCTTGTCTTTCACCTCCTCAACCACCAAGTCTAAACTCTGGTCCTGCTTCAACAAAGCCGAGTAAACAAAGGCTTTGCCTGATTTTTCTCTGGTCAAGCACCCCTTTTCTACCAAGCGCGTCAAGAGGGTCTTGATGGTCGACTTCGACCAGTCAAAGCGCTCGGACAAGACGGCGATCAAATCCGTGCTGGTCTGCTTGCCTTCCATCCAGATAATCTTCATGATGCGCCATTCCGCATTGGAAATTTGCATGACCTCTCCTTTCAAAATCTACATTTGTAAATCTTATAATGCTATTTTACCTCTAAGATTTACATTTGTCAACCAAAAGTTTTTAAAAAAAATCTTCCTTTGAAGATTTGTCTGGTTGGGCTTTTTTCGCTCCCTATTTTTATCTCTATAACGTCTCCTGCAAAACCTTGGACAGGGCTGCATAGCCAGCAATGGTCAGATGGAGGCCGTCAGTTGTGTAGTCTGGGCGCAGCTGACCTTCCTTGTCCAGAAAAGCATCGTAGAGATCGATAAATTGGACATTCATGTAGGCGTTAGCCAGCTGGCGATAGGCCTGATTGAGGGCCTGAATCTTCTCATTGCTGCGGACATAGACCGTGCTCTTGTAGGCCGGAGCTTCATTGACCGGCAGGACCGATAGCAATTGGATCTGAGCCAAAGGATAGTCACGAGAAATCTCCTGAATAACGGCTTCCAAATTGGACAGCGTTTCTGTCTGAGGCATCTCCTTGCCAATGTCATTGGTACCTATCAGGATAAAGACCTTATCCAGTGCCTGCCCAAAGAGATGGACATCCAGGTTGTCTAAAGCAAATCAGTCTTATAGCCCCGAATGCCGCGGTTGACCAGTCTTTTATCCGTCTGCAGGAGCTCATAGAGAGGATAGTATTCCACAATGGAGTCTCCGATAAAGATGATGTCTGGCTCCTTGACGGAGACTTGATTGAGTTCTCTGTAGTTTTGCTGCAATTTTGCCTGCTCCTTGAGAAGCCATTCTTCTAATAATTGTACTGCCATTATTCTTTTTCCTCTTCTAAGTATTGCTCAATCACCTGTAGAACACCGGCTTCTGTATTGGCCGGCGCTAGGTAATCTGCTACCTTTTTGACCCGCTCATCGCCATTCTCCATAGCGTAAGAAATACCAGCTAATTCAAGCATTTCTACATCATTTTCACTATCGCCAAAAGCCATGATTTCCGAGCTTTGAATCTGCCACTTAGCCATCAGCTGCTGCAAGCCCCAAGCCTTGTGCATCCCATCTTGGAGGATGTCAATGGCTCCATAACCGCTGGCCACAGCGCTCAATCGGCCTGCAAAATGCTGATTAATCAGACGAGCATGCTCTGCTGCTGCAGCCTCTTCTACCATCATACTCATTTTCAAGACCTTGTCAAAGGGATAATCCTGAAGTCTTGGCACAAAGTTCATCCGCTTATGAAAAAGCTGAGCCATTTCCTTGGTCATAACCAGCTGAAGCTCCCTTTCACGCCCAGCAAAGTAAGCCAGTGCATCCCTAATCAATCCGGCTTCCCAGAAGCTGCTCATGCTTAGCTGGTTCTTTTCAAAAATCCTCGCTCCGTTGGCGACTACCAAGGTCATTCGTTCTACCAAATCTCCCAATAGCAGACGCATTCGTGGAATTTCATTACCAGTAGCCACCACAAAGCGAATGTCTCTCTTCTCCAATTCATCTAAAATAGTTGTCAGACGAGGCAAATCCAGCTGTCCCTGTCCGTCCAGTAAGGTTCCATCCATGTCTGTCGCTACCATCTTTACAGTCATCTTTTTATCCATTTCTATCTTTATCATCTGGTTTTTACTGTTCCTTTTCCAGAAGACCTCTAACTTTTAGACATATTATACTACTTAAAAAAGTAAAAAGAAAGGCAAGAAGAGGCGGTTAAGACGGTCGATTTTACAAAGGGCACTTTTCAATCTTCCAGTTTTATATTATAATCATAGCTATATTCCTGTCGTAAAATTGGAGGTCCTCATGAGCAAAAAAGAAGTCGCATTCCCACGCTACCAGCAGATTGCCGTCGCCATTGCCGAGCGAATCGTTGACGGCAAATATCCCATCGGAAGCAAGATCTATGCCCGCTCTACCCTAGCCAGCAACTTCAATGTCTCCCCTGAGACAGCCCGCAAGGCTATTAATGTGCTGGTAGACCTGGAAATCATGGAAGTCCGCCACGGCAGTGGAGCCTTCATTTCTTCCAAGGAAAAAGCCCAGCAGTTCCTCGAGACCTATAAAGATGTCAACTCTCTGCAGGACCTCAAAAGCAAGCTCCACCAGAGCATCCAGCGCCAAGAGGAAGAATTTGCCAACTTTTCCCAGCTACTCAATCAGCTTCTCAGTCGTACCAAGGATGTCCAGCAGCGCTTCCCTTTCAATCCCTACGAGCTCCAGCTCTCAGCAGACGCCATCAACCTAGGAAAATCTATCAATGAACTCAATATCTGGCACTCGACTGGCGCTACCATTGTCGCAGTCCAGCAGGGAGACCAACTCCTAATCTCGCCTGGTCCTTATACCAAGCTGGAAGCCGGCAATACCATCTATTTTGTTGGCAACGAATTATCAGTCGCTTTGATGCATAATTTATTTTTTAATGAAATTGAAACAAACAAGTGAAACAGCACTTGTTTTTTCTTTGTCAAAAAAACAGAATAGACAGGCGAATCCGCTGTCTGACAAGGTTTTTATGACTTTCAGAAATATTCTAGAAAATCAACCTCCTTTTTTATAATAGCCGAAAAAGGCCGGTCTGACGGTCTTTTGGGTTTGACAAAGTGACCACACGATGTTATACTGTGATGGTCTTTTAAGTGACAACTCATCAAAATAAATATGTAGTCACTTGTGTAAAAGGAGAAATACGTTGAATAAACTAGAAGTAAAACATTTGACTAAAATTTTCGGAAAAAGGCAAAAGCAGGCACTGGAAATGGTGCAGCAAGCCAAAAGCAAGACGGAAATTTTAGAAAAAACAGGTGCTACTGTCGGAGTTTACGATGTAAACTTTGAGGTTCAGACCGGAGAAATTTTTGTCATCATGGGACTGTCCGGTAGTGGGAAGTCTACCCTTATCCGCCTGCTCAACCGATTGATTGACCCAACATCAGGCGACATTTACATTGACGGCCAAGATGTGGCCAAGATGAACGAAGAGGAGCTGCGTGACGTTCGCCGCCACAAGCTCAATATGGTCTTCCAGAACTTCGGCCTCTTCCCACATCGGACCATTCTGGAAAATACTGAGTTCGGTCTGGAAGTTCGAGGTGTTGATAAGGAAGAGCGCACGCGCCTAGCTGAACAAGCTCTGGACAATGCTGGTCTCCTGTCCTTCAAGGACCAATACCCCGATCAGCTCTCTGGTGGGATGCAGCAGCGGGTTGGTCTGGCTCGAGCTTTGGCCAACAATCCTGATATTCTGCTCATGGACGAAGCCTTCTCAGCTTTAGACCCCCTCATCCGCCGAGAAATGCAGGATGAACTGCTGGATCTGCAGGCAGAGCATGAGCGTACCATTATCTTTATCACGCACGATCTCAATGAGGCCCTGCGTATCGGTGATCGTATTGCTATTATGGCTGACGGTCAGATTATGCAGATTGGCACCGGTGAGGAAATCCTGACCAATCCAGCCAATGACTTCGTTCGAGAGTTCGTTGAAGATGTGGACCGCTCCAAGGTCTTGACTGCCCAGAATATCATGACAACGCCACTGACCACCAACATTGACATCGACGGACCAACCGTGGCCCTTAATCGCATGAAAAAAGAAGAGGTCAGTATGCTGCTGGCTGTGGATAGGAAGCGGCATCTCAAGGGCAGTCTGACTGCCGAAGCCGCCCGCGATGCCCGCAAGGAGCATCAAGCACTGGCTGAAGTGATTGATAAGAACGTCCGCAAGGTCACTCAGGAAACCCTGATTACCGATATTTCCCGCTGATTTACGATTCACCAGCGCCTCTGGCCGTTGTAGATGATAAGGACAAGTTGGTCGGCGTTATTATCAAAGGTCGAGTCATCGAAGCCTTGGCCAATACTACTGAATCTGAAGAATAAGGGAGGTTCGCATTTTGAATATTTTACAACAGCCAATCCCCGTTTCTCAATGGGTTGAGTCCTTTACTAACTGGGTAACTGATACCTTCTCCGGGCTTTTCTCAGTCCTTCAGGCTATCGGAAACGCCATCATGAATGGAATGACAGACACCCTGCTCTTCATTCCGCCCCTGCTCTTTATCGCAGTCATCACTATTTTTACCTATTTGATTTCCAAGCGTAAGCTGGGGCTCCCCCTGCTCACCTTCCTAGGCCTGCTCTTTGTTTACAACCAAGGTCTCTGGGAAAATCTTATGAACACTGTGACCTTGGTCATCGTCTCCAGTGCCATTTCCATTATCATCGGTATTCCACTGGGGATTTGGATGGCTAAGAGCAACCGTGTCGAAGCCGTTATCAAGCCCTTGCTGGACTTTATGCAGACCATGCCGGCCTTTGTCTACCTGATACCGGCCGTGGCCTTCTTCGGTATTGGTATGGTGCCTGGGGTCTTTGCCTCTGTCATCTTTGCCCTGCCACCAACTGTCCGCTTCACCAATCTAGCCATTTGTCAGATTCCGACCGAGCTGATTGAAGCGTCAGATTCCTTCGGGGGCACTGGCAAACAGAAGCTCTTCAAAGTCGAGCTGCCTCTGGCTAAAAATACTATCCTAGCTGGGGTCAATCAGACCATCATGCTAGCCTTGTCTATGGTCGTTACTGCCTCTATGATTGGGGCGCCAGGACTGGGCCGCGGCGTCCTCTCTGCCCTGCAGCATGCCGACATCGGTTCCGGCTTTGTCAATGGGGTATCTCTGGTTATCCTGGCCATTATCATTGACCGCCTGACCCAGAAGCTCAACCAGCCTCTGGCTAAAAAATCACCGGTCACTGCCAAGGAAAAACGCAACAAGATTATGCTCTGGTCTGCTCTGGCCGCTATCATCCTGACAGCCTTTGTCGGAAATCAAGTGACCAAGTTTCAGCAAAGCAAAAAAGAAAGGGTCAACCTTGCCTATGTTGAATGGGACTCCGAAGTTGCCTCAACCAATGTCGTAGCGGAAGCTCTTAAGGAAATGGGCTACGATGTCACCATCACACCGCTGGACAATGCCGTTATGTGGAAGTCCGTTGCTAATGGCGAAGCCGATGCCATGGTTTCAGCCTGGTTGCCAACCACCCACGCTGCTCTCTATGAAGAGTACAAGGACAAGCTAGTGGACTTGGGGCCAAACCTTGAGGGCGTTAAGACAGGGCTAGTCGTACCAAGTTATATGGATGCTGACTCTATCGAAGACCTGTCAGACCAAGCCAAGAAAACCATCACAGGTATTGAGCCCGGCGCTGGTATCATGACCGCAACTGAGAAGACTATGCAAGAATACAGCAATCTCAGTGGCTGGAATCTTTCTTCTTCCTCAACAGGAGCCATGACCACTGCTCTGGATCAGGCTATTAAGAATAAAGAAGATATCATCGTAACCGGCTGGTCACCACACTGGATGTTCTCCAAGTACGATCTCAAATACCTCAAGGATCCTAAGGGAACCATGGGCGGCAAGGAAGCTATCCACACAATTACTCGAAAAAATCTAGACAAGGACTTACCAGAAGTCAACAAGGTCCTAGACAACTTCAACTGGACCCAAAAGGACATGGAAGAAGTCATGCTTAAGATTAACGAAGGCAGCTCACCAGAAGCTGCAGCCAAAGAGTGGATCAAAAACCACCAAAAAGAAGTCGAAAGCTGGAAGAAATAAAAGCATAGAAACCCCTGAGATACTGTTATCTCAGGGGTTTTGATTGGCTTCTTCCTTTCCTTACAAGGGTTAAACATCTTTTAATGATTGCTTCTTTTTGGAGCATCATTCTTTAATAGCATCTTCGTATCTGTCAAAGGCATAGTGGCTCTGTGCGTAGAGTGGATTATCCATGGCCAATAGCAAGTATTCGTTTTCTGTTTTATTGCTGTCTCCATCAGAGTCATTCCAGGTAACATCTAAGGCCAGCCACTGACCATCTACTTTTGCGTAGTTCCAAGCATGCGGGTCAAAATCATCTGTATTTCCACTCACATACATGGTTTCGAGACCAGCTTCCTGAGCTAGAGCCTGGAAGGTTACAGCATAAGCTTGACAGACTCCCTTACCCTCAAATAGTGGACCAGTAATATCAAAACTAGATTCATACTTGCGAATACCGTCCTGCATATCTTTAAACGCTTTTGAAATAGCCTCTTCTGATTCTTTATTCTCAATAGATTTTTTGTAATTCAAAAAGCCTTGGTAAGCAGCTTTATCATAGCTAGTATGCTCAATTAAATACTGATTAATCGCCTCAATCTTTTCTCGGTCGCTCATCTGGTCTTGATGATGTCTTTAACAATCTCTTTGACTTTTTTTCGGGCCTTCTTATATTTGGCTGTTTCATCAGCATCGTATTTAAAACTTACCACATGTTGCTTAGCATCAATGGTAGGGAGCACTCCCTGCTGAATGACTGGATTTTGCTCTAAAACATCGTGAAGCAATTCACTGACATCTCCTTCACTCAGCTCTGGAAACTCACTGTAATCAACATATTCTGCATCGGACAGAAGGGCCTTGGCAAAATATTCCTGCGCTGCACTTCTGGCTGCCACTCTTTCCTCAATATCACTAACATCATGAACGACTGTTTTACCCTTGAGATCCAAGTCAGCCTGCTCTACGCTGATATATTTCTCTGAAACGCCAGACTTACTTTCCTCTTTATTGACCTTTTCATTATGCCTATCTACAACAGGCTGCACTTCTTCGACACTGGCCTGTTCAATGAAAAAGTCCGTTTTGACAGTAGGCATGCCCTTGATAGAGACCAGGCATCTGACATCCCGACCTTCTTTTTCAATTTTTTCATAGACGATTGGAAAGTTCTGAATCTGGCCATCCATCATCTGCAGTGGTGCTTCTTCAGGAATGTTTCCCTTCTGCCGCAGGGCGGAAACCTGGTCAGAAAAAGTCCGAAAATCGATTTGATTCGGCATCAGCTTCGCAAAGCTATCAGATGAGATAGGATTGCTGATAGTTCCTAAAGCTTCTTTGTCTTTAAGGGGAACAACAAGGAGTTCATAAGGCTTTTTCTCAACCGTTTTCTTACTGTAATCCTGGTCGTAAGCCTGCAGCAACCGTTGTCTGGCAAGTATCGGATCATCACCAGAACGGCCGCCGTTGCGGCTATCATAGTGGGTAGGCAAATCTGTCCGATACACTGTCGAAGTGACCCGATCGACCTCTTTATAGTTATAAAGACCTGTCTTGGTATCACTGCCAGGCATGGTCACATACTCTCTTTTTTATAATGGAATAAGAGTCCGCTCCCGGCACTTCCGTCCATTCCAGCTGCAAGCGACCATCTCCGAGCAGACTGCTCTTGGTCTTCAGAGCTAGCTTATCACGCCCTTTCTTATCTATCTTAACGATCCAAAGTTTTGGCTTTTTAAGCTTTTTACCTGTTCGCTCATCATCCCGTTGCAGCAAATAGAGCGTATCAAAAACACCCCAGCTCTCACCTTGCTTGGCTAGACCATATTCCGTATGCTCTCCATTTGGCTCCACTCTAGTCGCAGAGAAATGATAAGCGGGCTCAATCACTATCTGCCGCTTATCATTCAGCTTAAAGTCCCCTCCTAAAATAGCTCGTAAGTTGCTATCCCCATAAATTTCAAAGGAAGAAATCAACTCAGTCTGTCCTGCATGTGGCAGTGTCTCAAAATCGTTAGGCTTTTGTACCTCTGTCGGAAATGTAATAGGCTCATTTTCCTTGATCTGAATGACCTTTTCTTGGACATCATAAGGAGTATTTTTGCTGTATTTTTCTCTCAGCTTACGAACACTTTCCGAAAATTGGCCGCCTTGCTCTCCCGGACCGCCACCGTTCTTTTGAAAAAGACTGCAGCCCATCAGAAAACAAATCAACAGAGTAAGCAGAGAAATGAAACGGATTTTCCTACTCATGATTTTCCCTCCTGAAATAGATATTCTTAACATATTATACCATATTTTATTTGAGGTGTCTTTGTTTTTTTGTAAACGGATTCAAATATCTGCAATTTTGCGAATAAATTCTTATTTTTTTATAGAGACAGATTCCCTCGAAACACTGCCTTTTCTCATCTTGCTTTTAAAATCAAGAGGATTCAGCCAATTCCCATTTTAAAAAATAGAAAAAACCAAGCCAGATAGGACTTGGTTTATTTTATAAGGAGCCATTTTGTTTAAGTCATTCAATCCTGATAAAGACTGTCTCCATTCGTCGCAATGACTTCTTTGTACCAATCAAAAGATTTTTTCTTGTAGCGGGCTAGAGTTCCGCTACCGTCATCGTTGCGGTCAACATAGATAAAGCCGTAGCGCTTGCTGAGTTCTGCTGTGCTGGCTGAGACTAGGTCAATACAGCCCCAAGTCGTGTAACCTAGCAGTTCTACGCCATCTTCCAGCGCTTCTCCTACCTGCTGCAAATGCTGTTTGAGATAATCAATGCGGTAGTCGTCTTCAACCGTTGGGCCATTTGGACCATCCACCAAGACATCCTTGGCACCGAGACCATTTTCCACAATGAAGAGAGGCAGCTGATAGCGGTCATAAAAGCTATTTAGCACCAAGCGTAAGCCGACTGGGTCAATCTGCCAGCCCCATTCTGAACTAGCCAGATGAGGATTTAGGATACCACCTAAAAGATTGCCTCGGCCGGAAGAATAATTTTCCGGATCATGAGCCGCAACCACACTCATATAGTAAGAGAAGGAAATGAAGTCTACAGTATTTTCAGCCAAAAGCTCTTTGTCGCCCGGCGCAAACTGAATCTCAATCCCATTCTCCTTGAAGAAACGATTGATATAGGCTGGATATTTTCCACGCGCATGGATATCAGAGAAGAGGTAGTTTTGATTTTCAAATTCCCGAGCCGCCAGCACATCTTCAGGCTTAGGTGTCATAGGATAGGCCGGCATAGCCAGAACCATACAGCCAATCTTAAAATCAGGATTAATCTCATGACCGATTTTCGTTGCCAAGGCAGATGCCACTAGCTCATGATGGACCGCTTGATAGAGGTCCTGCTTGGATAGTTCTTCAGCTGGCGTGGCAATGCCTCCGCTCATAAAGGGTGCATGGAGAACAGAGTTGATTTCATTAAAGGTCAGCCAATACTTGACCTTGTCCTTATAGCGGGTAAAAACCGTGCGAACATAGCGCTCGTAGAAGCCAATCAAATCGCGGTTGGCCCAGCCATTGTACTGACGCGCTAAATTCAGGGGCGTTTCATAGTGAGACAGGGTAATCAGCGGCTCAATGCCATATTTGGCCAGTTCATCAAAGATTGTCATAGAATTGCAGACCAGCTTCATTGGGCTCCTGCTCGTCTCCATTTGGGAAAATCCGAGACCAGGCAATGGAAGTCCGGTAAACCTTGAAACCCATCTCCGCAAAGAGGGCAATGTCCTCCTTATAACGATGGTAGAAATCAATCCCTTCTAGCTTGAGATTATCTGCTGTCGGCCCCTCGGTAATCAAAGGATTGCAATCACCTGGCTTGGCTGGCACTCCGCCTTTTGGAGTCACATCCTGAACAGACAGGCCTTTTCCATCCAGATTATAGGCGCCCTCATACTGGTTGGCTGCAGTTGCACCGCCCCAGAGGAAATTATGCGGAAATTTACCCATTTGCATTTTCTCACTTTCGTTTTTTTTGTATTTATATTATAATAGTTGTCAAACATATTTTCTAACACAATTATCTTAATAAATTGTACTATTCTATGAAAGAGTGTCCCCATGATTGATTTAGGCCAACTACATAAAAATACCGTTTTTAAAAACCAAGGAACCCCTTATTCTCTGACCCGCACCATCACTGAGAATGGTCATCCAGATATTCTTTTTCACTGGCATACCGATGTTGAAATGATTTATGTCCACGAAGGAAAAGCACAATTTCATATTGACGACGACTACTTTAACAGCGAAAAAGGTGATATTATCCTGATTCGCCCCAATGCCTTGCACTCCATTCACCCCATCAACGACGAGCGCCATTATATGGACGCTATTAATTTCCATCTGGATCTGATGGGCTACTCTGCCATGGATCAGGCCAGCATCAACTACTTGCAGCCCCTCTACAACGGTCAGCTGGACTTGACTCATGTGATCAAGCCCAATGATACAGCCTATGCGGAGATTCGCCAGTGCCTCTTAGCAGCTATGGAAACAGGCTATTTCCGCAAATCTCACTACGAGTTTCAGCTCAAAGCCCAGCTTAACCAGCTCTTCTACCTGCTCTTTGAGAATGGCTATGTCATTTCCAAAGACCTGTCACCAGAAGGCTACCGCAAGGAAGAAAAGATTCGCTCCATCATCGACTACATCAATGCCCACTACCAAGAAGACCTGAATATTGACCAACTGGCTAGCATCTGTGGCTACAGCTCCACCCATTTCATGAACTTCTTCAAGAAGCATCTCGGCGTTTCCTGCATTGAGTACCTGATTCAATTCCGCCTGCGCAAGGCAGCCGAACTCCTGCAACACTCCAACCTCTCTGTACTGGAAATCTCCAGCCAAGCAGGCTTTAATAACCTGTCCAATTTCAACCGCCAGTTCAAAAAATACTACCAAATGACACCAAGTCAGTATCGGAAGAAATGAAGCGCTAAAATAGAAAATAAAAAACGAATACCTGCTAAGCTAAGTGAACTTTGAGGTATTCGTTTTTTGTAATGCTAATATTATAAGAAGGATAGAAATAGCAACGTGTTTTGTAAGATATTATTCTAAATCCGGGTCCCTACCTTCTGAGCCATAGACTCTGTGATAGGCTTTGACATAAAAAGATATGGGTTTATCTGATTCGTTTTGGACAGTGATATCTTGATCACTGTCGCTTACACTAAAAACAAACGCTCTATTTTGGGTAAAGTTGACATCAATGCTATAGTTTTCGTTAAACTCAACACCTAAATCGGATAAAGCCTGTTCGTTTGGCATTGTTATCCCCCCATCCTTTTCATTAGAGTAGTGAACAGACTTTTTTTCTGCATCATAAATATACTCATTTTCACCTATCTGCTCTCTCAAATAAGAATCGTATATTCTAATTTTCCCATCTGTTTTATCTTTAAATTTTAAAACACTGACTCCTGAACCCTTTATTAGGTCAAGATAAGGCTTTTTAATCTTTACATAAACAGCTTCACCTGGCTTTAATTTTACTAATTGGTAAGAGCCACCATGATCTTCTCCGCCAAAATAAACCAGATTCCAAATCAAGGTTCCCAAAAAGAGTAGACTAATCACTTTCCCATAAATGCTTTTGTAGAAAGGTTTCTTTATACAGATATAAACTATCCATGAAACGATAAAAAAACAACAAAGATAAATAAGAGTGGTAAAAAGTGAATTAAAAAAAGTCTATTAAAAGAAAAAGTTGTTCAAAAAAATTCATATTTCGCCTTTCTTAAATACTCAATCAACATTTAGTTTTAGTTTCAACAAACAAGGATTAAGCTAGTCCCTATCATTTCATTTGGATTGTTCTCCTTACGACCTCATCGTTTTTATACTAGCAAGTTCAGCAGGAGATTGAAGAGCCCCAGCCAAAAGATAGCTAGCAGCAAATTGCGCCCCTGCTTTTCCTTGAAGAGATTTCTTCTCAGAAACAGGCAGAAAATCATCAAGACCAGGGAACACACTAGCAACAAAAAAACAAGATAAACATGGGTATAAAAATACAAAAGCAGCCTCAAACCAAAATACATTTCATTTTCTTTCCAATAAAATAATAGACGAGCTCGAAAGCGGTCAGTTTCATTCATTAACAGCTCATAAACCTTTTTAATTATAACAAAGTCCTCAATTTTAAAACAGCAAAAACCAGATTGGCAAATCCAATCTGGCTAAACTCATATTCAAGCAATTTATTGCCCCGTCCAATTCAGTCCAACATGAGAATTCATTTCCTGATAGGCGGTATCAATCCGTGCTCTGGTTTCTTGGTTCAGTTTGTCTCGATACTTGCCGCCTTCGATAAAGTCATCCAAAATCCAGGTTTGGTAAGTGTATAAAGGAAAACCGTCTTCTGAGGAAGTGCCTTTTTCAACTCGACTGACCCAACTTGGATGAGCTTGAGCACTTTATTTGTGTGCCCTTTGATGTCTTTTCTATGGTAACATCCATCAGCACTCCGCGCTCGGTCCAATGAGCATTTTCAATCTCCTCCATGGTTTCGATGCGCTGATTGGAAATGAAATTCCCCATAGAATACATGATCAGCTTCTTCTGGCCATCTTTCTCTAAAATCTCAGCTGGCTGAACCACATGCGGATGCCCTCCAAAGACAATATCTGCTCCCCAGTCAACCATCTTATGGTAGAGGGTCATCTGCTCCTCTGTCGGCTCCAGCTGGTACTCTATCCCCATCTGAGGCATGACGACTGTGATGTCAGCTTCCTTTTCTGCCCGCTCAATCTCGGCCCGCATCTTTTCTTCATCCAGATCGGACAGGCGATCATCATAATCTTCCTGACTGAGAAGCCCCTCCATTCCATTGTAGCCATAAGAGTAGGCTAGCAGTGCAATCCTAATGCCTTTTACTTCCTTTATCAAGAGGGGTGCCTGACTGCGGATTTCGTGCGGATAAACACCGACGGGAGTGATTCCCTCTTTTTCAAAAGCCTGAGCTGTAGTGAAAACTCCCTCCAAGCCAGAGTCTAAAATGTGATTATGAGCCAGATCCATCACCTGATAGCCAGCATCCTTGATTGCTGGAACTACGGCTTCTGGAGCATTAAAGAGCGGATAGCCATTCAAGGGATAGTCCGGCCGAATCGTGCCTTCAAAGTCCCCTAAGACCAAATCTCCCTGCCGAAGCCATTCCTTGGCATAGTGGAAATTCTCAGAAATCATAAGTGCCATCTTCTTTCTGAGCGCTCAGATAAAGGCCATCGTGATAAAGCAAATCCCCAGTCGCCATGATACGAACCATCTGATTCTGAGAAGAACCTGACTGCTGCTCTTTCTTACTAGGAGACAGAAAGGTAAAATCCTGCACATGCTCTGATAAAAGGATTAAGCCGGCCGACAGCCCTACAACTGTCAAAAGCACTCCAACAAACTGCCGATTACTAAGCTGTTTTTGAAAGAACTTAGGACGAGGAAGCGGCAACTTCTTAATCCAATCCCTCCAAGCTTGGTATGCATCAGTCAGGAGAGTATGCTCCGCAGCAAAATCAGATATCTTCTTCCAAAGTTCCTGAAAAAAAGTCTGAATCTTCTCCCAAAGAATTTTTTTATCCATCACATCTCTCCGCTTTTTCTTACTTGATAATAGTGCATCAATATTTACTATATTGTACTATTTTTACCGTCAAAAGGAAAGCGAAGCAAAAAGCGGGAGCGGGGAGAAGCGTGCTACAATCTCCAAATTGCGGCATGCTTCCACCATTCTCCTGCTTCATTATCTATTTTTTCAATTCTAATAGCTGATTGCCGAGCTGAAACTCAGCTTTCATTCTTACACAAAACTTCCTACATCAACGGTCAGCACTTGGCCTTCTCGGACGACCTGCTGCCCAGCAATGTAGACATCCTGAACATCACTGCCTTTGACTGCGTACACTAGGTGCGACAGCATATTTCCCAAAGGATAGAGATGAAGTCTTCCCTTAGGTTGAATGACAATGAAATCGGCTTGCTTGCCCGCTTCCAGACTACCGATTTTGTTATCCAATCCCAACGCCTTGGCTCCTTCAATAGTCAAAGCTTTCAAGGCCTGCTCAATCGTAAACTGGGTCGCATCTCCTGCCCGCATCTTCTGAAGGAGAGCAGCTGTCCGACCTTCTTCAAACATATCCAGATTATTATTGGAAGCAACAGAGTCTGTAGCTAGTCCAACGGTCACCCCAGCAGCTAATAAGTCTGTCACTGGAGCTACACCAGAAGCCAGCTTGAGGTTGCTGATAGGATTGTGGGCGATGCTGACTGGTGAAGCCGCCAAATCCGCAATCTCTGACGGATTTAGCTCAACCCCGTGAGCAAAAATTGCTGGCTGCTCCAAGTAACCCAAACCCTTTAAGAAAGCCAGAGGCCTTTTACCATAGCGCTCCAGAATGATTTTATTTTCTTCCTGGGTCTCCGCCACATGGATATGAAGCTTCAAATCCAGCTCACGCGCTAGCTCAAGACTGCCCTTGAGCAGAGCTTCATCACAGGCATAAGGCGAATGAGGCGCCACCATGACCTGAAAATCTTCATCATTATAGGAAAGGATTTTCTCAATAATGGCCCGAGTACGAACCAGAGTCTCTTCTGCAGTTTCCGCCTCAGAGCTAAAGAGTGTTGGTGAGAAATAGCAACGCATACCGGACTGCCGCACAGTCTGATAAATCCGGTCAATCTCTACTCCTTGAGGATTATACATGTCGTTAAAAGTTGTTGTTCCTGACAGCAGCATTTCAGCCAGAGCCAGCTGGACAGCCTCGGTCGTTAGATCCGATGTGAACTGACTTTCTGCCGGCCAGATATAGTCCTCTAGCCATTCATGCAGATTACTGTCATCACGAATCCCGCGTAGCAAGGTCATGGCCGAGTGAGTATGACAGTTGACCAGCCTGGCATGATCCAAGTCCCTTCATAATCCACTGTTTCACTACATTTCCCTAGCCAGCTTTCATCATAGGGACCACAGTAGGCAATGCGGTCGTCCTCAACCACCAATAGCCCTTCCCGGTAAACATGAAATTGGCTGTCACAGGTCACCAGATTGACATTTGTATAAGCTTTCATCCGCCATATCCTCACTTTCCCAACACTTGACTTCAAGAGATTTTAGCTATTATAACAAGCCTAATCTAATTGCGCAAGTCTTTTTATACAATTATGGCATTAAAAAGAGCCCCAGCTGAGGCCCTAGTTGTCAATCATTATCTATGACTAATCTTCCGTGTCAGGAAATCCCCAACAAACTGAATAAAGAAGATGAGCAGCAAAATAAGAATAGTCGCAAGAATGGTCACATCATGGTTGAAACGTTGATAACCATAAGTCAGGGCAACATTTCCCAGTCCACCAGCACCAATCGCCCCTGCCATAGCAGTCTCCCCAACCAGAGAGATGAGCGTAACAGTCGTCACTCGGATCAAGTCCGGCAGACCTTCTCGCAGGTAAACACCGACAATGTCCCAGAAGGTTGCTCCACTAGCCTGCGCCGCTTCAATCACTCCTCGGTCTAATTCGGATAAGACCACCTGAACCTGACGGGCAAAGAAAGGAAACAGCCAGTGAAAGAGGGACCAAGGCCGCAGTCGGTCCAATCCCAGTTCCCACAATAATACGAGTAAAAGGATTGATGAGGGCTAGGAGAATGATGAAAGGAATCGCCCGGAAGATAGAGGTAACCTTGTCCAAGACGAAAAAGACAAGTCTATTTTCCAAAATACCTCTCGGCCCTGTCAAGACAAGCAAGAGACCTGCGATAAAGCCTAGAATCCCTCCGATAAAGAAAGGAATGATAGTCATATACAGAGTCAGGTAAATAGCTGTTCCCCAGCCAGCCTGCCCAGACCAGCCCATTCTATAAACATTGGGCATAAATTGTTGAATCAGCTGTAGCATTAGTTACTCCCTTCTTTCAGAACATGCAGCTCTACTCCTGCTTCGCGCAGACTTTCCTGCACCGCCGCCAGTTGCTTGGTCTCTCCAGATAAGATAACGACCATTTCTCCGACTGGTACATGATCTAAATCTCAATATTAGCGTGAAGAATATTGGCCGATATGTGATACTGCTTGTAAATGTCGTTTATAATGGCTGTGTCCGTTACCACACCTGAGTATTTCAGATGTGCCAGAATGGAATTTTCCGGCAGGTTTTGCACAATCTTTTGCTGGTTGATTTTAATCATAGCCTCATTGATACCCGTTGCTGTCGTAATGAAGTCTTGGGTCAGCTCATTCTTGGGATTAGAGAAAATATCCAGAACTGAGCCTTCCTCAATCAGCCGACCGTTCTGCATAACTGCTACCCGGTTGGCAATGTCCTTGACAATCTGCATTTCGTGGGTAATGAGGACAATAGTCAGGCCTAATTTTTGATTCAAATCCTGCAATAAAGCCAGAATCTGCTTGGTGGTCTTAGGATCCAGAGCAGATGTAGACTCGTCCGAAATTAAGATTTTGGGATCATTGGCCAAGGCCCGTGCAATCGCCACCCGCTGCTTCTGACCGCCAGACAGCTGGGCAGGATAATTATCTGCCCGATCTGCTAAGCCCACTAAATCTAAAAGCGTATGAACTTTTTTCTCTTTTTCAGCAGCTGATAAAGGAGAGTGCTTGAGCGCAAAGGCAACATTTTCCTTGGCTGTCATCTGTGCCATGAGGTTAAAATGCTGGAAAATCATTCCGATATCCTTACGCTTTTGGCGCAGCTGAGCCGCAGTAAGCTGAACCTGATGATGATCATAGAAAACCGTATCATCCACCGTGATCTTACCAGCAGACGGCACCTGCAGCAAGTTAATGACACGGACCAGGGTAGACTTGCCGGCACCAGAATAGCCTACAATTCCATAAATATCTCCCTGATTAATATGAATGGTCACATCTTCTACGGCCTTAATGTCTTGCTTTTTTTGATTAAACGACATCAATGTGATCCAATTTGATAATTTCTTTGCCCATAATTTCCGATTCACTCCTTGATTTGTCCAATATGAGATTTAGCCACTATAGCCTCTTTGTTTGCTTTCCGCCTGTCGCTCGACTAGGGAAATGTAAAATCATAAGCTACAATCTATACCGACCTAGCTCAAAGCTAGATAATGATCAAACTAAATGATCATAATAGCAGATAAAGGGCTGGAGAAGCTAATCTCCGCCCTTCTTAATCATTTCATTTATTCAATACAATGACCTTCTGCTGGAAAAAAATTACCAAACCGGCTGATCCATACCATCTGATGATTCTTCGATAACTTTTTTCACTTCATCAGTGTGGTAAGCCTTGATAATTTTTTCAATTGCGTCAGCCTTGTCTGATTTCTTCCAATCTGGTTTCGCTGCAATCAGGTTATACCATTGTTTTGAGTTTTCATTGGCTTCTTCTTTGAAGAGGGCCTTCTTGTAGTCAATACCCGCTTCGCGGACGAAAGTATTATTGACAACTGCAGCATCTGCTGAAGTCAGAGAAGCTGGTGTTTGAGAAGCATCCAACTCAGAAATTGTCAGATTCTTCTTGTTTTCTTTGATGTTGGCAACAGTCGCAAGTTCCTTACCTTTAACATCAAGCTTGATCAAACCAGCTGATTCGAGAAGATAAAGAGCACGGCTCTCATTTGTCGCATCATTTGGAACAGCAATTGTACCATTTTCTGGGATGTCTTTCACATCTGTATATTTATTTTTGCCGTCCTTTGTACCAGAGTAGAGACGAATAGGAGCGATATAGGTATCCGCAACAGACACAAGGTCTGCTCCCTTCTCTTTGTTCCAGTTTTCAAGGAAGTTGTAATGTTGGAAAGCGTTGATATCCACATCACCGTCAAGCAGAGCTTGGTTAGGTTGAGAGTAGTCGGTAAACTGTGTATACTCTAATTTAACGCCTGCATTTTCTTTGTCAAGAATCTCTTGAACCTTGTTCCAGCGCGCTTCTTCTGTATCACTCAGGCTCATCACTCCAACCTTGACGGTTACAGGTCCGTCTGCTGACTTGTTCTCCTTACTAGAAGAACCTCCACAAGCTGCCAAACCTAAGGCTGCAAGGCCGACTAAGCCGATTGAAAAGATTTTTTTCAAATTCATCATTTATTCTCCTTTAATGGATAAAATTCTAAATCTTCTATTTTATAAGATTACTTTTCATTTTACCATGTTAAAGGAGACTTGGCTTATATAAATAATTTATCGCCGTGATAAAAAAATTATATGACTGTTTGAAGCATTTGAGTTGATTTTATACCCTTTTACTGCATGAAGGTCAGCAAATAGCCGTATCCTTCTGCTTCCATTTTCTCTTTTGGAATAAATCGCAGAGCTGCTGAGTTGATACAGTAGCGCAAGCTGCCTGCTGCTTCTGGACCGTCAGTGAAGACATGGCCCAGATGGGCATTACCAGAACGGCTGCGCACTTCAATCCGCTCCATGCCATGACTCTTGTCTTCATAGTATTTAGAACATCTCTGGCAATCGGCCGGCTAAAGCTAGGCCAGCCGCAGCCAGATTCAAACTTATCACCAGCGAAAAAGAGAGGCTCACCAGTCGTCACATCTACATAAATTCCTTCTTCAAAAGTGGCATTGTAGGCATTATGGAAAGGGCGCTCTGTCGCACTATGCTGGGTCACCTGATACTGCTCTTCCGTCAGCTGCTCTTTTAGTTCCACATCTGTAGGCTTCTCGTATTGGCCTGGATCGACCAAGGGCTGATAGGCATCATTGACATTGATATGACAGTAGCCACCAGGATTTTTCTTGAGATAATCCTGATGATAGTCCTCAGCTAGGACATAGTGGCGCAAAGGCTCTAGCTCAACAGCAATCTTTTGTCCCAGCTGCTTTTCCTGCTCAGCAAAAACCTGCTCAATGACTGCCTTATCGGCTTGATTGGTATAGTAAACGCCCGTCCGATACTGACGTCCTACATCATTTCCCTGCTTATTGACCGACAGAGGATCAATAACTCGGAAATAATAGAGCAGGATTTCCCGCAAGCTGACCCGCTTTTCATCATAGACCAGATGAACCGTCTCTGCATGATCCGTCTGGTGAATCAGCTGGTAGTTGGTTGATTCCACCTGTCCATTGGCGTATCCCACTGTCGTTTTCTCCACACCCTCAATGCGAGAAAAGTACTCTTCCAAGCCCCAGAAGCATCCGCCTGCTAAATAAATTTCTGCCATAAAAGCACCTCATTTCTTTGCGTCTATTTTCTCATAAAAGGAGTCGAAATTATAGCAATTTGATTAGAACTTTCTTCAAATTGATATGAAAAAGCTGGGTCTTAATGACCATTAACCCAGCCATGTTCTTCATTTCAAATGACAACAACTCTTGTATGGAAGATTACCCCCTCAATATACTTCAATTTTCCTCGAAAATCTTCTAAGCTTTCATAGCCTTTTTCTTCCATAATAGCCTTGAGTTCTGCAGTGATACGCTCAAAGGCTGGCACTCCTTCTTTATGAAGAGTTGTTCCTACCTGCACCATACTAGCACCACAGAGGATATGCTCAAAGGCATCGCGCCCCGTCAAGACACCCCCCGTTCCAATGATTTGGATTTCCGGTTTAAGGCGTTGGTAAAAAGCATGGACATTGGCTAGAGCGGTCGGCTTGATGTACTGACCTCCGATACCTCCAAAACCATTTTTCGGACGAATAACCACTGACTCATCTTCTATATAAAGACCGTTTCCAATAGAGTTTACACAATTGACAAACTTGAGCGGATATTTGTTAAAAATCGCAGCGGCCTGGTCAAAATGCACGATGTCAAAATAAGGAGGCAGCTTGATACCCAACGGCTTGGTGAAATAAGCAAAAACTTCTGACAAAATCTTTTCCGTCGTTTCAAAGTCATAGGCAATCTGCGGCTTGCCAGGGACATTGGGGCAGGAGAGATTGAGCTCAGTAATGCCTTTAAAGTCACTTGCCTGCACTTTCTGAAGAATGGTGTGGGTTTCTTCTGGCGACATACCGACCAAAGAGAGGAAGAAAGTACGATTTGATTCGCTTTCCTGAAGTTCCAGCAGGTAGTCCAGATAGTAGTCTAAACCATTGTTGGGCAGGCCCATGGAGTTGATAGACCCCAGCGGAACATCCTGATAGCGCGGTTCTGGGTTTCCCTGACGAAATTCAAGCGTCGCCGTCTTGGTCACAAAGGTTCCCGCAGCAGAATCTTTGACTTCTGCCAGTTCCTCTATTGTCATGCAGGCAACACCAGCTGCATTCATCAGGCAGTTGTCAAATGCAAAACCAGCAATTTGTGTAGATGTCGAAACCATAGTAAAACGCTCCTTTTTCTTCTGAAGGCGAGTGCCTTTAGCTCATTTCCTCTATTATATCACCAAAGCCCTCTTTTTCGTTTTTTAAACCAGCAATTCCTGACTAACGTTCGGAAAACATCCCGTCCGCTCGGCTATTTTCTGGAATGTTTCAGAAAATAAATTGTGGAAATTTTTAGAAAATTCAACTTTTTTCTTTACAAGAGAAAAAAAGTCTGCTATAATGTTCCATGTAATAAAATATGACATCTAAAAGATGCCTGTTTTAAAAATTTAAACACATCCTCGTCACATAAGTTGCAAGCAGCTTTCGACAGGATGGTTTACTATTTTATTTAAAGGAGAATGACAGATGACAACTGCTAAAGAATATATCCAAAGCACTTTCGAGACCGTAAAAGCCCGCAACGGACACGAGGCAGAATTCCTCCAAGCTGTTGAAGAGTTTCTCAATACTCTGGAGCCCGTTTTCGAAAAACACCCAGAATACATTGAAGAAAACATCCTAGCGCGTATTACTGAGCCTGAGCGCGTTATCAGCTTCCGTGTTCCTTGGGTAGACCGCGAAGGCAACGTACAAGTCAACCGTGGTTACCGCGTACAATTTAACTCAGCAGTTGGTCCTTATAAAGGCGGACTTCGTTTCCACCCAACTGTAAACCAAGGTATCTTGAAATTCCTCGGATTTGAGCAAATCTTTAAAAACGTCTTGACTGGCCTGCCAATCGGCGGTGGTAAAGGTGGATCTGACTTTGATCCCAAAGGTAAGACTGATGCTGAAGTGATGCGTTTCTGCCAAAGCTTCATGACAGAATTGCAAAGCACATCGGCCCATCTCTTGACGTTCCAGCTGGTGATATCGGTGTCGGCGGACGTGAAATCGGATACCTCTATGGCCAATACAAACGCCTTAACCAATTCGACGCTGGTGTCTTGACTGGTAAACCCCTTGGATTTGGTGGTAGCTTGATTCGCCCAGAAGCAACTGGTTACGGCTTGGTTTACTACACAGAAGAAATGCTCAAGGCTAACGGCCAAAGCTTTGCTGGCAAAAAAGTGGTTATTTCCGGTTCTGGTAACGTAGCCCAATACGCTCTTCAAAAAGCAACTGAGCTTGGTGCAACTGTTATCTCTGTATCTGACTCAAACGGTTATGTGATCGATGAAAACGGTATTGACTTTGATCTTTTGGTTGATGTTAAAGAAAAACGCCGTGCTCGTTTGACTGAGTATGCAGCTGAGAAAGCAACTGCTACTTACCATGAAGGTTCTGTATGGACTTACGCTGAGAAATATGACATCGCTCTGCCATGTGCGACACAAAATGAAATCAATGGCGAAGCTGCCAAACGCTTAGTTGCTCAAGGAGTTATCTGTGTATCTGAAGGTGCCAACATGCCGAGCGACCTAGATGCTATCGCAGTTTACAAAGAGAATGGTATCTTCTACGGACCTGCTAAAGCTGCCAATGCTGGTGGTGTAGCTGTATCTGCTCTGGAAATGAGCCAAAACAGCCTTCGTCTGTCATGGACTCGCGAAGAAGTTGACGGCCGCCTCAAAGACATTATGACAAATATCTTCAACACAGCTAAGACTACCGCTGAAACTTACGGACTTGGCAAAGACTACCTGGCCGGTGCTAACATCGCTGCCTTCGAAAACGTAGCAAATGCTATGATTGCGCAAGGTATTGTTTAACTAGTCGATACATCCTATCGGAGGACTATCATGAACTTACGGCCAATGGAAGTGAGAGACAATCCGGCTGTAGCGCAGCTCATTCGAGCCAGCCTAGAAGAATTCGGACTTAACAAACCAGGAACTGTCTACTTTGATTCTCATCTAGATCATTTGGCCGACTATTATCAACATCAAGAGAGGGCAGCCTACTTTGTTCTGGAAGATGAAGGACAGCTCGTTGGCTGTGGTGGCTTTGCACCTGTGTCTGATAAGATTGCCGAATTACAAAAACTGTATGTCACTAAAAACAGTCGTGGCAAGGGGTATTCCAGTCGGCTGATAAAGCAGATATTCCAGGAAGCCCGTCTAGCAGGTTATGAACAGCTTTATCTAGAAACCACTACTGAACTGGCTACAGCCGTGGCAGTCTATCAACACTATGGTTTTACATCACTGCAACAACCACTTTCTAACGCTGCCGGCCACCCAGCTATGAATATCTGGATGATAAAATCCCTCTCATCAGATGAATAGATGTCAGTATACTCTGGCCGCCTCAAGGACATCATGACTAACATCTTCAACACAGCTGAAACTTACGGACTTGGCAAAGACTACCTGGCCAGTGCTAATATCCCTGCCTTCGAAAACGTAGCCAAAGCTATGGTATTGTTTAAGATTCTTTGCTCAATCCTCAATCACAACGATTGGGGATTTTTATATTGGTTTCAAAAAAGCTCACTATTTTTAATAGTAAGCTTAAAAATCAAGATTTATTTTACTTCTACTAAGGCAGAAGATAGGCATTCAACAATTTCGTTTACTGCTTCATCTATGTTCACATCTTCCTTATCATTTAACATCATTGGAATAACATAAGAAAGACTCAAGGCTAGAATATAACGAACAATTCTTTCATTTGACCAATCTCGGATAACACCATTTTCTTTAAACTGATTCAGAACTGGACTAATTGGCTTAATGATAGAGTGAATAATAACATTCCCTAACTGGTCAGAAATATTTTTATCAATAAAAGAACGACTCAAGAGAATTTTAACTTGCATTTGATTCTCCTGAATGAAAACTAGTCTATCTCGAACAATGCTTCTCAAACACTGGAAAACTCTCTTGGTTTGCTGTAAATTTCTTCTCAGAAAAATCAGCAATCACATCTGGAATAACTTGTTCGAGAAAAGTTGACAGAATAGCTTCTAATATTCCTTCCTTGGTTTTAAAGTAACTAAAAACTGTCCCCTCTGAAACCCCAGCCTCCTTGGCAATAAGGCTTGCTGTTGTGTTTTCAAAGCCAATTTCTGAAAATAGCTTTAGACTTGATAATAATACTTGACGTTGTTTTAAACTCAAGTTGCTATTTTCTAACGTCTGAGCATACTTTTGTTCTAAACTTTCCATTGCTGGTACCTCTCTGCTACTCTCTTACTTTTACAACTTTCTTACCTCGAGTGTGTCCCGACTTCAGACTACGATATGCCTCTCTAACAGACTTTAGAGAAAAATCATAAACCTGATCAATATTCAGCCGAACCTTCCCATCTGAGATCATTTCCGCTAGAATATTCAAATCATCATAAGTGGAATGTCTCGGACCCGTGAACTGGGCACCTTTTACCATAACATATGGTGAAGGTACTAGCGTTCCAATAGCCGTGCCCTTCAATCCCAAACTGAAAGCCAATTTAACATAATCACTTCCATAGCAATCCAAGAATTTTGTAATCGGCTTTGGACTTGCTGATAGAAGAGCATCCTGGATGTTCTCTTCGTAAGCTACTGGTATAGCACCTAAAGACTTCAGATATTCTGAATTTTTCTTACTTGCAATTCCAATAACTGTCGCACCTTTAGCAACCGCATACTGTACTGCGATACTTCCAATACCACCTGATGCTGCTGAAATAACTACAACATCTTTAGAGTTTAGCTCAATCTTTCTAAAAGCACCTCCCACTGTTAAAGAGGCTACCCCCATAGTAGCAGCATGATTCATATCAATCATATCTGGTTTCAATACAATTTCCGATTCATTGACACAAACTTCTGTTGCCAAAGCTCCCCTCTTGGTTCCCAATCCAGGGTCACTGATCATTGTTCCAAAAACCTTGTCCCCTACTGCAAACCGACTTACTCCTTCACCGATTTCTGTGATAACTCCAGCAAAATCCCGACCAACACCTCTTGGAAAAAGAGATGATTTTGACTCAAACCAACGACTTGGCTTCCTTAGTTTCGTCATAAAAGATAGAAAACGAAGTGGCTTTGCACCCTCAAAAGTCTTATAATCAATAGGATTTAAACCAACTGCATAAACTTCAACCCTAACTTGATTCACTTCCAAAACATCAGATTTAATGTTCACCAAATCTAGTACTTCTTCATCACCGAAATGACTATATTGTATTGCTTGAACAACCATTTTATGAACTCCTTTACTTATCCATAAATTGAGTGAGTACTCAATCATTTTCTTGATTGTACGCTTATTCTTCAAAGATGTCAACTATAGTATTCCCACAACTTCTAACTAAGTTAGCTGTTCATGATAAAAATGGATCCAATTTCAGTATCTTGGTAAGTAAAAAAAACTGCCGGTTCAATAGCTCTATATTTCCTCATGAAAGATTATTAAACTATAACTTAAAGAAATCCGACTGCTTATCAAGCAGCCGGATTTTTATATATCTAATTTTTCAAAAAATTTGCCTGCTGACTGCTTTTCTTTTAGCTTCTCAAGCAGCTCAGTCTCCAGAAAAGGACTTAGTTCGTCAAAATCTTGGCAAACCTTAAAAACAGTCTCTCTGTCCAACTGGCCATAAACCAGTTCGTAATAGTCCTTATTATGATGCCAGTTCTGGTCATAGTTGATATCTGTCCGTTGATAGTAAACAATGTTTTGCTTCGGAGTCAGGTAAAGCTTCTGCGTCAGAATGCTTTTCTGATCTTTGGACAGCTTACTGCGGCTGAAAATTTTAACACCTTGAAAAATCTTGCGCTCATGGATACCTTGATTTGTGACTTTCAATTCAACTCTTTTATAATGCATACTGATACCTCCAGAAATCACCTACATTATATCAAGTTTTGGCAGATTTTCAAGTAAAAGTGTCATCTCCAAAAGTCTTTAGTCGCCTCTAAAATCTCTTCAGTCGGTGTTACCGTAGCCTCAATAATGCTCTTGCCAGTCTCTTTCAGATAGGCTTGTATCAGATGATAGCCATAAGCATAGCCTGCAGCATAAGGCATTCCAACTGGTATTTGACCCTGTATTTCTGCAATTTCATCACCGTAGAGATAAGGAGCCATTTCCGCCATCCCTGTTAGCTGAAGCTGACTGGAGATGATGGGCTTAATCTCTTCTAACTGCTCGGAACTAGTTGAAGTGACCCAAGGTCCAATGAGCTCCTTGCCATAGAGTTCAGCAGCAAAGGACTCTGCCAATCCTTCACTAACTACCCAGTCTGCTAATGTCGTCTGCTGGTTCCATTTGATAAATTGGAAGCGGACATTATGATTGCACTCGTGGGCCAGCGCCGCCTGCACACGTGGCAAAGTATAGTCATTCGGTAACAGACTAAGCATGAGGTAGCCTGGAATTCCTCCATCTCCGCTGTAACCCTTATTGAGCTGTAGCATGGGCTTTTCTGGATTGCCTAACAAAATAGTAAAATAGTAATCCTCAACCTCTAAATCATAGCCAGCTTGCTCAAAAAGACCAATACTCCTCTTGATGGTATCTTGACAATTTTGCCAGAGTTGATCAGAGCTCAGAGCATCAATAGCCGGTCTATCCTTTTCTGACAGAGTGCTGGGTAGCTGATTCATAAAGCCAAGCAGGAAAAGAGCATCAAATCCTCCGGGATACTTCGCTTTCAGAGGAATGTGTTGTGTTTGATATTTTGTTGCAAAAGGTACTAAAATCTTAGCCCGAAAACAACCCTCTCTTTTTTCCAATGGCAGTTCAAGCAACTCCTGATAAACCTTATCTGAGCGAATCATATTGATTTTCATGGTAATCTCCTTTTCTAATTTCCACCAGTATACACCCTCCTCTAAGGTCAGAGTCAAGAAAAAGATTTGAAACTTTCGCCTCAAATCTTCTTTTATCTATACAGTTTGCTGCTTCCACTTTCAAATCTAGTGCGGAAAGTAGCAAAGACATTAAAGTAATAGGATGATTTTCCCTATTGCTCCTTCTTTTTCTCTTGCTTTGTCTTGTTTTTCTCCTTTTGCCACTTAGCATTTTCGTAGGTCACGGTATAGGTATCCTCATCGCCGCCTTCCCCATCAAAGATTAGGTCAAAACGGACAGACTTGCCTGGCGCCAGATTGGTGCCGATTTGTGTATTGTCAAAGGTTGAACCATCCAAATATAGACATTTTCTTTCTTGTCATAGAGTCCAAAGTCATAAGGACTGACCAGAATGGGCTTTTTAGAAGTATTTTCAACCGTGATAGTCGCAACGACAGCTACCCCTGTTGACTCATCGCTCATAGCTCTCTTGCTATCTTCCGCTGCCGAATGAACTGTCACCTTGAGTCCACTGGAAAATTCAACTGTTTTCTCAAAAGCATGGCTGGAATAGGTCTCTAAAGGCGAGTTATGATAACCTGTGAGGGACTTGAGATGGTCATTTTCCTCCATCAGGCCAATCGTAGTGATGACGAGGAGAATGCTGAGCAAGGCCAGAAGAAAGATGATAATACCAGACACCAGAGCTGCCCAAAAGAGACCCTGCTTGTGGAGAGGATGTTTTAAACGGTAAACAAGATTGTCCTCACTGACAATCTCCTGCTGAATTCGCTGATTCATAAGGACCTTTCTAATCAATAATTACTTGCCTTTTGAAAGGGGTCCAAGCGTCGGAAGCTCAATCCCCCTCTCGTAAAAGCGCCTCATGGTAAAGACGGTAGAAGATATGGTAAATAGAAATCTGCATGCCACCCTGCACTATCATGCTGATACGAAAGTTGAACTGGCCATTTGAAGCCATCTGCGGTCCCAAGATATTCGGCTCTTTGAGAATCTCTGGATGTTCTGGCACGGCTTCTTCATTGACCTTAGAAATGATGCGGTAAATCTCGTCCAAATCCGTCTGGGCATAATGGGAATGTCAATCAGAACACGCATATCTCCACGAGACAAATTACTGACAACCATGATATTACGGTTGGGAACAAAATGAAGCGTTCCGTCCGCGTCCCGTACCTGCGTCGTCCGAATCCCAACACTGATTACTGTTCCAGCGATGTTGATAGGACCGTTAGTCAGTCGAACATTGTCACCGACATCCAACTGTCGCTCGAGAAGTATAAAGAAGCCATTGACCAGATCCGACAGGAAGCCCTGGGCTCCCATCCCGATGGCCACCCCGGCAATTCCGGCACCAGCTAAAAGGCTGGAAACCGGCAGTCCCAAGATGGATAAAACCCAGTAAATCAAGAGAAAATACAAGACATAATTAAGCAGATTTTCAATCAAACGAGTAATGGTTTTCTGTCTGGCTACATCCTGCTTGGATAGTTTGAGAGAAGGGGCAATGATTTTGGTCACTGACAAATGCAGGATTTTCTTAACGATGTAAAATAAGATAAAAAGCAGAAGTAAAGAGACCAGCTTGGAAAAAAGGTCATCTGCAATCTTGCTCCAGTCAAACTGCTGGATATAGCGGGAAAAGACATTTCCGGTCTTAGACATAGGCTACCTCCAAAAAGATTACTACCATTATACCACAAAGACCAATCAACGCGGACATAGAATGGTTAGTCCGACCTAGCATTGTTTTCACTCCCTTTCTATCGTATAATAAAATAAGTATCTAAGACAAGAAAGGAACTGACATGCTCCATCGCTTCATCACCATTTGGAATAAAACCAATCTAATCAAGCGGATTTCCATCGGTATTGGCATTGGTGTCCTGCTGGCTGTCATCTTCCCCCCCAAGCACAAGCCATCGGACTTCTGGGCCAAATCTTCGTTGGCGGCCTCAAGGCCATCGCTCCGCTTCTGGTCTTCGCTCTGGTGGCAAACGCCCTGTCGCAGCAGCAGAAAGGACAAAAGAGCAATATGAAGACAGTCATCTTGCTCTATCTTCTGGGAACCTTTGCGGCGGCCCTGGTAGCGGTCCTGGTCAACTTCTTCTTTCCCATTAGTATAGAGTTGGCTTCGTCCTCCCAAAAGGTTTCTCCGCCAGATGGGATCGGACAAGTCCTCAGCAATCTTCTGCTTCAGCTGGTGGACAATCCCGTCAACGCCCTCATCACCGCTAACTACATTGGTATCCTGTCCTGGGCTGTCATCTTTGGAATTGCCATGCGGGAAGCTAGCCACCACAGCAAGGAACTGCTGCAGACCTTGGCAGATATCACTTCTAAGATTGTCGAGTGGATTATCAATCTAGCCCCTCTTGGGATTCTAGGCTTGGTCTACACGACCATTTCCGGCAAAGGTTTCCAGGCTCTAAAAAGCTATGGCATCCTGTTGCTGGCCTTGATAGCCAGCATGCTGATTGTCGCTCTGGTTATTAATCCTTTGATTAGCTTTATCATGCTGCGGAAAAATCCTTATCCCTTGGTCTGGCACTGTTTGCGAGTCAGTGGCGTAACTACCTTTTTCACGCGCAGCTCTGCGGCAAACATCCCTGTCAATATGAAACTCTGTCGGGATCTGGGGCTCAATCCAGAGACCTACTCAGTCTCTATTCCTCTGGGAGCCACTATCAACATGGCAGGAGCTGCCATCACTATCAACACCCTGACCTTGGCTGCTGTCGACACGCTGGGTATCCGGGTTGACTTTGGCACAGCTCTAGTTCTCAGTATTGTAGCGGCAATTTCTGCCTGCGGGGCTTCCGGCGTAGCTGGCGGTTCTCTCCTGCTCATTCCGGTCGCCTGCAGCCTCTTTGGGATTTCCAATGATTTGGCCATGCAGGTAGTCAGCGTCGGCTTTGTCATCGGTGTCATTCAGGACTCCTGCGAGACCGCCCTCAACTCTTCTACTGACGTTCTCTTTACAGCTGTGGCCGATATAAGCAGCTGGCCAAAAGAAACGCTATTAATTTCAACAAAAAACCTCTAGACTTCCATCATTACGGAAAGCTAGAGGGTTTTTTATGTGAGCAGATTAGTTCTTTCGATGTTTGTCAAAATATTTCTTCGTTTCACTGATGACAATTGGAGACAAGACTAATAAGGCAATCAAGTTTGGCAAGGCCATGAGGGCGTTGACAATATCTGCAAGAATCCAGACCGCCTCCAGACCCACAAAGCCACCGAGAACAATCATAAGGACAAAGAGCAGACGATAAACGCGGATATAGCGCACCCCAAAGAGAAATTCAAAACAGCGCTCACCATAGTAGTTCCAGCCCAAGATAGTCGTAAAGGCAAACAGGACCAGAAAGACTGAAAGCAGAACCGGACCAAAATTAGCAAAAACAGTCGCAAAGGCAGCCTGAGTCAGGGACACACCATTGAGATTGCCATCCCAGACTCCTGTGATTAAAATCGTCAATCCTGTCAGGCTACAGATAATCAGGGTGTCGATGAAGGTTCCGGTCATGGAAATCAAGCCCTGTTCTACTGGTTCCTTGGTCCGAGCTGCCGCAGCTGCAATGGGTGCTGAACCCAAACCAGATTCATTGGAGAAAACTCCACGCGCGACCCCGTTTTGAATTGCCATCTGGATGGTCGCACCGGTAAAGCCACCGACAGCAGCCGTCTGACTAAAGGCTGAACTAAAGACCAGCTGGAGAGTTGGCAGCAGACGATCTAGATTGACCGCTAAGACAGTCACAGTGCCCAAGATATAAATAGCTGCCATAAAGGGCACAACCTTGGTCGATACTCGAGCAATAGACTGGATGCCGCTGAAAATAACCAGAGCTACTAAAATAGCCAAGATAGAAGCTGTCACAGCTGGAGGCAGCTGAATGGTATTCTGCATGGCCTCTGTGATGGAATTGACCTGCGTAAAGGTCCCAATCCCCAAGAGAGCCACCAAGATACCAGCTATCGCAAAAAAGATAGCCAGCGGGCGCCACTTCTCCCCCATTCCTAGTAAGATATAGTGCATGGGACCACCCGCCATAGCTCCATGAGCATCCTTGCGGCGGTACTTGATAGCCAAGAGGCCTTCGGCATACTTCGTCGCCATCCCAAAGAAAGCAGCTACCCACATCCAGAAGAGGGCACCCGGTCCACCGGTTTTAATGGCAGTTGCCACTCCGATGATATTTCCCGTTCCTACAGTCGCAGCTAGAGCCGTACAGAGAGCCGCAAAGCTAGATACATCGCCCTGATGCTCCTCGTCTGATACAAAGATTAGCCGAAAGGCACGCGGAAGACGAAAAATCTGCAACAAGCCTAGACGCAGACTGAGATAGATACCAGTACCAACCAGCAAAATGAGCAGGGGCGGACCCCAAACCAAAGAATCCAGACGATTCAATATTTCCAACATGATATAAGCTCCTTTTCACACCGAGAAAAAGAAAGAGCACATGCAAAACATGTACTCTGGATGTGCTGGAGTAGGGAAATCCCTGCCTCTTCGCTCTGTCCTTTTACCTGAGAGTTTGAGCGGTTCTAAACCGCCTTGCCCCTTCGGTGCCATTCATGGTCTCTCCAGAGTTCCGTCCATTTCACAGTCAGAGGCGCTCGCCTCTTTCTGAAAAACTTCGTTCGGTGTTGATTATTAATTTTCTATTATTCTAAAAGAACATTCGCTTTTTTTGTCAATATTTTTATAAAATAATTTAAGCATGTAAACGTTTTTTGATACAAAAAAAGAAGCCCTCAGGCTTCTTGCTTAGCTTAATTCAGCGATAATAGCCTTGAGCTGGTCTTTGGTATGAACACCTGCGACTTGCTTAACGACTTGACCGTCTTTCTTGAACAAAAGGGTCGGAATGGACATAATGCCAAATTCGCGTGCAGTATTCGGATTTTCATCCACATCCATTTTGAGGATTTTCAATTCGTCCTCAGGAACTTCCTCTGCTAACTGCTCCAGAATAGGCGCCTGCATACGGCATGGACCGCACCAAGTTGCCCAAAAGTCAATCAGAACCAATCCGTCTTTTGTTTCTTCTGCGAATGTTGCATCTGTAACTGCTGCTACCATAAATCTTCTCCTTTGAATAGCTTACTTTTGTTAACATTTTACACCAAAAGCAAGAGAAAGAAAAATATTTGCTACGGCTGCTACAATAGATTGAAATTCCTTTTTATATCTTATTCCACCCTATTTCCCTTTTTACAAAATTTGATTATTTCTATAAAACTTTTCCACATTCCTTTTTCTTTGGTAGACTGTAAAGAAGCATATTCAAATTTATATATTGTGAAACTTTTCCAACTTCACTTTTTTTCCAAAGATTGTAGACTTCAAAAATCACAATCAGCAAAAATTATAAACGAAAATAATAAAAATAATACTACGCTCAAAGAAATACTTTTTTTACAAAAATTAATTCTATCACTAGAAAGAGTTACAATACTCCAAGCATCAACAGCAGGAATTAATAGATATTCCAACATAATCATTTTTTTATCATTATCTCCACTACCAACTATTCGTTCTGGAAGAATTAGGAGAATGAAAATAGAAATAAGTAAGCAGTATGATAGAATAAGGATGGACGTTATCAGATTTTCATCACTTGTATTAGACCATTGTTGAAATAGAAAATAGCCTAATAAAAATTGAAGCAGCAACATAGAGTACTGTAAAAAATAGAACCAAAGTTGCGAACTACTAATCGACGAGACATCTTTCTCTATTTTCACATCTAATAATCTCTTCGACACTTGTATACGATGTGCTAATTCTTCTAAATCCTCAGACTCAACGCTCCCTTCCTTTATTTTCTTACCAATATCATCTATTTTAAACCAAATATAACCATCATCTCTTACCCATTGATATAATCCAAATGTTTTAATCCTTCGGCCATAAGGGTTTATCCTTTGAGAAATTTTAAATAAGAGTTTCTTGATCTTCTCAGAACTTTCTGGACTAAGTTCTGCAATTTCTTCAGCATAGACTGTTAGTTTTTTAAAATCCTCTTGCTTATTTTCGTAGACATATTTTCTATATTCTTCTTTTTTCTTTTGAAAGTATGCATATATTCCTGAAATTAGGGCTGTAACAGCCGTAATAATAGCAGGAGTTAGCAATTGTTTAAATAGTTCTTCCATAATAAACCTTTCCCTCTAAAACAACATCATAGTTTAACAACCATTGCCTATCAGTCACTCAGTGAGAAATGGTTGGTCATGAGATTGCTGGCATCCAAGAGTACTTTTTCCAAGAGCTGGTCTGTCGCTTCTTGCACCTTGTCGCTCATAGCTTGATTTTCAGCTTCAAAGTCAACATCCTCGCCCTTAGCCAGAGCTCGGTCTACCCGACCGATCATTTCATGGCTCCAGGCCATGGTCTTTTCCTGATAATCATCCAAGTCTCCGACATGACTGCTAAAATGAGCATCAGCCAACCCAGCAATGAGTCGATTAGCCCAGTAGAAAGAATCCGTCGAAACCTTGTCTGTCGTGTTGGCAAAGTAATCTGGCGTTGTCGAGACTTGAGTAAAGAAAGGAACTGCTGTATTGTAAGGCATGGAGCCGTAGGATAGCCACTGGATGCCCGTTGTTTCCTGCGGTTGATTAGGGCGCAACTGCAAGATAGCTGTCTGACTGGTCCGATTAATCCCAATAGTCCGAAAGGCCCGTCTGCTGTGGTGGTCCCCCCTCTGCTCCGTAAGGATCATAAGGCGAATCCTGATAGTGACTGCTCAGGACATACTTGACATCTTCGATCGTAATCTTGCGGTAAGGCTTACGACACCAAGGAATGAAGAAACTTCTTGGATCTTGCTCCACTTCTGGATTGAGAAAACGCTGGATATCCCAAGCTCGCGGCGTATTGTAATGGCGGTCCTTATCCTTCTGGCTGCCAAAAGCATAGCGCGGATTGAAACCCTCGTCCGAGTAATTAAGATTGAGATGGTTTTCCTCGATAAAGTTTTTGAGATTTGGATGACAGAGGAAGTGCTCTAGATTGTCAAATTCAAAATAATCACTGCCCAGCTGATTGGGATTGGTCACATAGGCATCATCTGGCACGCGCCGCGCCATCCAATGGTGGCCGCCAATGGTTTCCAGCCACCAAATCTCATTGACATCCGAAATAGCAATTCCATTAGACTCATAAGTACCGTACTCTTCTAGGATTTTCCCTAGACGAAGAACTCCTTCTCGTGCCGTCTTGATATAGGGCAGAACCAACGTAAAGATATCTTCCTCGCTGATACCTGATTCTACTAGAGGGTCAGCCCCCAGCACGCGGCTATTGGTCGTAATCGTTTCCGTTGCACTGACAGCAACATTGTAGCTGTTAATCCCAGCAGCTCCCCAAATCCCATCTTTGGGAACTGCGTCAGGCACTGCCGTATAACGAACCGGATTGTCCGGCAAATCCATCTCAAAGACGTCAAAACAGACTGATAATGGCGGGGCTGGTCTTGTGGTTCCACTACAACAAATTTCTTGGGCGTAAATACCCCATTTTGTGAATCCTCCGTACGAGCCACAATGGTTGAACCGTCGTAACTGGCTTTCTTGCCCACCAGAATAGTCGTGCAGGAATCTGATGCATGTTTTAATCTCATTATTTCATTTACCCTCCGAAACACTTTATGCTGCTTATATTATAGCAAAAAGCAGGCCCTCATAAAAGGACCTGCTGTTATCTCTTCGCTGAAACTTCCAATGCCCTATTCGATTTTCAAGACATAGGTATGCTCTTTGTAAAGCTCATCAATATCAAAATGCTCTAAATCTTCTTTCCTTGAGACAATATAATGCCCTTCTCTTTGATAATAGCCTAAGGAATTTCCTGACTTATCTGTCAGACAGATTGTCTGCTGCTTAGTATCAACGCTGAAAGAAAACGCTATTTGATCTTTGGGGCGTCCGACAACTAAATAATCTTGACAAATCAGCTTGCCGCCCCACTTCTGATAGAGATGATTTGCCTGCTCTCCGTCTCTGGTAAAAATGATCAAGGTCTCAACTTTCTTTTCATGTAGCTGCTCCCAAGCAGTTTGAAAGAGTTGACTGGCTATCCCTTGATTCTGAAAATCAGGATGGACAGCCAGATTAGCGAAGTAAGCTATCTTTTCTCCTGGATAATATGCATAAGAACGACTTGCTTCTTCGGTGTAAATCCCAATATCTAGAAGCCCCACAACCTGATCATCTTCCACTGCTATAAGCTCAACCGAATCTTGGTAAGGTTCTTCAGTAAACTCATCCTTGCGACGGCTCATATCATCAAAGAAAGGCGAAAAGAGATAACTCAAAGCTTTTGTATAAACCCAACTTTTCTCATAAGTCGAGTCATAGGTTTGTATTTTCATTTCCGTCCTCTTACTTAAAGATCACAATCGTCGCACCGCTCCCGCCGGCATTTTGCGGAGCATAGCCGAAGGACTTGACGTGCTTGTTTCGGCGGAGGTATTTAGTCACCCCTTCGCGGATGACGCCGGTCCCAATACCGTGGATAATATCCACCTGAGCCATGTTATTGAGGAGGGCCTGATCGATAAAGCCATCCAGTTCTTCCATGGCCTCTTCGTAGCGTTTGCCCCGCAGATCCAGTCTGGCTTTAGGTCCAGCAGTATTAGCTCGCTTGACCACATTGACCTGCTTGCGCTTAGGCTGCTGCTCCTTTTCAGCCTTGAGTAAGTTAAACTCCTGCTCTTCTAGAGTCATCTTGATGAGACCGACCTGAGCTTCCCAACGGCCGTCCTTGAGTTGCTTGACCAAGGTTCCCCGCTGACCATAGCTTGTCACCAGAATATCATCCCCCACCTTGGGCGCCCTGATTTTTTTCTTGGCCTGCTTGAGCACCTTATTCTTTGATAAATCAACCGTTTCTGGTGCCAACTTTTTAAGTTGAGCCTTGGCTTCAATAATCTCATGCGGTTTAAGGCTGGACTTATCATGGAGATTTTTGAGAATGCTCTCACTCTCTGACAAAGCCAAATCAACGATTTCCTGAGCTTCCAATCGCGCCTTATTGAGCTCGGTTTCCTTTTCTCGGTTAAATTCATTGTAAAGTTTTTTGAGGGCTCGGTTAAATTTGAGATTTTCCTGCTCCACCTCGCGGATATTATCCAAGCGCTTGCGGCTTTCCAGTGTCTGCTCCTCTAAGCGCTCAATGATCCGATTGACATCGCTGTCTGTGTCAGTCTGCTCTTGGGCATGGCCAACGATAACTTCCGACAAACCCAAACGCCGAGCGATTTCAAAGGCATTGGAGCGGCCAGGTACTCCCTGCATAAAGCGATAGGTCGGCCGCAAACTATCTGTATCAAATTCCATGCTGGCATTCTCTACCCAGTCCGTCTCAATCCCATAGGCTTTGAGCTCAGGATAGTGGGTCGTCGCCATGGTTTTAATCTGCCTTAGCCGCAAATCTTCCAAGATAGCAATAGCCAGAGCTGCACCCTCCTGCGGGTCAGTCCCAGCTCCTAGCTCATCCAGCAGAACCAGACTCTCGCTATCAACCTGCTCTAAAATAGAGACGATATTAGTCATGTGACTAGAGAAAGTCGACAGACTCTGCTCAATGGACTGCTCATCACCAATGTCTGCAAAAATCTGACTGAAAATCCCGACGCGACTCCCCTTGTCCGCCAGAATCGGCAGACCTGACTGGGCCATGATCTGAGCCAAGCCCAAGGTCTTCAGCATGATGGTCTTACCACCCGTATTAGGCCCGGTAATGACAATCTCTGTCAAGTCTGGCCCGAAATGCAAATCATTAGCCACTGCATTTTCAATCAGGGGATGTCGGACACTAAGCAATTGGATATCCTGCTCTTCTGACAGGTCTGGCACCACCGCTCCAGTCTCCTGCATGAAGTGGACCTTGGCACGCACCAGGTCCAGATGTCCGATAATCCAAGCATTGTTGGCAATTTCAGCTGCATGGGGACGGAAGAGGTCCGATAATTCCTGCAAAATCCGCTGAATTTCATAACGCTCGTCCGCCCGACTGCTGGCAATTTCTTCGTTGAGATTGACAACTGCTCTAGGCTCGATATAGACGGTATTGCCGCTGGCAGAAATATCGTGAACCACACCTGAAATGCGGTTGCGGTAGGTATTTTTCACGGGCAGCACATTGCGGCCATTCCGGCTGGCCACTACCTGATCCGCCAGCATCTCTCCCTTATTTTTGAGAATCTCCTGCAGAATTTCCCGTACCTGATTTTCATTTTCTTGAATCTTTCGGCGGATGCGGCTCAAACTTTCGCTGGCAAAGCTTTCAATAAAGCCGCCATCATTAACAGCCTGCAGACTTCCTTGCAGCTTGGGGAACACAGCTAGATTTTCAAACAGACGGTCCAGCTTTTCCAAGTGCACATTTTCCAAGTCATCATAAAAAGACTTGAGTTCCTGAGTCACAGCCAAAACGCGCTTGAGTGCCAAAAACTCCTCAATATTCAAGTCGCTTTCCAGCTCCAAGCGCTTGGTCAAGGCAGTAATATCCTGAGTCGCGGCCAGACTAAAGTGCGGATGCTGCACAAAAATCTGCTGCATATCTGTCATTTCCAGAAAAGCCGAGGCCACCGTCTCCTTCTTACTGGTCGGCAAAAGCAGGCCCAGCTCCAGCTGCCCCTGCTCGGTCAGAAGATAGGGAGCAAAAAGTTCTTTAATCTTGCTAAATTCTAAGGTTTCTAAAATTTTTGTGTTCATAATTTTCTTTTCTAGTAAAAAAGAACCCAGCTAGCAGGCCAACTGAGTCGTCTTTTATCCGATAACTTGATTCACCCAGAGATCTTTGAGGATATTGGATGTGATAGGGGTATACTTGACAATAAAGCGAATCATAAAGCTGCTGTTGAGCCGCTCCTGAACCATCTCCATCGGCACCGTCGCTAAAATAGTCAGACACATTCCCAAAACAAAAATAGAGATGCAAACAGCGATGGCTCCGCTGGTCACATTGTACCATTTGGTATCCAGCTTATTGGGGTAGGGAATCAGATTCGCAAAAATCCCAAAAAAGCGCCCAAGGATGTAGACAGCCGTAAAAATAATGAGATAGGCCAAACCAGCATAAAAAACCTGATCCAACTGAAAGAGCTGGGAGCTAGGGAAAAAATAGGTCGAAGAGCCCTGAGTCGCACTGGCATAAGGCACCCAAAGGCTGATAAACTTAGCCAAGCTCTTATAAAAAGCTCCAGCCACCAGCATAGAAACCATGGTTGCAGCAGCATAATAGCCCTGCAGAACAATACCACGCGAGTAGCCAATATAAAAGCTCCAGGCCAATATTAGTAAAATAATAATAGAAAACATTATTTCTCCTCTATTTACCCGACTTTTCTCTCAAATCACTGAGCATTTTGTGACGAAAATCTTCTAGTTCTTTTTCCTTGTCGTCAAACTCAATCTCGCGACTGAGCTGAGTAGATAGGCTATTAACCGCTAGCAAAATCGCCAGGACTTCATCATCTGCCGCAGGCATCTGCTCTTTGATAGCCTTGTATTTTTCCTTTGCTACCCGTTCTACTTCTTCCATAAAGAGATTATCGTGTTCTGTTGTTAGAGTTAAGGTCTTGTTTCCAAATGTAAATTTATATCGATTCAAATTTGCCATAAAATCACCTCATTGTATTATATCAAAAAAGAAGCCCTTTGTCAGTTATTAAAACACTTAGGACAAGACAGGGGCTTTCTTTTTCATCTTTTTTGACATAGCAAACAGCAGTGCTCTCCTACAAAATTTTTGTAGGATTTTCAATCTTATGGCTTTCGACTTTTCCTTTTTATGGTACAATAGGGGGTATGGAAAGTATCACCCTCAGTCCCAAACAGCAAGAAATTCAGGCTTTTGTTGAGAAATATCAGAGCCAGCTGGCTCCCAGCAAGAACCCGCATATTCAATATTTCTTCCGGCTGGATCAGGCGACGGTCAGTGTCTTTAGCTCCGGAAAAGTTCTCTTTCAAGGGGCAAAAGCTGCTCACTACGCTGGCTTTTTTGGCCATCAAGCAGACAAATCCAGTTCTAGTCCTGCTTCTCAGAATTTTGCCCTCATTGGGACAGATGAGGTCGGCAACGGCTCCTACTTTGGAGGTCTAGCCGTCGTAGCTTCTTTTGTCACTCCAAACCAGCACGACTTTCTGAGAAAACTGGGCGTTGGTGATTCTAAAACCTTGAACGATAGCAAGATTCGCCAACTAGCGACGGTCTTGAAAGAAAAGATTGCTCATCAAGCTCTGCTCCTATCGCCAGAGAAGTACAATGAAGTCATCGCTTCTGGCTACAACGCCGTCTCTGTCAAGGTAGCCTTACATAATCAAGCTATCTACCTACTGCTGCAGAAAGGCATCAATCCCGAAAAAATCGTCATCGATGCATTTACCAGCCAGCAAAACTACAATAAATACCTAAAGCAGGAAAAAAATCATTTTCCAAATCCAATAAGTCTGATTGAAAAGGCTGAAGGAAAGTTCCTAGCTGTTGCGGTCAGCTCTATTATTGCTAGAGATCTCTTTCTGGAAAATCTAGAAAATCTCAGTCAAGAGTTAGGCTATACCCTGCCTAGCGGAGCCGGAAGCAAGAGCGATCATGTTGCCAGCCAGATTCTTCAAGCCTATGGAATAGCCGGTCTGCAGCATTCTGCTAAACTCCACTTTAAAAATACTGAAAAAGCACAAAAACTTCTAGAAAGGTAACCTATGAAAAAATCAAATACTGCCGTTGTCATTCTCAAAGAATGGGGGCTCTTTATCATCTTTATCTCTGTCATTATCCTATCACGGCTCTATCTCTGGTCTCCTGTAAAGGTAGATGGCCACTCTATGGACCCTACGCTGGCCAATGGGGAATATCTACTTGTGCTTAAATATCAGTCTATTGACCGATTTGATATCGTTGTTGCCACTGAAACAGATAAAGATGGAACGACCAAGGAGATTGTCAAGCGGGTTATCGGTATGCCGGGTGATACTATTCAGTATGAAAATGATACTCTTTACATCAACGGCAAAAAAACAGACGAGCCTTACCTGACGGACTACATCAAAAAATTCAAAGAAGACAAGCTCCAATCCACTTATACTGGGGATGATTATGATGACAATGGTGTGTTTTTCAGAAAACTCGCTGCTCAGGCTCAAGCTTTCACTGTTGATAGTGAAGGCAGCCCTGTCTTCACTATCAAGCTTCTGGATGATGAATACCTGCTTCTGGGTGACGACCGGATTGTTTCCAAGGATAGCCGCCAAGTCGGTACCTTCCAAAAAGAACAAATCCAGGGCGAAGCCAAGTTCCGCTTCTGGCCACTGCTGCCTTTTAAGACCTATTAAGCATATCGAACTCAGTTGAACGTCAGCTGGGTTCGTTTTAAAAGAAGAACCTATAAACTATGGAATTTTACTTTTCAGGAACGATTGAACGGATTATTTTTGAAAATCCCAGCAACTTTTTTCGTATTCTGCTCTTAGATATTGAGGATACGGATGCCGAGGATTTTGAAGATTTTGAAATCATTGTCACCGGCTCCATGGCAGATGTTATGGAAGGCGAAGACTACAGCTTCTGGGGCAGTCTCGTCCAGCACCCCAAATATGGACAGCAGCTAAAAATTTCCCGCTATGAGCGAGCAAAACCCAGCAGTAAAGGCCTAGTAAAATACTTCTCCAGCGACCATTTCAAGGGCATCGGGGTCAAGACTGCTCAAAAAAATCGTCCAACTCTATGGAGAAGATACCGAGGACACCATTGACAAGATTTTAGCAGAGCCGGAAAAGCTGACCCAGATAAACGGCTTAGCTGCCAAGAACCGCGAGGCCTTTGTCGCCAAGCTCAGACTCAACTACGGAACTGAGATGGTACTAGCCAAGCTGGCAGCCTACGGCATTCCCAATAAGCTGGCTTTTCAAATCCAGGATACCTACAAGGAAGAAACGCTGGATATTGTCGAAAAATATCCCTATCAGCTGGTAGAGGATATTCAGGGGATCGGCTTTAAAATCGCTGACCATCTGGCAGAAGAGCTGGGTATTCAAAGTGATGCCCCTGAGCGTTTTCGGGCTGGCCTTGTCCACACCTTGCTGACCCAGTCCATGGAGCGGGGAGATACCTATGTTGAAGCTCGTGATTTACTCGAACATACCATCGAGCTCTTAGAAAGCTCACGCCAAGTGGAGCTGGACCCTAGTCTAGTCGCTGATGAGCTGGCTCATCTGATTGAGGAAGATAAGGTCCAAAATGTAGAGACCAAGATCTTTGAAAACAGCCTCTTCTTTGCTGAAGAAGGAATAAAAAATAATCTGATCCGTCTGCTGGAAAAAGGAGAGCAAGACTGTTTTGCCGCAGATAACATTACTGCGGCCATCCAGCAAGTGGAGGAGAACTCCGGCATCTCCTATGACAGTATCCAAAAAGAAGCCATCCGTCAGGCTATCAATCAGAAGGTCTTTATCCTAACCGGCGGACCGGGAACAGGAAAAACTACCGTTATCAACTGTATCATCGCAGTCTACGCCCAGCTTCGCGGTTTGGATCTGCGAAAGGTCAATGATTTGCCTATTCTGCTGGCGGCTCCCACTGGACGTGCTGCTCGGCGCATGAACGAATTGACTGGTCTTCCTAGTGCCACTATCCACCGCCACTTGGGAATGACTGGGGATGATGATACCAGCCATTTGGATGATTATCTGGATGCTGATTTTATCATTGTGGATGAATTTTCCATGGTAGATACTTGGCTGGCTAATCAGCTGCTCAGCAATATCTCCTCTCATACCAAGCTCTTGATTGTCGGAGACTCGGACCAGCTGCCTTCTGTCAGTCCAGGTCAGGTACTGGCGGACTTGCTGCAGATACCGACTATCCCACAGACCAAGCTGGAAACCATCTATCGGCAGAGCGAAGAGTCTACAATCGTCACACTGGCCAGCCAGATTCAGAAGGGCATTTTACCAGCAGACTTTACAGAGAAAAAAGCGGATCGCTCATATTTTGAAGCTAGAAATGAGCATATTCCGCCTATGATCGAGAAAATCGCTAGCGCAGCCATTCGCAGCGGTATCCCAGCTCAAGATGTTCAGGTATTGGCACCTATGTATCGAGGGCCAGCCGGCATTGACCAGATTAACAATCTTATGCAAAATCTCATCAATCCTGTCGCGAAAGATGAGCTGACCTTTGAAGCTCCCGACTGTCAGTATCGCCAAGGAGATAGGGTTATCCACTTGGTCAATGATGCTGAAAGCAATGTCTTCAACGGTGACTTAGGCTATATCAGCGACCTACTGCCTGCTAAGTACACCGACTCCAAGCAGGACGAGCTAACCATTGACTTTGATGGCAATGAACTTGTTTATCAGCGTAGCGAGTGGTACAAGATTCGCCTAGCCTACGCCATGAGCATTCACAAGTCTCAGGGCAGTGAATTTCCAGTGGTCATCTTGCCTATCACCAAAAGCAGTCATCGGATGCTGCAGCGCAACCTCATCTACACCGCTATCACCCGCGCCAAGAGCAAGTTGATCTTACTTGGGGAAAAAGCAGCCTTTGACTATGCGGCAAAAAACACTGGCACCGCCCGTAAAACCTATCTAATCGAGCGCTTTGGCGACTTTCTGCAAGCCGAGAGCAATATTCACAATCCTGTGGATAAAATGAAAACGCCTGTGGGAAACTATGTCCTGACTGAAGAAAACTTCCAGAAAATTGACCCTATGATTGGGATAAGAGAAGAAGATATAAAGGGAATTTTTAAGTAATCCTTGACTCCCTTCTTTGCTCTGTGTATAATGCTAAAATGTGGCTATACGACCAGACAAAACAACAATTAACTTTCTTCAAAGGAGATATTAATGAAATACAATAAATATGCCTCTCTAATAAAATGGGTGCTTGTAGGATGCTGTCTCATTTTATTTGGTACCCGTTCATCAACAAGAATTAAGGATATCAGTGTGGAAACCCTGCGAAAAGAAGGAAAAATTCTTTCTGCAAAAATCTCTGACACCTCCTACAGCCAAGCAATACAAATCACTCATATTGATGGACCGGTTGCTGAGTTAAAAGAAGAGCATGACTCAACCTATTTCTACAAAGTATCTTATATAGATAAAAATGGTAGGAAAAGCGATATTGGCCTGCGCAATGATTCTTCAACTAGCCGCTTCGTAGATGAACTAGAAAAAGCGAATACTTTAGGAGGAGAGCCAAAATGGTTGATTGCCTCAGTACACTCAGCTTCAGATATTCCTGATTACGCTAAAATCATGAAATCGTATCTATTTAATGATGAAAATAACCAACAACTGAAATACTACATCACTCTCTCTGATGACAAAGAATTCCAAAAAGGTGGAACAACTTCCTTCACTTTCTTCACCTATATTGCTATATTCTGCATTTTGATCGGGTTCATTCGTTATTACTTAAACCATAAAAGATTGAATGATTTTTTCAAACTCTATCCCGAGTTGAATGAAACGCTGGATCAGATTGAAAACAATGGTGGTTATGTTGACCCAGATATTCGTGTCTTCTTTTACAAGAATCATCTGGTCAGTTACAAATCTAGCTTTAAAACATGTGACATACATGATGCGCTAACAATTTATCATCATAGCTATTCATTCATGATTTCTATCTTTCCCATCATCAGAAAAAATGAGATTCGGATTGTTCTTTCAGATGGCAACGAAGAGAAACTGCCTCTAAGACATCAAAACGTTTCTAAAACAGATCTTGCTTTAACTCGTTTAAAAAATCAAATCCATGACAAATTTCCAAATATTGAATTATAAAGAGGACAGCTTGCTGTCCTCTTTATATTGACTTTCTACAATTGTACTTGGAAAATTCGGTGTACCAATCATCGCTTAGCTTCGTTTTAAGTATGTCAAAGTCTGCTCCATCAGCTCGTCACTAAGGATATCAATGCCAATGGATTCCAGCATAAAGTGGATAAAGCGGAGACGCTCAGCCTGCTTTTCAAAACTTTTCTCTGAAAATCGACCCCCTAATCGGCCTGACCGAGGAAGATATCCACAGTATATTCAGCACATAAATAAAAAGGCTGGGACAGAATTAAATTTTTTAGTTCTGTCCTATCGCCTTTTTTTATGTCTTATTTTTCTGGCTAAAGAGCTGCAGGAGCTCGTCAGTAAAGATATCCAGACCGACCGAGGTCATCATAAACTGCAGAAAGTGGAAGCGTTCCGGCAGTCTTTCGGGCTCACTTTCAAAAACGGTCCCATGCATCCAAAAATTCACCAGCAGCAGAAAAACTTCTGCAGCCTGGTCCGGACACTGGGTCTGAAGGGAGCCATCTGCCATCCCTTTTTTGATAATGTCACTGACCAGAGGGGCGCCTATCCGCAGATTGTCCCGCATCATGGTCAAAATAAAGCCCGCGTCCTTCTCATACTCACCCACAATGCCGTCCGTAGCCCGGGCTGTCTGACTTTCCAGATTAGACTTGAGGATGGTCTGCAGCTGCTCTCTGCCAGTCAGATTTCCGTAGCCTTGAGCCACTGCTTCATCTCTTCTTCCATCAGCTCCTGCCGGCTCCTAATCACCGCAAAGACAATCTCATCTTTTGACTTGAAATGATGATAGATAGCCCCCTTGGAGATGCCCGCCGTCTGAGCAATATCCTGCATACTGGTCTTTTCGGACCCCTTTTGGATAAAGAGCTGGGTTGCTGTATTTAAAATTTTTTCTCTCATGGCCTGGGATTTGTCTTTTCGCTGCGCCATTCTGTTCCCCTTTGTTTCTAGTATAGCTTTATTCTAACAAAAAAGCCGGAGAAATACAAAATCATAAAAATATCTTTAAGCCTTGTCTTGCTGATCCCTTTGATACCAAAGATAGATACTGTAAGCCGCCATCAAGATATAGCCTAGGAAAAAGAGCGGATTTTCCGTCCCCTTCCCCAGGAAAATGCCTTCACCAATGGTATTGATGGCCCCGTGGAAAAGAACACAGTAAAGGATGGACTGACTGACCTTGTAAAGAGCCGCCAGCCAGAAACGGGCAAGCAGGCAGGCGGCAGTAAAGACTAGAAAAGAAGTCCCTGCCTGACTGCTGCCGGGGGTAAAGAAGAGGGGCAGATGCCAGACAGACCAGATTAACCCAGTTGTTACAGTTGCCAAAGGGAAGGGCAGGATCTTCTCCAGACTTGGCTGCAGGAAGCCCTGCCAGCCAATCTCTTCATTGCCGCCTGTCAGAAAAGTCGTCATGAGAAAAAGCAGAGCAATCCTGAGGGGGCTAAAACCAGGCAGGAGCGGGCTCCAAAAGACTATGGAAAGGGTATAAAGAATTGTCAAAATCAAGAGATGGACCCAAGTCCTTTTTCGGGACGATCCGATAGAAGCCAAGAGCTCCTTGAACGATTTTCCTAAGACCAGTTTGGCTCCAATGGCCGGGCCAAAAACACCAGCGATGGTTAAGACCTGGGAAATAATAGGAATCCTCAGGAAAGCCGAAGCCAGCCGGCAGACCAGCTAATACCAAAGGTCCAAGCTAAGAAAGGCCAAATATGCTTGGGTTCTGGCCCTACATGTGTTTGTGTTTTCATATGATTACTCCTTTTTCTTTGGCAGAAGAGCGATTGCCAAGATTTTTAGCCTGCATCTTTCTGAACCCCTTTCCGATTGCCCTTCCAATACCACCAGCCGACCAGCAGGGCGGTCATGACCAGATTAGCAGCTTGGAAGCTGAGATACCTTCCACCATTTGTAGCACTGCCGACAATCGTCGCCTGAGCAAAGTTAATGCAGCCGTGAAAGACCATGCAGGCAAAGACAGAGGCCGTCTGCTTGTAGAGAACCGCCTGACAGAAACAGAGCAAGATTCCAAAGGAGAGATAGAAGGGCAAAGAAACCTGACTTTGACTTGTTCCCGGAATCAGCCAGAGGGGCAGATGCCAGGCCACCCAGACCAGAGCCGTGATGACAGTTGCCAGAGGGAAGGAGAATTTTTTCTCCAGAGCCGGCTGCAGGAGGCCCCGCCAGCCAATCTCTTCATTGCCGCCTCCAGCAAAGGTGACAAAGGTCCAGCCCAGGGGAAACATCAGAATGGCATTCAGGGGCGGCAAGGCTGGATTAGCGATAAAAAGGGTCAAAACCCGAACCAGACAGAAGACCAGCATGTAAATCCACCAGCCTTTGGCATGGGAGAAGATAAAGTCCAGCATCTTCTTGGGATGAGAAATTTTGAGGCTGATAAAAGTTCCCAAGGTCGGTCCGAAGCCCCCGATGAAATTGAGAGCAAAGCCCAAAGGCTCAGCCCCGCTGGTCAGCTTCAGGGCGGTTAAAATATACTGAAGCAGCCAGGCTCCCCAGGTAATGCCAAAAGTCCAGGCCAGAAAGGGCAGGATATGCCTTGTCTCTGGCTCTACATGTGTTTGTTTGTTCATACGATAACTCCTTATCAAATGTAGAATAGTGAAAAGTCATCCGAAAACTGGACAAAGGCATCCTTTACTCTCAGTCTTTCAGATGATTGCCTGTTTTGAAACGCAGATTTTTAAAATCCGACCATTCGGTTTGTTTTGTTATAAAAAATAAAGACCTGCGCCAAATAGAAAACGTAGTCTTTTAATCCTTGCCTAAAATAAAAAGCAAAGATAGACTAAATAATGCTAAAAGCTATGTCAGCACCGTTTAGCTACTGCCTGCTGCTTTTAGTTTCTAAGTTGTCCTGACTCTGATGCTTAAGACAGGCCATTTCTCTGCTACTTGCTCCTTTCTTGATTTTGCAATCGCCGGATATGCCAGAGATTGGAAGCAAGGCTCAGACCGCCTACTGCCATAATACCCAGTCCTCGCCATGGGCTAAAGACAGAAGTCAGCAAGCCACCAGCAAGGACAGCATATCCAGCTTTGACTCCCCACTTAGAATAGCGTATGCCATTCTCACCCTGTGACATCTTTTTCAGCTTTTCTGCATGCTGCTGCAAAAACTCTTTCTGACCTTCCCGCTGCCGATCCATCTCCTGATTCAACTTGAGGATGTGATCGCTTGTTTTTTCTACTACAGATTTCTTCATTTCTGCTCCTTTCTTTTTAAAAACCGACCAGACGGTTTTTTATTTTATAAACTCAGTATAACAGACACAGAAAACTTTGTCCAGTATTTTTTCAAAAAAGATTATTTTTAGTCAATGAAAATTATCAGACAACTTAGAAACTCGTCACAAGCAACTCTCTCATACTAAAAACTATATCTAAAAAAGCCCGGTAATGAACCAAGCCTTTATCTTTATTCAAACCCCGTCACTGTCAGTCCTAGCAGACGAATACCTCGTGGTTGTTCTTCCAAGCTATCGTAAATCTCATGAGCCGTTCGCTCGATTTGCTCCTTGTCTTGAGTGGCTAGATTCAAACTTTTCCTTTTAGTCAAGGTGGAGAAATCAGCATAGCGGATTTCAGAACGATAGTTCGCCCTTTCTTGTCATGCTTAGTCAAGCTATTTTCTACCTTCTGTGCCAGCAGGGTCAGCTCTTTCTTGATGTCCTCCTCACTATAGAGCAGTTTGGCATAGGTCCGCTCCTTCCCGATCGACTTACGAATACGATTGGATTTGACTGGACTATTGCTGATGCCACGCGCTTTACGATAGAGATCAAAACCAAAGCGACCAAACTTATCAATCAAGGTCATTTCTGATATCTTGAGCAGATCTGCACCGGTATAAATACCCATGCCATGTAGTTTTTCAACGCTCTTCTTACCAACTCCATGAAACTTGGCAATATCCATAGGCGCCAGAAAGGCCTCTGCTTCCTCAGGCAGAATAACAGTCAGACCATGAGGCTTCTCATAGTCACTGGCAATCTTGGCCAGAAACTTATTATAAGAAACGCCTGCCGAAGCCGTCAGTTGCAGCTCATTCCAGATATCGTGCTGAATCAGCTTGGCTATTTTGACTGCAGATTTAATCCCAAGCTTGTTTTCCGTTACATCCAGATAAGCCTCGTCAATGCTCATTGGCTCAATCAAATCCGTATATCGTTTGAAAATCTCTCGGATCTGCAAGCCGACTGCTTGATATTTTTCGTAATTCCCCGAGATAAAAATCCCCTGTGGGCAACGCTCATAGGCTTCCTTGGAGCTCATAGCCGAATGAACTCCGAACTTTCTGGCCTCATAATTGCAGGTGGAGACGACACCACGACCACCTGTCAAGCGGGGATCGCTGCCGATGATGACCGGATGCCCCTTTAGCTTAGGATTATCCCGCTCTTCCACCGAAGCGAAAAAAGCGTCCATATCAATGTGGATAATCTTCCGAGATGTATCGTTAATCAGTGGAAAAATCAGCATGTCCTCCTCCTTTCTCCTGCCATCAATCTCAGCTTACAAGCTTTCACAAAGTCAGCCCTTTTACTCAAATAAATCTGAAACAGTTTTTCGTTCTTGTAAAAAGTATTTTAAACGTAAGATTCTTCGTCAGCAATTTTTGTATGACATTTTTAATTACTTTTTATTATAACTTTTTACCCATTTTTCCAAAATATTTGAAAAGAGTTATGTTTTTTTCAAATCTATAGTACACATCCGCGACTTTTTACTTTCTGTATTATAAAAGAAAGTCTTTCTTTCTGCCGAAAATGGTTTGTGAAACCGATTACCGTATGATATACTTTACTTATAAATGTAACAGTTTATGTTGCTAGAATAAAGAGGAAAATCAAATGGTTGTAAAAACAGTTGTTGAAGCTCAAGATATTTTTGACAAAGCTTGGGAAGGCTTCAAAGGTGAAGACTGGAAAGAGAAAGCAAGTGTTTCTCGCTTCGTTCAAGCTAACTACACACCTTATGATGGAGATGAAAGCTTCTTGGCAGGTCCTACTGAGCGCTCACTCCACATCAAGAAAATCGTAGAAGAAACAAAAGCTCACTACGAAGAAACTCGTTTCCCAATGGACACTCGTCCAGCATCTATCGCTGATATTGACGCTGGTTACATTGACAAGGACAACGAACTGATTTACGGTATCCAAAACGACGAACTCTTCAAATTGAACTTCATGCCAAAAGGCGGTATCCGCATGGCTGAAACTACTTTGAAAGAAAATGGATACGAACCAGATCCTGCTGTTCATGAAATCTTTACTAAATATGTTACTACAGTAAATGATGGTATCTTCCGTGCTTACACTTCTAACATCCGCCGTGCTCGTCACGCCCACACTGTAACTGGTCTTCCAGATGCTTACTCACGTGGACGTATCATCGGGGTTTACGCACGTCTTGCTCTTTATGGAGCTGACTACCTCATGGCTGAAAAAGTTCGCGACTGGAATGGTTTGACTGATATTGACGAAGAAACAATCCGTCTGCGCGAAGAAATCAACCTGCAATACCAAGCACTTGGTGAAGTTGTAAAATTGGGTGACCTTTACGGAGTTGACGTTCGCCGTCCTGCCTTCGACGTTAAAGAAGCTATCCAATGGACTAACATCGCCTTCATGGCTGTCTGCCGTGTCATCAACGGTGCTGCTACTTCTCTCGGACGTGTGCCTATCGTTCTTGACATCTATGCTGAACGTGACTTGGCTCGCGGTACTTACACTGAATCAGAAATCCAAGAATTTGTTGATGATTTCGTTATGAAGCTTCGTACAGTGAAGTTTGCTCGTACGAAAGCTTACGACCAACTTTACTCTGGTGACCCAACCTTCATCACTACTTCTATGGCTGGTATGGGTAACGATGGCCGTCACCGTGTTACAAAGATGGACTATCGTTTCCTTAACACACTTGACAACATTGGTAACTCTCCAGAGCCAAACTTGACCGTTCTCTGGACTGATAAACTTCCATACTCATTCCGTCGCTACTGTATGCACATGAGCCACAAGCACTCTTCTATCCAATACGAAGGTGTAACAACAATGGCTAAAGACGGCTACGGTGAAATGAGCTGTATCTCTTGCTGTGTGTCTCCACTTGACCCTGAAAATGAAGAACAACGCCACAACATCCAATACTTTGGTGCTCGTGTAAACGTGCTGAAAGCCCTTCTGACAGGTCTCAACGGTGGTTACGACGATGTTCATAAAGACTACAAGGTATTTGACATCGAGCCTATCCGTGACGAAGTTCTTGAATTCGAATCAGTTAAGCGAACTTTGAAAAATCTCTGGACTGGTTGACTGACACTTACGTAGATGCCTTGAACATCATCCACTACATGACTGACAAGTACAACTACGAAGCTGTTCAAATGGCCTTCTTGCCAACTTACCAACGCGCTAACATGGGATTCGGTATCTGTGGCTTTGCCAACACTGTTGATACCTTGTCTGCTATCAAGTATGCAACTGTTAAACCAATCCGCGACGAAAATGGCTATATCTACGACTATGAAACAATCGGAGAATACCCACGTTGGGGTGAAGATGATCCTCGCTCTAACGAACTGGCTGAATGGTTGGTAGAAGCTTACACAACTCGTCTGCGCAGCCACAAACTTTACAAGAACGCTGAAGCAACAGTATCACTCTTGACTATCACATCTAACGTTGCTTACTCTAAACAAACTGGTAACTCACCAGTCCATAAAGGAGTGTACCTCAACGAAGATGGTAGCGTGAACTTGTCTAAATTGGAATTCTTCTCACCAGGTGCTAACCCATCTAACAAGGCAAAAGGTGGCTGGTTGCAAAACTTGAACTCTCTTGCTAGCTTGGACTTTAGTTACGCAGCTGACGGTATCTCATTGACAACTCAAGTTTCACCTCGTGCGCTTGGTAAGACACACGACGAACAAGTAGACAACTTGGTTACTATCCTGGATGGCTACTTCGAAAACGGTGGTCAGCACGTTAACTTGAACGTTATGGACTTGAAGGATGTTTACGATAAGATTATGTCTGGTGAAGACGTTATCGTTCGTATCTCAGGTTACTGTGTAAACACTAAGTACTTGACTCCAGAGCAAAAGACTGAATTGACTCAACGTGTCTTCCACGAAGTGCTCTCTATGGACGATGCTTTGAGCTAATAAACGACTAAAGACTTACAAACCATTTGAAAGAAGATTGGAAATCCCAATCTTCTTTTTTTGTATTTCAGACTCCAAATGACTGCCAACTTGATGATATTTTTAAGAGGCTTTATGGTATAATGGTTCTATTGCTATACTAGGAAAAGGACTGGGGAAATGACAGAGAAAGGTATCAGGGAAGAAGCCAAAGATTTCAATCTGGCGGTAGATGTCATCATGCTGGCTGGGACACTGCTGCTGCAGAGCGGTTCCGAAACTTATCGGGTGGAAGACACCATGATTCGTATCGCTCATTCGCAAGGGATCATCGACTGCAATGCCTTAGCAATGCCAGTGGCTATTTCTTTTCGATTGAAAATACAAATGTCTCACGGATGAAGCGTAATCTCAAGACCAACTACAATATCGAGAAGGTCTGTGATGTCAATCAGGTCTCCCGTCAGTTGGTAACAGGAGAAATCAGCCTTCAAGAGGCTTTTGATGAGCTGAATTGCCTCAAAGTTAAGGAGCTGCCCTATAACAACAAGCAACTGATTGCTGCCGCAACGCTCAGTGCTCCCTTCTTCTCCATCATGTTTGGCGGAAACTTCTACGATGCTTTGGGGGCTGCTATTGCCACCTTCTTTGGCTTTGCTTTCTCTTTGTATGTTGACAAATATATCCGCATTCCTTTTGTGACAGCTTTTGCTGGAGCCTTCGTCTTCGGACTACTGGCTCATGTATGGACGCGCTATTCCGGTTTTAACTCCACAGATGATTTGATTATTGCGGGCTCTGTCATGCCTTTTGTGCCCGGCATTGCTCTGACCAACTCTGTGCGTGACATCATGACCAACCATATCAACTCTGGGATGAGCAAGCTCTTTGAATCGCTCCTCATCACTCTTGCTCTCGGTGCAGGTACCTCTGTCGCCCTCCTTATTATGAAATAAGCCTATGACAATCTTGACTTTCTTACTGCAAGCCGTTGCCAGCCTACTGGCCATCATTACTTTTCTAATCGTTCTAAACGTCCAGCGTAGTATGCTGATTCCCGGCGGAGTGCTGGGCATGGCTATTTGGCTGCTCTATCTCCTGCTCAAAGGACCGACCAACGTCATCATAGCAACCTTTGTGGCTGCTATCCTTGGTTCCTGCATCAGCCAAATCCTCAGCATCATCTACAAAACGCCTGCTGTTGTTTTTATTTTGGCTATTCTAGCCCCCTTGGTCCCAGGCTATATTTCCTATCGGACGACTGCTTTCTTTGTCACTGGTGACTATAGCCAGGCCATGATTCACGCCACTCTGGTAGTCATTCTAGCCTTGGTCATCTCAATTGGCATGGCCAGCGGCACTGTCGTACTCAAGCTCTACCACTACTTGAAAAAGCGCCAAACCAAACTCACAGCAAACAAACAGTAGAGCCATCTGCTGTTTTTTTATTTTTGGAAAAATACATCTTAAGCCTGATTTAGCTGAGATTAGATGTTTTTGTAAGAGTTTTATTCCTAAGTATGGTAAAATAGTCTTCGGAATATACTAGAATAAAAGGATTTAAAGAGGTCTTATAATGACAATCGGAATCGACAAAATCGGTTTTGCGACCAGTAATTATGTTTTAAAATTAAATGATTTAGCGGCAGCCCGTGGAACTGACCCAGACAAGCTTAGCAAGGGGCTCTTACTCAAGGAACTAAGCATTGCTCCTCTGACTGAGGATGTTGTTACCTTGGGAGCCGCGGCAGCAGAGCCCATCCTGACAACAGAGGACAAAGAAAAGATTGATATGGTCATTGTGGCTACTGAGTCAGGGATTGACCAGAGCAAGGCGGCGGCCGTTTTTGTCCACGGCCTTTTGGGTATCCAGCCTTTTGCCCGCAGCTTTGAAATTAAGGAAGCCTGCTATGGAGCTACTGCTGCACTGGACTATGCCAAGCTCCATATTGAAAAACATCCAGACAGCAAAGTTTTGGTGTTAGCTAGCGACATTGCCAAGTACGGCATTAACACACCTGGCGAGCCAACGCAGGGAGCGGGAGCCATTTCTATGCTGATAAGCAGCAATCCTCGTATCCTCGCTTTCAATGATGATAATGTAGCTCAGACACGCGATGTCATGGATTTTTGGCGCCCAAATTACTCGACAACGCCTTATGTCAACGGGATCTATTCAACCCAGCAGTATCTGGATAGCTTAAAAACAACTTGGACGGAGTACCAGAAGCGCCACAAGCTGGCTCTCAAAGATTTTGCGGCCTACTGCTTCCACCTGCCTTATCCAAAACTGGCTCTTAAAGGCCTCAATAAAATCATGGATAAAAGCCTTCCTCAAGAGCAGCAAGACCAGCTTAGAAAGAATTTTGAAGCATCTATTCTCTACAGTCAAAAAGTTGGAAATATCTATACCGGCTCCCTCTTCCTAGGCCTCCTGTCTCTTTTAGAAAACTCTGACAACCTCAAGGCTGGTGATCGGATTGCTCTTTTCGGCTATGGCAGCGGAGCTGTCTCTGAAATCTTTAGTGCCAATTTGGTAGAGGGCTATGAAAAGCATCTATCCAAGACACGCCTAGAGGAATTAGACCAGCGTCAGGCTCTTTCCATCCCGGACTACGAGCGCATCTTTTTTGAAAAAGCTAAGCTGGATGCGGAGGGCAATGCCCGCTTCTCTGGCTATGAGGACCAAAGCTTTGCTCTGGCGGAAATTGCAGAGCACCAGCGTAAGTACATCAAAGTTGAGAAATCATCATGAAAGTAAACTGGACTGGATTTTCTAAAAAAAATCCTGCTGAACGGCTGCAGATGCTGAAAGAAAAGGGACTTTTACAAGATGAACATTGGCAGCTGCTAGACAGTCAGCAGACTTTGCCTCTGGAAACAGCCAACCAGATGAGTGAAAATGTGCTGGCCACTCTAGCCCTGCCCTACTCTCTGGTGCCAGACTTTCTGGTGGATGGCAAAAGCTATCAAGTTCCATTTGTGACAGAAGAGCCATCTGTGGTAGCAGCAGCCAGCTTTGCCGCTAAGATTATCAAACGTTCAGGCGGATTTGAGACCGAGGTTCACAAACGCCAGATGATTGGGCAAATCGCGCTCTATCAGGTTGATAATGCAGACCGAGCCATTAAAGATATTCTCATGAAAAAGAAAGAGTTGCTGGAACAGGCCAACCAAGCCTATCCATCGATCGTTGCCCGTGGTGGTGGCGCTAGAGATCTTTGGCTGGAGCAAAAGGATGACTTCCTCATTTTTTATCTGTCTGTAGATACGCAGGAAGCCATGGGAGCTAATATGCTCAACACCATGCTGGAGGCCCTCACCCTTCCTCTGGAAGATCTGACTGGCGGTAAGAGTCTGATGGCTATCCTGTCAAACTATGCAACAGATAGCCTAGTAACAGCCCGCTGTGTCATCGACTATCGCTTTCTCAGTCGCGATAAGGCTGAGGCGGAACTTCTTGCGGATAAGATACAGCTAGCCAGCAAATTAGCAAAGGTCGACCCTTACCGAGCAGCTACCCACAATAAAGGTATCTTTAATGGTATTGATGCTTTGGTGCTGGCTACTGGAAATGACTGGAGGGCTATAGAAGCCGGTGCCCATGCCTATGCCAGCCGAGAAGGAAGCTACCGCGGCCTCTCTACTTGGACGGCAGGCCCAGACAAACGCCAGCTTCATGGTCAGATGACCCTGCCCATGCCCATTGCAACTAAGGGAGGCTCCATCGGCCTCAATCCCACAGTGACAGCCAGCTTTGACTTGCTAGGGCAGCCTCAGGCCAAGGACTTGGCTTCCCTCATCGTATCGGTCGGATTGGCACAAAACTTCGCTGCCCTCAAAGCTCTGGTCAGCAGTGGCATCCAAGCCGGACACATGAAATTGCAAGCCAAATCTTTAGCATTACAAGCTGGAGCTCAGGACGAAGAAATCGCTGCTGTAGCCAGTCGCTTAACAGCCAAGAAAAATTTCAACTTAGCTGCTGCTCAGGAAATACTAGCTGACTTACGAAAACAGGACAAGTAAAAAGGCCTTAATGGCCTTTTTTTATGACTTTATGCTATTTATTTAATCTGTTCCTGAGCTTCTTTTAGCCGACCGTAGAGTAGATAAGGTACACTCTTTAATTCTTGCAAGTTTCGGCTGGATAGGGCGCACATGATAAGTCGCAAATCCGATTTCCAGCCTTCTACAATATCAATAACCTCTTCCAATGAGTGATTTTCTACCAAGTCCAGCATGGTACGAGAGATGCCAACCGCCTTGGCTCCTAAGACAAGGGATTTGATCATATCCAAAGGATGGCGGACACCTCCACTAGCCAAGAGTTCGACCTCATCGCGCAATGGCTGAAGAGCTAGCAGGCTCTGCAGAGTAGATTGCCCCCAATCATTGAGGTAGTCACGATTGCCACCCCGCTGATTCTCAATATAGGCAAAGCTAGTGCCGCCACGGCCGGAAATATCAAAAGTCTGAATACCCAAGGAGCGCGCTTCTTCGACAGTAGAGCAATCCATGCCAAAGCCAACTTCTTTAAGAATTAGAGGAAGATCCAGCCGCTGACTATAATCAGTCAAGTGCTGGCGCCAAGAACGAAACTCTCGCTCGCCCTCTGGCATCAGCAATTCCTGCATGAGATTGACATGGACCTGCAAAAAGAGGGGATGCAAATCAGCTACTGCCTGCTGAGCGGCTTGATAAGGCTTGTCCAAGCCAATATTGGTAGCCAGCAATAAATTAGGCCGACCAGCCGCCACCCGATAGGAAGGATCAGAAGGATTCTTCAAGGCCGCGCTGTAAGAGCCAGTTACAAAAAGAAGGCCGCAACTTTCAGCCACTCGAGCCAGCTTCTCATTGATTTGACCGCCTTTGTGACTGCCACCAGTCATGGCATTGATGTAAAAAGGAAACTCCCAGTCACGGCCAGCAAAGTGAGTAGATAGGTCTATCTCTGCCAAATCATACTTGGGCAGAGAACGGTGAACCAGTTCCATTTCATCAAAACTGTTGTAACCCGGACGCTGCTCTAAGGCGTATTTGATATGGTCATCCTTACGATTCTGGCTCATCATGGCCCATCCTTTCTCTGTATAATAGCTCAATACCAGCTTCTTGCCAGGCTTGAATCAATTTCTTACTAGATGCAGCATCAAAGCTGAGAGCAATCCCGCAGTCGCCACCACCGGCACCACTGCTCTTAGCCACACAGTTCAGTCCCTCTGCCGCTTCTTTTAAGACTTTCAGCCTGTCTGTATAAATAGCTGGGCTGAGCCTTTCTAAGAGCTGACTAGCCTTTTTCCATACTAGACTGAATAGCAAGCTTTATCTCCTGCTAATAAAGCCTTCTCCAAGGCATCAACCTGCGTCCTACTGCCTGTCAAAAAGGACTCTGAAATAGCTGACTTGACCTGATTGACTAAGTCCTTAGAGATAGCCGGCTGCTTGGTCCAGCCAACTAGAAAATCCATGGCTAAGCAAGGCTTAATACTACGAATTTCAAACCCCCAATCCTCTGCTAACAGCTGTAGCAAATTAACTTTGCCCATACGCTTGCGAACCAGCTCTCTATCAAAAGATCGGTAGTAAATCAGGTCTTCATAAGCAATGCAGGCTAGATCTCCCATGGAGCCATTGTCCCCTCGCTTGAGGAGAACGTAAGAAGCCATTTTAAAGAGTAGCTCCGACCCCAAGTCCAGCTCATAAAGTGCTGCCATGGCCTTGAGAATCAGAATAACCACACTACCGCTGGAGCCAATCCCGAACTTCTTGCCTTCTCTTTCCATCTTGCCGCAAATCTTTAGAGAAAAAGGCTGAAGTTGGTAGCCTAAGGCTAGCAAATAAGTGTTCATAGCTGCTATCGTCTCCTGAATCAAGGCATAATCAGGGTCTGGCTCTAGGTTAGCGCTGTGTTCAAACATATCTGATGTCAAGCGATAGGCAGAGGCTGTCTGGATTTCTCCCGTCATATAGATTGGGATGGCCTTGATAATGGCCGGCTGACCTGCCGCCAGCACGGCATATTCACCCGCCAGATAGAGCTTGCCGCAGGTTTGGACTCTTGCACTAGTCTTCATCTGACAAGTCCTTTGTTTTAGAGACGATAAGTCGGTAGTTCTTCTCAAATATAGCAACCAGATGGTCTAGGTCTTCCTCCAAGCAGAGCACCTTGACATTTGGCCCCGCGTCCATGGTAAAGTAGCAACGCTCGCCCTGCTCCCGCAGGTTTCTGACAGCATCCATAGCTTGGTAAGACTCCTCTGTCAGATAAGAAAACGGCGGATAAGCTTTCTCTGTCGTGGCATGCATCCGGAGAGCATTTTCTTCCGTCAGCTGACCTACCTTAGCAAAATCATTGTCCTGTAAATAACCCAGCATGGCCTGATAATCCAAGGCAGACTGGGCAATCCAATCTGGGAAAATGGTGGAAGTTTTAGCACAGAGCTCCATACCGTCACGGCTGGAAATGGGCTTTTTCTCATCGTGCAGAACCAACATAATCATGGCTAGCTTCAAATCCGTCTTGACTGGATAAATGGCCCCACTGTCCTTATCCCAGGCCGCTAGCGGACCAAAGAAAGACCGAGCTGATGACCCTGAAGCAAACTTAGCCAGCTGGGCCAGCTCTTGCGTCTGATAGCCCGTCTGAAAATAAGCATTGCAGGCCTTGACTAGGGCAGATAGACCGCTGGAGCTGGAAGACAGACCCGCTGCTGTTGGCATATTATTGCTGGTATCAACGCGGACAAAACCATCTTCTGGAGAGCGGAAGCGGTCAATAATCTTACTGATTTTGGCATGTTCTGCCGGGCTTTGTAGCTGGCTGTCAATATAAAACTCATCTCCAGTCGCTGTATCCGGCAAAGGACTCAGCTGGGTCTCAGTATACATATTTTCCAGTGTCAGCGAGATACTGCTGGTAGACGGAATCATCTTTCTGTATCTTTCTTCCCCCAATATTTGATAATTGCAATATTGGCATAGGATTTGACACTTACAGACTTTCGATCCATGTGTTAATGGCCCCTTTCTCTCTCAATAAGGCGGCTAAGGCCTCCGCCTGACTTCTTTCTCCTACAAGAGCAATGACACAGCCGCCCAGACCACCGCCGCTCATTTTAGCTCCCAAAGCTCCATTTTCAAGAGCCGCCGCCACAAGCTCATCTGCTTTCTGGCAAGACACTCCTAACTTGGCTAACTTCTCATGAGCCTTGGTCATAGCTTGTCCCATTGTCATCAGGTCCTTGATAGAAATGGCTTTCTCAAGGATTTTTGTTAAATTCCCCAATTCCTGAAGCAAGGGCAGAGCCTTTTGACCCTGACTTTCTACAGCTCGAATAGCTTCGCGGGTATGACCGTGAATGCCCGTATCTGCAATCACTAAAAAGGCATCCAGATCCAGCTCTATTTCACTGAAACCAAAATTGCGGATGAATTTGATAGCCACATCGCTAAGGCAAGTCTTGGCATCAAGGCCACTGGGATTCATATGGGCAATCATCTCTGCCCGATTGGCTAGAATCTCCAGTGTTTGGTCATCCAGCTCTTCCTCAAAGTAGTCAAAGACCGCCCGAATGGCCGCAATACTGACTGCGGCTGAAGAACCCATTCCCCTCTTCTCAGGGACCATGGACTCCACCTGACAGCGAATCTTAGCCCCCTGCCGGCCGAGATGTTCTAGACAGGCAAAAACAGCCATGGACAGCGTATCCTCAGCATAGAGGGTCCAGGCCCGCTCAGACGGAAAGACCCGACAGGTCACTTCAATACGATTAAGAGGCAGGGAAATGGCCGGATAGCCGTAGACCACCGAATGCTCTCCCATTAAAATAATTTTACTGTGTGCCTTGCCGACACCGATTTCTTTTGTCATACTCTTCTCTTGTCTGTAGATTCTCTCTATCTTATTTTAATATACTTTGGCAAAAAAAGCGATTTTTATTAAGAGAAAATCACTGGGGCTAGAGACCGATATTTATATAGGCAGACATGATAAAACCCCGGGGCTTGCAGCCGGAGTCTTTTAAAGTTCTATTCTTATCAGGTCCATCAGCTGGTTACGATCTAAGATCCATTGAGCCCGCTCGTCTTTTTCATAGGTCCGGTTGGATAGGAAAATAGCCGCCTTTTGCTCCTTACGATTATACATGATAAAGGTTCCTGTGTAGCCAGTGTGATCCAGCCAGCTGCCCTCCAGATTCCAAGCTAGACTGCGTCTTTTGCCAGGCTCTTTGGAAAAATTCTGGGTCAGATTGGCCGCAAAGTCATCCTGCAGATAATGTTCCAGAAATATTTCCAAATCCCTGAGACTTGAAAATAAGCCAGCACTACCAGAATGGATGCCTAGAGCACGCGCCTTGGGATCATGAACCTGACCATCCTTGACACCGCGAACGGTCGGCACAGCTCCTGGAACTGGCCCAAAACCTGTATCAGTCAAACCCCAAGGCTGGAAAATCTGACTTTGAAAAATCTGATCCAAGGCCTGACCGAAGATCTCTTCCAGCATAAAACCCAAGAGCAGAAAATTCACATCCGTATAGCGAAAGGTCTTATCTTCAAGCACTGTCAAATGATTGAGTGCTGTTTTCAACTCAGGAGCTGTCAGCTGGTCACGATTGGGAATAAAGGGATCCAGCCCAGATGTGTGGGTCAAAAGCTGACGCAAGGTCACATCTTCTCGATGAAAGGCCGGATAGTAATGCTGCAAGGGCAAATCCAGCTCCAGCTTGTCCTGCTCATACAAAAAGGCTGCCAGAGTACCAACTCCGACCACCTTGCTGACGCTAGCCAAGTCATAGACCAAACCCGCTTGAGTGGCCTTTCCTTCTTCCGGATCAGCTAGACCAAAGTAGAATTCCTGCCACTTGCCAGCTTGGTATAAGGCCAGACTAGCACCGAGATAGATACCGTCTTTCAGCTGTTCTTGGATTTTACTGATGATTTTTTCTAGAGTCATGCTTCAACCACAATTCAATCTTGCTAGAATCCTGACTCAGCAGAAACTTATCTGACTTGGGTACAAAGATTTCGTGCCCTTCAAAGACAGGACGCAGGGCAGCGGTTTCTAAACGATTGACCTGAGCTTTGAGCATGGTCAGGTCCCAAGTTAGGGCATTGTCTGCCTGCAAGTCTTGTCCCTCTGCTTCTGTAAAGGTCAGAAAGTCCAGCGCATTTTCAATCTTGCTGTAAAATTCTTGGGCTGCATTGGCATCAGGCACACGAATTTCTACTGTCTCTATCTCAAATTGACTAAGACCGATAAAGTCCTCTTGCTTTTCAAAGTCAGGCGCCGCCGTGACTTCTTGCAGATTTGTTCTATTCTCTTCTGCATGCAGGAAAACTAGGTCGCCTTCTGGTGACAGGGCTTCAAAAGCATAGCCTTTCTCTCCTTGATACAGCTTTGTCCAAGCAGGTTTTTGAGCCAATAGAGACTCGATTTCTTTAGCATCTGCAACCTTGACAACGATTCTGGCTAATTTTTTAGGGCCTTTGACTCGCCGCGACCGCATACTGGGCGATTCTTCCAGTTGCAGTTTCTCAGTCTTAGTCTGATCACCCAAGGACAGAAAAGCAGCCTCCTCTAAAAGGGCCTTCATGCCCAGCTGATTTACGAAAAATTCTTGATTTAAATGACGATTATTGATTTTTAATACAGGGATAATTCTAATAATATGATTCGCGCTCATAATTCCTCCAAACCATTTTATTGTAATGGATTTTCATCTTTTTGACAAGAAATTATGCGCAAATAAACAATTTTTAAAACAAGAAGGCCTTGGATTTATTGGTAAATGGTCTGAGCAATGACCAAACCCCTAGCGGACTCAAACTCGTACTGCAGATAGGACTGGTAGGTACCAGGTGCGATAATACCACGAATATCCAGAATATCTGTCCCAGCCTGCCCAATAATCGAATCTGCTAGCAGGCAACAGTTGGTCGACAGGACAAAATACGTCTTGAAACGACTGGTTTTAAACTTATATAGCTGCGCTCCTAGTCCATGCTTCAACTTGTAGGAGTATGTTGGCTGGCCATTTTTCAGTTCTGCTGGCGGCTCCCATTCTACTAATAGCTGATCAATTTCAGCCAGGCGCTTCTCAACCGCCTCTTTCTCCTTATCTGTCAAGCCAGAGAATAACCAAAGAGTGTTTTCTTGCTTTCTTTTTTGCAAAGCTCAATATAGACGTCTTTAGGAACCTTGAAGAGAACACCGTCTCCAATCATGCCCTTGCATCGCTCAGAAAAAACATCATAGCTGCCATAAGAAATCACTTGTCCCTGATAACAAATATCTACATGACCAATGCCCCCTAATAAACTTGTCTTTGAAGTATGGACCAAGACCTCCAAGTCCGCCTTTTTCTCTCTATTCTTAACAAGACTATAAACATTTTTACGATCAGAAGCTACATCTCCCTGAATCAGTCGATTAAAGTGTTCCAGATTTTCTACCGGAATAAAGGCTGCAAAAATAATAGGTAGGTTAATACGAATTTGCCTACGCAGCCGATGTTTTTCACGGTCATTATCAAAAAAGAGGCCATCCCGGATATTGGACATTCCCAGCATCATCAAATAGATTCCCAAAATCAAAAACTGCAAGTGTCCGTCAGTCGCAGGCGAAAGAATACTGGTCAGCCCAATTCCACCATAGAGAACGGTATCAAATAGATAGCGCAAGCCGCCCTTGACATGATTTTGCCGATAAAGGAGATAGGTCACTCCGTAAATACCGGCAGTCAAGAGCTGGTAGCTACCCAAACTGATAATCACAATATTGACAGGCACATCACTGATTCGGTTGAGCCAGCTGATACCCATAGCGACTGCAATCTGAAGCAGACTATGCCAGACAGCCCCTTCTTTCTTGCGCGTAAAAACATGAAGGACAATATTTACCAAGCCAACAACTGTCAGATAAAGCGAAATAAAATCGAAGGCCAGCTTGGTAAATCTGAAGCCATTGACAATGATAATCAGGCCAAAAACAAGGGCTAAAAAACCAAAGAGTAAGGTTCTGCGGCCACTGATCTTATGATATTTTGATACTTGCATCTCCATCTTTACCTTCTCTTTCGTTCGAAAAAAGAGTTGAGGAAATCCCCCAACTCTGATCTTATGTGCTTATCCGTAGATTGTTTTAAACAAGAGGACTGCTGTGATACCTGCAAGAATCGGTGCCACAACTGGAACCCAAGAATACCACCATTTTGAATCACCCTTGTGTTTACCCAAAACAGATTCTGGCAGGATGAAGTGGAGGATACGAGGTCCGAGGTCACGAGCTGGGTTCAGCCCAGGTCCAGTAGGGCCTCCCAGAGAGGTTACCAAAGCCATTACCAAGAAACCAAGTGCCAAGTGAGCGACTGAAAGGCTACCAACTTGGAATGGTGCAACTTGATCTTTAGCCTGAGATATTGCAGCAGCAATCTGTTCTTTAGGAACTGAAGTCCCTTGTGCTGCCATCTGAGCAGCTTGCGAATTGATAGTTGCTTCAGCTTTGCTCAACAATTCTGCTCCAAAGAAGTTCTTGGTCAAGCCCATAGCAGCAAAGAAAAGAACAAAAGAACCAACAAATTCATTGATAAAACCATTGAACAAGGCTGCTTTACGTGATTCAGGCGTGCCATGGTCTAGACTAGAGATGGTAGAGAAAGTACCCAAAATATTATTAGGATTTTCTGTTCCCAAATAGTAAGGGCGATGAGTCGCAACGACCAAAGCCTGTCCAAAGATAGCTCCCAAAATCTGCGCTGCAATGTATGGCGCAACTTGTGCCCAAGGGAAATAACCGCTGACAGCAAGTCCCAAAGTAAAGGCAGGGTTGATATGGTTACCGGACACATTACCAAACATCAAAGCTGGAATCATAACCCCCATACCGTATCCGACAGCGATGACCAACCAACCGCTCTGATGTCCCTTAGTTCCTTTTAATTCAACGTTGGCAACAGCTCCGTTCCCCAAGACAATGAGGATAGCTGTTCCTAAAAATTCTGTGGCGTATTTAACGACCCATTCGAAATCCATTTAGTGATACTCCTTAAATATTTTTTAGACAAAGTCTATTTTATCAAGTATAATGGATAATGTAAAGGTCATTTTTAATAAAAATAAGAAAAAGAGGGAAGAATATGCGTTTTAATCAGTATAGTTATGCAAAAACGAAACGGGAAAATATGTTGATAGAATTAGCTGAATTAGGCTTTTTTTATGACAGCAATCGCTCTGATAAGGAAAATCTTGAAGATTTTCTACGCACCAGCTTTTTCACTTATAAAAATACAGATTATCCCTTGAAGTCCTGGGCTGCTGACAGCCAAACAGACCTGCTGAGCTTTTTCCAGTCTGACAGAGAACTGACGGCGTCTGTTTTTTACACTGTGGCCTTTCAGCTGCTTGAATTCTCGCCCTTTATTGATTTTACAGATGTTGAGGCCTTTCGCCAAGAAACAGACTTTCCCATTACATTTGGAGACTTATTGGAAAATCTCTACCAGCTGCTCAACACTCGGACAAAAAATGGTAACCTCTTAGTTGATAAGTTAGTCAGCGAGGGTTTGATTCCTGAGGACAATACCCACCACTACTTCAACGGCAAGAGTCTGGCAACCTTTTCCAGCCATGATGCTATCCGAGAGGTAGTTTACGTGGAATCACGCGTGGATACTGATCGAGACGGTCGTCCGGATCTCATCAAAGTCAGCATTATCCGGCCCCGCTATCAAGGACCAGTTCCTGCTGTCATGACTGCTTCTCCTTATCATCAAGGAACCAACGACCCCGCAAGCAACAAGGCTCTCCATGATATGAATGTGGACTTAGCAAAAAAAGAACCCCATCAAATCACAGTACAAGATCCTGAGCTCAAATTGCTACAGCTGGATTCACCGGCTCCTGCCCAAGAAGTCTCTGAAGCCGAGGAAAAATTAGGCCATATCGGCACCTACACGCTCAATGACTACTTGCTGCCCCGCGGTTTTGCCAATCTATATGTGTCTGGCGTAGGAACTAAAGACTCTGAAGGACTGATGACCAGCGGAGACTATCAGCAGATCGAAGCCTATAAGAACGTTATTGACTGGCTCAACGGCCGTTGCCGAGCCTTCACCGACCACACCCGCCAACGGGAAATCAAGGCCACCTGGTCCAACGGAAAAGTGGCTACGACCGGTATCTCCTATCTAGGCACCATGTCCAATGGATTGGCTACGACTGGTGTAGACGGGTTGGAAGTCATCATCGCTGAAGCTGGGATTTCTTCTTGGTACAACTACTACCGCGAAAACGGCCTTGTCACAAGCCCTGGCGGCTATCCAGGAGAGGATTTTGAATCCTTGACCGAACTGACCTACTCCCGTAACCTGAGGGCTGGTGACTACCTGCGCAACAACGACGCTTATCAGCGAAGCCTAGATCAGCAGCGCAAAGACCTAGACCGGCAAACCGGAGATTACAATCAATTTTGGCATGACCGCAACTACCTGCTCCACGCAGATAAGGTCAAGGCCGAAGTCGTCTTCACCCACGGATCTCAAGACTGGAATGTCAAGCCTCTCCACGTCTATAATATGTTTCGAGCCTTACCACCCCACATCAAGAAACACCTCTTTTTCCACAATGGCGCCCATGTCTACATGAACAACTGGCAGTCCATCGACTTCCGTGAGTCTATCAATGCTCTGCTGAGCAAGAAACTGCTGGGTTGTGAATCAGACTTCGAACTGCCAGCAGTCATCTGGCAGGACAACAGTCAAGCTCAAAGTTGGCTGACCTTGGAAGACTTCGGTGGACAAGAGCAGAAACTTCATCTCCAACTAGGCCAAGACTGCCAATCTATCCAAAATCAATACCCAGAAGAAGACTATAATCGTTTTGCTAAAAACTACCAAAGCTTTAAGGCTGAGCTCTTTGACGGCAAAGTCAACCAGATTACTCTGGACTGGACCTTGGAAAAGGACCTCTTTCTCAACGGAGCGAGCCAGCTCAATCTTCGCCTCAAATCCAGCACCGATAAGGGATTGATTTCTGCTCAATTGCTGGACTTCGGACCAGCTAAGCGCCTCACACCAATCCCTACGCCTATTGAGCCTAGAGTCATGGACAACGGCCGCTACTATATGCTGGACAATCTGGTTGAACTGCCCTTTGCCGAAACGCCTCATCGCGTCATCACCAAAGGCTTCATCAACCTGCAAAACCGGACTAACCTACTGACTGTTGAAGAAGTCACTCCTGACCAATGGCTGGAATTTTCCTTTGAACTGCAACCAACTATCTATAAGATGAAAAAAGGCGACCAACTGCGCCTCGTACTTTACACTACAGACTTTGAGCATACCGTCCGTGATAAGACTGACTATCAGCTGACAGTAGATTTGGAGCAATCTAGTCTGGATTTGCCAACAATGACATCACATTAATAAAAGAAAAAGACGCTGAAATTCAGCGCCTCAGATTGAAGACAAAGTCCTAAGAACAGAAGTTTCTAAGGGCTTTTCTTTTATTGTAGATTGAGATATTCCTCTGCATATTTTTTATAATCTGGCTTTTCCTTGCGGTTCATAGCAAAGAGCATACTGCCTGTGAGATAGTCATCGTCTGAGTCAGGAATTAGCATAATAGCAATGTTTTTATCTTTCTCAGGAAAGACGATAGAAAATGTTCCGCCATTATCTTTCCGAGTCAGGCCGTAATAACTCACTCCATTCTTAAAACCAACTGCATTTTGAGTATACTCATACTCTTCTTCGTTGACAATAATGGTCTTGTCTTTTATTTCAATGGTCTTTTGTTCACCGCTAGCATCCTGTACATTCCATTTTCCCTGAATTTTGGGACTGCCACTGCAGCCAATTAGGATGAAGAGGGATGAGAGCACTACTAACAGCAAAGCTTTTATCTTCTTGTTTTTCAAGTTGTCTTCTCCTTGGTATATAGATTCATGACCATTCTACTATAAATGACAAATTTTTGTCAAACCTCTTAGAAATGTTCTTCTTGCCACTTTTCCAAAAAATGATATAATTTGAAGAGTGAAGATTACCAAGGGCTTAGCCCTTGCGAGAGAAAGGAAAGAAAATCTTATGATGAACATGCAAAGCATGATGAAGCAAGCACAAAAGCTTCAAAAACAAATGGAAAAAGGACAGGCAGAACTAGCTGCAACAGAATTTACCGGCAAATCAGCTCAAGACTTAGTCGTTGCTAAGCTGACAGGCGATAAAAAGGTAGTCAGCATTGACTTCAATCCAGCAGTTGTGGATCCTGAAGATTTGGAAACTCTGTCAGAGATGACTGCGCAGGCCCTGAATCACGCGCTGGCTCAGATTGATGATGCTACTCAGAAGAAAATGGGCGCTTTCGCAGGCAAATTGCCTTTTTAAGCAAGATAAATAACCTTACCTCTTGACTAAACATAAGTCAAGCAATACTCGAACCAGCAAAAAAGACTGAAGAATCTCAGTCTTTTTTGATTTATAGTCGTTCCTTCATCAGTCCACTACACAAAATTAAGCAAATCCGCTGCCTTACTCATCAAAAGCAGGGCATAGTCAGGATTATTCTGCAGCTCCTTGATAGAGCTCTGCACCAGCTCTAAATCATCAGTAATCATGCCGTCAACGCCCAATCGGAAGGATTTGCCGATGCTATCTGCATCATTAATGGTCCAGTCATAAAGCTGCTTATCCGTCGTCCATAGCTTATCGACAAAGTTTTCATCGAGGGTCGAGTACTCCATCGTATAGCCAGAAGCCTGTGTCCGTGGGAAAATAGTATTGTAGGGCAGGATAAAAAAGGTCGGTATGCTCTCATCATACTGGACTGTCTTGTCAATAACCTGATAGTCCAAAGACTGAATCTGGTGGCCATAAACCTTGATGTTGGCTCCGTATTGGCTCAGGAAACGGTCCATCATATCGTCTGAGTCCAAGCTGCTGGTCTTAATTTCTATCAAGAGTCTCTGGCCCATCTGATTGGCTCGTTTGAGATAAGCATCAAAGCTGGAAATTTTGGCAGTGTGTCCATTTTCTGAAATATCTAAAGCCGTCAGCTCTTGCAGAGTCAGCTCTTGCGGTCTGGCATCGACGCCGGCCAAGGCTTTTAGATTGGCATCGTGCATCATGACAAACTGGCCATCCTTAGTCTCCTGAACATCCATTTCGATATAATCCGGCTTGAGCAGGGCAGTTTTCTCTAGCGACTCAACCGTATTCTGGACACCATTTCCCTGTGAAACTCCACGATGCGAGATAGTCAGAGGGACGTTTCCAAGGGCAGATTGAGATAGACAAAGCCTTCAAGGGCAAAGACAGAGCTAGTGACCAAAAGGATAAACCAGCGCATGATAGGCAGGCCTTTCCTGTAGCGATACTCAGACAGTTTGCTGTCTGTCAGAAAAGCCACAAACTTAATCAGAAAGTAGGCTACCATGAAGTAATAAGCCAGCTTTATGAGGCAGTAATTGACAACCGCTGCTGTCAAGGCTATCTGATTGGACTGGCCATCCGCATACTGCTGCAACACTAAAATCGGAATGCTGCTTAAAAGAAAGAAGAGAAAGCTCTTGGCCAGTATCCAAAACAGCTGCCAAGTATAGCGAATCAAGTGTCCCTTGGTCTTCTCCAAACTATACCGAATCGCATCACGTAGGCGGAAATGCTCAAAAAAGAGCTTGGGCAGGGAAAACATCAGGCGGACAGCTATCAAAAAAAGCAGAAAACCTAAAGCATAGATTGAAAATTTCATCCATAAGGCCGTCTTGAGATAGGTCACGATAAATTCTGGAATCAGAATTTTATTCAAGTAGTAGATTTTGAGAATTTGCCGCAGAAAGGGAAAGATAAAGCCCATATACAGTGCAATAAAGAGGACCTTGCTGGGTCGGGCGTAGCAAATCAGCGAACCGCTGTCTTTAAAACTTTTCTTAATAAACTGAAAGGCGCTTCGTTCCTCCTCGTCCAGAAGATTGCGGAGCCCCATAAATATCAGTCCAATCTGAAAATAAGCGACAAAGAGGTTGGCCGCAAAAAGCGCTAGAAAGGCTAAGCCAACCCAGACATTTGAAGTCAGAACCTTCAGGGCATTCGTATAAGATAAGAAGAGGTATCCTGTCTGCTTGAGCAGAGTCTCTGCTGCAAAGGAGTTGAAAGGCACCCAGGCCAGCTCCATGAGCATAAAGACTGTGAAAAAGAGCAACAAAATTTTATCAAGATTACGATAGAGACGTAAAAGTCCCAGTCTTTGTGATTTCATTTTCCTCCTTTATGTTGTGAACAATACAAAACTTGCTAAAAAGCGATTCTTATTTAAAACAAGGTTGAGACAGATGTCCCAACCTTATTTTTATTTTCCAAATAAACGTGCCCAGAAGCCCTTGCTTTCTTGCTCCTGCACCTTTTCCTTGGCTTCATCCAACTCCAACAGCAAGGTTTCACGCTCATTCATAGCCTTGGCTGTCAGCTGCTGCTGCTGGTCCAACTGCTTGTCCTTTTCAGCAATCTGGACATCCTTGATGCGCAACTGCTCATCTTTCTTAGCTAACTGGCTGTCCTTGGCCTGAAGCTGCTCATAGAGACGCACAATCTCAGCATTTTTTTCGTCAACCAAGATTTCCATCAGCTCGCGTTGCTTCACATCTTCGCTAACAGGTTCATCTTCAAAAATAGTTTTCTTATAAATCTCTTCCAGCTTAATCAAGCCGCTGCGGGTCACCACCGTGACTCCTTTTTCATTCTTTTCCGTATCTTCTGGCGGCAGTGCCTTGACACGATTGTTAATCGCCTGGCGGCTAACTCCAAGAATCTCGGCTAACTCGCTGACTGTCTTTTCAATTGCCATAATTTCCTCAAAAACTTTTTCTAGTTTGTATATACCTAAATCTTATCATATCAAGCCTTAACTGTCAAATTTCACAATATTTTTTGAGCCTGACTCCTATCTTTTTAGCCCCTTTTTATGATACAATGAGACAGATTAAGTGACTTAAAAACGAATAAGATACCACAGCCAAAATAAACAGGTAAGCAATGGCTAACTCCTAGATAATAGTAGCTGATAAAAAACTCAACCTAGTCTTAGCCTAACTTATCTCTGAAAGGAAACCATAAATGAAGCATTTCGATACAATCATCATCGGCGGAGGACCGGCTGGCATGATGGCTGCCATTTCCAGTTCTTTCTACGGACAGAAAACCTTGCTCCTCGAGAAAAATAAACGACTGGGTAAGAAACTAGCTGGTACAGGTGGCGGGCGCTGCAATGTGACCAACAACGGAAACCTAGATGACCTCATGGCCGGTATTCCAGGCAACGGGCGCTTTCTTTACAGCGTCTTTTCTCAGTTTGACAACCATGATATCATCAACTTTTTTACAGAGAACGGCGTCAAACTCAAGGTCGAAGACCACGGCCGTGTTTTCCCAGCGACAGACAAGTCCCGCACTATTATCGAAGCTTTGGAAAAGAAAATTGCAGAGCTGGGTGGCACTGTCATCACCAATACTGAAATCGTCTCCGTCAAAAAAAATGATAATCTTTTCACTATCAGATCCAGCGATCATACTTGGACCTGCCAAAAATTGATTGTGACGACTGGCGGCAAGTCCTACCCTTCAACAGGCTCGACAGGATTTGGTCACGATATTGCCCGACACTTCAAGCACACGGTGACTGAGCTGGAAGCTGCTGAAAGTCCTCTTATGACTGACTTTCCTCACAAAGCGCTTCAGGGGATTTCGCTGGACGATGTGACCCTAAGCTATGGCAAGCATGTCATCACCCACGATCTGCTCTTTACCCACTTTGGCCTATCAGGTCCGGCAGTCCTGCGCTTATCTAGCTTTGTCAAGGGTGGTGAAACCATCTATCTGGACCTTTTGCCACAGATGAGTCAGCAGGCTCTGGCGGATTTTTTAGAAGAACATCGGGAAAAATCCCTGAAGAACTGCCTGAAGATTCTCCTGCCCGAGCGAATGGCAGACTTTTTTGCCCAACCCTTTCCCGAGAAAGTCAAACAACTCAATCTCAGTGAAAAAGAAGCCCTCATCAAGCAAATCAAAGAACTAGCAATCCCTGTCACTGGCAAAATGTCACTGGCCAAGTCCTTTGTAACCAAGGGCGGTGTCAGTCTCAAAGAAATCAATCCCAAAACTCTGGAAAGCAAACTCGTTCCCGGCCTCCATTTTGCTGGAGAGGTCCTAGACATCAATGCCCACACGGGCGGCTTCAACATCACATCTGCCCTCTGTACCGGCTGGGTGGCAGGAAGCTTGCAGTATGATTAAAAATTAAAGGGAGAACAAGATGAACAGACGCGAAACACTCGAATTCGTCAACATGTGCATGGTTTATGACGGAGAAAAAGTTCTGGTCCAAGACCGAGTTAGTCCCGACTGGCCTGGTATCACTTTTCCTGGCGGGCATGTAGAGCACGGGGGAATCTTTTACCGATGCAGTTATCAGAGAAGTCAAAGAAGAAACTGGATTAACCATATTCAATCCTCAACTTTGTGGCATAAAGAATTGGTATGATGATAAAGATTTTCGTTATGTCGTCCTGCTCTACAAGACAAAGCACTATTCCGGTGTGCTGCAATCCTCAGATGAAGGAAAGGTCTGGTGGGAAGATTTTAAAAATTTGTCCCATTTAAAGCTAGCAACAAGTGACATGTCTGATATGCTGCGTGTTTTTTTAGAAGACGATTTAAGTGAATTCTTTTACTATAAAGACGGTGACGACTGGCTTTATGACTTGAAGTAGAAATAAATAGGCTAGGAAATTCCTAGCCTATTTATTTCGCATTTGTCCGCACATAAGCAGCAATCACATCTGCTGTGTACTGGGCAGTTCCTGACCCAAATTGATCGATATTCTTCTTGAATTCTGGATTGTGGACATAGCCTTGACCGATGTGGGCAAAGACTTGCAGTGAGCAGTCAAAACCGTAAGTGCGAATGGCTTGTAAGAGACGCGCTGCCTGCTCCTGATTTTCTGCTGCTTCAATCGGCAAGCCTTGTTGCATATTCTCTGCCAGACTTTGAAAAACTTGATTGAAGGCTGCGGCAGATTCTTCTTCTCGTCCATTTTGACGAGTCAATGCTTCTGCCATGACTTCTTGACCGTATTCTTCGACGGCTTCTTGATGGTATTTGTGATTGTCTTCGTAGGTAAAGCCTGCGAATTTTTCTTTCATTGTCATCTTTCTTTCTCCCTTTTCTTCTTGGATGGTTTTTTGCAAGGTGGAAATCAAGGTATCCAAGCGGTCTCTTTCCTGCTGCAAATACTCTAACTGCCTAACCAGATGCGGCAATAAAGCCTGTTCATCCTGACTCAGCAGCTCTGCTATTTCTCCAAAGAAAAACCAAGATACTTATAGTAAAGGATGACCTGCAGCCTCTCTAAATCAGCTTGGCTGTATGTCCGATAGCCATTTTCTGATTTGGCTGGGACTAACAGTCCGATTTTATCATAATGATGCAGGGTTTTGACAGAGACGCCTGACAATTGTGCCGCTTCTTTGATATGGTACATGATAGACCTCCTTACCACTATAGTATAAGCCCTGACCAAAGGTCAGGGTCAAGCTTTTTTAGAAATTTTTTTAAACCGCTTTAGATTTTCCAAAGCGGCTAGCATTATTTACGAGAAACCATGGCTATGAAGCCCAGTTTTTCTTGATTCTTTTGGAACATCTTAAACATCTTCATAAACTGGCCGTAGTTCTCTTTTTTAAGGGCGTTGAAGCAGATTTTCAGTGTGCCGCCCAGTCCTTCGTCATATATCATCCCCCGAAGGCTCATCAAGGTCATTTCGCCGACAAAGGTGTCCACACGGTCAAAAGCATGAGAACGTGCCAGCTGAATCCAAGATCCCTCGGTTAGAGGCCCCACATTGACATTAATCGCACGAGATAGCTCTTCTCGGACATTCTCATCTTTTTGCTTGAGCATGACGTCGTGTGTGAGGAGCACTCCGCCTGGCTTCAGCACCCGGTAGTACTCCTCCATACATTTGGCCTTCCCCTTATCCGTCTGCATGGTTAGCATGGCTTCATTGATAACGATATCAAAAGAATTATCATCATAAGGCAGCTTCATGGCATTAGCCTGCTCAAATGTGACGAGCTCACCAACACCAGCCTTGTCTCCATTAAGCTTAGCCTGAGCCAGCGCAGCCTTATCCAAATCAACTGCAGTAATCTGGCAGCCATATCTTTAGCCAGCTCGATTGTTGTGGTTCCAATATTGCAGGCAACTTCTAGAACCTTCTTTTCACTGGAAAACTGCCCCTGCTCAATCAGCCAGTCTGTTGCCAGCTTACCGCCGGGTCGAAGACGTTTCTTTCCTAATTTTGCTAAAAATTTATGACCTGCTTCTGCCATTTCCGAACCTCCATGATTTTTATTGCTTCCATTATAGCATAAAATATTATATTTTCAGATAATTCTTAGAATTCAGCAAAAAAACAGACCGAATCGACCAATTCAATCTGTCTTGTATCTCTTTACAGCCCAAGAAATCCAGCCAGATAACGCAGCAAGGCCACCAAGACTACACCAAATACAACAGTTGCAATTAAGTTTTTATACTTAAAAGCTACATAGCTAGTCGGAAAAATGGCCATTAAATCCAGCCATTTAAAACTCGGCAGCTGACCTATTTTAGCATTGGTGACACTGGACAGGATTAGGGCAAAGATAATGGAAACTGGCAGATATTTGAGGAAACGCTCTACCATAGGCGGAAGCCCCTTGTACTTGACTAGGATAAAGGGCAAAACCCGCGGAATCCAAGTGACCAGGGCTGACAAAAGAATGGCCAGCAAAATATACTTACTTATCATCCAAAATCACCCCCACCGTACAGCCTAGCAAGGTTGCAAAAAGCACCGCCAACGAATTTTGAAGTAGCATAGTTAGGACTAAGTAGGCAAGGCCCACCACGCCCAAGACGAAAAAGAGCTTCTTTATCTTGACCCGTCGCAGCATGATTGTAAATTGAGAGGAGAAAATACCAATAAACATGGCGACTAGGGCAAAGTCTAGGCCAAAGCTCTCAGGATTGGGCAGAAGGGCGCCGAGGGCAGTTCCTAAAATAGTACCCAAAATCCAAGAAGTATAACTCATGAAATTGTTACCCATCATCCAGCTAGCCGCAATCTCTTCTGTATGCACCTGCTCTCCCATCAAGACCCCATAAGCTTCGTCCGTCAAAAAAGAGCCAATGACAATATTCTGCATCAAGCTAGCCTTACGAAAAAGGGTCGATGCATGCAGACAGAGCAGAAGATGCCGGATATTGATGAGAAAAACAGTCAGTGCGATGGCCAAAACCGGTGCCTGCTGGGCAAATAAACCAATCATAGCAAACTGGGCACTGCCGGCATAAACCAGAACACTCATCAACCCCATCTCCAAGGGATTCATATAAGGCGATGCCATGATGCCGCAGGCTAGACCAATCCCAATATAGCCCAGAGCCGTTGGCACCGCCGCTTGTGCCCCTTGTTTAAATGTCTGTCCGCGCATTCTTCTCCTTTACTCTATGGTTTCAAAAGCCAGACTTGGCTTAGCATTCAGGTCCAAACTGGCAAAATTCTCCTTGTTCCACTCACTGACACTGGCATAGGCAATCATACCAGCATTGTCACCGCAGAGGCGAAGCGGTGGAATAATCACCTTAACATCCTGAATCTCAGCTGCCAAGCGTTCTCTCAGTCCTTGATTGGCCGCAACACCGCCCGCCACGACCAGAGTCTTGACTGGATATTTTTCCAGCGCTTTCTTAGTCTTGGCCATGAGAATATCCATGACCGCCGCCTGAAAGCTTGCTGACAAGTCTTGATTAGATAAGACCTCTCCTTTTTGCTGGGCATTGTGGTGCAGGTTGATAAAGGCCGACTTGAGACCGGAAAAAGAAAATTCCAGATTGTCTTCCTTAATCATGGCCCGCGGAAAATCATAAATATCCTGTCCCTCATGAGCCAGCTGATCAATCTCCCGGCCTGCTGGATAGGTCAGGCCCATGACTCGACCGACCTTATCATAGGCTTCACCGACCGCATCATCGCGAGTTTCCCCCACAATCTTATAGTCACCAGCCTGACTGACATAGACCAGCTCAGTATGACCGCCACTGACCAAGAGAGCCAGCAAGGGAAACTCCAAAGGCTCCACGCTCTGGGCTGCCATCAGGTGCCCAGCCATATGATTGACTGGAATCAAGGGAATATCGTGAGCCCAAGCAAAAGACTTGGCCGCTGCCAAGCCGACCAAAAGTGCCCCAACCAGACCAGGACCGTAGGTGACGGCCACCGCTGTGACTTGCTCCTCACTAATCCCTGCTTCTGCCAAAGCCTCCTCAATGCAAACCGTAATGACCTCTACATGGTGACGGCTGGCCACTTCTGGTACCACTCCGCCAAAACGCTTGTGGCTCTCAATCTGGCTGGCAATAACATTGCTCAAAAGCTCCGTCTCATTCTTCAGAACCGCCACACTGGTCTCGTCACAAGACGTCTCAAAAGCTAAAATATATCTATCTTTCATGTATCTCTCTTTTCATGACAATCGCATCTTCCATCGGCGCATGGTAGTAGGCCTTCCGCCGCGCGATTTCTTTAAATTTTTCTTTTTTGTAAAATAGCAGAGCTGGCTTGTTGGACTCCCTCACTTCGAGGAAAATTTCTTTGTCTGCTGGCAAAAAGTCAAACAAGGCTGTCGCGATTTTCTGTCCCTGATAGCTAGGCAATACAGCAATCTGCAGGACTTCCGCTTCAAAGTCTGTCTCCTGCCAGACTAAAAAGCCGACAAGACGATTCTCATCTTCTGCCAGCGCACAACTGTTCACATCCGAATGCAGAACCTCTTCCAATTGACCCACAGTCCAAGGGCTGACCTCATAGACAGCAAATAAGAGCTGTTCCAGCTCTTCTGCTAGAACTGCCACGTCCACATCCGAGCTGTCGCTCCATTTTCTCAACTTAATCATAGGCGCTGAATGTAAGAATTACTGGATTCCTGATGGGTCTTGAGCCAATTTTCCTCAGCCTCTACCCGTTTGAGGTAGTTAGGAATAAAATCATGAATGGACTGGGCTGGCAGGTCCAAACCGAGACGACCAACAGCTGCCGCATCTGGTAAAGTCGGCTGAACCGATACCCCAGGAAGAGCAGCTTCAATCTGCTCCGCAAACACTGCAGTCTCTCCGACAAAGGTGACTGGCTGATCAGCAACGCCAGCTATTTCCAAAACCTCTGCCAATGGCAGATGAGCCTCCGGCCGTACAGACTGACCAGACTGATAAAAGCCAGCATAGACATTATTGCGGCGGGCATCCATGACAGGAATGACCAAACCTTCCACCTGCTCTGGGACTAAAGCCAGCAAACTAGACACACCGACCAGCTCAATCTTGAGGGTATGAGCCAGAGTCTTGGCTGTCGCCACCGCCATTCGCAGACCTGTGTAGCTGCCCGGACCCTGAGCAACTACGATACGATCCAAATCCGTCGGCTTCATGTCCAGACTATTCATCAGAAAATCAATAGCCGGCATCAGGGTAATGCTGTGGTTTTTCTTTATATTTAAAGTCATCTGCGCCAGCAAGGTCTCGTCCTCTAAAATCGCGAGCGTCAGCGCCTTACTTGACGTATCAAAAGCTGCAATCTTCATGCTTATCCTCTATTTTTCCTCTTGCCGCCAAAGTGAGCGGCGTTTTAATTTGTCTTCGTAGAAACTATCTACCAAAAATTCCTCTAAAATCTGGCTAAAAGCCTCCAAATTAGGCACTTGCTGCGCCAAGTGTTTTCCAAAAAAATCGCTTCTTGCTCAGCAATCTTGGGCAGCAAATCCGCTCCAGCAGCAGTCAAGCTCAAGCGAGAACTGCGCTTGTCCTTCTAGAAATTTCCTTCTTGACCAAGCCTTTTTTTAATCAAAGCCTGCACCAAGCGACTAGGGCTTTTTCCTCACAAATCAGGGATTCCCCAAGCCCTTGAGAGACAGCGGAGCATGTTCGCCCAAAACGAGCAAGACCTCGCTTTGATTGGGCGTAATTCCCAAAGGCTCTAGCAACTTCCCATATTCTCTCGTCGCTAAGCTCTCTGCACTTCTAAACAAATAGCCAAATCGAATTCCTTCTGCTACCAAGCTGCTCTCCTTTCAAAAATCACTTCTATACTATTTTACACTAGATTAGGTAAATTGTTGACAATTTTAGTTAAAAAAATATAAAATCTTAAATAGATGATATATCATCTATTTGCAAAAGGAGGAAAAACGGATGACCCCAAACCCTACAAATCAAAAACCAGCTAGAACAATGACCCACGCTTTTGTGACTGGTGCGACCGGTCTTTTAGGAAATAATCTCGTGCGTGCTCTGCTAAAAGAAAACATTCAAGTGACCGCTCTCGTTCGCTCCGAGGAAAAAGCGCGCAAACAATTTGCCGACCTGCCTATCCAGATTGTCAAGGGGGATATTTTAGAGCCCGAAAGCTATCGTGACTATCTAGCAGGCTGCGACAGCCTCTTTCATACCGCTGCTTTTTTCCGCGATAATTATAAAGGCGGCAAGCACTGGCAGGAGCTCTACGACACTAATATTATAGGCACAAATAACCTCCTAGAAGCTGCTTACGAGGCTGGTATCCGCCAATTTGTCCATACTTCCTCCTGTGTCGTACTGGAAGGTGAGGCCAATCAGCTAATCGATGAAAGCATGTCTCGCTCAAAAGATACTCCTTTTGATTACTATCGCAGCAAGATTTTGAGTGAAGAGGCCGTTCGTGATTTCTTGGACAAGCATTCAAATGTTTTTCGGTTGCTTTATCTTGCCGAGTGTAATGTTGGGTCCTAGAGACCTTGGTCCGACCTCCAGTGGGCAGCTGATTATCAATTTTGTAGAGCAAAAACTTGCAGGTATCTTAAAGGCTAGCTATAATATGGTGGATGCTAGAGATGTAGCAGATATTCATCTCCGCGCCATGAAATACGGACGCTCAAAGGAGCGCTATCTGGCAGTTGGACGGCAAGTGACCATGACAGAATTGTACCAAATACTGGAAAAAATCACTGGCGTTCCCGCCCCCAAGCGCAAGATCTCCCCTCTTTTCGTCAAAAATCTATGCCCAAGCAAGTGAGCTCTACCACCGGCTCACCAAAAAAACCAATTTTGGTTACCAATGAGCTCGCTCATCTCATGGCCGAAGAATATCTCAAAAAGTAATTTTTAGCTTTGCCAAAACCGAGAGCGAGCTAGGCGGACAGCATCGCCCTCTCGAAGAAAGCTTAGCTGACGTGGTAGATTGGTACCGCAAGCACGGCTATTTCGCCAAATAAGCAGCCCTCAAAAATCAAGTGACCAAATGTTCATCGCTTGATTTTTTTCTTTTTTGTCAAGCCGCTTTGGCTGAAAAAAACCGTCTCTGAAATTCACCGTCCCGACTTGCTTCCTAAGCTCATTCTATGGTATAATTACAATAATAATTAAACATCAGGTCAATTTCATTACTCTTACTTTTCCATAAGATACAAGGCTAAAACAGCATTTTAGCCTCTTCATTTGAGTAAGCCCTATCAGAAGTCACAGCAATCGCTCACTTTCCATTTATCATTTTTAATTTATCATGTGAAGAAATGCGCTAACGCCTGCCTTCTTTTATTTTTTAGACCTTATCACAGAAAGGAATCTTATGATTTACAAAGTTTTTTATCAGGAAACAAAAGAGCGCAGCCCGCGCCGTGAAAAGACACGTGCCCTCTATTTGGATATTCAAGCTGACAGCGAGTTGGAAGGTCGCATTCAGGCTCGTAAGCTCATCGAAGAAAATACCCCTTACAATATTGAATTTATCGAGCTCTTGTCTGACAAACACCTCGAATACGAAAAAGAGTCAGGCACTTTTGAATTGACGGAGTTCTAACCCATGGCATATACCTTAAAACCCAAAGAAGTTGGCGTTTTTGCGATTGGTGGGTTAGGCGAAATCGGTAAAAACACCTACGGGATTGAATACCAAAATGAAATTATCATCGTAGACGCCGGCATCAAGTTCCCAGAAGACGACCTGCTAGGAATTGACTATGTCATTCCTGACTACTCTTATATCGTGGAAAATATTGACCGCGTAAAAGCTGTTCTCATCACCCACGGGCACGAGGACCATATCGGCGGTATTCCTTTCCTGCTCAAGCAAGCCAATGTTCCGATCTATGCGGGTCCTTTGGCCTTGGCCCTCATTCGGGGCAAGCTAGAAGAGCATGGACTTTTGCGCGATACCAAGCTCTATGAAATCAATCAAAACACAGAACTGCAGTTCAAGCATCTGAAAGCTACTTTCTTCCGGACAACCCACTCTATTCCAGAGCCTTTGGGAATTGTCATCCATACCCCGCAGGGTAAGATTGTCTGTACAGGTGACTTCAAGTTTGACTTTACACCAGTCGGTGAGCCTGCAGACTTGCACCGTATGGCTGCTCTGGGCGAGGAAGGCGTTCTCTGTCTCCTATCTGACTCCACCAATGCTGAAGTTCCGACCTTTACCAATTCCGAAAGTGGTCGGACAGTCTATCATGAAGATTATCGAAGGCATCCACGGACGGATTATTTTCGCCTCCTTTGCTTCAAACATCTTCCGACTCCAGCAGGCAGCAGATGCAGCTGTCAAGACCGGTCGTAAGATTGCGGTCTTTGGCCGCTCCATGGAAAAGGCTATTGTCAACGGGATTGAGCTGGGCTATATCAAGGTTCCTAAAGATACCTTCATTGAACCAAATGAACTCAAGGACTACCCAGCTGGTGAAGTGCTGATTATGTGTACCGGAAGCCAGGGTGAGCCGATGGCAGCCCTGTCTCGGATTGCCAATGGTACTCACCGTCAGGTTCAGCTGCAGCCTGGAGATACAGTCATCTTCTCATCTAGTCCTATCCCTGGTAATACGACTAGCGTTAACAAGCTGATTAACATCATTTCCGAGGCTGGTGTAGAAGTGATTCACGGTAAGATTAACAACATCCACACCTCTGGACACGGTGGCCAGCAAGAGCAGAAACTCATGCTTCGCTTGATCAAGCCTAAATATTTCATGCCAGTCCATGGTGAATACCGTATGCAAAAAGTCCATGCAGGCCTAGCCGTTGATACTGGAGTACCAAAAGACAATATCTTCATCATGAGCAATGGTGATGTGCTGGCTCTGACAGCTGACTCAGCTCGTATTGCCGGCAACTTCAACGCTCAGGATATTTATGTTGATGGGAACCGCATTGGTGAAATCGGAGCTGCAGTCCTGCGCGACCGTAAGGACCTGTCAGAGGACGGTGTGGTTCTGGCTGTTGCGACGGTTGATTTTGAGTCCAAGATGATTTTAGCCGGTCCAGATATTCTCAGCCGCGGCTTTATCTACATGCGCGAATCAGGTGACCTCATTCGCCAAAGCCAGCGCATCCTCTTCAATGCTATTCGCATTGCACTCAAGAATAAAGATGCCAGCGTTCAATCTGTCAGCGGCGCTATCGTCAACGCCTTGCGTCCTTTCCTCTACGAAAGCACTGAGCGCGAACCTATTATCATTCCGATGGTGCTTACACCAGACGAAGACAACTAAAAAATAAGCTTTGCTAGATTTAGCAAGGCTTATTTTCTGCTTTATTTTTTGTTCGCGAAGCATGCTTGATAATCCAAGCGCAACTCGGACTCAATTCTTCCTTTTGCCAAGCTTGAATGATACACTCAAACTTTTCAGGAGCTTCTTTATATAAATCATTCAGATTATTAGCGACACTTTTTTGGATTGACTTATCCCTATCATCCTTTAGATTCCTTAAAATAGCGGTAAATTCATCAAAATAATCTAAGACAACAGTCTGCTTCTTAGCCCAAGGCAGACGAATCCGCATACACTCGCTGGCTAACCTGCGGACGCGCATATTCTCGTCTTTACTCCACTCTAGCAGTAAATCTATCGTAGCTTTAGGATAATTAGCCAGTAAGGGGCGCATGGAAAATTCTCCAGTAAATCGCTTGGTTAATTCCTTACTGAAGGCTGCACTCAGATCGAATTCCTGACTTCCGTAAAGTTCTACATATTTGCCAATCGGCCACAACCAGTAGCCTTCTGAAAACATACCCAAGCCACCCTCTAACTCCGGACCAAGTATCTGCTCAAAAACCTTCAGAGAATCAGCATAAGAAAGCGGTAAGCATCCTTTGATACTCTTTGCCAGCAGCTCCTGACGCTGAGTAAATTCCAAAGCCTCTAAGTCGCTTTCAACTAGAGACATAAAATGCTGAGCATCAAATTTATCTGTTACTGTTTGCAAGCGACGGCTCAAATCCTCCGCATAAACCAAATCATAATAATCTTTAACCTTTTTCGCCATGATTTTTAAATCCCCTTAACAGACTTCTCACTGCTTCTCTGACTTCTGCTTCTTCCTCTTTCTCAACCATAAAAAGAGACAACTCATTCAAGGCACCTGAAATCATATGAGCTGCCATATCCAGATCAATAGAGATAAGTTTCCCTTCTTTAGATAAAATGTCTAATTGCTCTCTCAAATGAAAGAAAGAATTAGCCTCGTCCTGACGACGCCACTCTTTCCACTCAACGACATTGGGACCATCAAGCAAGAGAATGCGTTTATTTTCGGTCAAGGTTGCAAAACGAACAAAAGCCACACAGCCTTCCACCAACTGCTCCCAAGAATCGTGTGCTTCCAGGGCGCTTTTTTCTACATAAGACCCCAGTTCGGACTGAATTTGTGTCAGTACGGCGGTAAATAAAGTTTTCTTATTCCCGAAATGGTGATAAAGTGCACCTCTTGTCATTCCCAACTCATCTACAATTTCTTCCAAGGAAGTTTCTGAAAAACCCTTTAAAGAAAAATGTTTCCGGGCGATAGCTAATATTTTCTTGCTTGTCTCTAAGGAGGCCTGCTGTTTTTTATTCATCTTCACTCTCCAAATAATTTGCCGCAAACTCAGCGCTAGGTGGAATGACTTGAATGACATCAACCAAAACAGAACCCGGCGCTTTCACAATGAAATGGCGCTGACCAAAATCTTCACTCTTAATGGGAAGAAGGAACTCCATTTCTTCTTGCTGACGCAATTCTTCATAAAGACAATCCACATTGTCAACTTCGATATTGATGATTAAGCCACTCGTCTCAGACTGGTAGGCTTGTGGCACTGTCCCATGCTTGCTATCAATAAAAGCAAGCTCAAAACCACTCTCGATATTCTTTAAACCAATATACCAATCTGAACGGAAAGATTCCTGAAATTGGAAATAGTCAATGAAATTGTGCAGCTTGATGGACATCTTCGCTCATTAAAACGGGGTATAAACTGGTAATCATTTACTCTCCTTTTCTTAAGTTTTATTTTAACATACATACCGAATGTATGCAAATGAATATTAAAAAACAGAAGCCAAATTGGCTTCCATCTATTTGAGAATGGCTCCGTCTAAGCGCTTGATAAAATGATATTTGGTAATGCCCTTTTGCGGGACATCTGTTAGACTGGCATAGATTTCATAGCCTTGCTTGATGTAAAAATCTCTGGCCTGATAAGATTTAGTGGACAAGGTAATACTAGTAGCTCCAACTTCTGCAGCCTTTTCTTCTAATTCTGCCAGCAGACTGGCTCCCAAACCTTTTTTCTGATGTTCTTTATCCACCACCAAAGCCTTGATATGAATGTTTGCCAACACCTGTTGGGCATGGAGCAAGGCAATTAACTGGCCATCTTCCTCCCGCCTTAGATAATAATCTTGAGGTTCAAGTTTTTCAAGCATACCTGAACCAAAACAAGCCTCATATTGCTCATCAAAAACCCGCTTAATAAAATCATGAAATTTTTCCATCTTTCTCCTCCTCCACGAAAAAGCAGGGGATATACCAATCCTCCTGCTCTATGCTTAGTATAAATCTAGATAATTATCCACTTCCCATTGAGAGACAAAGGTTGCATAGCTAGCCCACTCAATACGCTTAGCTTCTAAGAAGCTTGTATAGATATGCTCGCCAAGTGCTGCTTTCACAACTTCATCTTCTGTTAAGGCTTTCAAGGCATTGTGAAGAGTTGATGGCAGGTCTGTAATTCCTGCTTCCTTACGCTCCTCTGGAGTCATGATATAGATATTCTCTTCGATTGGTGCTGGAGCTTCGATTTTATTTTCAACACCGTGCAGTCCAACTTCCAAGAGAACAGCCATAGCAATATATGGATTGGCCATCGGGTCAACGGAGCGCAACTCCAAGCGAGTACCCATACCACGAGAAGCCGGCACGCGCACCAACGGTGAACGATTGCGTCCTGCCCAAGCGATATAAACTGGTGCTTCATAGCCAGGAACCAGACGTTTGTATGAGTTAACCGTTGGATTCATGATAGCTGTGTAGTTATAGGCATGGTTAATCAAACCACCCAAGAAATGGTAGGCTGTTTCTGACAGCTGCATACCCTTTGGATCTTCTGGATCGAAGAAGGCATTATTGCCGTCTTGATCAAAGAGGGACATGTTACAGTGCATACCAGATCCCGCAATGCCAAACTTAGGCTTAGCCATAAAGGTTGCATACAGACCATGCTTACGAGCAATAGTTTTCACGACCAGCTTGAAAATCTGAATCTTATCACAAGCCCGAAGTACTTCATCATACTTAAAGTCAATCTCGTGCTGGCCGACAGCTACCTCATGGTGACTAGCTTCTACTTCAAAGCCCATCTTGGTCAGGACATTGACGATTTCTCGACGAGTATTGTCTGCCAAGTCAGTCGGCGCCAAGTCAAAATAGCCACCCTTATCATTTACTTCCAGCGTCGGATCGCCATTTTCATCCAGCTTAAAGAGGAAGAACTCTGGCTCTGGTCCGAGGTTAAAGGACTTGAATCCCAGTTCTTCCATATGCTTGAGAGCGCGTTTGAGGTTGCTGCGAGGATCCCCTAGGAACGGTACATGATCAGTCGTGTAAACATCGCAAATCAGACCCGCTACACTACCGTTTTCATCCCCCCAAGGAAAGACTGTCCAAGTATCCAAATCAGGATAAAGATACATATCTGATTCATTGATACGGACAAAACCTTCGATGGAAGAACCATCAAACATGGCTTTATTGGATAAGACCTTGTCAAGCTGTTCATCCGTGGCAGGAATTTCCACATTCTTCATAGTCCCTAAAATATCAGAGAACATAAGACGAATAAAGGTAACATTTTTCTCTTTTACTTCGCGACGGATATCAGCTGCTGTAATAGACATTAAATTTCTCCTTGTAATTCAAACAAAATAGCTATGGTCGACGCATCTGACCAAAAGTTGGTAGAGAAGAAGCAAAACGGCCTTGCTGCAAGATGTCATGATGCAGAGCACGGCGGACATCTTTTTCACTAATGGTCTTGTGGGACTTGGCTTCACGCTCAGCATATTTCCTCTTAATTGCAGCGATATTATAACCTTCCGAAATATAATCTTTAATTTCTAAAAGACGGTCCATATCATTCAAAGAATACATCCGACGATTGCCCTCATTTCGAGCAGGGGTAATCAGATTCTGGTCTTCATAATAACGGATCTGACGGGCAGATAGTCCGTCAGTTTCATAACACTGCCGATGGGAAAGACTGCCATGTTTCGGCGAAACTCTTTTTCCTTCATTCAAATTCCTCTCTACGCACTATTATAGGACGAAATAAATCTTATGTCAAGAAATAATGTCAGATTTTCTTACACGGATTTTATTTTTTCTTTTCAAAGATGGTTCGCAGCCGATCTATATCAGAATTTACCAGAATTGCAACAAAGACTCCCATAAAGGTTTCAAAGATTCTGGCAAAGACATACAAGATGGTATCTTCCGGCCGAATGGACAGGGTAATAATCAGCATAGCAGATACTCCGCCAATGACTCCCGCCTTGTTGTTCATAGCGACATTGGTCATAATTGTCAGCATGGTACAGACCGGCACTAAAAGGAGGGTGACCCAATACTGCTCCTTAAAGACACTATTGACAATGAAAAAGAGCAGAGCGTAAAAACCACCGATGCTGTTTCCCAAGATTCGCGATGTCCCGAAGTGGACACTCTTATCAAATCCTCACGAAGACTAAAGACCGCCGTTAAAGCACCAATTTGCAGGCCTTTCCAACCAAAAAGCCCAAAGAGCAGTAGAATGATGAAAACAGCCAGACCGGTTTTAAAGGTACGCATGCCCAGACGAAATTTCGATTTATCAAACTTGTACTTATTGAAATAACTCATTAGTCTCCTTCCAGGAAATCCTCCCTCTCTTCATTTTAACATATTTCGTCTCAAAAAAACTCTTTCTGCTCAGGACTTTTCCCACACAAAGAAAAAGCCCTATCAGCTACCGCATCAAGAGCTATCGACTATTTAAAAGCTGAGACATTATCTGTCCCAGCCGCATTTTTATTATCTTTAGTTTGGATAAATGTAGGTAACGCCACCCATAAATTCATTTGGGTTAAAGTAGCCACGATAGTTGTTAATTTGCTTTTGGCGATTGTAGTTCGCTTCTAGAACTTGAATTGAGCTGTCGCTTTGCACATCTGTCACATAAGCAACATGTCCGTATTCGCCACCATCCCAAACTGCAATAGCACCTGGTACTGGAACATTTCCTGTTGCATAACCCTGAGCACCAGCATTAATTGCCCAAGTATTAGCATTGCCCCACCAGTTGCTTGCCCAGGGGAGCCATTTCTTTCACGCCCCAGGTACATTGGCCGATTGGGTAAGAATTGCCATAGTCAGTTGGCGTATTTAAGACAACATCTTCAGTATCAGATACCAAAGCAGCATCACTTGTCGCTTCATAAGCTGGAGCGCTGTAAGGATTGTAAGTCTGAGCCAAAGCTGTACCATTTACTTGCAGCACATCTCCTGGGTTAATCGTATCAAAAATTGTCTTTCCATTATTGGCAGCAAGTTCGTAAGGATTCATTCCATTGGCACTAGCAATGGCAAAAAAAGAGTCCCCTTGCTGGACAACATAAGAATCTGCATGAACAGCTTGAGCGCCGATTGTCGCCAAAAAAGCTGTGGAAGTTAAACCAAGAGTCGCTTTAGCAAATGTTTTTTTCATAACTGTTTTTCTCCGTATAATTTGATGATAAAAAAATCATACCTCATTTACATGTCAGTTTTTTTAGAGTTATGTTTTTGTCATGTTACAAATGATTTAGACTTTTGCTACATAAGATTTTGCAGTATTTTTAAAGATAAAAAGGCTAGGGATTCCCTAGCCTCATCCATTATCAATCTTCTTTACCTTTCAATTTTCCTAGACCTAAAGCACCGATAATGGCTGCTAAACCTAGATATGGAAGATAGACTGTATCTTTGGCTCCCGTTTCTGGCAGAAGAGAAACAGGAATCTTTTTAGCTGCTGGAGTTGGATTGGCTCTTCTTGGATCGTTTATATCCGAAACAAGCAGATGCTGTGCCTTAGGAGTGACTGTTGTAACTGTATTTGAAGCATAGACTACGTGGTTGACAGTATTGATGTAGGTATTTTCAAAAGTACCCGCAGCAATCCGCTTCATCTGTAGATAGGTTTCAGCCTGAAAAGCTGAATCCAAAGAAATAGTCTCTAAGAATTCTTCCTTGAAACGAATAGAAATCAAGCCTTTCTCAAGATCAACATTCGCAGCTGTATACTCAGTCAAATCTGTACCAGCCTTTATCACCTTACCATCTTTGAGCGTGATGTCCACTTTGGCAAAGGTTTTGTAAGCACCCGTGTACTCATCTCCTCGTTGGTCATAATCATCCATAAAGCTATAGTCTGTCAAACCTTCAGAGTGGTTAGCAGAATCAAGCCTCCGATGAGACGATAGTTAAAATGCCGTCCCAAAGTCAGTTCCTTGCCATCCAAGTTCTCTGCACTTGTTGGATCAAGACTCAATGTAATATCTTTTTCAGGACTGATTTTAGGAACATTGTTCACGACTACGTCTGTCGCATAACCATTTCCAAAGTCAATTTGATAAGCTCGGTTCTCGAATTTGCCGCCTGTGTGACCCATTCCTTCTTTGACTGCCATAGGGCTTGTTATCGTTAAAGACTTACCTGTTACGACATATTGGTCATAAAAGGCTTGGGCATCGTCTGCTGCAAAGAGTTGGAAAGAACCTTTAACAGTGATATTCGCCTTTTGAAGGAGCTCTCGAACTGCTGCAGGGGCTGTTTCAAGGCTTTCGTAGTGGGTCACTGTCACACCTGCCACAGCTTTGCCATCCGCATCTACTAGCTTGACTGATTCCGGACGAAGTTCAAGTGCTTCTTCTGGATAGTCATCTACATAGTAGAAACCTTTTTGAATCGTGCTCTTAGATGACTTGTCACCCTTATACTGATCCAAATCCCAAGTCAGCTCGTAGTAATTGGTCGAACCAGCCAAGACTTCCTTACCATCAATCACCAATCCTGCCTTGTTTTTATTGACCTTGGTTGGCTTGATGTAATTATTGCTTGGATTGTCTGAATCATCAGGCTTGCCTGGAGTGGTCACGCGTACTACGTTCGAACGGACACCATAGGCATCATTGACTGTCAGGGTGAAATTATTAGTATAGGTTGCGCCATCATTGAGAACTCGGCCGACTACCGTCGGAAAGAGCGTAGCAACTTCTTTGGTCCTATCAGCGTTATAAGTAGCTAATGTTGCGGCAGTTGCCTTGAATGTTACTGTGTGACTAGCCTTATCATAGCTGACGTCAAAACCTGCACTAGCAGCTTTGTTGCTTCTAAGTCAACTTCATAACCACTTGGCAACGGATCAGCAATGACAAATGAAGTCGTTTCACTGCGTCCAGCTGGAAGAGCTTCTGTCTTTAGAGCAAACTGAACGACGGACTGCTTAGCCACCAGAGTCTTATCAATATTGGTGCCTTGGTCATTTTGAATCTCTTTATTAATCTGCGGTTGAGATTGCAAGAGATGATAATGATAATGCACAGTCGGAGATACGGGCGCTGCTGGCTCTTTTTGATAAACAGGCTCTGCTGGTGAGGTTGGCAGCGGGCTATAAGTTGGTTCTACCGGCTTATTAGGCTCCGGTGTATCTGGTGTACGAGTTGGCGCTTCCGGCTCCTTCTCATAAGTCGGTGTTGCCGGAGGTGTTGGCTCCTTTTCATAGGTCGGTTCTACCACTGCTGGCCGAACAGTTTTTTCCACTTCATAGCTTGGCTCAGATGGCTTACTAGGCTCTGGTGTATCCGGTGTACGCGTCGGTGGCGTCGGATCTTTTTCATAAGTCGGTGCTGCCGGAGGTGTTGGAAGAGCCTTCGGTGTTGGTGTAGTTGGAGCTGGATCCAAAGGCTTAAGCGCTTCTTCGCTTGGCACTGCAGGAGCTGTAGGAGCTACGGGCGCTTCCGGTTCTTCTACTGTGATGATTGGCAGATCATTCGCTCGAACATCACCATTAATCGCAAACCAAATATTTGGTTTCTTAGGAGCTAGTTTGTCAGCCCTACGTGGATCAGTAGCTTCTGGCTGGCCTAACACTTCAGAAGAGGAAATCGTTCCAATCGTCATGCTGTTGGTTGTACCAGAAATTTCCACCGCTCCTGCCCCATACCATGAGTTAGGAGCATCTGTAGTGTCCCAGCCTGAGTCCGGCTGAGCATTCTTATACATGGTAAAGCGAGATCCGCCAACTCCTTTTTTGAAGTTTTCAGACTCAGTCGCATAGATTTGGCCGTTCTTTTCACCAATAGATGAACCCGAAATCTTGTTGAAAGTTCCTGTATAATCTTTGGCCATTTCGATAGAGTTAGCTTCACGGTTGAGGGAAGCCACGGACATCAAAGCCTGATCAAAATTAATCGGTTGGCCTTTATCATCATAAAAGACAAATTCCGTCTTCACAAAGAGAGAGGTTGCATCTTCAAAATTTCCTGTATAAGCTGAAGCAAACACTCCCATTGTCGGGTCTTTAAAAATACCTAACCAAGCCTTATCATTGCGGAATTGAGAGCTTGGATCAAGAGTATAAGTATAAACAATTTTAGAAACTTTTTTCCCTCGATAATAAGTTCCCTGAAGATTTGTATAGGTTGCTGTTGCAGACTCACCACGACGCAACAAGACAGAAGACCATTCAGTTGGCCCTTTACCACTTGTTACGTTAGAACTATAGTCTGCATACTTACCAACCGTACCAAAGCTTTCCTGCTGATTGGTCTGATAGTTAGCATTTTGAATATCTGTTACTTTGAAGTTGTCCAACTGGAAGAATTTCTTAGAAAACTCTGCAGTGTTCTTCACAGCGGCTTCCATGCCAGCATAGCTGACGAACTCACCATTTGTAGTCAGTGACAGATCAGCATTAGGTTCTGATTTGAAAACCAGACTTTGCGCAATTGGACGGCTCAAATGCCCGTCTTCAGTCTTCTTTGTTTCTGCGAGAGCCAGACCAGCCTTAATCTTGGCCTGTTCAGCATCATATTTAGCCTTATCTTGCTGATACTTGGCTAATTTTGTGTTATAGACAGCCAAATCAGCATTATACTGGGCTAGCTGAGCTTGATAGTTTGCTTGGGCTTGAGCATTACGCTTCTTGATTTCTTCATTTTCAGCTGCTATAGTGGCATTCTTAGCTTGATTCTCTGCTAGCTTTTGCTCATATTCTTTTTGAGCTGCTGCATTTTCAGCTTCAATTTGAGTCTTTTTCGCTTCATAAGCTGCTAAATCTGCTTCATATTGAGCTTTTTTATCTTGATTTTCCTTTTGGATACGGGCCAATTCTGCCTGATAATTTGCCTGAGCCGCTTGATATGCCGCTTCATTATCCACATTCGTCTTTCGGACAGTTGCTAAATCTGTTTGATATTGGGCAAGTGCTGCCTCGTAGGCCGCTTTTGCAGCCGCATTCCTCTGTTTAATAGCTTCATTATCAGCAACAATCTTAGCATTGGCAGCTTGAGTATCCGCTAAAGCTTTTTCATACCGGGCCTTAGCCGCCGCATTCGCCTTCTGAACACGGTCCAGCTCACTAGCATAAGCAGCCAGAGCCGTATCATAATTAGCCTTTGTTTCCGCATTTAGTTTTTGAACACGAGCTAATTCTGCATCATAGGCCGCTTTAGCTGCTTGGTAAGCCGCCGCATTATCCGCATTCGTCTTTTGAACCGCTGCTAAATCTGTTTTGTACTTGCTCAGTGCTGCTTCATAATCTGCTTTCAGCTGAGCATTTTCTGCTGTAATCCGAGCCACTTCTGCTTGATGAGCAGCCAAATCTTTAGCGTATTGGTCTGCAGCCGCTTTGTTTTCTGCTGTAATCCGAACTACTTCCGCCTCGTAGGCTGATACTTTTTCTTTGTACTCCTTGACCTTGGCATCAATATCGGTTACTTGCGCTTGATAATCTGCTGCAATCTCCGCTTTTTTGTCTGCAGTTTCTTGAGCAGTCTGAGCTACTCCTTTGTCAACAGCTGGGTCTTTGACCACTGTCAGTCCAGCTTCTTGAGCCTTTTTGACGCTTTCATCTAAACCAGCTGTTGGAACAGTCACTGTCACACCGCCATCTGCCTGACCTGCTCTCGCCTGACTCTCTTTAGATGCCTGACTGGCTGGCCCTTGAGCTTGAGGCAGATTAGTCGCTGCATTTCCAGTGCCCACCATTTCAGTATTGACAGGACTATTGGTATCAGATACCACTTCATCTGCTCTTACTTGCATCGTTGACGTTAAAAAAGCCGCACCTAGAACAGCACCGCATAAAGTTTTAACAGCCTTGTTTTTCCGAAAACCAAAAACTTCTTTTTTCTTCATTTTTCTCCTCCCTCTGCTAACTTTTACAGTATGCAGTTTTCTCATGCCTTCAGAAAATCAAAAAGTAATGGAAACCACCAATCAGAAGTTTCTTTCTCATTTTGACCCTCTTTAAGCATCAGAATACATATATATCTTAATCCTATCAAGTTTTTTTCCTCAGTTTTGCAAGCATTTTTATCCTCAGTTTTATTTACCTTTTATGTAGATTTTAGACATCCAAGGTAAAAAAACGTCTATTTTTTTATTGTGGGTCTTTCTCCTCACAGCAGGACAATGAGAATTCAAGAAAAAGACCAGCTTTCACTAGTCTTTCCTTATTACAGTTTTGTACTTGTTATCTACAAAATCAAAGTTTCTAAGCTTGCTGCTTATTTTTCAGTCAGTGCTGCAAGTCCTGGCAATACTTTACCTTCAAGAAGTTCCATTGATGCTCCACCACCAGTAGAAATCCATGAGAACTTGTCTGCACGGCCAAGGTTGATAGCTGCGGCAGCTGAGTCACCACCACCGATGATTGATTTTACGCCAGGTTGTTTCACGATAGCGTCCATAACACCGATTGTACCAGCTTGGAAGTCAGGGTTTTCAAATACACCCATAGGGCCATTCCAGACAACAGTTTTCGCACCAGTCAAGGCTTCATCAAATTTAGCGATAGATTTAGGACCGATATCCAAACCAAGGAAGCCTGGATCCACTGCTTCACCTTCAGTATCTTTCACTTCAGTATAGTCCGCAAAAGCATTTGCTTCTTTAGAGTCAACTGGCAAGATCAATTTACCGTTTGCTTTTTCAAGAAGAGCTTTCGCAACATCCAATTTGTCTTCTTCTACAAGTGAGTTACCGATTTCGATACCTTGTGCTTTGTAGAATGTGTAAGTCATCCCACCACCGATAAGGACTTTATCAGCTTTTTCAAGCAAGTTTTCGATAACACCGATCTTGTCAGATACTTTTGAACCACCAAGGATCGCCACGAATGGACGTTCTGGAGCTTCAACTGCTTCTTGGATGTAAGCAATTTCGTTTTCAAGAAGGAAGCCAGCAACTGCTTTTTCAACGTTACCTGAGATACCGACGTTAGATGCGTGTGCACGGTGAGCTGTACCGAATGCATCATTTACAAAGATACCATCTCCAAGAGATGCCCAGTATTTACCAAGTTCAGGATCGTTTTTAGATTCTTTCTTGCCGTCCACATCTTCAAAACGAGTGTTTTCAACCAAAAGAACTTGTCCATCTTCAAGAGCATTGATAGCTGCTTTCCAATTCAGCACCACGAGTGACACCTGGGAAAACAACATCTTGACCCAAGTTTAGCAGCCAAGTCTGCAGCTACTGGTGCAAGTGATTTACCTTCTTTGTCTGCTTCTTCTTTGACACGTCCAAGGTGAGAGAAGAGAATTGCACGACCGCCTTGCTCAATAATGTATTTAATAGTTGGAAGAGCAGCAGTGATACGGTTGTCATTTGTAATCACTCCGTCTTTCAATGGTACGTTAAAGTCTACACGAACGAGGACTTTTTTACCTTTCAAATCAACGTCTTTAACAGTAAGTTTTGCCATGTTACAAAAACTCCTTTTCATATTTTATACGCAACTATTATATCATATTTTTCCAAAAAGTTTTCTTGATATAAAGGAAAAATTTTTCACAAAAAAAGAAGTGCCACGCACTTCTTTTCTCTCGAACTTTGGGAATTAGAGAATAGGAAAAAGGGCGCTAAACTCATTCAGATAATAGTTAAAGCTCGATTTTTTTCTCTAGATTCGATAATGCAAAAAGCCAGTAAAACTACTGATTTCAATTTTTTTCTACTATCTAAATTGCAAACACCTGCCCCTACTGCATAGGTGACCGCCATGGTTAAAAGACCAATAACGAGGTTGCGAATCATAGCATTTTTTTGAGTGGTGCTTTTGCCCAATCTAGCGCTGGTATAACCTGTTCCCAAAAGGGCCAAGGCCACGATTAGTACGGTTGCCCAGATACGAATGCTGGCTGGAAGCATGATAATGGTAATCATAGGAAAAAGCGCACCAACAGCAAAGGCTAAAAAGCTTGATACGGCAGCATGCCAGGGATTAGTGAACTCCTCAATCTCGATTCCATATTTTTCCTCTACCAAAGCCTCCAACGGATCTTGGAGAAAAGCCCGATTGGTCATGAGCTGGGCAGAAGTCTCACACTCGCCATTTTGAACATAGGCAGCATAGAGAGACTGCCTAGCAATATCTGGATTTTTCTCTAAAAGCTCCCGCTCTCTGGCAACAGCAGCTTCCTCTGTATCCTTTTGAGTAGAAACAGAAACATACTCTCCTCCAGCCATAGAAAAGGCACCCGCAAAGACTGCCGCTAAACCAGACAGAAAGATAATCCAGACATCGTCCGTCGCACTAGCCACCCCAATAACCACACCTGCTATGGAAATAATGCCGTCATTAGCTCCTAAAACCCCGGCCCGCAATATATTCAGCCGACCACTAAAGTTCGTATCAATTTTATGTTCTTCCACTATTTAAATTTTTCTCTTTCTTTTTATTTATAATGATTATAAATAAAGTCTAGAACTAATACAAGAGAAAATAGAAAAATGAGAAAAGTTCTACTATTTAAGACAAGATTTCTATTGAAAAAAGAGGAGCCCTTTTCACGACTCCTCCTTTATAAGCATACTATAAAAGTAATTATTTCACCACAATATTAACTAGTTTATTTGGAACGCTAATCACTTAACAACTTCTTTGCCGGCAATTTCTGACTTGATTTTCTCATCTGCCAGAGCGATTTCCTGCAATTCCTCACGGCTCAAGTCCTTAGCTACAACTAGCTTAGCACGGACTTTACCCTTGATTTGCACTACGATTTCGACCTCTGCCTCAACCAGCTTGCTTTCGTCATAAGTTGGCCAAGCTACGTAGGAAATGCTCTTACCAGTTTGAGCTACTGCCTGCCAGAGTTCTTCAGCCAAGTGCGGTGCAAAAGGAGCAAGCAATTGAATGAAACCTTTAGCATATTCGACATAGAGTTTTTCTTCCTTGTTGGCTGCATTGACAAAGATCATGAGCTGGGCAATGGCTGTGTTAAACTTGAGCTCCTCAATCTGCTCTGTGACAGACTTGACTGTTTCGTTGTATACCTTGTCGAGAGCACCATTGTTATCCGCAACGATTTCTTTACTTGTAATCAAACGGTAGACTCGATCTAGGAACTTGCGGCTGCCTTCCAGACCTTCCTCGCTCCAAGCGATGGATGCATCCAGTGGCCCCATGAACATTTCATAGACACGCAGTGTATCGGCACCGTATTGCTCTACTACATCATCTGGGTTGACCACATTCTTCAGAGACTTAGACATCTTAGCAGGCGCCTGCTCCAGCTCTTCTCCAGTTTCGATGTTGAAGAAAGAACCATCGCGTTTTTCCACCTTGTCTGTCGCCACTAGGGCACCTCGACTATCACGGTAGCTAGTCCCCAGAATCATCCCTTGGTTAAAGAGTTTTTGGAAAGGCTCTTTGGTTGGCACCACTCCGATATCATAGAGGAATTTGTGCCAGAAACGAGCGTAGAGGAGATGGAGCACAGCGTGCTCTGCACCACCGATGTAAATGTCAACTGGAAGCCAAGCCTTAAGCAGCTCTTCGTCTGCTAATTTCTCATTGTTGTGCGGGTCAATGTAACGCAGGTAATACCAGCTAGAACCAGCCCATTGAGGCATGGTGTTGGTTTCGCGGCGTCCTTTGACACCATCTTCCCGAGTGACTTCTAGCCAGTCAGTCAGATTGGCCAGCGGGCTCTCACCAGTACCAGAAGGACGGATATCCTTGGTTACAGGCAAGACAAGTGGAAGTTCATTTTCAGGAACAGCCGTTGAGGTACCATCTTCCCAATGAATGATTGGAATTGGCTCACCCCAGTAGCGCTGACGGCTAAAGAGCCAGTCGCGCAGGCGATAGGTGACTTTTTCGTTTCCGACACCTTCTGCTTCCAGCCAAGAAACCATCTTGTCAATAGCGGCAGCCTTGTCTAAGCCATCTAGGAAGCCAGAGTTAATATGCGGACCGTCTTCTGTGTAAGCAGCTTCAGCAACATTGCCACCCTCTAGAACCGGAATAATCTCTAAATTGAACTGCTTAGCAAAGTCCCAGTCGCGCTCGTCATGCGCAGGAACAGCCATGATAGCACCTGTTCCGTAGCTTGCAAGCACATAGTCGGCAATCCAGATGGGGATTTCCTTGCCATTGACAGGATTGATGGCATAAGCTCCTGTCCAGACACCGGTCTTCTCCTTAGCCAAATCAGTCCGAGCTAGGTCGGATTTGAGGCTGGCTGCATGTTTGTAGTCTGCTACTGCTTGGGCTTGTTCTGCACTTGTAATGGCATCGACGAGAGCATGCTCAGGAGCCAAAACAGCATAGGTCGCACCAAAGGGTGTCCGGACGAGTCGTAAAGACGGTGAAGTCCTTGTCTGTGTCCTTAATCTTGAAAGTTACATTGGCACCGGTTGACTTGCCGATCCAGTTGCGCTGCATATCCTTGATAGACTCAGGCCAGTCCAGCTCCTCCAAGTCATTGAGCAAACGTTCTGCATAGGCCGTGATTTTCAGCATCCACTGACGCATAGGTTTGCGCACAACTGGATAACCACCGCGCTCAGATGTGCCGTCTGGCAGGACTTCCTCATTGGCGATAGCCGTTCCCAGCTCTTCAACCCAGTTTACTGGCACTTCAGCTTCATAAGCCAGGCCTTTTTCGTAAAGCTTGGTGAAAATCCACTGGGTCCACTTGTAGTAGTTAGGGTCAGTTGTATTGATTTCTCGGTCCCAGTCATACGAAAATCCTAGAGCATTGATTTGACGCTTAAAATTGGCAATATTTTCTGCTGTAAAGTCAGCTGGGTCATTGCCTGTATCCATAGCGTATTGCTCAGCTGGCAGACCAAAGGCATCCCAGCCCATAGGGTGGAGGACATTATAGCCCCGAGCCCGCTTGTAGCGGCTGAGGATATCTGTCGCTGTGTAGCCCTCCGGATGCCCTACATGGAGTCCCGCTCCTGATGGGTAAGGAAACATGTCCAGCGCATAAAAGTTAGGCTTGTCCTTGTCCGTACCTGTCTTAAATGTATGGTGCTCTGCCCAATATTTCTGCCACTTGGGTTCGATTTCTTTGTGATTATAATAAGCCATTCTTTTCTCCATTTTTTGTACTGTTTCTATTATACCATTTTCAAGGGATTTTTAAAGACGGAATCCAGTTTTCACTGACAAAAACTATAACTCATCTCTAAAGCGTTAGTCTCTGATTGACCTCTAAAATTAAAAGTTGTATAATTCTGACCGGAGGAATAATCATGAATTTACAAACTGTTTTCACTTATATTTTCTTTGTTATTTTTATTAGCACAGAAATGTGGATTAAAAATAAAATAAGTCAAACAATGTAAACGACTCTGCAGATAAAGGGAGCCGCTACATCATTATCGGCAGTGTTATCTGCTGCTTATTTTTGATAAACGGACAATTTCTCGACTTTGTCCCCCACTCACCCAGCCTCACTATCTATCTTGGAATCCTCATCTCCCTAGCAGGGTTCGCATTGCGGGTCTATGCAGTCAATTATCTCGGAAAAAACTTCACACTGGCCGTTCAAACAACCGATAGTCAACAATTAGTAGACCATGGCCCTTATTCTATTGTAAGAAATCCTGCCTATACTGGCAGTATCTTGTCTATCCTTGGCCTATCGATTACCTCATTAAATCCTCTTACAATCATTATCAGTCTTATTTTACTCGTGTTAGGATATAGCATTCGACTTAGAGTAGAAGAAAAAGCCTTAGGCAATCACTTTGGGAAAAATTACGAAGCTTATTGCCAAAAGGTTAGATACCGATTTTTTCCTTGCATCTGGTAATCTCACAAAAAAACAAGCCACGCTTTCAACCCTACGGTTGAAAGGTGGCTTGTTTTATATTTTGCTTTTATTTATCCAAATCCCTGACATATTGGTCAACCGCTAGGATGGCACCTGCAATGTCAGAAGCTGAGATCTCAAATGGCATCTGATGGATGGTTTCGCCCTCAATCGTCGCTTGCTGACCAACTTTGAGCAAATCTTCATAGCTGGCATTTTCTAAATGCATTTCTTTCAGAGTTGTCGGCATACCAATCTTTTGATAGAAGCGAATATATTTTTCCAATTCTTCTTTAGATCGGTTTTCTAAGAAGAGCTGGGTCAAGGTTCCATAGGCTACTTTTTCGCCGTGGGTCAAGTGATGAATATCGCCTGTAAGAGCTGTAAAGCCGTTGTGGATAGCATGGGCTGCCGCTAAACCGCCGCTCTCAAAGCCGACGCCGCTGAGAAGGGTATTGGCTTCAATGATATTTTCCAGAGCTGGGGTCACGACTTTTGCTTCACAGGCTGCGATAGCCTGCAGGCCATCTGCAAACAGTGTTTCTTCACACTTCTTCGCAATTGCTACACCAGCTAAGCTCTGTCTTTGTCCTAGCATGGTAGTGCCATTTTTTTGCTGAACAGCACGCGCCTCTACCCAAGTCGCCAAACCATCTGCAATCCCAGAAGCCAGAAGCCGTTTTGGCGCTCCAGCAATCACTTTCGTATCCACCAGACGAGTTCAGGGTTTTTACTATAGAAAATATACTTTTCAAAGGCGCCGTCTTCTGTATAGATAACAGAAAGTGCTGACGTTGGGGCATCTGTAGAGGCAATGGTTGGCGCAATGACCACAGGACGTCCTAGTATGTCTGCAATCGCCTTCGCACTGTCAATGGTTTTTCCACCACCTAGGCCAATAACTAAGTCTGCTCCGTCTTTTTCAGCCAGAGCAACGACCCGATCAATTTCAGCATCAGAAGCTTCTCCGTTAAAAGCTACATGCAGCACATGAAAGCCATAACGGGTAAGGTAGTCATTGAACTTTTCCCCAACAATCTGGTAAACCATATCATCACAAAGCAAGACTGGATGGCTGCCTAACTGAAGAATCTGTTTTGCATTTTCAAACAGGGCATTTTCTCCCTGAATATAACGAGACGGGCTTGCAAAAATTCTCATAGAACACCTCTTTCTTTTTTATAGATAGAGCATTATATATGCCTTTCAAATGTATTCCTGATTGTGAATTGCTGACCAGTCAGCAGCAAAGTCATCTACTGCCTTAGCGATAGACGGCATGGCAAAGGCTGCTGCAAAGATATCTGGTCCTGCTGTAATGGCTTGGGCCCCATCAGCAAAAGCACGATTGATTTGGCCAACATTCTTAAAGGAAGCTGCCAATATTTTGCTGGCGGAATGATCCCGCTCAATCGCCTGAGCCAGCTGGCTAATTACAGCATCTGAATCAATATTGAGATTTTCCATGCGGTTATAGTAAGGAGCAAGATAGTCAGCCCCCGCTTCAATGGCTAATAGCCCTTGAAAGGTTGTATAAATGGCTGTCGCTGTAATCTTGTAGCCCTCTGCTTTGAGAGTTTTGATAGCTGCCAGCCCAGCCGGTGTGACCGGAACTTTAATGTAGACAGCATCGCCGCATTTTTTTCGAATTTCAGTAGCATCTTTCAAGATTCCCTCATAATCCTTGGCAACAACCTGCACATGGATAGATGGACCTTCTCCTATGATTTCCCGAACAGCGCGAATCCGTTCGAAGAAGTCTATTTTTCCTTCTTTTTTTGCGATGGTCGGATTAGAAGTCACTCCCGCCAAGGGGAGGACTTCCGACCATTTTTTTATCTCCTCTAAATTTAAGGTATCAAGCATGAATTCCATAAATTGGACCTCTTTTACAATGTGTGCTCCGTACGTCCAATAATATCATCTTGCGTCGCCTTGGAAAGCACATTGAAGAAAGCAGAGTAGCCTGCAACGCGAACAATCAAATCGCGGTGTTTTTCAGGATGCTTCTGAGCATCAATCAATGTTTCCCGAGAAACGACATTGTATTGGATATGATAGCCATGCAGACGGTTAAAGAATGTACGAAGCAAGGCAATAAGTTTCACTTTATCTTCTTCCTTAGACAGGGTCTGAGGATTGACTTTTTGATTGAGCAGAACGCCACCTACGATTTCGTCTGTCGGTAATTTGGAAACAGATTTCAATACGGAGGTTGGGCCGTTCTTGTCCATATTGTGGGATGGAGAGCAACCTTCAGCGAGTGGTGTTCCGGCATTGCGGCCATCTGGTGTCGCCAAAGTACCGCGACCTTGACCTACATTGGCTGAAATAGAAGATGTTCCAGAGTATCGGATACCGCCAATTGGACCACGGCCATAACGGGTATTTGGATATTTAGCGATTTCATCCACATAAATATCATAAGCATCTGTCACTAGCTTATCTGCGTAATCATCATCATTACCATATTTCGGTGCATCATGAATCAGCATTTCTTGAATTTCTTTACCACGCTCACCTGCATAGTCCGTTTCAAGTGCATGCCAGAGTTCAGCTGGAGTCAGCCTGCCTTCCTCAAAGACCAGCTTCTTGATAGCCGCCAGTGAGTCTGATAGATTGGCAATACCGACTTGAAGACCGGAAATATAGTCATAGACAGCTCCGCCCCTTTCAAATGCTTGCCGCGTCCGATACAGTCATCTGTCAAAGCTGAGCAGAGGATATCCGGCACTTCTCTTTCAAGAGATAGGTCGATAGAATTTTCCACGATGACACTCATGCGGGTCAAGTGGCGCAAGGTCTTGTCCCAAGCCGTTTGCAGCTCAGCAAAGCTCTTCATATCTTTAAAGTGACCGAAACTTGGCGCAAAGCGCTTGCCAGATGCTGGATCAATCCCATCGTTCATAGTGATAAGGAGCACCTTAGGGAAGTTCATGTAGCTCATACCTGTACAACGGTAGCCCCATTTACCAGGCACAGCAGTTTCCACACAGCCTATAGCACTGTAGTCGTATGCGTCTTCTTCCAAAACTCCTTTAGCAATAAAGGACGGAATGATGATTTCATCATTATTGAAGGCCGGCATACCGAAGCCAAGCTTCATGACTTCGATACACTCATTCATAAAGCGAGCATCTAAGCCTGCATGATAACGAACGGTCAGATTCGGCTGAGGAAGATGAGTTTGAGCTACAGATTTCAAGACAAGGTAGGAAAGTGGGTTGACTGCATCTCTCTTATCTCTCGTTTGGCCCCCGATTGTCACATTTTGATAAAGGGGACTGCCTGCAGATGAGAATGTGTGGGCCTGACTGCGCACTTTATTAATGGTAATCGTCTTAATCCAGAGATTGGTTAAGCGTTCCACAATACTAGCCTCTGTCTCACGTCCAGCTTCCAAATCTGCCTTGACATAAGGATACATGTACTGGTCAAAGCGTCCATAAGAGAGTGAATGTCCGTTGGACTCAATCTGAAGGATACACTGGATAAACCAAACAGACTGAACAGCTTCAGCAAAGGTTGATGCTGGCTCGTACGGAACTTTAGAACAGATTCTAGCGATTTCTAAGAGCTCCTGACGGCGCTTAGGCTCTGCTTTTTCAGCAAGCTGATTGGCCAAGGCCACAAAACGCTCCGCATAAGCTTTCACAGCATCTACTACGATGAAAATGGAATCATAGAAGTGGTATTTGTCAATACTAGCCGGATCGGTCAAATCCAAGGCTTCCTTAGCTGCGCGAGCTTTTTCTTCAAAACCTTTCAGTCCATAGGCCAAGAGTTTTTGATAGTTGACCGCCAAGTGGGCATCCCCAGAGTTCATCTTTCCTTCCATGCCAAAGAAGCCAGTTTCCATATAAACCTGAACTTCCTCTGGAAGTAAAGCTCCAGCTCTCGCACGGAGGTTATTGTTTTCCCAGAAAGGAGCAATACTGCGGAGCTGCTCTTTGGTTTCCTCTGTGATGTAGAAGACGTCTCCGTCCCGCTTCTCAAAAAGATCTAGTTCATTGAGTACAAACTCTAAAGTATACTCTGGGAAGATAGGCGCATCTTTATTAGATGAAGCCTGATTACCGACAATCATCGTTTCATCTTCGATATAAAGCGTCATATTCTCCAAAATCTCTTTGAGCATGTAAGCACGTTTCAACACATTTGGTTTTTCCTTATGCTTATCATAAGCCTTGGTAGCTAAGACAGCGCGCTCTGCATCAATATAGGGCTTTTTATTTAAAACATCTTCCCGATACTTTATTCATCCGCTCTGTTAAGCTGCCAAAATAGTCTGTTTTTATTGTTGTTCTTTTCTACTTCTTTTACTTGGATCATTTGGACACGACCTTTCTTATGAAATTTAATTTATTTCTTTCGTAACTATTGTAACATGCAAAATCTTAGAATTCAATCATTTATAGGCGATTACTGAATTAAAGATTTTTTGCACATTTGTGCCATCTGAGCCAAGAAACTTTTGTGTTTTTATCCATCAAAATCAGATTATTCTTCATTTTTCAACTCGTTATTGTAGGCAATCTTATCCTGAAACTTCACAAATGGGAAATAGACAAAGGCGGACATGGCTAGGATGACAATTTGAATGACTGCCCCTTGCCAGCCAGCGACCATAAAGCCAGAAATGATAGCCGGTGTACTCCAAGGCAAAGTCACACCTGCGAATGGCTGCATAAAGCCGACTGCAATCGCCATGTAGACAATCAAAGCAGCCAGAACCGGAACCAAAACAAAGGGCAGGAACATGACCGGATTCATCACAATCGGAAAGCCAAAGACAACTGGCTCATTGACATTAAAGATTGCCGGGAAAGCAGCAACTTTCCCCAGAGCCTTATACTGTTTGGACTTGGCAGCAAAGAGCATGGCTACGACCACTCCAAAAGTGATACCGGATCCCGATAAGATAAGAAAACTATCCAAAAATTGCTGGGTCACAATATGGGCACCTTGGCTGACAGACAGCTTATCTGCAGCAAGCAGGGCCTTATTAGTATCCAGATTTGACAGCAACAAGGCTGTTACGACACCATTGACAACGGACTGGCCGTGAACGCCGAACCACCACAGAAAAGAAATGAAGAAAGCAATACCGATAGCTCCATACAGAGAGCCCGTCAGACCTTGCAGAGGCACCTGAATGACATCGTAAATCATCTCAATAAAGGTACCGCCACCAGTCGCTATCTTGGCAATAATATAAACCAGCATCGACAGCAAGAAAATAACGAAAGCTGGAATCATGGCTTCAAACTGCTTGGCAATCGCTTGAGGAACCTGCTCTGGCATTTTGATGACAATATGCTTTTGAATGAAAATCGTATAGATACTGCCAACTGCCAAACCAATGAGAATGGCCCCAATGATTCCTTGACCGCCAAACCAGACCTTGGCAATCGCATCTGCAATCGCTTCACCCTTTTCTGGTATGTAGGAGGATTTCAAAAGGATAAAGAAGGAAGAAAGAGACAGCACTCCTGCCGGCAGAGGCTCTACACCGCTGTTCTTGGCATAAGAATAGCCAATTGAAAAACAAGAAATCAGCCCCATAATGGCAAAGGTTCCTGAATAAACCTGCATAAACGGTTCTGTCCAGTCAGCCCCAAACACACTAGCAATGGCTTGATTTAAACCTTCAAAAGGTAATTGCCCTACAATCAAGAATAGACTTCCCACAACTGTAAGAGGCAAAATTGCCAACATACCGTCTTTTAAGGCGATAATCCCGCGCATATTGACAAACTTCATAATCGGCGCAATGATTTTTTGAGTATCCACTTTAGACATAACGAAGCTCCTTGATTTTAATGTTTATCCAACAAACTCAAAGCGAGGTTTAGCACTTTTTCGCCATCTAGCATACCGTAATCAGCCATCGGAATAACTGCAATCGGAGTATGGCAGCTGTCGCAAATAGCTGTAGATTTGTCTAGTGTATAGGCTACCTGCGGGCCCAATAAAGCGACATCCAGATCCGCTGCATAATCAGCCAACTTAGCCTGAGAGTAGGCTTCAATCTCAGCTTCCAGCCCTTTTTCAGCTGCAGCTATTTTCATATTGTTGACCAACATCCCTGTTGAAAAACCTGCCGCGCAAAACAAACCAATCTTAACCATCTTTTCATCCTCCTGATGATTTATTTTTCCCCTTGTAATTCTCTTCTCAAGTCGATGATTTCCTTGATGAGATTAATCTCTGTAATGCTGGTCATCAAATGATCCTGAGAATGAACAAACAGCGCTGTAATCTCTGTTTTCGTTCCTCCAGCTTCCTGAGCTAGGAACTTGGTCTGCAAGTTATGGGCCTCTAACAGCGCCTTATCTGCCAGCTCAATCTGCTCATCACATTCTGAAAACTTACCATCTTTAGCTAGTGATAAAGCTTGATAAATATGCTGCTTGGCATCACCAGCGTCTAAGATAAGACCCATGATAATTTGATCTGCTACAATCATTTCCATATGTTACAACCGCTCCTATCTTTATAATTAACAAAAACCTGTTCTTTTGTTTGAAAGTGATTTATTTTTGTTTGTAACTAGAATGTATCACCTTTATCTCAGTCCGTCAATATATTATAGAACAAATTAGCTTATTTAAATTATTTCGCACATTTGTGCAAAAAGAGCCTCCGCAAAAAAACTCCTATACAGCTGTATTCATCTGCGAATCAAAGGCACTCTATTAGATACGAACGATAAGCAGATTCGACACAAAAAAAAGAAGCAGCAGCTATTCGCTTCTACTTCCTCATATATGCTATTTTAAGAAACCGAAACTTATCTTTTTAAACGGCTTTCTCAATTTCCTTTGCTATTTTACTTTTCCGCAATTTCCTCTGGAAGATGTATTTCAATAAAACAGCAGGATTCAGACTGTAGGATAATTGCCATTTAAAATAATTAATCCACTCGATGACAACAAAAAACCAAATTGCTAAAGAGATGATGAATGTGGAAAAATCACTGGAATTAAAAATGATTATCAGGGCTCCCACACCCAGCAAAATAAGGTCTAAGATCTTTAGTACCTTATAAATCTTGCCTGTATATCTTTCAGCAAATCCTGGATTGGAAATCCTTTTTATCAAAATCAACCAAAAAACAGAGCCCTGTATCAGAATAAAACTCAGTACAAACAAGGAGAAAGAAATAGAAATCAAAGCTCTAGTAGTAAGAATCCATTTTTTGAGCAGGAAAAAATTCATCCAAAATACTAGCACAGCGACTAGCTCCCCTGTGGCTAAACTAGTCAATTTTTGTTTCATAAGCTTTTTCAAATCAACAATCCACCTCCATACATAGCTGCAAATCCACTATTAAAAAATAGGATTCCTAAATTTAGTTTTGGAAATCTCTTGCACCTGAGATGCCGCTACTATCAAGAAGTGAAGAAACTCCTATCTCCATCCAAGTCAAGCATTTTTAGAATCGTCGCTTCATCCGTAACCAAATGATTGACATAGCCAGCTCGCAACACCGCTAAGATAGCAGCAGATTTTTGACTGCCATAGGCAAAGGCCAGACTAAGCGGCACCTTTTTCAAATTTTCCAAAGAGATGGCAATCGTTCGATTTTGCAAATGCTGGTAGACCATATCCCCTTTTTTATTAAAGAAGCGACAGCAGATTTCTCCGACAGCATCCTGACTCTCTAGAGCAAGAAAATCCTCTGAAGTCAGCATGTCCAGCCATTGACGATTTCTCGTGTCAACCTGCCCGCCAATACCAACCACAGCCACATCTAGCTCCTGCCAGCTGCTTTTTAGATCTTCAAAATATTTAGAATCTAAAATTCCATTTGCTAGTTGCTCATCTTCCTGAATAATCGTGGAATTCATAAAACGGCAGTCCCCATGGTATTTTCCAGCCATGCTATAGATGAGGGTGTTCACATGGTAGCGTGCATGGATATGACTGGGACCACCTGCCAAAGGAAAGAAATGAACATTTGTCAAATGCTTGCTGCTGGAGTGCTCTACTAAAAGGCTCAAGCTCTTTCCCCAAGAAAATCCCACTTTATCATTGTCTTTAATCAGGCCGCGCAGCATACCTGCAGCAGCTTGAGCCAACCTCTCTTCCAAGTCTGCTGGAGATTCATCTACTAAGTTACTGACAATTTCGATTCCCTTGAGCCCGTATTTTTCTTTTACATAGTTTTCCAAATGGAACAAGCGGGTATCAAAGTCTTCAATCTCAATCTTTACAATGCCCTCTTTTTTCGCTTCTGCCAGCATTCGGCTGATAGTGGTACGATAAATCCCTGTCTCAGCCGCAATATCAGACTGGCTTCTTTCTTCGATATAGTAGAGATAAGCGATTTTTGCCAATAGTTTTTTTCTTTCATTTTTCATCTTATCTCCTTCTCTGCTAGATCAGAGTCAGCTTGATATCGGCAGCTTTCAAGCGCTCAACAGCCTCTTTCGGAATCGCCTTGTCAGTCACCACTTGAGCAATCTGCTTGAAGCCGAATCTCTTAACTATTCCTTTTCTGGTAAACTTACTTGAGTCCGTCAAGACAATCATCTGGTCAGATGCCTCTGACATATACTGCACAACCTCACTCCGCATCAAATCCTTGCCTGTAAAGCCTAGATTTTCATCATAGCCATCTGTTCCGACAAAAGCATGTTCTACGTGGAAAAACCGAATCATTTCCTTGAGAAGAGGCCCTACTGTCACCTGCGAATCTTTCTGAAATTCTCCGCCCAGTAAGATAATTTTACAAGAATCAGTTTGTTTTATATAATCCGCAATAAAATAAGAATTGGTAATAATCTTGACATTCTTCTTCGTTTGGCAGATTTCCTCAGCTAGTAAGGCACAGGTCGAACCTGATTCGATCATAATGGTTTCATTATCCTGAACAATTTTTGCTGCTTCCTGGGCAATTCGGCGCTTGGTATCATAATGAAAGGAAAGCCTGACATTCAGATCATCGCCGCTATTTAAAACAGCATAGCCATGCTCTCTGCGCAACAGACCTTTGGTTTCCAGCTTATCCAAGTCTTTGCGAATCGTTACTTTGGACACTTTTAAGCGGTCAGACAAAGTATTGACATCGATTCGTTCAAATTCAGATACTAATTTAACAATTTCATCTAAACGTTCCATTCTTTCACCTCTGCTATTATTGTAACAAAAGACGCCTTAAAAATAAAATAAAAATAACTTTCATTCGTAATTGTTTTTCTTTCTAAAATAAGTTATAATAATTGTATCCAAAGGAGGCCTGAGTATGGAAACAACAAAAGGAATTATTTTCAACATCCAACATTTCAGTATTCATGATGGACCAGGGATTCGTACAACGGTTTTCCTCAAGGGCTGTCCTCTGCGCTGCCCTTGGTGCTCTAACCCAGAATCACAGCAATTCAGACCCGAGCCTATGCTGGATGCTACTACCAAAAAAAGCATCACTATGGGGGAGGAAAGAAGTGTCGAGGAGATTATCAACGAAGTCCTAAAGGACAGAGATTTTTATGAAGAATCTGGCGGTGGCCTAACCTTATCTGGCGGAGAGATTTTCGCCCAGTTTGAATTTGCCAAGGCCATTCTCAAAGCGGCTAAGGAAAAAGGGATTCATACCGCTATTGAAACAACTGCCTTTGTAGAACATGAAAAATTCGTGGATCTCATCCAGTACGTTGATTTCATCTATACCGATCTGAAACATTATAACTCTGTCAACCACCGCAAGGTGACTGGAGTAAAAAACGAATTAATTGTTCAGAATATCCACTACGCCTTTACTCATCAAAAGACGATTGTTCTCCGCATTCCTGTCATTCCAGATTTTAACGACTCCTTAGAAGATGCAGAGCGGTTTGCGACTTTGTTTAATGAACTATCCATCGATCAAGTCCAGCTGCTGCCTTTCCATCAATTTGGCGAAAATAAATACAAATTACTCGGCCGAAAGTATGCCATGGAAGATGTCAAGGCCTTGCACCCTGAAGACTTATTTGAATACCAAGATGTCTTTTTGAAGCATGACATTAATTGTTATTTTTAGTCTTTAATTTTCAAACGCCAAAAAACAAGCCACGCTTTCAGCCCTGCGGTTGAAAGGTGGCTTGTTTTATTTATTCTCCAAATAGTTTGAGTTTGCTTTCAATTTCCTGATAGACCAAACTGGACTGCATACCGACAGCTGCAGCGCTGTCGCGACAATACTGGAGCAGGAAAGTGTAGTATTTGTAGTAGAAGCTCAGGTCATAGCCCAGCTTACCCAAAATGGCTAGCTGCTCCTCAAAACCTACAATCAAGTCTCGGAACCACTGCTCATTCCAAGTCATGGAGATGCTATTTGGCCGCAAGCGATAGTAATAGAGCGGTTCATTGAGGTAGATAATCTTCTCTGACTGAAGGTACAGCTTATAAGTTGTGAAGGCATCTTCGGCCACTCGGCCGACTGGATAGTGCACTGTATCAAAGAGCTCACGCTTATAGAGCTTAGCCCAGGCACAGAGAAAGACACCGTCTACCATGCGACGTCTAGGGTACTCCTCGATTATCTCTTCTCGCGTATAGAGGGTTTCAAAATGCTCTGTCGAATAGTAGAGGAAGGCTGAATCCTCTGCACGAAAGCTACAGTGGTGACCAATGGCAATATCCGCATCGTACTCCTTGAGCTTTTCATAGAGGCGGGCAACATGCTGCTCAGGCAGCCAGTCATCCGAATCCACAAAAATCAAATAGTCTGCACTAGAGTGCTCAATCCCTGTGTTGCGGGCACCGGACAAGCCTTGATTTTCCTGATGAATAAGACGAATCCTCGCATCCTGATCAGCCAGCTCTTGGCAAATCTGACCAGAAGCATCTGTTGAACCATCATTGACTAGAATAATTTCCAAATTTTGATAGGTCTGACGACAGACGCTGTTCACACATTCTGCTAAATACTGCTCAACATTGTAAACAGGGATGATAACACTGATTAATTCCTGAGACATGATAACTCCTATTCTTTTTCTGTCTTTTTATTATACATGATTTTTTAGGTTTGTGAGGTGTTTTTTTGGAAAAATAAGTTTTTTTAAAGGGATGGTTTCCGTTTTTTTAGACACATTTTACAGCTATTGTTTAATTATCTGTGTTTTTTTACACTTATAAAAATCTTCCGCCCTTTATTTTGTGCTATACTCGAATTAGGGATTTTAAGGGAGATTAGGAAATGTTTGGATTCTTTTTCGTCGCATTTGTGGCTGTCTTTGGCATCGTCTTTTTTATCAGTTATAAGCTACTCGAAGACAGGGAAGATACGGACTCGGATTGGTCGTCCAGCCAAAGCCCAGAGCCTGACTATTTCCAGCAAACCCAGACTGCCCCTTGGGAACTCAAATACAACAAGGGAAAACAGGGAGAGTACCAGCTTGGTCAGGTCTTGAACCAGCTCTATGGCTATAAAAAGATTTTATACAATCTCTACATCTTCAAAGAAGATGGCACTACCACTGAGATTGATGCCTTGCTGATTCATCCATCTGGAATTTACATTTTTGAGTCCAAAAACTACAAGGGCTGGATTTTCGGCTCAGAAAGCCAGCAATACTGGACTCAGGTTCTTTCCGGTGGCCGCGGAAAATCTTACAAGCATTCTTTTTTCAATCCCATTATTCAAAATAAAGTCCATCTCAAATGGCTCAGCTACTATCTCAACCAATACACGCCAAACCTGTATTCCTATATCGTCTTTGGCAATGACTGTCAGCTCAAGGAAATCCATCTAAACAGTGACAGGCATAAGGTTATTCAGACCTGGCAAGTGATTGGGGCAATTGACCGACAGGCCTGCCAAAGTCCAGTCTGCTTGTCGCCCGAGCAGATTGACGACCTTTATCGTATGCTCCTGCCTTTGACCAAGCGAAAGCAGGTCATCAAAGAGCGCCATATTAACAGTATTGCTCAGAATAAGCAACGAAGAGACGCAGAAAAGATCTGCCCTCGCTGCCAGCATGGATTGGTGCTCCGTACAGCATCCAAAGGTTCTAAGGCCGGTCAGAAATTTTGGGGCTGCTCCAACTTCCCAAGATGCCGCTTTACTCAAATACCAGAAACCTGTCTGCAGTCCGCCTGCTGCGCAAGCACCTAATTTTGGACAGCCTGTCGTGCAAAACCTAAATCAAACACAAAGCAACAGCTAGAATCTGCTGTTGCTTTTTTGTAGATTATTTTCCCCTCTAGCTTGCAAAACCTAAGATTTTTTCTTCAAGCCAAGGAAGCCAGCACCCAGCCCTAAGAGTCCGAGCCCAAGCAGATTGGTCAATAGACTGCTTTGACTGCCGGTCTTAGGCAATTGTTTGGAAGAAGCTTGCTCAAGAGTTGGCTCTTGAGACGCTGCTTGAGGGTCCGTCTGGCCGCTTGTTTTGTAGGTCAGATTTTCCACTTGGCTCCCCTTTGGATCAGGTCTTGCAGGAGTTGGCTGCTGGGCTTGATTTTGGGGATCCTGCTCCATATCGGCCAGCGGCACGATACTCTTCATAAACTCATCTTGTGAAATGGCCCTTTCTTCGACTGCATCTTGAATACCAGTGAGGCTAACAAAATAGTAACGAGCCCAATCCTTGGTCAGTCGCTGAATACCAGCCAAACCAGCTCCTGGATACCAGAGCGGCTTACTCACTTCTTCAGCAAATTTCCAGTCACCGCCAACTTGAATACCAAGCTTGGCATCTGGGTCAGATTTTTCAGAAATACGCGCTTCGACAGAAACCAGAACAGCCCGAATGGTCTGAGGATTCGGAATATCACGAGCCTGATCAGAACCCCAGTGGGCAACCCGATCCTGCTTAGGTAATACCTCAATAGCTGTTCCCCCGCCAGCCAAGGCTTCCTGCCGCGCATCTCCTACGTAGCTGGACATATTCCCCTTGAACTGAGCAACCCATTGAACCCCTTGAGGGTGATCCACAATTTTCTCCCAGACATTGGAGTCCTTCCGAAGGACGAAAGCCTGCATGTTACGAACATCTGCCCAAGCATTGCTGGCCTTATTGTCCGTCATTTCCATCACAACACCCCAAGGATCAAATTCATTCATCCATTTGCCGCGTTCCTTGTCAAAGACAGCCTGTGCTTCTTCGTCGGTCATCCCTTCGCCTTTATAAGCTAGGTAGTACCAATCAGCTGCGGGGTCATAAGTCGGACGACCGCCTAACACGACGGCTCCGCCATTAAATTGGCCGGGGCCGCCATTAGGACCGCGCTTTTGACGCTCCCCATTTTCTTCAACGACATTTTCCTCCGACCAAACCCAGACATCCCCTTGATTGGCTCCCATCTGAGCAATGGCGCGCTGCTTCTGCTCATCGGACATAACCTGACTAGCTGGCAACTCACTAGCAGCTGATTCGGCCTGACTTGCAGGAGCTGCTTGGGGTTCAACCACAGCTGGATTTCAGCCTCAGGACTTGCTTGGGCTGCTGGAGAAGCCGGCGTTTCAGCTACTGCGGCAGGGGCAGGCGCAACATCTTCTGCTTTAACTCTTGAGACGCACGTCAAAGCTGCTAAGGACAAGAGGGAAGCACATAGCAGCAAGCCGCTTCCATACTTGGCAGCAGAAGCAGATTTTGCTAGGCCTTGCCAAGAAAACTTATTATTCATATCATTCTCCTTTCATAAGACACAGAATCTAGCTTAATCAATGAAACAAGCAGACCGATTCACTGCTCTTAGCCTTCATTGATTCTGAATAACAAATAATCTCCCTGCAAAAACAAGCTTAGGGCAGAGGATTCCCTGCGCTCTTGTATATCTTATACCAGTCAGCCCGAGAGAGCTCAATATCAAAAGCAGCCACCATTGAGCGAATTCGCTGTGGATTCATGGAGCCAACAATTGGCTGCATCTGAGCCGGATGACGCAAAATCCAGGCCAGAACTAAGGCTTCAAAGGAAACTTGATAGTCTGACGCAAAGGCATGCAGAGTTTCTGTAAGCGGAGCATATTTAGGATGCTCCATAAAAAGTCCCTGGTTCAAGTCAACCTGAAATGGTGACCAAGGCTGAATCGTGATATGATGCAATCGACAATAGTCCAATACACTACCATCCCGGACGATTGCCAAAGGATTGAGCATATTGGCATTCAGCCCAGCATCCAGCATCGGAGTATGGGCAGGACCAAACTGCAGTTGGTTGGCAATCAAAGGCTGCTCCACACTTTTCTGCAGCAGCTCGATTTGATAAGGATTTTGATTACTGACTCCGAAATAGCGGACCTTCCCAGCTTGGTGCAGCTGTGAGAAAGCTTCAGCCACCTCTTCCGGCTCCACAAGAGCATCTGGCCGGTGTAGGAGGAGCACATCCAGATAGTCTGTCTGCAAACGCTCCAAGCTGCCTTCAACCGAGCTGATGATATAATCCTTAGAAAAGTCAAAATGGTAGTTGGTGTGAACATCCCGCAGTCCGCACTTGGACTGGATGAGAACTCGGTCTCGGGGAATTTTAGCTGAGCGAAGAGCCTGCGCAAACTTGGCTTCAGATTGCCCACCAGCATAAACATCTGAGTGGTCAAAGAAATTAATTCCCACTTCTAATGCTGTTTCAAGAACGGAAACGACCTCTTTAGGATCGTGCTCTGCCAATCGCATGCAGCCCAAAATCAGCTGACTGGCTTCTTTCAGTTCATTCCCGACTGTCATATATTTCATCGCAACACCTCATTTCTTATAGACCGGATGATCAAGCAAGGTCAACTCTTCAATCTTGACATTTTCAGTTTCAAAGACGATAAATTCATTCTTTTCCTTAAGTAGGCCAGACGGCACATAGAGATAGTGAATTGGTCCTTCATTCCAGTAGCGGCCAAGGTTGAAGCCGTTGACCGAAATACAGCCCTTCCCATACTTAGAGCAGTCAATGAAAGTATCAGCGATATCATCTAACTCTGCTTCAAAGCGATAGAAGGTCGGTGCTTTAACTCTTTCAGGTGGAGCTGAGTAGCAGTCTAGCTTGGCCAGCATTTCCTGGTCAAACTTGAGCGCATAATGCTTCCAACCCTTGCGGAACTGGTGGTTAATCATGATACCACCCTTGACTCCCTTGGATTGACTGGGTGCACCCAGCTTGTAACCATAGTTGACCCGCCCCATATTTTCCACCAACACATCAATCTGAATCCGTTCGGTGTCAGCTGAGAAGAGCATTTCATCACCGATTTCTTCCCGATACTGGGTAGCTAGGTGCTCCTGATTGACATAGAAATGGCAGCGATCATGAGTCTCCAATGCCTTGAGCCTTTCCTCATGGTATTGATTTTTGATATCGGAACGGTAGAGAATATAGCCATGATTCTGCCCAATCTGCTCCATAGGCTGCGGATAATCCAGCTGAATTTCCTCTGTGATGTCCGCTACAACATCCAGCAGATTTGCAGTCCCAAGCAGCGGAAAACTGCCATAGGCCTTAGCCTGTCGGCTAATAGGCTCCATCTGCTCAAGCTCTGGAAAGACCTCGTGGGTCACCCGCTGAACAGCGTAGTATTTCTCTGTTGGCTGCCCCCACTCAGTAATGGGTGCGTCAAAATCATAGGAGGTAATCTGCGGCAAATCCTTGGTCTTGCGGGCCGAACAGCCGCTGATAAAGCCAAAGTTTGTCCCACCTCTCAATAGGAAGAGGTTCATGCTGCCTAGCTGCAGCATTTCTTTGACATCCTGAGCCAAATCTTCTGCCTCTCGCCGAACGATTTCCTCGCTCCAGCGGCTGAACCAGCCATCCCAGAACTCTGTACACATAAGCGGCCATTTCTTGCCGTACCGCTCCATGAAAGCTCGCAGATTATCCGTGTTTTCCTTGGGCTGAGAGCCGAAATTCCCCGTCACAAAAATATCGTCTTCAATCAAGGTGCCAGACTCCAGGGCCTCAATCCAAGTCCCATCAGAGGTAAAGAGGGGAACCGTAACTCCACGTACCTTCATCATCTGCGCAATGCTACGCATGTAGGCCTTGTCCTCGGCGTAAGAACCGTATTCATTTTCCACCTGCATCATGAGGATAGGTCCGTCTTGATCACTCTGATAGGGCAGAAGCTTGGGAAAGAGCCAGTCATAGAAATGACTGACCTTTTCCAGAAAAAGCGGATGATTGACCCGCAGGCGCATTGAAGGATATCTCAAGAGCCAAGCCGGCAGGCCGCCAAAGTCAAACTCTGCACAGATGTAAGGCGTCGGACGGACAATGAGATAAAGCCCCATCTCCTCAACCAACTTGAAGTATGCTTCAAATCCAGCATGCCCTCTGCCTGAAACTGACCTTCCTGAGGTTCATGCAATGCCCAAGGAATATAGGTTTCTACCGTATTAAAGCCTAAAGCTTTAAGATTGTAAAGGGTATCTCGCCACTGGTCTGGATGAAGCCGGAAATACTGAATAGCTCCCGATAAAATCTTAAAAGGCTTGCCATCCAGGTAAAATTCTTCTTTAATTTCAAATTTTGCCATCTATCCAAGCTCCTCCTGTTTATCTGCCATCTTGACAAAGGGCAGATATATAGCGGTTGAAATAGCGATATTAACCAGCGAAAGAATAATTGCCCGCCAGTCGAAGGCTGTCGCAAAGAAACCGTAGAGAACCGGCGGCATTACCCAGGTGACGTTTTGAGTAACCGGCGCAACTAAGCCCATAGAGGTTGCAAAGTAGGCTACTGTCACCATGACCATTGGCGTCAGGACGTATGGAATAAACATAATTGGATTCAAAACGATTGGCAGACCGTACATGACCGGCTCACCGATGTTGAAGACCATTGGGAAAATTCCCAACTTGGCCACTTCGCGGTAGTGCTTGTTTCGAGATTGCCAGAGAATGGCAATGGCAACCCCAATCGCATCAAACCAGACAAAAGCACCAAAAGAATTATCCGTCCACATGTAAGGAATCGCATGCCCAGCCTGATAAGCTTCCAGATTGGCCAGCATGGTCACACCAAAGAGACTGGCCATAACTGGCGCTAGCACATTACCGCCGTGCAGTCCGAAGAACCAGAAAATCTTATTGAGAAAGACAATGAGCAGCACAGCCCAGAAGCTTTGAGACAAACTGAGAAGCGGCGCCTGAAGAATCTTGTAAATCCAGTCAATCAAGAGCTCGCCTGTCACCAGATTAAAGAGATAGGTCGCAATTCCCACGACATACATGGCAATCGCAGCTGGAATGATAGACAGGAACGGCTTCATGATAGCTGGCGGAACAGAATCTGGAAGCTTGATCGTCCAGTTACGATTCATAACCTTACAGAAGATAATGACAGACACAAAACCAATCAGAATGGCAGTAAAATAACCACGCGCACTGATCTGGTCACCTGGAATGACACTGTTAATCGTCACAGACAGGTCACTGCCGTCAAGTTTTAGCTCTGGAAGTTTTGAAATTGCCTTGCTCAGCCCTGGTGTTTTGCCAGCCAACTCAAAGGTTTTAGTAACTGATCCACCAATGGTAATGATGTAGGAAGCAACAGCTACCAGACCGGCAGATACCTTATCAGTATTGTAAATCTTAGCAATATTGACCCCGAAGGTAAAGAGGAACAAGAGGGTAACAATAGGAATACTGCCCTTAAATACCAGCCAGTTAATATCAATCAGCCACTGGAAGGTAGAGGAAATCCAGGTCCAGCCAAACTGTCCTGGCAAGTCAGATAGAAAAGCGTTGACCATGAGGGCGAAAGAGCCCGTCATAATCACAGGCATGGTCCCGATAAAGGAATCCCGCAGGGCAACCAGAAATTTTTGGTTGCCGATTTTATTGGCAATAGGCATGAGACGTGCTTGCCATTTATCAACCAAACTACTCATCTGCATTTCTCCTATTCATCAAATTTTTTATGCAAATCAACAATCTCCTTTGCCAAATCAACAAAGGCGATACTGGTCATGAGATGATCCTGCCCATGCACCATAAATAAACTAAGTTCTGTCTTTTCTCCTTGTGCCTCCTTGCTCAGCATTTCAGCCTGAGCGTGATGGGCTTGCAGCAGGGCCTTTTGAGCCTGACTCAGCCTCTCCTGAGCTCGATTAAAGTCCTGCTTTTTAGCTGCAGCAATGGCTTCGATAGCACAAGACTTAGCCTCTCCGCCATACATAATGAGGGTCATAGCGACCTCTAAGGAATCTTTATTTTCCATAAGAATACCTACTTCATGAGCGACTCTGCCAGATCCAGGACCTTATCCCCCTTCATCATTCCGTAGTCCGTCATAGGGATAACATCCACCGGAATGCCTTTTGAAGCTAGTTTTTTTCCTGTAAATCCTCCAATAGATAGCGGACCTGAGGCCCCAGCAAAAGGACATCAACCTTTTTTTCTCGCTTAGATAGTCTTCTGCTTCTGATACTGGCACCGCAAATATCGTCGCAGCTAAACCTCGCTCCTCTGCAGCTTTCTGCATTTTTATTGACCATGAGACTGGTGCTCATCCCAGCCGCACAGACTAACATAATCTGTTTTGTTTCCATCGGCATCCTCCTTTATGAATCTGACCTAGCCTGCAACGACGCTTGCTATTTATTTTCAATATATAAACAAAAATCCAAAAAAAGAATATTTTCAACCATGTTATTAATATTCTATAAAGATTATAACTATTTTTCTGTATTATGTCAACGCTTACATTTGAGATTTCTAGCTTTTTTTGATAGTATAGCAGCAGAGGAAATAAGATGACACGAACTAGAAAACAAAATGAGCTAAGGGCAACTGTCCTGGATCGGCTCTATGCCAAACGACCGATTTCCCGGATTGATATTTCAAAAGAAACTCAAATTACACCAGCCACGACCGGCAGCATCATCAATGAACTGATCAAGGAAGGCTTGGTACTGGAGCTGGGCGAGCTCAATGACGAGAGCGTAGGCCGCAAGAAAACCCTGCTAGACATTGCGCCTCATAGCCGCTACTATCTGGGCTTTGAGATTTCTGAAAAACAGCTAGCCATCGTCATTGCTGACAATACCGGTGAGATTGCAGAAAGCAGTATTCGGACTTATCAGGTCGAGGTGACCGGCGGCCCGTCTGACCAGGAAATCATCCGACTCATTCAAGATTTTCTGAAAAAGAACAGCCAATACTCTATCTCAGCGATTGCCCTCGGGCTGTCGGGGCATGTGAATCTCTCTGAGAGTGATTTTATCATTTCTAAAAATCCCCACTGGGGACAGATTAACCTGCGGACTATTCAAGAAGCCTTTGACCTCCCTGTCTACTTTGCCAATAAGTCCCACTGCCTGACACTGGCTGAACGCCTCTTTAGCTATCATCCTACAGACAGTAATTTTATCGTCTATCATGTCGCTAGAGGTATTCATTGCTCCTACATGTACAAGGGCGGTATTTACAGCCAGGAAAATTATCTTATCGGGGAGGTGGGGCATACCGTCATCAATCCTGAAGGCGAGCGCTGTCCTTGTGGCAAGCACGGCTGCCTGCAGGTTTATGCCAGCGAGAGTGCTCTGATTGATAAAGCAGCTATCCTGTATCGGGCTTCCCAGACCTCGCTCTTAAAGACCCTTGTAGAGGACGTCAATGACATTGATTTAACAAGTCTGATGACCGCCTATCGCTTAGGAGATTTGGGCAGCATTGAGTTGATTCATACTGCCTGCCGCTATCTGGCCATTTCTATTTCCAACCTCTGCCAGCTTATTGATAGCGAAAGGATTTATCTGGACGGCCAAATATTCTCCTACCCGGTGATTGCCGAGCAGGTTCTGGCTCAGTTAGAGCAGAAAGCACCTCTCTTTCCCAAGCAAACAAGCAGAGATTGTCATTATCCCCTACTCTAAATACAGCATTGCCCGCTCTGCAGTCAGCCTCTGTGTTTATCATGAATTTTTAGATAAAAAAGGAAACCTATAAAGGCCGAGAAATCCATCTCGGTCTTTCTTTCACAAAAAAAGAGACAGGCTTTCTAGGAGCTTACCCCCTAAAAGTCTGTCTCATTTTACTATCTATTAATCGAACGTGAAATCATGGAAATGGTGTGGCGCTGTCCTCTGAGAGCCTTACTCATGGCAAAGATATTTTCCACCGGAGCCAGACAGCCGTAACCAGAATCCCCGATATGCTGGATATCTACACCGCAGATTTTGTTACGGATGGCCATTTGCTTGACGATATCCTCATCAGCACTCTCCTGGCTGGTACCGATAGCACTCATAACCAGAGCCCCCTTTTGATGGGCCAGTCGGACAATCTGCTTCAAGTCCTGCTCGTCAAAGCCAGGCACACTGCCGACTGCCGGTGCTAGGACAATATCAACACCAGCCTCGATAAATTGAGCGATTGCTTCTAGGTCTGCTACCGGCTCGTCCACACCTGAAGCATGCATTTTACCTGCAATCAGGAGGCCTGAAAAATTCTCCTTGACCACTCGAATGGTGTCGATAATAGCCTGATTGGTGACACCAGTCCCCGGATTACCCGTCAGACAGATAAAGTCAACGCCCAGCTCTTCTGCTCTCTGAATGGTTGCTAGACTAGCCTGACGCCCCTCATCGATGATCAGGCGCTCTCCCGCCATCTGGGCCTGACTATCCACCGGCTCTAGATTGATACCGATAGGACGACCAACCAAGCGGTGCAGCTCCTCAACAAAATCTTCCTTGGCATCCAGACCAGCCACAAAAGGCTGGAAGATATCAATCCCATTCAGCAGAATCAAGTCAGCACCAAAGACCGAGCAATCTCTGCATTGGTCACATCACCGATATAAGATTCTTTGAAAGCTACGTTTTCAGACAGGATAACGCGGCCCTCACTGGCCTTGATGCTCTGTTTCAGCTCCGGCGCAGTCATACTTAAAATTTCTGAAGCATTTGAACTAATGAATCGTTTTACCATAAGAACATCTCTTTTCTTTATTATTCATTAATAAACACTTTGAAATCTATTCTATTTGGATATTTTGTTTATTTTTTGTTATCAACTACAGTATAGCACAAGTCTAGAAAAATGTAAACGCTTTAATTTTCTTTAACAAAATAGTCTGCTTTCACAAACAAAAGCAGACTCTTGAAATAAACTCGATTATTTTTGATTTGAGCAAGATTCGATAAGCGTCTTATCTCGACATCACCAGATGACCACCCGCTCTTCTGGGCTCCGCCACATGCCATCTCCCTCTTGGACATCAAAGGTTGTAAAGAAATCGTCAAAGTTAGGCAGCTGCACATTGGTCCGAAGCTTGGCTGGCGCATGGACATCGACGCTTGCCAAGAGCTTCATATATTCCTCCCGGCCCTTCATTCGCCAGATGCGGGCAAAGTTGGTAAAGAATTCCTCAGCAGAGAAATCCGCTTCTTTCTTGGCTGCTTCTAGGGCTGCTGCAATACCGCCCAGATCTGCCACATTTTCTGAAACGGTCAGCTTGCCATTGACCTTAGCACCATAAGAATCTTGCCCTTCGAACTGGTCAATGACCTTTTGAGTCCGTTCGGTAAAAGGCTTGGTAGTCATGCTCCGTCCACCAGTTGTTGAGGCTGCCATTTTTCATCAAAGGAAGCACCATTAGTATCAAAAGCATGGGAAATCTCATGGGCGATGACCGCTCCGATACCACCGTAATTTGCTGACGAGGACTGGTGCAGATCATAGAAAGGCGCCTGCAGGATAGCCGCTGGAAAGACAATCAGGTTTTTTTCTGCGGATTGTAGTAGGCATTGACCATGTGGGCTGGCATTCCCCATTCCTTGTAATCCACTGGTTGATTCCACTTGCTCCAGCTGTAAGCAATATCAATCTGGCTCAGCTTCTGAGCATTTTCAAAGAGAGTCAGCTTTTTCATCCACGACCTTGCGAGAATAGCGCTCAGGAAGCTCGTCAGGATAACCAATATAAGGCTTGATGACATTGAGTTTGACAATAGCCTTGTCCCGAGTTTCTGGTGTCAGCCAGTCATTCTGAGCCAGGCGATTTTTATAAACTTCAATCATCGTCGCCACTTTCTGCTCCACATCAGCCTTGGCTTCTGGAGAGAACTTCTGACCGGCATACCAGAGACCAACAGCTTGATTAAAGGGACCTTGGGCCAGGTAAAATGCCGCTTTTTTCTTGTCCTGAGCCTGAGGAGTCCCTGATAGAGCACGATGATAAGCTCCTGCCAAGACACGGATGTCATCCGTTAGATAAGGTGTCGTATTGCGGACCGCAGACAGAATCAGCAGAGCATGGAGCTTGTCCCAGTTAGTGGCTGTATAGATATCCTTAGCTGCCTGCCAAAAACGCTCTTCCGGCACAATGACTTGGTCGGGTTCTTGACCGATCAACTTGGTGAAAATATCCGCCAGAGGCAACTCCGGTACCAAGGCTTTGAAATCTTCCCACTTATAAGGATGGTAGAGTTTTGCATACTCAGAGCTTTCTTCACTAGACAGAACATACTGGGCAAAAACAGCATCCAACTCCAAAACCTTATCCAAAAGATCCTTGATTGCCTCTTCAGCAAAGTCAAATTTTGCCAGCAAATCTTCCTGAGCCTTGCGCCATTTTGCAAGCAGGTCTTCCTTCTGTGGATGGTCCTCAGCATAGTAAGTCGTGTCTGGCAAAATCGTTCCCGGTCCATCTGCCCAGAGGACATTGATTCGGGCGTCCATAAAGTCAGGCGCCACACCAAAGGGGGAAATAAGTCGGCTTACCAGCCAGCTCAAAATCTGCAATCTTAGAAGCATAGTCTTCAAAAGATGTTAGGTTGCGAATTTCATCAATGTAAGCACGCGCAGGCTCAATCCCTGCCGCTTCCCGCTTGTCATAATCCGCTGCTAAGCGATGGTAGGCAACAAAGTTCTGCAGAATGGCATCTTCTGGCACTCTATCTCCAGCCAGCCATTTGTCGGTCGTAGAGAGCATGAGGTCTTCAATTTCCTCAGCTAAGTCCATAAAGCCACCTGTAACTGGCTTATCATCGGGAATAACAGCTGTCTTAGCCCATTCGCCATTTATCGCATCATAAAAATCATCTTGCAGTCTTGTCATCTTTTTCTCGCTTTCATGCTTTTGATATAACCTTATCAAAATCTACTTGTTTTTTCAAACATTTCTTATATTAATTTTAGAGATTTATTGAAAAATTAACTTGACTTAATTTTTGTTTTAATGTATATTAAAATCATAGAGGTGTATGAGATGATTACGATTAAAGATTTGACTGTCAGCTATCAGGATATGCTGGCTCTTGAGCCCCTTTCATTAACCATTAAGGAGCCAACCATTACTGGGATTATTGGTCCTAACGGAGCTGGAAAATCCACCCTGCTCAAGGGCATGCTAGGGATTATCGACCACCAAGGCCAGACTCTGCTGGATCAAAAGCCACTGCAGAACTCTCTCCAACGGGTTGCCTATGTGGAACAAAAGATTAATATTGATTATCATTTTCCTATCAAAGTCAAAGAGTGTGTCTCTTTGGGACTTTACCCTCAGCTTAAACTTTTTCAGGGGCTAAAGAGTTCCCATTGGAACAAGGTGGCTGAGGCCTTGAAAATTGTCGGTTTAGAAGACTTGGCAGAGCGTCAAATTAGCCAGCTGTCTGGCGGGCAATTCCAGCGAGTCTTGATTGCTCGCTGCTTGGTTCAAGAGGCGGATTGTATCTTTTTGGACGAACCCTTCGTCGGGATCGACTCTGTCAGTGAAGAGATTATCATGTCTACCCTGCGCAGTCTCAAAGCCGCAGGCAAGATCATCCTGATTGTCCATCATGACCTGAGCAAGGTTGTTGATTATTTCGACCAAGTTATCCTGCTCAATCGTAAGCTGATTGCCTTTGGTCCTACCGAGACCAGCTTTACCAAGGACAATATGAAAAAGACTTACGGCTCCCAGCTCTTTATGAATGGAGGTGCCTAGAATGATTTTTAGAATTTTTTTCCAAGGGCTGCGGGACTTTCACTTTCTGCAAAATGCCTTCATCACAGCAATCGTCATTGGGATTGTTGCTGGGGCTGTCGGCTGCTTTATCATTCTGCGCGGCATGTCACTCATGGGGGACGCTATCTCTCATGCGGTTCTGCCCGGTGTGGCTCTCTCCTATATTTTAGGGGTTAATTTCTTTATCGGAGCAATCACCTTCGGACTTTTGGCCTCGATTATTATCACCTACATCAAGGGCAATTCCATTATCAAAAGCGATACAGCCATTGGGATTACCTTTTCTTCCTTCCTAGCTCTGGGTGTGATCCTGATTGGCGTAGCCAATAGCTCCACCGACCTCTTTCATATTCTCTTTGGGAATATTTTGGCCGTGCAGGATATTGATATGTGGATTAGTATTGGAGTCGGAATAGCTGTGCTCTTAATCATCACCCTCTTTTTCAAACAGCTATTGATTACTTCCTTTGACCCCTTGCTGGCTCAAGCAATGGGCATGCCGGTCAGCTTCTACCACTATCTGCTGATGATTCTCTTGACCTTGGTCTCTGTGACAGCTATGCAGAGCGTGGGAACCATTCTGATTGTCGCTCTCTTGATAACGCCGGCAGCAACGGCCTACCTCTATGCCAACAGTCTGAAAACCATGATCCTGCTGTCCTCAGGACTGGGAGCTCTGGCTTCTGTACTTGGCCTCTTTATCGGCTATAGCTTTAATGTCGCTGCAGGATCCAGCATTGTCCTGACCTCAGCCCTTATCTTTCTCATCTCTTTCTTTATTGCACCTAAGCAACGCTATTTAAAACTTAAAAACCGACCTAAACTAAAATAAAAATCAACGGAGGAATCCCATGAAAAAATTAGGTTTTTTATCTCTGCTTTTGCTAGCAGTCTGCACTCTCTTTGCCTGCTCCGGTCAGAAGAGCGCATCCAATGACTCGTCCAAGCTCAAGGTTGTTGCGACCAACTCAATTATCGCTGATATTACCAAAAATATAGCTGGCGATAAGATTGACCTGCACAGCATTGTACCAGTCGGCAAAGACCCCCACGAATATGAGCCCCTGCCTGAAGATGTCAAAAAGACTTCTCAAGCAGACCTCATCTTCTACAACGGTATCAACCTGGAAACTGGCGGCAATGCTTGGTTCACCAAGTTGGTCAAAAATGCCAATAAGGAAGAAAACAAGGACTACTATGCTGTCAGTGATGGCGTTGACATCATTTACCTTGAAGGGCAAAGTGAAAAGGGCAAAGAAGACCCTCATGCTTGGCTCAACTTGGAAAACGGTATTATCTATGCGCAGAACATTGCCAAGCGTTTGATTGAAAAAGACCCTGACAATAAGGCTACTTACGAGAAAAAGCTCAAAGCCTATGTGGAAAAGCTAACCGCTTTAGATAAGGAAGCCAAGGAGAAATTCAACAATATCCCAGAAGAAAAGAAAATGATTGTGACTAGCGAAGGCTGCTTCAAGTACTTCTCTAAGGCCTACAATGTGCCGTCAGCCTACATCTGGGAAATCAACACCGAAGAAGAAGGGACTCCAGACCAAATCAAAGCTTAGTTGAAAAACTACGCAAGACCAAAGTGCCATCTCTCTTTGTCGAATCAAGTGTGGACGACCGTCCGATGAAGACTGTTTCTAAAGACACTAACATCCCAATCTACGCTAAAATCTTTACTGATTCAATCGCTGATGAAGGAGAAGAAGGCGACAGCTACTACAGCATGATGAAATACAATCTGGATAAAATTTCTGAAGGCTTGGCAAAATAATGATAAAAGGTTAGGAAGACAAAATCCTAACCTCTTTATTTTTGGAGAAGGAGCTTCACATGGAGTCAATTTCAAATTTCCGGTCAAATTATTCGAAAAAAATCACTATTCGCTGTACAATGAAGCTATCAAACATGAATGGAGACTTCCTATGACAACTTTTCTCGGAAATCCTGTAACCTTTACTGGAAAGCAACTGCAAGTCGGCGACACAGCCCACGATTTTAGCTTGACAACCACTGACCTTTCAAAGAAAACTCTGGCTGATTTTGCTGGCAAAAAGAAAGTCCTGAGCATCATCCCATCTATCGATACTGGTGTATGCTCGACTCAGACTCGCCGTTTCAACCAAGAGCTCTCTGACTTGGACAATACCGTTGTTATCACGGTTTCAGTTGACTTGCCTTTTGCTCAAGGCAAGTGGTGTGCTGCTGAAGGCATTGAAAATGCTGTCATGCTCTCTGACTACTTCGACCATTCTTTCGGCCGTGACTATGCTGTCCTCATCAATGAATGGCACCTTTTGGCCCGCGCAGTTCTTGTTCTGGATGAAAACAACACTGTGACCTATGCTGAATATGTCGACAATATCAACACCGAGCCTGACTTCGAAGCAGCTATCGCCGCAGTTAAGAGTTTATAAGAGATAAAAATACGGACCTGCTAGTCCGTATTTTTTTGTGCGAAAAACTTCTGCCAAAACTGACGGAAGCAAGCCCAGGAACGCAAGAGAAAGGATGGTCGATTCAGCAATTTCTTGAACCGAGCAATCTCTGCCTTTACCTGTTTATAAGCACTCCGCCCCTTTCGAGCATAAGGGCTCTTAGCCGAGCGATAGCCCAGCGGACCACGATTATTCTGAGGTGACTTGAACTTGCGGCCGCCATTTTCAATGACAAGCCTGCGAAAGCGAGGATCCCATACAGCAGGCGTTTTGACATCGTAGCGAGTATGAGAAGCCTGGTTGACCGGACGATTGCGCTCACCGTAGTTAAAGCTGGCACCATTCACAATACCATTTTGGCTAGCCCCCTCTGGATCGATAATATTGAGAAAGCGACCTCCCTGATCCAGAATAAACTCTGTATGAAAATCAATCAGGATTTTTATATTGGCCTGACTAGCTTGACCATCTGGATAGATAGCTTGCTCTGACATCTTATCAATATAGGCTTTATTATGCAAGCGAGAGGATTCTTGAAAGCTATAAGGCAGCGCTGGCCAATCCTTTAGATAAGAGGCCAAGGCTTCAGCATCTGTCATGCCAGTCTGACGATAGTGTTCTCTGACCCACTGGGCCTGCTGGCAGGAAATGACATAGCGAAACTGATGCAGCTGTCTTTTGAGCTTTTGATTACCATCCCTTTGGCTAAAATCATCTGCCGGAAAAGCCTGGCGCAAGGTCTTTGAGAAAATTTTCCAAAAGCAATCATGCGGTGTTAGGTCTGGAGCAATTCGAGCCAGTAGAAGATTCGTCTCTGACTTATCTCCACTCAGTTCCTCAGGCATGCCGACAGCATTCATAGCTAGAACCAGCAGTTCCTGAGCTCCTAACCTGCTGTTCTGAACCTCCTCAGCTAGCCAGAGCTTTTGAAAAAAGGGACCGCCAAAAAGCTGAGCCTCCTGCAGGTAATCTCCTTCTTCTGACACTGTTTTTCCTTGCTCACTGATCTCTTCAAAAACTTGTTCCAGCGCTGTTTGAGACCAACCGATTGATTGCAATTGCTGAAAGAGCTTCTCTTTTTCTTCTTTCGGATACATGACTCCCCTCCTTTCTTTTTTCTATTATACCCACATAGAAAACCGCCCGTCAAGCAACGAGCGGTCTTCTTATTCACGCATTTCTTATCCTTTGATGGCAATAAAGGGTGATCCTTCTGTATTATCCGTCGGATCTACACTCTTGACTCCAAAGAGATAGTCTACTGGATACCAGCCATTATTAGCTGCATTATAAGGGTCACGGACATAGGTTTTTCCATTGTCATAGCCTTTGAGAACCAGCTCATGAGTCACTGGATAATGGGCAAAGATGCTAGTACCAACGGCACCTAGAACATGATGCCCCTGCGAAAGCACTTCTTTGACAGCAGAAGCTGTAAACAGGGTCTCAGTCGTCAGATCCCAGTGCTGGGCAGCTCGGACTATACCACGGCTGCTGGTGCCAAATCCATCTTTATTAAATTCATTGGTATGGTTATATAGGTAATCCGCAACGGTTGTCGGAAGCACTTCTGTACCAGTAATACCAGAAATAACCATGGCTAGCGTTGTCGGCACGCATCCTGTCGCATCCATGCTGTAAGGACCATACTTCCTGCCACCCCAACGGCCATCGCGCTGGGAGTAATAAGGAGTATTGTAAACAGCTTTAGAGACCTGAGTGGTCGCAGCATCTACAGCGATGAGCTGACCATTGTCCTGCTTATAGTAAAGATGAATCTTGTACTCGCCGGTAGAAAGCTTATGGTCACTAGCTCGGACTGTGATCTTATAGGTGCCATTCGCCTGCTTTTGAGCTAAATACCACTTGACATCATCCTGATCCTTATCTGTGGACCAAGTTGGCAGATAGACTGCTTGAATTCCGCCTGGATTGGAGACATTTGTCACAACCACATCAAAAGTTCCTGTTCGAGCATTATTATTTTGGATATTGATTTTTCCAGTCGCACGGATGTTTTCAGGTGCTACAGAAACCATCAGCTTCTCGCCACCTGCACCTTGCATCTGGCCATCCTCGTTCAGATAGTAAAGATGAACCTTGTACTCACCCTACTGAAAACTTATGATCCTGAGCTCGGACATGCTTTTTATAGGTACCGTCAGCTTGGCGCTCAGCGATATACCACTGCACATCGTCTTGATCATCCTTGCTGGACCAAGTCGGCAGATAAACAGACTTCAGGCCATCTGGGGCGACAATATCGGACACGACAATATCAAATTCACCTGTCTGTGGATTGTTGTTCTGAATGGTGATCTTGCCTTGTGGCTGGGCGCGAGTAACCACTGTCTTAGCCGAACCTGCACCCTGCAGCTGGCCTGCATCATTCACAAAATAGAGGTGAACATTATACTCACCCAAGGAGTTCTTGTGATTGCGGTAGCTGACATGCTTGAAATAGGTCCCATCAGCACGCCTTTCGGCTGTGTACCACTGCACATCGTCCTGGTCGTTGGCTGTGGACCAGGTTGGAAGACTAACAGACTTCAGGCCGTCTGGGGCGACAATATCGGACACGACAATGTCAAATTCACCTGTCTGTGGATTGTTGTTCTGAATGGTGATTTTTCCCTGTGGCTGCGCGCGAGTAACCACCGTCTTAGCCGAACCTGCACCCTGCAGCTGGCCTGCATCATTCACAAAAATAGAGGTGAACATTATACTCACCCAAGGAGTTCTTGTGATTGCGGTAGCTGACATGCTTGAAATAGGTCCCATCAGCGCGCCTTTCGGCTGTGTACCACTGCACATCGTCCTGGTCGTTGGCTGTGGACCAGGTTGGAAGACTAACAGACTTCAGGCCGTCTGGGGCGACAATATCGGACACGACAATGTCAAATTCACCTGTCTGTGGATTGTTGTTCTGAATGGTGATTTTTTTCCCTGTGGCTGCGCGCGAGTAACCACCGTCTTAGCCGAACCTGCACCCTGCAGCTGACCGGCTTCATTCAAGAAATAGAGGTGGACATTGTAGTCGCCCAAGGAGTTCTTGTGGTTCCGGTAGCTGACATGCTTGAAATAGCTCCCATCGGCGCGTCTTTCGGCTGTGTACCACTGCACGTCGTCTTGGTCGTTAACAGCTGACCAAGTCGGCAAGTAAACTGTCTTCAGTCCATCCGGTGCGACAATATCAGACACGACTATATCAAATTCACCTGTCTGCGGATTGTTGTTCTGAATGGTGATTTTTCCCTGTGGCTGGGCACGAGTTACCACTGTCTTAGCCGAACCTGCACCCTGCAACTGGCCTGCATCATTCACAAAATAGAGATGGACATTGTAGTCGCCCAAGGAGTTCTTGTGGTTGCGGTAGCTGACATGTTTAAAATAGGTCCCATCAGCGCGCCTTTCGGCTGTGTACCACTGCACATCATCTTGGTCGTTGGCAGCTGACCAAGTCGGTAGATAAACAGCTTTTAGACCGTCTGGAGCGACAATATCGGACACGACGATGTCAAATTCACCTGTCTGTGAATTGTTGTTCTGAATGGTGATCTTGCCTTGAGGCTTTTTGACTTCTGCTGCTACCAAGGGGCGCTCTGTAGCAGAAGCTGCTTGCGCTGGCTGATTAGAAGCATCACTTTTTTCTGAGTTCTCAGCCACAGCAGGTTGATTTTCTGTCGAAGCTACAGTATCACTTTTCGGCTGGTCATTTTCTACAGGATCTGAAGAAGTAGACTGAGTACTGGTACTGGAAGACGTAGGTGCCTGACCAGCTACAGGACTAACAGTCTCCGGTGCTGGTGCAGCCTTATCCATGCTTGAAAGACTGGTTTCTGTCACAGTCGGAGTTGCAGCTGTGCTAGCTTGGTCCTCCACAGCCTGGCTGACAGCGACACTGTCAGCTGTCTGACTAGGTGTCAGCTGATCTGCCTGAACCGCTCCACTTCCAAGAAAGGCCAGACCAGTCGCAATCGCTATCGAGACTGCTCCCAGACTGCATTTGCGAATGCTAAAACGAGTAAACTTCTCTGCTCGAGACGCAATCATTCGTCTTTTTTTCATAATAGGATTCTCCTTTTGCAAAAAAAAGTAAAAAGCAAGCTACATTTTCTGCAAACCAGCTAAAGAATTTTTTTACTTTTTTTATTTTTTTAAATTGTACGCTTTGATTATATAATAATCGCAAAACGATTACAAAGCGACCATCACAATGAAGAAAATCTAAACATCAAAGAAAGGCTTAGACACTGTATTCTTGCAGCGATTTTTGTTATACTAGGGATAGAAAGTTCAGCGAGGATGCAAGATGACCCCAAATAAAGAAGACTATCTCAAGTGTATCTATGAGATTGGCAGCCGCCACAAAAAAATCACCAATAAAGAAATCGCCCAGCTCATGCAGGTTTCTCCTCCGGCTGTGACGGAAATGATGAAAAAAATGCTGGCGGAAGAACTTCTGGTCAAGGATAAAAAAGCCGGTTACCTGCTGACTGATTTGGGGCTAAGGCTAGTTTCTGACCTCTATCGCAAGCACCGACTGATTGAAGTCTTTCTGGTCAACCATCTCGGCTACTCGACTGATGAAATCCATGAGGAAGCCGAAGTCCTAGAGCATACTGTTTCTGAGCGTTTCGTTGAGCGTCTGGATGCCATGCTCCAGTACCCCAAGACCTGTCCACACGGAGGCACCATCCCAGCCAAGGGAGAGCTTCTGGACGAAGAAAACCAACTGACTCTGGAAGAGGCTTCTGCCCCTGGTGACTATATCATCAAACGCGTACACGACGACTTTGACTTGCTCAAATACTTGGAAAAATATAACCTGCAAATCGGCCAAACCATCACCTTCATCCAATACGATTCTTTCGCTCAGGCTTATCTCCTCAAGACAGAAACCCAAGAAATCCAAATCAATCCTATGATTGCCCAGCAGATTTATGTGGAAAAACTATAGACAGAACCCAGTTCGGACTTTTTAGTCTAAACTGGGTTTTTATTGACAAAAATAAGATGTCAGAATATAATAAGTATACTTATAAAATGTCTAGAGGGAAAGCTAATGGAAAAATCGCAGTTTAACTCCATCTACAAGGATGAATATCAAAAATCAACCGGTCTACTCTTTATCCGTGCCTACCACAAGTGGCATGGGCTGATTAAAAACAAACTGAGAACGATTGATTTGACCCATCCCCAGTTTGTCGTTCTGACCACTCTTGCAGCGCTTCTGCGTCAGCAAGAATGGGTTAGTCAGACCGATATTGCACGATTTTCTGACATGGATGTTATGACCGTATCCCAAATCATCCGCCTCTTGGTCAAGAAAGGTTTGATCATGCGGGAAGTCCATCCCAAGGACAGCCGTGCCAACATCATACTTCTAACGGATACGGGGCTGCAAAAGGTCAACCAAGCCCTTCCTCTAGTAGAAGGCATTGATCAGGCATTCTTTGGAAAATTAGAAAATAAAACAGAAATATTGAATCAACTCTTAATGGAACTGGAGGCAGAAAATGACTAGATTTTGGATTGGTGTCGTATCAAAAGAACATGTACTAAGAGGTGTAGAAGGTGGATTTTGCCAAGTCTGCCATGGAAAGAAAGCACCGCTAAACCGAATGAAAAAGGGGGACTATCTTCTGTACTACAGTCCCAAGTATCAACTGAATGGTCAGGAAAAGCTGCAATCCTTTACAGCAGTTGGCAAGATTCTAGATGACACTGCCTACCAAGTAGAGATGTTTGAAGGTTTTGTTCCATTTCGGCGAGATGTCAGCTACTACCAGCCGGTCAAAGACTGCCCCATTGACCAAGTCCGACAGCATCCTCAGTGGCGCCAATATGCTTCTCAGATAAGATACGGACATTTTCGAAGTTTCGAAAGACTTCTTCCTTTATGTTTTTGAGCAAATGAAACTGGACAACCCTACAAATCAGTAGAAGCAGCTTCGTTTGACTTACACCTAGACCTTTGCTCACCTGTCGTCAAATCCAAAGTTTCGATTCTCAAGGGAAAACCGGAACTTTTTGATTTGCAGTAAAAATCTCGATTTATTAAATCAGCATAAAAGCCGACAAAGTACCCGTAATCACATTTGCTAAAGCATGCATGATCCAGCTGGCTAAAAATGGAGCCATCGGATTTCTTTTTCATTAACAAAGCCCATATAGGCCGCGATGCCACTTGTACACAAAATGATGAGCAGGGTTTGCTGCCAAGAGAGCACTGTTATAAACATCAAGCCATGGAGCAGACCAAAAAGAGCAGCTTGTATGGTGTTGGCTACCACAAAGGGATAAGCGGCTAGCCAATCTCTTTAAAAGAAAACCTCTGAAGAGCAGTTCTTCTGGCAGAGAAGTTTGAAAAAGACCATAAATCAGAACAGCTGGCAAGGCTTTGAAGCCGAGGCCTGAGAAGTTTGAAGTCGCTGTCTTAAGACCTTTTACAGTAGTATATAGTAGCAAAAACGAAAGAAGTAAGAAAAATAGCGAACCCAGCAAAATCCACAGCCAGATCTTCCGGCTACCAGCATCTTTTAGTGGTTTTAAGCCAAGCCATTCCAAAAATGAACTTTTTCTTCTAGCGCCTATCAACCACCAAACAAAAGGAAGCAAAGCAAACAAAGCGATTTGAATCAGAGCATCCAGCATCTGTTGAACTAGATTTCCCATGGTAAGAGACTCCTTTCTTTTCTTTAATATGATTATACAAGACAAACTTCAAAAATTTATAAAGTAATTCTAAAATATTTCTAAAGAATAAAAGAAATCATAAACATAAACAAATCAAGGATTATCGCCACTTCCACTTGTTTGCTATGCTCATCATTTTTGGACTAAATGATGCTCAAAAACTCTTTAAAGATCTATCTCAAAAATCTAAGAAAAGTTGCAGATAAAAATAAGGCGTTGAGTTAAAAAAATAGAAAACTGGCAATACGTTAAAGTAAGGGAAAAACTCCTAAAATTTTATTACCCAAAGTCAAATTTTCAGCCTATCTATCCTAGATAATTTTCTTTTTAGTCAAATATTCCCAACTCCTGCTCATCCACTTCCTACTCCTCGGGGTTTCAATTTTACAAGCTCAGTACCATGCCAAAAGCTGTTTTTTCCTTCTTGCCAACCCGCTTACATTTTGCTAAAATGATGTCAAAAATCAGTAAGGAAAAATTATGCCACAACAACTTTTTAAAGAATTTGCCCGGCTAGATCAAGTGGAAGCTATTGTTCTCGGTGGCTCTCGTGCTGGACAGCATTTTGACAAAGACTCAGACTATGATGTTTATATCTACTTAACAGATTCTATTGCTCCCCTGACTCGACGCGATATCCTCAGCAAGTACTGCTCCTACATGGAAATCGGCAATCAGTTTGGGAACTAGAGGATGACTGTGTGCTGAAGAGCAAGATCGAAATTGAGCTCATTTACCGTACACTGGACAGCTTTGATAAAGACCTGCAGACTGTAGTCCTAGACCACCAAGCCCAGAATGCCTATACCACCTGTATGTGGCACAATCTGCTCCACAGCAAAATCATCTACGACCGAAATGGTCGCTATGAAGCACTTCAAAACAAGTACAGACTGCCTTATCCAGCTGAGCTGAAAAAGAATATTATTAAGAAGCAGCTCCTCTTACTTGATCAAGCCATGCCAGCTTTCTCCAAACAAATAGAAAAAGCGCTCAAGCGTCAGGACCTGCTCAGTATCAATCACCGTAGCAGTGAATTTTTTGCTTCCTATTTTGACTTGCTCTTCGCCCTAAACGAACAGACGCACCCTGGAGAAAAGAGAATGCTGGAGTTTGCAAAAACCAACTGCTCGCTATTGCCTCAGCATTTCGAAGAAAATATACAGACCTATTTTCAAAAACTCTATACTGAGCCCGCTGAAGCGATAAAGCTTATCAATCAGCTAGTGACGACCATCAAACAAGTCATTCCTCAAGAAATGATTGATGGTTTTTAGAAATGTTGTAGGAAATTATACATTCATTGCTACAGAAGCAAAAAAATTAGGAGTTTGAACACTAGTGTTCAAACTCCTTTTCATACTTCTTCTCAGCGATTCTTCGTATCCAGAATAATGGTCACTGGGCCATCATTGATTAGCTCTACCTGCATGTCTGCCCCAAAAATCCCCGTCCGAGTTGGCACCTCCTGCTGCAAGGAAAGATTGAAGGTATCATAAAAATTGCTAGCCATCTCTGGCGGAGCAGCCTTGACAAAGGCTGGCCGATTACCCTTTTTGGTATCTGCATGCAGGGTGAACTGGGAAATTGACAAAATCTCTCCAGCAATGTCCTTGATAGATAGGTTCATCTTGCCCTCAGCATCGGAAAAAATCCGCATATTGACAATCTTCCTGACTGCATAATCCATATCCTCCTGACTATCGTCAGGCCCTACGCCTACTAGGAGCAGGAGACCTTGTCCAATACTGCTGCGCAGCTGTTGGTCAATGCTGACCTGAGCACGTTTCACGCGCTGAATCACTATTTTCATATCTTTTCCTTTGATTTAAGCAAGTCACCAAGGGTAACTTACAGCTCGATAATGATTTCCGAAAAGAATCAGCCATTAGTCCGCTTGACCGAGTAGACCTCTGGCACGCTCTTAATCTTATCCACCACCGTCGTCAGCATGGACAGATTAGCAATACCAAAAGAAACGTGGATATTAGCAAATTTCATGTCCTTGGTCGGCTGAGCATTAACTGTTGAAATGTTTTTGGTGGTATTGGACAGAACCTGCAACACATCGTTAAGGAGACCAGAGCGGTTGAGACCGTAAATATCAATGTGTGCCGTGTACTCTTTGGTCGTGTTGTTGTCTTCCCATTCCACATCAATCAGCCGCTGCTCATAATTATCCTGGGCCTTGAGATTCATGCAGTCCTGCCGGTGAATGGCTACACCGCGTCCTTTGGTAATATAGCCGACAATATCATCACCCGGCACAGGATTACAGCATTTGGCAATCCGGATAAGGAGACCAGACGCACCCTGAATAACCACACCGCCTTCGTGCTTAACCTTGAGGGTGTCTTTTTTGTTTTCAACCTTGACTTCGCCACCCTTGACCAATTCCTCCGCTTCTGCTCTGGCCTTGGCCCGTTCTTCCTCACGGCGCTCTTTTTCTGTCAAACGGTTGAAAATACTAATGGCGCCAATCTCACCGAAGCCAATCGCCGCAAAAAGCGCCTCTTCAGTCTTATAACTGGTCTTCTGCAACACTTCTTCCATGTGCTTCTTGTCCATGTACCTATTGGCTACATAGCCATGCTCCTGAAATTGAGCCTGCAAGAGCTCCCGCCCTTTTGAGATAGACAGCTCCTTGTCTTGATTTTTAAAGAATTGACGGATTTTATTTCTTGCCTTGCTGGTCTTGACAATATTGAGCCAGTCGCGGCTCGGTCCGAAGGAGTTAGCGTTGGTGATGATTTCCACCTGATCACCTGTCCTAAGCTTGGTTGTCAGGGGCACCATGCGGCCATTGACCTTGGCTCCTGTGGCTTTCTCACCGACCTTGGTATGAATCTCATAGGCAAAGTCAATGGGACCCGAGTCCTTAGGTAGAGAGCGCACTGCTCCATCCGGTGTGAAAACGTAAATTTCCTCAGCCAGATAGCTCTCCTTGACCGAGTCAACGAAGTCCTTGGCATTGTTAGACTGGTCCTGCAGCTCCATCAGCTCCTTGATCCAGTTCATCCCGATGGCTGATTCTCTGCTGTCTACCTGTCCTTTGACACCTTTCTTGTAAGCCCAGTGGGCTGCAACCCCATACTCAGCGACCTCATGCATTTCCTTGGTCCGAATCTGAAACTCAATCGGACCTTTGGGTCCATAAACGGTCGTATGGATGGACTGGTAACCATTGGCTTTGCGGTTGGCAATATAATCCTTGAACCGCCCAGGCATCGGCCGCCAAAGCTCATGAATGTAGCCCAGCATGGCATAAACATCACTTTGAGTATCCAAGATACAGCGAATAGCAATCAGATCATAAATCTCATCAAAACGCTTCTTCTTGTCCTGCATCTTGCGATAGATCGAGTAGATATGCTTGGGCCGGCCATAAATCTTACCCTGCAGATTGCGCTCGCCAGCATAGGTCTCAATCTTCTGAACCACCTCTTCTACCAGTTCTTCACGCTCCCGACGCTTCTCCTTCATCATGTGGGAAATTTTGTAAAATTCCACTTCATTGAGATAACGGAAAGACAAATCTTCTAGTTCCCACTTGACACTGGAAATCCCCAGGCGATGAGCCAAGGGGGCGTAGATTTCCATTGTTTCTCGGGAAATCCGCTCCTGCTTATCCTTGCGCAGATGCTTCAGCGTCCGCATATTGTGGAGACGGTCTGCCAGTTTGACCAAAATAACCCGGATATCCTCCGACATGGCCATCAGCATCTTACGGTGATTTTCTGCCAGCTGCTCTTCGTGGGATTTATACTTGACCTTACCCAGCTTGGTAACCCCGTCCACAATCACGCGCACATCAGTCCCAAACTCTCTTTCCAAATCATCCAGCGTTGCACGGGTGTCCTCGACCACGTCATGCAGAAAGCCGCAGGCGACCGTTACTGCGTCCAGCTTGAGCTTGGCCAAAATCCCTGCCACCTGAATAGGATGCACAATATAAGGCTCACCTGACCTGCGAAACTGCCCACTGTGACAGTCAATCGCATAGATCAAAGCTTTCTGTATAAAGGCCACATCCTCCGCAGCCAGATATTTTCTCGTAAGGGCCAATACCTGATCGCCCGTCAAATTCACTTCTTTTGGCATCTCGTCTCTCCAATTCCTGCCTACTATTGTATCACTTTTAGCCCAATATGAAAACCTAGAAGACGGTTCATATAAAAACCCGCCTTAAACGGGCGGGGTATGGTGAAATGTAACACTATCAGACGATATCTTTCTGTTAAAAAACGAAGAGGCTAATCTTTCTGATTCAGTGATTCCTTATATCTCTGAGAATCTTTACCGTACCATTCTTCAACAGAGTATCCTGATAGTTGTCGGTAATCTTCTAAGTATTTTTGAAGATAGTAACCTTGGAAATTGTCAACTGCTAAAGCATACCCAAAATAAATAAAGGGAAGAAAAAATAGTGGAATAATGGCCTTCCCGATTGAATTAATAATTCCATCTTGTTGGATAATATCAGAAATTGGAAAAACAATACGTAAAATAATTGATATTAAAATAATGAGTCCACCGTACTTTTTTTAGCAAACGAAACAAAAGCGATTGATGAAATCAGCCGTTGGATTTGAATAATTTCGCTGTTTATACAAAATTTCAAGTGTATTTCTCTGGAAGCTTTGAAATAATCCAATAAAAAGATGATGAAAAAAAGGAAGTATACAACACACTAGATAAAAATTCCACCTAATATCATTCCTGCACCTGATATTCCTATTACTAAAAAAATTGCGTATAGAGGATTGTAATCATAAGATACATCCACTTATTGAAATAGTAGTAAGATAAAACTGACTGATTCTTTATTTTTCCTCACATCATTTAAGTAGGAAAAAAAGAATGATAAATCCTAAACCAAATACAATACCGTTTATTAAGCCTATATTCAATGAGAAAAAAACTGCAATTTTTTTAGAACCAAGAGAAATACTTAGAAGAAAAGAATAAAAAAATAGAAAAAAATTGCATTGTAAAAAAAATCCCAAAAATCTTTTTTTCCCATAACCTTTTTCATTAAAATCCTCTAGTGAAGTTTTGATATACTTGTCCGTTACTAGGTTCATACTTTCTTCTAGCGAAGCATTAAAAATTGTTTGTTTCAAAATTCTAAGACTCCTTTTAATAAAATCATCTCAAATTTACTTTTTGAAGTGAAGAGCATTCTCATAGTCAAAGTTAATATTTAGTGTGAACTCGTGTTTCAGCCAATTAAGCATTTAACTATGTATGAATTATTCCCCTACCAAAGCTTGCAAACCTGCTGATTCATCCATACCAACTGAACTTAGTTGCTCACTTCCGCCATCTTTTTGAATTCCCATTTTCCCAGCCATGCTTATACTATCATTAATGACAACATCAAACATAATACCCCCCATCGGATTATGTTTAATGGAGCTATCATCTATTTTATAAGAACGAATTTTTCCTTTCTCCGTTAAAGCATTAGGATCGATCGCTTTTAATTCTTCCACAATCAATTTCTTTACTTCCTCACTGTGAACAATCCTTGTCATCTCATTATGGAATTCTTGATTTTTGTGAGTCAAGTATATTCCTCCTACCAGACAAAGAGCTAAAAATAAACTGACAACCGATAAGATAATTTTATGTTTTTGCTTCATTAGACACTCCTACGACTATTATAATTTAGTATGTGGTATAGATTTTGCAATTCCAATTAAAGCAAGAGGTTTTCGCTATAACTAGAATAGTGAATCACTTGTCGTCACTTTCCAACAACGCCCGCAAACCTGCTGATTCAGTCATACCATCCGTACGAATTTTCCCATTCTCACCATCCATTCGAAGACCAGTCTTCCCAACCATACTTATACTATCATTAATGATAATATGAAACATAATTCCTCCCATCGGATTATGCTTAATGGAGCTATCATCTATTTTATAAGAGCGAATCTTCCCTTTGTCTGTTAACGCATTTGGATCTTTTCTTTTTAAATCTTCTTCAATCAACTCCCTCACTTCCTCACTATGGACAATTCTGAACATTTCATTCTGGAATTCTTGGTTTTTGTGAGCTAAGTAGAGACCTACTCCTATGCAAGCAGCCACAAACAAGCTGATAACTGATAAGATAATTTTATGTTTTTTCTTCATACGTTCACCTCTAAAAAAAGAAATCTCCTTATGGCTATTTGGCTGTCACTCCTCTAGTAACTTCTGAAGACCTTTTGACCTATCCATACCAACAGTTCGTATGTCCTCATTCTCTCCATATTTTCTAAGGCCAGTTGACCCAACAATATCAGGGTCATCATTAATGACAATATCAAACATGATGCCACCCATTGGATTGTGACGAATGCTCCTATCATCAATTTTATAGGATTGAATTTTCCCCTTATCCGTTAAAGCATGAGAATCTAATTTTTTTAATTTCTTTTCTATTAGATTCTTCACTTCCTTACTATGAACAATTCTGAACATTTCATTTTGAAATTCTTGATTTTTATGAGCTAGGTAGAGGCCTACTCCCAGCAATATCAGTACACTTAGGCCAATAAGCCCCATAATCCTGTTTCTTCTCTTAGACATATAAACACTCCTCAATCTATATCAGTTTCATTATATAATATATTTTCCCAAAAGCAAAAACCCGCCTTAAACGGGCGGGTTGTGGTGAAGAAAGTGAAGAACTTCTTCCTTGATAAATTGACAATAAGCGTAGACAAGGTAGCAAGTAGATGCCACACCTAAAAGGGCGACAAACAACTCAAATAAGGCAAACATAGTCATGGTGAACCTCCTCTCCTTATCAGGCAAAGAATGCAGATACGCTTCCCAGCTTGGACAGTCTGATTTTTTCCGTTTTATTTTCCTTTCCGACTTACCCAGGTGAGCTCATCACTATTATACCAAAACACGAAAGCAGATACAAGGCAGTGAGACAGTTGTTCCTAACAATGATTTTATCAAAATAGATAACATGCTAAATTTGAAGCATCAAACGTAGGAATGTCACTGTTAACAAATTTTTTTCTCCTCTTAATTTGACACGGTTTCTCTAAATGAGTAAACATTATCATAGTTGACAGTTACTGAATAATAGTAATAATCGTCGTTTCTGTTTGAGCTTCCAAAACCTAAAGTTGCCTGCTCTCTTTCATTTTTGTGAAAATACTGATTGATAGTTTGATTTTGAATCGAATAATCAATATCAAACGCCCCGTTGTTGCCATTATAACTTTTGGATTTCATAGATAAAGAAGATAGAAAAGACTGATTAATCGTTAACTTTTGAAATAAGAATCCATCAAAAGGCCATAATTCTTTCGCTTTCTCCTTATCAGAAAAGATAAATTTCCCATCTATATAATCCACCCTTATTGTTTCTTCTGGCTTTTCAGTAATATCATCAGAAGCCCGTGTCTTGGTTAACACTCCAGAAATTGTGTGATTGCTACTATCCCCTTGTAAAGACATTTCGATAAGATAAGTCCCACGTTTGATATACACTTGCTCTACTTTAAACCCATCCGGAAATTGCTTAAACAAATCAAATAGATTTTCAGTTGGATAGACGCGACTCACTTCAGCTACCTTATTCTCAATCCAATCTCGGCTGCCCCTCTTTTCTCCACATCCTATTAATCCTATCATGACTCCCCCTAAAAGTAATATTTTGAGAAAAATCCGCTTTTTCATGATATTCTCCCCTTTTATTATACTTAACAAAGTACTTATTTCAGTCACTATATAGTGTACCATAAATTTTTAAAACTCTATTTTATTCTACCTCCATTCAATCATTCACTTATCCGCTGATGTCTTCATTCAGTATTTTCAAACCAATATTAGAAAGCATAAAAGATCTATACTGGAAATTTCTTCTTGATGAGAGCGCTTTAATATAGTATAATATAAGTCTGAAATTCATTTTAACAAAGGAGATATTATGTCTAAATCATCCCTTCAAAAAACGGTTGTGCTTTTGAGTGCAGCGGCTCTTGCGGCAGCTGTAAATGCTGTTCAGGCTGATGAGAATACTGCACCGGTCACTGCTAATCCTGCTGCAGTAGAAAGCAGCGCAGCGAAAGCAAAACCAACGACTGCTGCAAGTCCTACTGAAGCTACTGCGACACCAGAGAGCACGGATCTAGCTCTGCTATTTCTCCAGAAAATGCCAGTGGGAACGCTGATGCTCTGATGGCTATGGCTCGCAATGTCGCAGCTACTGAGGATACAAAGCCCGTGGAGGGACAGACTGTCGATCTTCGTATCTTGGCAACGACCGACCTCCATACAAACTTGGTCAACTACGACTACTATCAGGACAAGCCGGTGGAGACCTTGGGACTGGCTAAAACAGCCGTGCTGATTGAGAAGGCCAAGAAAGAAAATCCTAACGTCCTCTTGGTCGACAATGGCGATACCATCCAAGGAACGCCGCTGGGAACCTATAAGGCCATTGTAGATCCTGTAGAGAAGGGCGAGCAGCACCCTATGTACGCTGCTCTTCAGGCTCTGGGCTTTGAAGCTGGTACGCTAGGAAACCATGAGTTCAACTACGGTCTGGACTATCTGAATCGCGTGATTGAGACAGCTGGCCTGCCTATTGTCAATGCCAATGTGCTGGATCCAGCGACTGGTAAATTCATCTATCAGCCTTACAAATCATCGAAAAGACCTTTACAGATACTCAGGGCCGCTTGACGACTGTCAAGATTGGTGTGACCGGGATTGTACCGCCTCAAATCCTCAACTGGGATAAGGCAAACCTAGAAGGAAAAGTGGTCGTTCGCGATTCTGTTGAGGCTATTCGAGACATCATTCCTGAGATGCGCAAAGCAGGTGCAGACATCACCTTGGTGCTTTCTCACTCTGGCATCGGAGATGACAAATATGAAAAAGGCGAGGAAAATGAAGGCTATCAAATCGCCAGCCTGCCAGGTGTGGATGCTGTTGTAACGGGCCACTCTCACGCAGAATTTCCAAGCGGAAACGGAACTGGCTTCTACGAAAAATATCCTGGCGTAGACGGTGTCAATGGGAAAATCAATGGTACTCCAGTAACCATGGCTGGAAAATATGGCGACCATCTGGGCGTCATTGACCTCAAGCTAAACTATACCGATGGCAAATGGAAAGTCACTGACAGCAAGGGCTCTATCCGCAAGGTAGATACCAAGTCTAATGTAGCCGATCAGCGCGTCATTGACATTGCCAAAGAATCCCACCAAGGGACTATCAACTATGTCCGCCAGCAAGTCGGTACTACGACCGCACCGATTACAAGCTACTTCTCTCTGGTCAAAGACGATCCATCCGTGCAAATCGTCAACAATGCCCAGCTTTGGTATGCTAAGCAAGAGCTGGCTGGCACGCCTGAAGCCAACCTTCCCATTCTGTCTGCAGCTGCTCCTTTCAAGGCAGGAACTCGTGGGGATGCAACGGCCTACACAGACATTCCAGCTGGCCCTATTGCTATAAAGAATGTAGCAGACCTCTATCTCTACGATAATGTCACAGCTATCCTCAAGGTCAACGGTGCCCAGCTCAAAGAATGGTTGGAAATGTCAGCTGGCCAATTCAACACCATTGACCCAAACAATAGCCAACCACAAAATCTGGTCAATACTGACTACCGGACTTATAACTTTGATGTTATCGACGGTGTTACCTATGAGTTTGACATCACCCAGCCGAACAAATACGACCGCGAAGGCAAACTGGCCAACCCAAATGCCAGTCGGGTCCGCAACCTGAAATACCAAGGCAAGGAGATTGACCCAAATCAGGAATTTATCGTCGTGACCAACAACTACCGGTCTAACGGTAACTTCCCAGGTGTTCGAGAAGCCAGCCTCAACCGTCTGCTCAATCTGGAAAATCGCCAAGCTATCATCAACTATATCTTAGCTGTCAAAAATATCAATCCAAGTGCAGATCAGAACTGGCATTTCGCTGATACCATCAAGGGACTTGACCTGCGCTTCCTGACAGCTGATAAGGCCAAGAACTTGATTGGTACTGACGGAGACATCGTCTATCTAGCAGCTTCTGCCCAAGAAGGATTCGGCGAATACAAATTCGTCTACGTCGCACCGAAAACTGAACCAGTGCCTATTGAGCAGCCAAGCCGTCCGACTATCGCAGTCGAAGCAGCCAATCTGCAGCATAGCAGAGTAGACTTCCCTGTCTTGACTGCTGTTGACTCTAGCACAAACAAGCAAGCATCCCACAGACAGGCAGGAACAGAAAGCCTCCCAGCAACCGGAGAAAAGACATCCTCGCTCGGACTCTTGGGACTTGTCATGACCGGACTTGCAGGAATCTTCGCCTTCAAAAAACGTGAAAGACAATAATGATTAAAAAATCAGCAGCCAAGATGGTTGCTGATTTTGCTTTTTAGAGACTGTCATTGCTTAATTCCAACAAAACACTAACTGCCGTCAAGGCATAAAGCGGAGCTGTTTCAGCCCGCAGGATACGTGGACTAGACCAGCGGAGATAGCACCTGCTTGGCCAAAGGCGTCTATTTCATCTGGCGATAGACCGCCCTCCGGTCCGAAGATAAAGAGAACTTTTGCGCCAGCTTCCAAGCCAGACAGAGCTCGGACTAGAGCTGCAGATTCTCCTTCTTTGGCCGATTCCTCATAGGCCACGATGATGCGGTCAAAGTCTGTCAAGGCTGCCAGAAAGTCTACCTTTTTATCAAAGAACCGAATCTCAGGAATCAGATTGCGCTTGCTCTGCTCTGCTGCTCCCTGAGCAATTTTCTCTAGCTTTTCACTCTTTTTAGCCAGCTTTTTACCATCCCACTTGGCCACCGACCAGTCCGCTGGGAAAGCCCAGATAGCACTGGCTCCTAGCTCCGTTACCTTCTGAGTGATGAATTCCAACTTATCGCCCTTAGGAAAGCCTGAAGCAATGGTCACTTGAACTGGCAACTCTGTATTGTCTGCCAGCTCCTCCAAGATTTCCAAGCTCTGCTGGCCGGGGTCTAACACCCGAGCCAGCCGTTTCATGCCATCATCAAAAATCAGTGTGACTTGGTCACCCTCTTTGAGCCGCATGACTGAAAACATATGTTTGGCCGTATCCTTATCCGTGACCACCAGAGGGGACTGAGGACTTCCTTTTATAAAATACTGCTGCATCTAACCACCTATCACGCCTGAAATGTCCTGCGTTTTCTTAAAGACACAGGCATTCCATTCGCCCTGAATCATATGCGTTTCCAGGAAAAATCCTGCCGCTTCCGCTGACTCGCGCACCATTTCCCACTTCTCAGAAATAATCCCACTCATAATCAGATAGCCCTCATCCTTGACCAGACGGTAGGCATCCTCTGTCAGATGGATGAGAATATCGGCCAAAATGTTGGCAACAATGACATCCGCCGCAATTTCTACGCCTCGGAGAAGATCACCTGGTGCCACATGGATGTTCTCCATACCTGGATTGAGCTCAATATTTTCCTGAGCCACGCGCACTGCCACCTCGTCCAAATCATAGGCGTAGATGTCCTTAGCGCCTAAGAGTGAGCTGGCAATGGAGAGAACGCCGCTGCCCGTGCCTACATCCAACACCGTTTCACCGCCCCGCAGGACCTGCTCCAGCGCAAAGAGGCTCATCTTGGTCGTCGGGTGAGTGCCCGTACCGAAGGCCATGCCAGGATCCAGCGTGATAATCTTCTCACCAGCTGTCGCCTCATACTCCGTCCATGACGGCACAATAGTCAAGTCGTGGGTGATCCGAGCCGGCTCAAAGTACTTCTTCCAGTTGTCCGCCCAGTCTTCCTCAGCCAGTTCCTGCCGAGTCAGCTGAATATTTCCCGTCTCCAAGCCGAAGCCATCCAGCTCAGCCAGACGCTCATTGGCCTGAGCCGCAACAGCCTCTATATCCACCGAATCCGGGTAGTAGCCGGTAATCTTGACCCGATCGCTCTGCTCCACTTCTGGAAAAAGCTCACCATACTGGTCAACCTGCCCCAGATAATCTGCGCTGTCATCGATAGCCACGCCCTGACTGCCCAGCTCAATCAGAATATTAGAGGCTGCTTCTTCCGCCTCACGCTTCACTTCAATCGTTAATTCCTGCCAAGTGTCCATTATTAAATACCAGGCCCGTAAAAACACAGAGCCAAAATAGGAAATTCTCTGATGACGCTTGCGTCTATGAGAACCTTATCTTTTTGGCACAATGTTTAGGGCAGATTCAGTTTAAAAAAATTTAACTGAACAATCCTTTCTTTGTTTATTTCATTGTCTTCGTCATGTAGACCATATCCATGCCCTCTTTTTTTCGGGCTCAGTATGGGTCTGATGATAGCCATTTTTTTCTCATAAAAAGCCACCATGCCTTTATCCTGGAAAACCGTACACAAATCCCATCTGATAACGGTGGAGAATTTCTCCTCAATCAGACCAAGGCCTTCAGAACCATATCCTTTATTCTGGTACTCTGGCAAAATCGCTACGGTTCCAATCCAGCCTGCTGTCTGTTCGTCATTTGTATTCAAGCGAATAAAGCCAAGAATCTTCTCGTCGTCTTTGACAAAATAATAAAAACTATTGGGCCGCTCAACCAGCTTCCAGCGAATCCGCTCTCGCTCCTCCAGATAGGGGTCGTATTGATCCTGATATTTTTCATAAACGGCCTTAAAACTCGCTCGCTGAATGGCAATAATGGTCTCTAAATCCTCAGCTCCCGCCCGCTCAATATGAATCATGCTCGCACCTCCAAATAATCTCTCAACCTGTCCTGTAGCTGCGGAATAACCTTTTTATCTGCTAAAAACTGGCGAATATCCATCATCTGATAAGCCTGCCCCTCATCGCCAAAGACGATGCTGGCACATTCTTCCTGAGTGATGGTTCCCACCATAAAAATCGAGGTTTTGGCTGGATCAAGCATGCCTTGATATTCCTTAGCCCAGACAATAGCTACTTCTTCAAGCTTCAAACCAAGCTCTTCGAAAACTTCTCTTTGAACACATTCAAAGGGGGTCTCCTCGTTCTCTCGGCCACCGCCTGGCAGCTCCCACATATTGGGCCAAGGAATAGTTGAAATATCGTCTCGCAAGATAGTCAGTAGCTTATCATCACAGAGCAAGGCAATCTTGCAGCCAGAAAACTCCATCTGTTTGTGCAGCAAATCTAGTCCTTCTTCATCTGCCATCAGCGCCTCCTAATACCTTGGATAGGGATAAAAATCTGTCTCAGTCAAATCCGCTCTGCCATTTTCAAAAGCCTCAGCATTCCAAGCCATCTCAAACTCTGCCGCCTCTGGATCTGCTAAGAAGTCCATGAGTGCATCGAGACCAGACTCAGCCGTTTGGGTTAGGAAATCCACGAAATAAGCCAGAAACTCCAGTGACAGCCCCTTCTTCGGCTCATAGGGCAGGGCAGCCAGATAGTTCTCTGCCTCAAAACGAGACTTGGTCGGATTGTAGAAAAGTACGGCTTCCTCAAAGTAAATATCCTCAGCCGAGACATTGCCCTCAGCATCAACCGTCTCAATACCGCCTGGATTTGAACCTCAAGGAGAAAGGCAAGCTCGACTGCGTGATTCTTCTTGTCCCAGTTTATCTCATAGTCAAAAGGAAAGCTCTTCCCCATTTCCTCGTCCAATATCTCCAAAAAACCGTACTTAGTCATGATTTCCTCTTTTCATTGTGATAAAATATTACTATCTACAATAGTAACACAAAAAGCCAAGAAAAACACTTGCAGAAAGGAAATCTTATGCCAGAAAACCTCGCCCTGCGCTTGCGGCCGACCGATATTGATCAGATTATCGGCCAGCAACATCTGGTCGGACCCGGGAAAATCATCCGTCGCATGGTTGAAGCCAACCGCCTGTCCTCGATGATTCTCTACGGGCCACCCGGCATTGGCAAAACCTCTATCGCCTCGGCTATCGCCGGCACAACTAAATATGCTTTCCGGACCTTTAATGCCACCGTAGATAGCAAGAAGCGCCTGCAAGAAATCGCCGAGGAAGCTAAATTTTCCGGCGGACTGGTGCTCCTACTTGACGAGATTCACCGTTTGGACAAGACCAAGCAAGACTTTCTTCTACCGCTATTAGAAAGCGGTCTAGTCATCATGATTGGAGCGACGACAGAAAATCCTTTCTTTTCTGTCACTCCTGCTATCCGAAGTCGGGTTCAGATATTTGAGCTAGAGCCCCTCAGCAACGACGACATCCGGACAGCCATTCAGCTAGCCTTGACGGATAAGGAGCGAGGATTTGATTTTCCAGTGGAGCTAGACGATGATGCTCTGGATTTCATTGCCTTCTCTACCAACGGAGACCTGCGCTCCGCCTATAATTCACTGGACCTAGCCGTACTCTCTACCCCAGAAGATGGCAAGGGTATTCGCCACATCACGCTTGATGTCATGGAAAACAGCCTGCAAAAGAGCTACATCACCATGGATAAGGACGGGGATGGCCATTACGATGCCCTCTCTGCCCTACAGAAGTCCATCCGTGGCTCCGATGTCAATGCCAGTCTCCACTACGCAGCTCGGCTCGTTGAGGCAGGGGACCTGCCTAGCCTAGCTCGACGCTTGACCGTTATTGCTTACGAGGATATTGGTCTGGCAAATCCTGACGCTCAAGTCCATACCGTTACAGCTCTGGAAGCAGCTCAGCGGATCGGCTTTCCTGAAGCTCGCATCCTCATTGCCAATATTGTTATCGATCTGGCTCTATCGCCCAAGTCCAACTCAGCCTATCTAGCCATGGACAAGGCCCTAGCTGACTTACGAAAGAATGGAAACCTACCCATTCCCCGCCACTTACGTGACGGCCACTATGCCGGCAGTAAGGAACTGGGAAACGCACAGAACTATCTCTACCCTCACTCCTATCCTGGCAATTGGGTCAAGCAGGACTATCTACCTGACAAGATAAAAGATGCCAATTATTTCACTCCTAATGAGAATGGTAAATACGAGCGAGCCCTTGGAATAACGAAGGATAAGATTGACGACTTAAAAAAATGATGACATCGTTTGCAAAAAATCACATTTTTCTCTTGAATTTTTCAAAATTTATGGTATTATAATTATAGAAACGCTGTGGTGTACGACTTCACACTTAAGTGTTGACCGACTATTTTTTGTATTATTAGGGAAACAAAAGACTTCTAACAGCATGCAAGCCGTGTCACGCGGAAGCAGCTTCAGTTAGAGCGAGTTGCCCACCTGCTTAATTGCGCGGGTTCAATACAAATCGTGAAGGTCCGGCACCAATACAGCTTTTTCTATTGCCTCCTTAGCTCAGCTGGCAGAGCAGCGGACTCTTAATCCGTGGGTCGCAGGTTCGATCCCTGCAGGGGGCATAGAAATAGATAAGAAAAAGCCTTGATTTACAAGGTTTTTTTGCTTATTTAATTTCGCTTTTTCAGCTCAATCATCTCCTTAAATTCAAAGTAGATTTTCCACACAAAAAATCCCCTTCCTTTAGACACAAGAAAGGAGAGGCATCGCATAGAAAAAAACTACGAGAGAAGACTGAAACAAAATATGTTTGACGAAAACCTGATAAAGATGGTTACACACCGAGCATATTCCTAAGGACGTCTTATAATTTTTTTGATTTAGGAATTAAGAAAGATTATATATCAAGTTTAGATATGCCTCACGCTTGCATATCCAAGCGGCCTTCCCCGTAGTTCTGAGCAACTAATTTGTTCTAGGAAACATCTTAGTTGCTTTTTATTTTAAAACAACTATATTACGGAACATCACAGTCTTGATTAACAAAAGGATACAAGATAGTGACTGATTGTAAAAAACATTCTTATTTCTGCTTTCTAAAAAGCGACCACTGCTAATCCGGGTTTGGAGTAAAAAATCTCTGCCCCTTAAGGGAACAGAGATGAAATTTATTTCTTCTTCGCACGGAAGACAATGAAGCCTACCAAGCCTACTAGAGCTACTCCAGCAGCAATCATGATCCAGCTAGCATTCTCACCCGCTTTAGGGAGAACTTTCTTGGTTCCAACATTAGAGGCATTTCCTCCGCCAGTACCATTATCTGATTCGATAATCACAACAGTGCTTCCTGTAGTGCTGCTTGAGCTAGAAGTCGTGCTACTGCTACTTGAGCTAGAGCTGGAACTACTACTGCTGCTCTTAGAGCTATTGTCCGAGCTAGGTTTCGGCGGCTGCGGAACTCCTGGAACTGGTGTATTGGTAATGTTCATACCATCAACAGTAGCTGTATAACCATAAACACGGTCTTCAGTAACTGAGTAGACAATATCTTTTCCATCTTCACCAGTCGCTGGCAAGTCAGTGAACTCATACTTCCACTCACCCTTATCATTCGGACCAACTTCTTATGAGCAACTTCAGTGCCATTTGCATAGAGACGAACGGTAATCTTGTCTGGACGTTTGCCATCTTTATCGTTGTCATCATTCCAAGTCTTGGTACCTGAAGCGGTAATCAATGCCTTACGGTTTGTAAAGTCTTTGTAAATAATACCAGAGCCATAATTCTTGAGCTGAGCGGCATTGACCTGAATCTCTTCATCTGACAGTTGGTAACCTTCTGGTGCCTTGGTTTCCTTAATCAGATAATGCTCCTTAATCAAGTTGCTGAAAGAAGCAATCCCGTTAGCATCACTGGTTGCTTTTTGAACAATTGTCACACCATCTTCATCGTATAATGTGAATTCAGCACCTGCTAGGGCTTTACCAGCTTCGTCTTTTTTAGTCACCTGCACACCATAGACATCTCCATGTGCATAGCCGTTTGCACGTTGGTAGCGGACAGCAACCGAAGATTTTTGCTCTTCAATATTATCTGCTCGCATAATTGCTTCGTTCGGGAAGACTGTTCCATCAGCCGGAACTGTAGGGAAGTTAACACGATAGCGAACATAGAAACCTTCATTGGCACCGATATGCCCCATGTTAATGGTAAAGGAACGCTTGTCAGCAGCAAGATTAATCGCATAATTTGCTGTCACATCCTCGCGTTGCTGACTTAGTCGATAAGAGTTATCAGTTGGGTCAACAACCCATGAACCTTTAAGAATTTGGAAGCTGTTGAGATCAATTTCTCCGGTATTAAAGCCCAGAGTATCTGAAATAACAACATTATCCAGTTCTTGATTTTGTTGGTTGATATTCAGGCTGTAAGTAATGCTCTTGATATTATCCGCATTATTCCAGCCGTATTTTATGAAAGTATAAGGAGTTGCTTGGCCAGGAAGACCTTTGTAGTCAATTTTTCCATACTCAACAATCTTCTTGCCAACGATAAGTTTCAGAGGAATAGAGCCTTTATCTCTGGCTACTGTATGATCAACGCGAGCTAAGAGATGGACTTTCCCTTCAATATGAGAGCGAGTCAGGACATAGTCTGTATAGGTCAGTGTAAGCTGTTTAGAGCTTGCATCAACCACAGCTGTCGCTACGAGATTGCCGTCATCATCTTTGACTTCAAAATCAGCTCCCTCCAAGGCAAATTCAGCAGGAAGTCCAATGGTCGTAGTATCTCCTGGCTGAACCTTGCCATAATTAAAGGCAAAGTTTGCGTCAATTTGGAATTTTTCCCAAGGGGAAAGGCCGTCAGTCAGTTCTTCACCCTTTTGATTGTAAACATTTACTGAGGTGATAACATCGTCTACCGTGTTAGCTCTGGCAGATTGACTGCTAGAAAACAGGCTAAAGAGGAGCACAAAGGCTACTGAGAAAAAGCGCGCAATAGTATGAGATATTCTTTTCATAAATAATCCCTCCGTTTTTTTCCTTTTTTCCTTTTTATTGAATATGTAAAAATATTAAAATTTCTTTACATTTCCAATATACTACATATATTAGACTAGCATACGATTGACTATAAGTCAACTATTTACCTTTACCAGTTCAGCTTTTGTCGACAATGTGTAAACCAGTTTATTTCTCCAAAAACCTTGTCATATAAGAATTGAAAACCGTTTCCTCCGTCATCTCCTTGTATTTTCTTGAAACAAAAATGTAATATTTGGCCGCATAATAAATGAACAAATATGAATTATATGACCACAAATATTCATATATATAAATTTATTTTTTTAAATAAGCATAATTATTAATGCTTGCTACATAACTAGTCACAATGAAAAAAACTGAACAAGCTGCTCAGTTTTCTAATTGATAAATGTAAGACAAAGATTATACCTAATTTATACGAATATATAATTCCGTTATTTTTCTACATCATTCCGCCCATCATGCCTGGATCCATAGCTGGAGCTGGGCTTGCTGGTTCTGGTTGATTAGCCACTACTGCTTCGGTTGTCAAGATAAGGCTGGCAACAGAAGCGGCATTTTGCAAGGCTGAACGAGTCACCTTAACTGGGTCAATGATTCCTGCCTCAATCATGTTAACCCATTCGCCAGTCGCGGCATTAAAGCCTGTACCAACTTCAGAGTTTTTCAGACGGTCAATGACGATTGAACCTTCAAAGCCTGCATTCAGAGCGATTTGACGAACAGGCTCTTCCAAGGCGCGAAGAACGATGTTACGTCCAGTACCTTCATCCCCTGCCAACTCAAGACCTGCGACAGCGTCCAGTACGTTGATATAGGCCGTACCACCACCTGAGACGATTCCTTCTTCTACCGCTGCACGAGTTGCATTAAGGGCATCTTCGATGCGGAGTTTCATTTCTTTGAGTTCTGTTTCGGTTGCAGCTCCAACCTTAATCACAGCTACACCACCAGACAATTTAGCCAGACGTTCTTGCAGTTTTTCACGGTCAAACTCAGAAGTGCTGCTTTCAATCTGTGACTTAATAACTGCCACACGGTTAGCAATGGCTTCAGGATTGCCTGAACCTTCTACAATCACAGTGCTGTCCTTATCAACAGTGACTTTAGAAGCTTGTCCAAGCGCTTCAATCGTAGCGTCTTTAAGCTCTAGACCAAGGTCATCTGTAATCACTGTACCGCCTGTCAAGATAGCGATATCCTCCAACATAGCCTTACGACGATCGCCAAAGCCTGGTGCCTTAACAGCTACGACATTAAAGGTTCCGCGAATCTTGTTAAGAACCAGCGTTGGTAGAGCTTCACCATCTACATCATCTGCGACAATCAAAAGCGGACGATTGGTCTTCAAGATATTTTCCAATAATGGCAGAATCTCTTGAATGTTAGAAATTTTCTTGTCAGTAATCAAGATGTAAGGATTGTCCAGTTCGGCTACCATTTTTTCATTGTCGGTTACCATGTACTGAGACAAGTAGCCGCGGTCAAACTGCATTCCCTCAACTACATCCAGTTCCGTTTCCATCCCTTTGGACTCTTCGATGGTAATAACTCCGTCATTTCCAACTTTTTCCATAGCTTCAGAGATGTACTCGCCGACTTTCTCGCTGCGGGAAGATACGGCAGCAACCTGAGCAATAGCTTCCTTGTTGGAAACTGGTACTGAGTTAGATTTCAGGGCTTCAACAGCTGTTGCAACGGCTGCTTCAATTCCACGGCGGATACCGATTGGATTAGCACCAGCTGTAACATTCTTAATTCCCTCGCGAACGATGGCCTGTGTTAAAACAGTTGCTGTTGTTGTTCCGTCACCAGCAATATCATTGGTTTTTGAAGCAACTTCTGACACTAGCTTAGCGCCCATATTTTCAAAATGGTCTTCCAGTTCGATTTCCTTGGCAATGGTTACACCGTCATTGGTGATAAGGGGTGAGCCAAAGGATTTCCAAAACGACATTGCGGCCTTTAGGACCCAAAGTCACCTTGACAGTATTTGCTAAGATGTCAACTCCACGAACCATACTGCTTCTTGCATCTGCTGAAAATTTAATATCTTTTGCCATTTTATTATTCCTCTCTTCTAATCTTACTCGACAACTGCTAGAATATTGGCTTCACTGACTAAGAGATAAGTTTCATCTCCGTCCTTGACTTCCACGCCTGCGTGATTTTCTACGAGAACCTTGTCCCCTTCCTTGACACTCAGGGCTACCAGCTCACCGTTCAAAGTACGAATACCTTGACCGACTGCTACAACTTCAGCTGTCTTAGTCGCTGCTTGGCCGTTGCCCGCAATGACAAATCCGCCAACTTTCTGCTCTTTCTCTTCTACTTTCAAGACCACACGGTCTCCTAATGGTTTTAACATAGTTTTCCTCCAAAGATTGAATTTTTAGCACTCTAAACTATCGAGTGCTAATCTATAGTTATTATTTTATCACTTGGTCAGAAATAGTCAAGAAAAAAATCGGCTAGATGAAAGAAAAATTTTATTTTTTTCTTCACTTGGTCCTAAACTCAAAAAAACAAGTCCGAGCTAAAATCCTCTCAGACTTGTCTTTAGGGGGAATGTCTATCTTGCAAGTTTTAGTTTTGCTTCAAAATCATCAATCACTTTTTGCAGATTTAGGCGTCCTCTATAGATACCATAGCCAAATACGAGCATGGATAAGATCCCTAGTAGAGCTAGGACGATTCCTGCAATCAGCGCTAGGAGATTGGTCTCATGAAAGAGATAAATCAGAACAAGACCGATGCTGGCAATGGCAAAGAAGAGACTGAACCAGCGTCCTAGATTTTCAATCATATGCTTCTGGTAGTGAATTTCTGTTTCATAGCCTCGAATCAATTCTTGTTCTGTCATGATTTCTCCGTTCTTTCTTTTACTCTGCTCAAAAAAATTTGTATTAGACTAGCAGCAAATCGGACTTACTGCCAGCCTAAAATTAAGCGAGAATTAGTATTTCAGTTGAGGGTCAAAGATGCCAAGCGCTACACCAATCAAAGCAATGACAACCAAGAGGAGCATAACGAGGTTTGGTGATACTTTTTTCTTGGCCATCAGCCACCAGCAAAGAGTGATAAAGCCAGCTGTTAAGAGACCTGGATAAACACCGTCAATCTTTTCTTGCAGCTTCAGAAAGGCTTCGCCATCAGCATTTTTCAGCTCTAATGAAGTCGTTACAGATACCCAAGTTGCAGCAACTGCCCCGATAACCATACCACCAATGACACTGATTGCCTTACGAAGCGCCTGTCCTTTAGGTCCTACAAGGAACTCTACCGCCTTGTCCCCTAATTCATAGCCTTTGAAGTAGGCAAAGCGCATACCGCCATAGATGAGAACATTCCAGACAAGGATGTAGAAGAGAGCGCCGATAGGATTTCCACCTTTAGAGAGGCCAAGGGCAATCCCCAGCAGAACTGGAATCAAAGTTCCAACAACCAAAGAGTCACCGATACCTGCGATAGGTCCCATGAGACCGGCACGCATACCATTGATAGTTTCGCCGTCAACAGCGTCACCATTGGCACGCGCTTCTTCCAAACCAGCTGTAATCCCCACTACCAAAGCCCCGAGCTGAGGTTCTGTATTGAAGAAAGCTGTATAGGTCTGCATAGCTTCTTTCTGCTCTGCTTTGTCTTTGTAGAGTTCTTCCACGATTGGCAGCATAGAGGTCAAGTAGCCGAAAGTCTGCATGTGCTCTTGAGAGAAGCAAGTCAAATGACCATAGTACCAATGGTGGAATGATTTCGCTAAAGTCTTTTTAGTTATTTCTTTCTTTCAGCCATCTTAGATATCCTCCTCATCGTCATCAAAGTCAGCCCCACCAGCTGGCGCAGTTACTCGAGCTGATTTGATTACTTCCAATTCATAGTAAATTACTGCAAAAATCAATGAAACAACTGCACTTGCAACCAAATTAAGACCAAGTGACTTAGCCAAGGTGAAGCCCACAAAGAATGGGATAAAGTCAGCAGCCTTGGTAACGATTTGTTTCAAAAGAATGGCAATACCGACACATGGGAGAAGAGCTCCGACTGTAAAGAGGGATTTCATGATGAAGCCATCCATTGGCAGGTGAGTCTTCATCAGTTCAACCATATTCGGACCAAACTTCGTGATGATCATGGTTGGAAGGAAAGAAAAGACAAAGTGGGAAATCCAAGGATAGACCCAGTCAACAGCGTAAAGCTTTTTGAATTCGCCTTTTTCAACAGCTTTCCAGCCAATGTGCTGCCAAAGCAAGTTTGTAGTGGCTGTTCCATAGAAGAGGACTGTACCGATAGTACCAACTGCTGCTCCGATTGGTGCAGCTGCTGCAGCGATAGCAGATTCAGAGGTGATGCCTTTAGAGTGAACAAACAAGATTGCGAGAGGAATCCCAATGTAAGAGATTGCCCGCACGTCAGCGGAAACTGTACCACCTGGTGTTACCAGAGCGATATAGAGGACCTGAAGGGCTACCCCAACCATAATCCCTGTTTTTAAATCTCCAAGAATCAACCCGCTAATCAAACCTCCGACCAGAGGACGTCCCAGAGTGTAGTTACCAATACTAGAACCACCCATACCAGGCATAGAAGCTAAACTAGCAAAAAGACCCAGTAAAGCGGCTTGCAGCCAAGAAATTGTCATAATAGACTCTCCTTTTCATTATTGTAATTAAAAACCAAATTTAGACTTGAAATCGCTCCAGTAACCAATGGAAACATCTGGTAAGAGCTGGAATTTGACTTTGTAGCCTGCTTTTTCAATCGCCTCAATCGCTTCTGCCTCTTCCTGAGTGATGGACTGGTTGTTGCCCAGCTTAACAGCTCCCGGACGGTCATTAGCAGGACCGACGATGATTTCCTTAACATCCCCAGGTACAAAACCTTGGTCCACTAGGATTTCCTTCATGTCTACAGGATTTTTCGTAATGAGGAAATAACGGCTGTCTGACTCTGTGACCTTGCCTGATTTTTCCTTGAAGGCTTCCTTGGTCCAAACAAAAGTCTTCTTGTCAGAAGCTCCCTTGTAGGCCTGAATCAAAACCTTGTTTCCTGCGGCTGCATTATTAACTGCAATCAAGCCATCACAAGGGTATTCCTTAGCCCAGCGAGTGACTGTTTGACCGTGGATCATGCGGTCGTCAATCCGTACAAATGATACTGTCATCTTTAAAATCTCCTTTTATCTTTTATAATGTATAGCGGAAGCACTAAATGTCATCTTCATCTTCGTCAGCTGCATCGCTTACGACTTCAAATTCCTGCAAAGCAGCTGTAGCCTCGGAAAGGATGGCCTGAGCCAGCTCTTTTCCGTCCAAGATGTCTTTCATAACCAAGCCAGTCAGTCCCATGGTCAGGTTCAAACCTCCCAAGATAACTGCTGAGTCGAGCTTACCCATGTCAGCTAAGACGCTAGCTGCTGTCGTCAGAGGACTGCCTCCTACAATATCAGCCAGAACTAAGACACTGTCATCAGCGCTTAAGCCAGCCAAGGCCTGAGTAAAATCAACTGCAAAATCATCAACTGACTTGCCTTCCTGAAGACCGACCGCAATCACCTGATCCGTCTTGTCTCCGGCAAACATCTTCAAGGAACTCTGCACGCCTGCAGCCAGTCCCCCATGGCTGACCAGTACAAGGTATTTCATCTTTCCTGCCTCCTTTATCCTTCTAGCTCGTAGCCCAGTCAGGCTTTAGATGACGAAGGATTTATTTATGATTTTTATTGTACAGAATATGGAACCGGTTTCATATTGTCAAATGTCACTTTGCCCAGATGACATTTGTTAGGAAAAATATGACATTTGTCATATTGGTCTAGGCAGCTGTACTTTTTCTGATTTAATTGGCAATAAAAAAGAAAGCAGATTATTTTCCGCTTTCTATTTCTCTTTGAATGCTCGGCAAGGCACTATCAATCTCTTGATTCTGCATAGCATTTTGAATCAGATAGTCCATCCGATCCATCGTATGACGGTCCACTTCCAGACTGATGTCAATGATGGAGCGATTCATCATGTGGTCTAGCCTCTCAGAAGTCAAGGAATCCAAGCCAAAATCATCAGCCTGTAAGATTTCTCTAGCCTGTTGACTTTTCACCACAGATGGTAAGACTGAGGTCCCCTGCGATTTTTCAAACAAGGTCTGCTGGCTTTCTTTATCCTGTGATAGCAAGAGCATAAATTCCCAAGCCAGCTTCTCTTGCTTGGTATTGGAAGACATGGCAAAGAGCGAGGTCTTAACCTGTGTTCCCATCACCTGGCTATTGGCAGTCGGCATCGGGATACAGGTCCAAGAAAAGCTAGAATACTTGGCAACATGGTAAGGGTAGGGCTTGTAGGTCCGATACTGGGCCAGACTCATAGGATAGAAAGCCACGCGCCCCTCATCAAAGTCATTAGAACTCACCTTATAATGCTGGCTGAGCATGTCTAGCTTGCTCATAAAGGCCAAGGCTTGGTGCATCTCTGAGCTGTCTACATTGATACCGGATTTATCGATAAGATGGCCGCCATAAGCTACCAGAGCTTGCTGCCAAGTGTAATCTGTTATACCGTACTGATCCACCACACCATCGCCATTGGTATCCTTGGTTACTTTCTTGCAAATCTCATAGAAATCCGCCAGGGTCCAACCTGACTCAGGAATGCTAATCCCTTCTTTTTTTCAAGCAGGTCTTTATTGACACACATCATGATAGGATTGCTCTCAACTGGAAGAGCATAGCTGACTCCCTGATATTGCCCAGCTTCATAAGCCACTGGATAAAAAGGCTGTCCGTTCATCATCCGTTAAGAGGGTATCCAAGGATTTGAGCGCGCTAGTCGAAGCCAACATGCTAAAGTCGTTTTCCGGTACCATAAAGAGATCCGGCTGCTCGCCTTTCAAGACTTGCTCTGCCAACCAGTCAGCATAATCATCCTTGGGAATACCGCTTTCGTAGACGACCTTGACATGAGGATGCGTCTTTTTCAAATTTTTTTAATCAGACTGTCCAAGACCTTGTTTTCGCGGCTATTAGGCACATCCCAGCTAGATCCAGCATAGACCCCGATACGCAGGACTTTTTCCTGAGCTGAAGCCCAAAATACAAAAGCCAAAGCAACAGATATGATCAGGACAACCAGCAGGGCCAAATGTCTCAATCTCCACTTCATTTGTCGTTTTCCTTACTAAAATCTCTCTGGGTGACTCCGGTCTGCACAGCCCAGATAGCCAGCTGGGTTCGGTCGCGCAAGTTTAGCTTGGCTAGGATGCCTGACAGGTAATTTCGGACTGTCCCTTCTGACAGAAAGAGCTTGGCTGCAATTTCTTTATTAGAAATCCCAAAGCCAATCTGCTGGATAATCTTCCACTCCGTCCGGCTCATGTCCTCTATATTTTCCTCCGTCACCGTGATAGCAAAGTTGGACTGGGCCATCTGTGAAAAGATTTTGAAGACCTTGGTGGCAATATTGGGATTAATCATGGCTCCGCCTCGATAGACAGTCTGAATGGCTTCGTGAAGTTCTTCTGTCGAAACCCCTTTGAGAATATAACCAGACGCACCGTATTTGAGAGCGGAGAAGATAAATTCATCGTCATCAAAGGTTGTCAGAATGATAATCTTAACATCCGGATATTGCTCTTTGACAGCCTTAGTACAGAGAACACCGTCCATGACTGGCATGCGAATATCCATCAAAATCACATCTGGGCGCACCCGATGAAGCTTTTCCAGCACTTCCTTGCCGTCTCCAACTGTCCCGACAACCTCAATATCAGCGTGGGCTGACAGGATGATTTGCAGAGACTCGCGAATCAAGGCCTGATCGTCTGCTATTAAAACCTTAATCATGTCTTCCTCCTATTTTTGGGATTTCGATATGCGTGTAGAAACCGTCCCGATTTTCAAAGCGGACGCTTCCGCCAATAATCATTAGGCGCTCCTGCATCTGCTTGAGGCCATAGCCATAATGGAGTTCATCAAATCCAACACCATCATCCTGAATGGTCATTACATAAGCTTCTTCTTCCTCCAGCAACTCAATCCAGATAGTCTTGGCATGCCCATGGCGGACAGAGTTGGTAATAGACTCCTGAATCACCCGGAAGACAATGTCTTCCTTGGCGATATCCAAGTCAATATTATCCCATTCGTAGCGGAGATGAATCTCCAAATTAGAGATGGCTTCATACTCACGGATAATCTTAATCAGAGCTTCCTTCAAAGTGTTATTTTCCAGAGCTCCCGGCCGCATCTTATTGAGCGAGCCTCGGACATCACGGATACCATCTCGAACAACGACTGAGACATTATTGAGCTGCTCCTTAGCCCGATTGGTATCAATATCAACCAAGACCTTGACCGCATCAATACCCGCCGAAATTCCCGTCAGGGCATGGCCCAATGTATCATGAATTTCTCTGGCAATCCGCTTCCGCTCTCGATCTTCTGCTATTTTCTCAGACAAAGCCAGATAAGAGTTCAACTCGCGATTGGCCTGAGAAGCCATGCGCAGCTCTTCCTCAATCCGATGACGCTCCGTAATGGCTGACAGGATGTAGAAGAGCAAGGAAATCATAAAGACGACGATATTGAGGGAATAGAGGAAGTTCTTACCAAAAAGCAGTAACAGCCGGACGGACTCTGGGTAAAACCGAATATAGGTATCTAAAGAAGGCAGCTTGATAAAGAGCGACATAAGGTCATAGTTGGACAAGAGCAGCATGCTAAAGCTCAAAATAATGAAAGAAAACCAGTACTTCTTGTCCTTGGAAGAATTGAACTCCTTAGAGCCATAGAAAATATCCGCAAACACCAAGAGAATCAAGCCATTGTAGGACGAATGCAGGACGGAAAAGATGACCAGCATGAGCAGGATTTCAATAATGGTTGCCTTGTCATAAACGGACAGCTGATTGGGGTGGCGCTCGCGATAGTACATGACCAAAAGCAAACTACCATAGAGGCTAATTGATACCCAGAAAATCAAGCTGGGAGAGCCCGGAATAGCATCCAAACGCTCCAAAAGCGAATGACTGAAGCCCTTAGCTGCTACATAGTTGGTCGCAAAGAGATAGATGGACGCATTATAGACAATGGCAACCAGATTGATGACCATCAAGGCTATTTTGCTGTAAAATATACTTTTTTGAGGTCTCATTATTGCCACCCTGTAACTGTGTATTGACTGATATTATCTCTGTTGACTAAGTGAACAGGAATCAGATATTGGCTGTCGTAGGATTTGCCCTCCTGCATCAGCTCAATTACTTGCGCCACTTTGCGTCCCATCTGAATAGGAGATTGGGCTACGGTTCCCTCTATATCGCTAGTCGTAGCCAGAAAGTTTGATATCTGGTGATCCATCTACGCCATAGATTGAGATTTTCTTATCAAGACCTTGATTTTTAATAGCAGCCAAGGCCCCGATGGCTGCTCGATCATTGAGCGCCATAACTACATTAAAGTCTAAACCTTCGTCCAGAGCCCCTTTGACCTGCGGCATGGTTTCCTCAGTCTGGCCTAGTGTTTCTTTCTGGGAAATAATCTTGTAGCTAGGCTGTTTTTCAATCGTATCAATAAATCCCTGAATCCGGTCCATAGCCGAGACGGCATTGCGGTGCTCTAGAAGGAGAATATTGGCAGAAGGCAGGCGCTTCATCATGTCCTGAGCAATCAGGACGCCTGCTTGGTAGTTATCAGACACAATGGTCGTATCCACTTTTACATCCTGACTGATAGGCGCATCCACTACGATGATTTTAATACCAGCTTTCTTGGCCTTTTGAAGAGAGGAAATAATACTTGGACTATTGCTTTTCACCGGATTGATAACAATGACATCAACCTTTTCACGGACAAAAAAGTCAATCTGCTGGCTCTGCTTGCCCTCATCCAGCTCAGGATCCCGGACGTAAAGTCGGCTGCCCTGCTGGTTGGTTTTCTTCTCCAGCTCCGCATTTAAGGTCTTGTAAAAGTCATTGTTCATGGTCATGTAAGTCACCCCAATCTTGACCTGCTTCTCATCTGGCAAACGCCCTTGAAATAAACAAAAAGCAAACCCAAGATAAGCAGAATGAAAAGCGGCCAGAGAGCCTTCTTCTGATAATGCTGTATCCGTTTTTTGACCTTAGCTGATACCATTTTCCACCCCCTATGCCGCAAGCGCCTTTATGAAACATATAGGATTATTATATTACAAAGCCACCAAAAAGCAAAATCTTTCCAGAAATGGCTATAATAAAAGAGGCGAGACAGAATCTAAAAAATCCATGATTTTTGATTCTTGGTCCCACCTCGACAATCATCATTAAACTTTTAAAAGCTGGATAGAAATAGACTTTCAGTCAAACAGATCTTGCATCCTGCAAAACTGAATGATGATTTTTTAGAGCAAGGTCATTTCCCAGCCTTTGCTCCTTGCTTAAAAGGGAAGTTCCTCTTCTTCCAACACTAAATCTGCTAAATCAGCTCCGCTATTATTTTCACGCAGAGCGCGCTGAGCCCGACTTTCCAGCAGCTGGAAGCTATGACAGAGCACCTCTGTCACATAATGAGTCGCCCCCTCCTTCTCGTAGCGACGAGTCCGCAACTCACCATCCAGAGAAATCAAGCTGCCCTTACTTGCATAGCTGGCTAAAGTCTCAGCTAGACGCCCCCAGACAACCACATTTACAAAATCCGCCTCACGCTCACCGCTCTGAGATTTATAACGGCGATTAACCGCAACCGTTGCGCGGGCCACAGATTTCATTCGCAGTCTTGTGCAGTTCAGGCGTAGCCGTCAGCCGGCCGATTACAATTACTTTATTATACATTTTATATCCTCCTAACTTATCATTCGTAAAAGGAGGCAAAAAGTGAAAAAAATGTGGTATAGTATAGATAAAAAGGAAAGTTGCAGCTTCTGCCCCTTTCTGACTAGACTTGTATAATGGAGGCTCCGATGACCATTAAACATTCGCCTGTGAAAAATCTTCTTGTTATCCTGATTTCTCTGTGGTTCGGAGGCTTTTCTGCCTGGACTGCCGTAGACTACCTGACTAGCTCCAACCCCTACAAAGACACTAGTTTCTTTGTCCTTAGTCTGCTGATTGCTGCTTTCTTCTTACTGCTCCTTATCTTTGCTATTCGCAGACTAACCATTCATGCGACTATCCTCTCCTTTGACCACGAATATGTAACCTACCATTATAGCGGACTCTTATCAGCTGCCACCTACTGCATTCCTATGCAGCAGATTAGTCATGCTCGCTACAGCCGAGACAGTGAAGAATCCGAGATTAGTCTTTGGATGGAGGACGGTTTCCATGACTTTGCAGCCTTTAACCATCCCCGCCACAAAATTTATGCCTATCCTGACAGCCAGCTCATCGGTATTGTTTTCAAAAGAAAGCGCCTCAAATTATTGGAAGACCACGGCCTAAACAGCCTTATCTACCAATACAAATACAACAGTCCAAGCCAAATCCCCACAGTCACTCCTCAGTCAACAACCGACTCGCAAAGTAATAGCGACAGCGTCTTCTTTTGAGACAATGTTGTGATTGTTAAGACAAATCACTTTAGTTTACGGAGGATATCTAATGAATTATATAGCTTTTGTTTACTCCATTCTTTTATTATTTTTCAACCTATTTCGCTTATAAAAAGAAAATGAGTAGCTCCAAAATCTCATTAATCATCAGTTTGTTTTTTTATTTTTTTCCTAACTCTTCTGAATTTATTTTTTTCTTCAATTTTTTTACTGAAACCTTTAATATCCATACTTTTTAATTTTTAATCTCAGTAAGTTTTTTTCCATGACAGAAAAAAATGAGTAAGAAACAAATTCATTATTCTCATCATTGTGTTAGATTGATTTTTCATCTGTTAATCATTTATTTTCTCTACCATTAGCATGAGATAGATTTATAACACTAAATTTATTACTAAAAAAGAGCGAAACGACTACACAAATCGTTTCGCTCTTTTTTATATCTCGGCTACTATGGGATACCTCGCCTATTTCTGAGCTTTTTATGATGTTGAATCCTTATTTTTATCCCTGCCAATGTTTGGCTGGGTCAAAGGCAGTTCCAACTAGTTCACTATCGGCTAATTCAATGATGCCGCGTTTTTGAGGCGCATTAGGTAACTGAAGTTCCCGTGGGCTGCACATCATACCAAAACTCCTTTCGCCTCGAAGTTCTCCCGGAAAAATCAAATTCCCTTTAGGCATCATAGCACCTGGCAGAGCCACAATCGTTTTGAGGCCGACTTTGGCATTAGGAGCACCGGCCACAATTTGAACGGTCTTATCAGCAGCTACCTGCACTTGGCAGATATTCAGGTGATCGCTATCTGGATGAGCTACCATATCAACGATTTCTCCAACCACAAATTTCGGCTGGCTGTCATTGACCAAGTCCGCTGGGAATCCTTCCTTGCTCAGCTCCTGATTGAGAATAGCCACTTGCTCATCTGTCAAAAAGACCTGTCCGCGCTCTGCAATTTCAAAAAGGTCTGACTGCTCAAAAATATTCCAAGCTACTGTCTGGCCATTATCTTCACGGTAAACACGCGCTACCCGTCCTTTGCGTTCAGCTGCCAGTTTAGCTCCTTGATTGTCCGCAGCAATAATCATCAACAAGTCGCCGACATACTCTTTATTATAGGTAAAAATCATTTTACGCTCCCTTTTTCTCTTATACTCGCTAAAAATTCATTGATTTGGCCCTTGGTCTTGCGGTCACGATTGACTAGACGTCCAATCTCCTGTCCCTTTTCCAGCACTACTAAGCTGGGAATCCCGTAAACGTCCCACTCTTTGGCCAGATCCAGATAGGCATCACGGTCCACTTGGATAAAGCGATAGTCAAGATTTTCAGCTTCTATCTCTGGCAGAAAAGGTTTGATAAATCGGCAATCTCCGCACCAGTCAGCCGTGAAAAAGAAGACAGTCTTCTCCCCATCATTGACATAAGAAGCCAATTCCTCTAAATTTACAGGAAAAATCATGCTTCTTCCTCGTAGCTTAGCTGACCATTTTCATAGACAAAAGCAAAATGACGGTCGTTCTCTAAGACCAGACCGCCAACCAAGCGGTCATCTGTGGACTCGTAGAGCTTGACATAAAGGCAGGAAATAGTACCCTGACTGGAAAAGAAATCTCGCACAAGCTCAACGATTTCCTCCCGATTACGCAGTCTTTTTTGCTCCTGTACGACTTTGGCTGCCCCAAAAGCCAGCGCTCCAGCCCCCAAAAGGGCGGTTGTGGTTAAAATGATTTTTTTAGCTTTCATGTAGAATATTTTAACACAAAAGAGCAGAGGCGACAAACAATATTCCATATTTTCCTGGGAGAAGCTGGATTCCTAAGCGGGTAATCCTGTTGATTCATACAAGCTATAAGATTTCCCTACTCATTTACCGCAAAAAGTGATAAAATAGGGGGCAGAAAGAAGGTAAGTTTATGACAACATTATTTTCAAAAATCAAGGAAGTAACAGAGCTTTCTGCTATTTCAGGTCACGAGGCACCTGTTCGCAGTTACCTGCGGGAAAAAATCACTCCCCATGTCGATGAGGTTGTCACCGACGGCCTAGGCGGTATCTTTGGGGTACGCCATGCAGAAGCTGAAAATGCTCCCCGTGTATTGGTAGCGGCCCACATGGACGAGGTTGGCTTTATGGTCAGCGAAATCAAGCCCGACGGGACTTTCCGTGTAGTGGAAATCGGCGGTTGGAACCCTCTGGTCGTTAGCAGCCAACGCTTCAAACTCTTTACCCGTGAAGGTCGAGAAATCCCTCTTATCTCAGGCTCTGTCCCTCCTCATCTGACGCGCGGATCTGGCGGACCAGTTATGCCACAGATTGCTGATATTGTCTTTGACGGTGGCTTTGTGGATAAGGCAGAAGCTGAAAGCTACGGCATCCGTCCAGGAGATACGATCGTTCCAGACAGCTCTGCTATTCTCACAGCTAACGGAAAAAATATCATCTCCAAAGCCTGGGATAACCGCTACGGCGTCCTTATGGTCAGCGAATTAGCTCAAGCCTTGTCTGGTCAACCACTAGACAGCCAACTCTATGTCGGTGCCAATGTTCAAGAAGAGGTTGGCCTGCGTGGTGCCCATGCTTCTACGACAAAATTTGCCCCTGAGGTCTTCCTGGCTGTAGATTGCTCACCAGCGGGTGATATTTATGGCGGTCAAGGGGCCATCGGTGACGGAACGCTGATTCGCTTCTTTGACCCTGGTCATCTCATGCTGCCAGCTATGAAAGACTTCCTCTTGACAACTGCTGAGGAAGCTGGCATCAAGTATCAATACTACTGCGGCAAGGGCGGAACGGATGCTGGTGCTGCCCATCTCCAAAGCGGCGGCGTACCATCTACTACCATTGGTGTCTGCGCCCGCTACATCCACTCCACCAAACTCTCTATGCCATGGACGATTTTCTGCAAGCCCAAGCTTTCTTGCAAGCGCTGGTCAAAAAGCTGGATCGCTCAACGGTGGACACGATTACCAACTATTAATCTCAAAAGGCAGCCCGTTCTTCATTCGGGCTGCTATCTCTTTTGTCTAACACTTCCCCTTTCAACTTTCCAATTTGAAGAAAATTTTGTTATAATGCTTAGCAGAGGTGAAAATATACATGAAAAAAATTGCTTTTGATTCTGAGAAATACTTAAACCTGCAGCGCGACCATATCTTGGAGCGCATTAATCAATTTGAGGGCAAACTTTACATGGAATTCGGCGGTAAAATGCTGGAAGACTTCCATGCTGCCCGCGTCCTGCCAGGCTATGAGCCAGACAATAAAATCAGACTGCTCAAAGAGCTCAAGGACCAAGTAGAGATTGTCATTGCTATCAATGCCAACAACATTGAACATTCTAAGGCGCGTGGGGATTTGGGCATTTCCTATGATCAGGAAGTGCTGCGACTAATTGATACCTTTAACGAGCTGGATATTTATGTAGGCTCAGTGGTCATCACCCAGTATTCCGGTCAGTCGGCGGCGGACCTCTTCCGCAGCCAGCTGGAAAGAATGGTATCGCCTCCTACATCCACTACCCGATTAAGGGCTACCCGACTGACATGGATCATATCATCTCACCTGAAGGTATGGGGAAAAACGACTACATCAAAACCAGCCGTAATTTAGTCGTTGTGACCGCACCTGGTCCTGGTTCTGGTAAATTGGCTACTTGCTTGTCCAACATGTATCATGACCAAATCAATGGCATCAAATCAGGCTACGCCAAGTTTGAAACCTTCCCCGTTTGGAATCTGCCCCTGCACCATCCGGTCAATTTAGCTTATGAGGCAGCGACGGCAGACCTCGACGATGTCAACATGATTGATCCTTTCCACCTGCAAACCTACGGCAAGACTACAGTCAACTACAACCGCGATATTGAAATTTTCCCAGTCCTCAAACGTATGCTGGAGCGCATCCTTGGAAAATCACCTTATGCTTCTCCAACAGACATGGGCGTCAACATGGTCGGCTTTGCTATTGTAGATAATGATGCAGCTATCGAGGCATCTCAGCAGGAAATCATCCGTCGCTACTACCAGACGATTCTGGACTTCAAGGCAGAGCGCGTTTCTGAATCTGCTGTCAAGAAAATCGAACTCTTGATGAATGACCTAGGCATCACACCACTGGACCGTAAAGTAACAGTTGTTGCGCGCGATAAGGCTGAAAGCACTGGCGAACCAGCTCTGGCCTTGGAATTGCCAAACGGTGAAATCGTAACTGGTAAAACCTCTGAACTCTTTGGCCCTACGGCTGCTGTATTGATTAATGCCATTAAGAAATTAGCCAATATTGCCAGAGAGACTAAGCTGATCGAGCCTGAGTATGTCAAGCCAATCCAAGGCTTAAAAATCAACCATCTGGGCAGCCGCAATCCGCGCCTCCACTCAAACGAAATCTTGATGGCTCTGGCAATCACAGCCATGGAAATCAAGACGCGGCAAATGCTATGCAACAACTCGGCAATCTCAAGGGCAGCGAGGCCCACTCCACTGTCACTCTGACAGATGAAGACAAAAACGTCCTGCGTAAGTTGGGCATCCATGTAACCATGGACCCCGTTTACCAGTATGATCGACTCTATAGAAAATAAAAACAAGCTCTGTTAAAAGCTTGTTTAGAAAGCTGGCGTCGCCAGCTTTTTTCTTAATAACGCTTAGATAGGAGAAAACGCAAGAGATAGTAAAGTCCCAAAACCAGAATAATGGTCACGGTCAGAAACTGATTGAGACTTAAGATGATTGGGAAAATCATGGACAGGACACTCAAGCATGCTGCCAGCAGCAAAAGAATATTAAAAAGTAGAGTGCGAGTCTTTTCGTCAATCATGCGATTGCGCTCATCAGTCACCTGAATGTAGAGCTTCTCAAAATTTTCCTCCCGTCTTAGGGCCAGATTATACCGAATGGTCATCAAAGAAAGCCCCAGCAGGATGCCGACCATGACTCCTTCCTGCTGATCATCCAGAGAATGAAAATGGCTCCAGGCCAGTCCTACCAAGATGATTAAGATTAAGATACGCCCCACGATAACTTTTCTTTGAAGTTTTTTTCGAAATTCTTGTTTAGTTAATGTTTCCATGTCAGCCTCCTATTTTTCATACGCTTGAAAAATTTTCAACATCACCACAATCAGGAACATTCCCACGAAAGGCAGAATTTCCTTAGGGATAAAATTGGCTTGCAAATGGAGATAAGCTAAGCCAACCACCACCAAAATAGCCAATATCCATTTACACAAATAAGTCCATTTCATGATTCATCCTCCTCAAAGAGAAAAACTTCTTCAATCCTTAAATCGAAAAAGGATGCAATTTTATGAGCCAAAAGCAGCGAAGCATTGTAGCGGCCCTTTTCCAAAGATATAATCGTTTGTCTCGTGACCTCTAGCTTCTCAGCCAGCTCCTCCTGGCTGAGCTTTTTTCTTTTTCGTAATTCTTGAATTCGATTTTCCAAGGCTGCCTCCTTTTCACAATGTAAAACAAACTTTACTTTTCAAATATAGTATAGCTCCCTTTACATCTTTTGTCAAGAAGAAAGCGGCAAAAAAAGGACTGAAAATTTAAACATTGCAGTCCTTTCATCATCTTTATTGATTTCCTTTGTTATTTGCTTTTTAAAGCCACAGTCAACTCGACACAGGCTCCTCCTTGGTCTGGATTGAGCAGGGTCAGACGACCACCGTGCAAGAGAGCTACCTGCTTAGAAAAGGCTAAGCCGATTCCATGATGGGGATTAGCTGAATTGCGGCTTTGGTCACTCTGATAAAAGAGCTGTTCCGCTCCCAGCAGCATCTCCTCTGAAAATGCAGGTCCATTGTTCCAGATAGCAAAAACCAACTGATCCTGCTGTACTGATATCGTCAGCTTCACTTCCTTTTGATCCTGATTAGCATGTTCAAGCGCATTCAGTAAAATATTGAGCAAAGCTCGTTTGAGATAGTCCAAATGAATTGACAAAATCAGACTAAGATCACAATCTTCTTGGAGATAGAAACGATAGCTTTCCTGTTTGCTGAACAGTGCCCAGTCGTCCTGGAGATAAGCCAAAAATCCTCTAAGGAAAGCTGACTGAACTGATTAGAATCAATCTGAAAAGTCTTAGCGTAATCAATCAAAGAGCCACAATACTCTTCCATCTTGTGACTGGCCTGCAAAATCTCAGAAGCATAGTCTGCCTGTGGCTGGCCTAACTGCGCCAATTCCAAGAGTTCAGCATTCCCCTTAATTACAGTTAGGGGCGTCTTCAAATCGTGCGATGTCGCTGATAGCTGTAAAATCAACTCCTGATTATGCTGCTGCTCTCTTTCTAGAAGATGAGCATTTTCTTGGTGGCTGCTCCGTAAATCGCTATAAACTTCTAGCATTTCCTCAATCCGAAAAAGCTGACTTTGATTTTCTTCTAAAAGCTTCTCGCTCTTTAGCATTTTTATTTCCCTGTCGATTTTTCGGAGCAATTTCAAAATATGATAAAAAGTAATCAGCAGCAAGCTCCCTGCCCAGAAGAACAAGGTGAAAAGAACGTAATCACTTCCTTGCGTAAATTCATAGCCTATAAGCACAAAAATCAAAACATGAAAAAAGACGATTTTCAAGCTAGTTGTCCAGACTAGGCTTTTGAAATTTCGGGTTCTAATTGCCATCTATAGCCTACTCCTCTCACTGTTGCGATTGCTTGCAGACCTTCTTGTTTGCATTTTTGGCGAATCTGATATACGTATTCTGAGATAGAGCGAAGCTGTGTTTCTGAGCTTTCTGGGTAAAGCAAGGTATGCAGGCGTTCAGCTGAAAAGGTCTGCTTGGGATTGCTAGCTAGTAAATGTAGCAACTTAAACTCTCGCTCTGAGAATTTCAATACTTTACCAAAACAGATAATTTCATAGCGCTCTGGATAAAATTGACAAGAAGCAATTTCAGAATATCGCTCCTCCCGTCTTTCCTCCCGCCGAAGATGAGCTCTGACACGCGCCAGCAATTCTTTGGTCCCAAAAGGTTTGACAATATAGTCATCTGCTCCGCGAAAGAGCCCTTCCACCTTGTCCGCCTCTAACTCCTTAGCTGTCAGAAAGATAATTGGACACGAAAGATGAGGACGAATGTAGGAACACAGCTCAAAACCATTAACAGGCTCCATCATCACATCTAGCAGAATCAAATCATATCCTACAAAATCCGTCAGTTCTAGCTCTTCTATCCGATCAAGCGTCGTCACGTCATAAGCATCGAGCTCTAGGACGTTTTTCACCAGCTTTAAAATGCTCCGGTCGTCATCAACCACCAAAATACGATACTGTCTCATAATTTCCATTATAGCATACCTCTAGCGAACATCTCGTTTCAAGCTTAAGAATATAGCAGAGCTCCAAACCAAAGCTAACCATAACAGCTGTGTTCCCAGCCCTGATAGATCTATTGAATGCTGAAGCCCTTCATACTCAAAAAGATTTAGGGTAGCCAGATCGGGCAGGTATTTTGCTTCCTTGATGAACGTTGCCAATAAACGGCTGAGACCAATCAAGAGAGGAAAGAGCACCGACACCGGCACAACCCAAGATTGAAAGAGCAAAGCGAGGCCGGCAGTTAAGAAAGCTAGAAAAAGATTGCTGAGAAGACCAAAAAAGTTGTAATAAAGGAATTTCCCCAGTAAGGACCGGCTAAAGTCTAGGTCAAATCGAGCCAGCATAACAAGGAAACAGCTGCCTATCATGATACTGTAGAGGATCAGGAGCAGCATGGCCAGAAAAAGGATTTTCCCAGCTAACCAAGCCCTTCTATTTGATACGGTTAGAAAATTCGTTCGCATCCCAGACTTGACAAACTCCTGGGCAAAATAGAGGGAAGTAAAGATGACGATGACAGGCTGTGCCAGATAGAGGGCATGCAAAGCCTCACTCAGAGCCTTTGTCTGGCCAACTGCTGTTTGACTGTAGTCAAGATTCATTAGAAAAAATGGAACGATTACCAGGGCCACCAAGGCTGCACCAAGAGCGAGATAGTAAGAACGGAACTTAATCCATTCGCTTCTAAGTAGAGCTTTTATCATCAGTATCGCCCTCCTAAATCCGTCTTCAAAAAGCGCAGAGAGGTCATGCCGCCGATGACTAGTAACCATACGCCAAGTATCAACAGTCCTTGTAAGGGATTGTTGGCATATTGGGAAGTTGGCGTTGCCGCAAACAACTCTCCTGCTGGTTGTGGCAGATAAGCTCCCCAACTCGTGTGAGCAGATAGGTAGTTTCCTAAATTATAGATTTGGGGTACGAGAAAAAGCAGAGGAACTAGCATGGTCCGAGCCAATAAACCTAACAAAAATGAAAGGATCCCTAATAAGGTTAGAGATAAGGTTTTCCACAAAATCAAACTCCAAGCTGCTTGATTGAGCAGAATTGGATTAAGCCCTTCCTTTCCTAAAGCCAGGTGCATGACCATATAACTAAAGTAAATCGATAAAAAGCTACTGGCAAGAGAAAAGCAAGCAAAGGTCATGAGTTTCCCCACAAGCAACTTCAGGCGGTTATTACAGGTCAAAAGACTGGTTCTCAAGCTATGAGACTGAAATTCCATAGCTCCCAAAATTCCAGCTAAGATGACTAAAACCATGCCTGCCATTGAGGCACCATTGAGGCCTAGATATTCCAGCGGGTCAATGGCTTCTGCCAGACCGGGAACCGTCTCAGGCGTGGCATCCAAGCCGACAGATAAATACTGTCGGCCCTCCAGCCAGGATACGACAGGCACCAATAGCAACATGAAGGCCATACTCACTTTGAAAGCCTTGGTTGAGCAAATTTTCAACCATTCTGAATGCAATAAAGACATCGTTTCTTTCATCTTAAACCTCCTCTGTCAAATCAAAGAAGAGATCTTCTAGGCTGTCTGAATCTTGCAGCACCTCTTCCAATGGTCCCTGCTCAATAATTCGCCCATGATGAATCAAGACTACATCATCTGTCACCATTTGCACCTCTGATAGGATATGAGAAGATAGAAGTACCGTTTTCCCTAAATCAGCCTGCTGACGGATGAACTTTCTAAACCACTTAATCCCACTTGGATCCAGTCCATTAGTCGGCTCATCTAATATAAGAAACTGAGGATCACCCAGCAAAGCTGCGGCCAAACCCAGCCGCTGACCTTCCCCCAGAGACAGGCTTGACAAGAGGTCCTTTCTCTTATGAGCGATTCCAGTCATCTCCAAAACCTCATCGATCCGAGACTTGGGAATAGCATTACTCTCCGCAATAATCCTCAGGTGGTCATAGACCTTTCGATTTGGCAGACCGCCAATGCCGTCAAAGGCTGCACCTACCGTTCTGAGCGGATAGGTCATTGACTGATAGGTTTGCCCATCAAAAGTCGCAGTCCCAGACGTCGCCCGATCTAATCCCAAGAGAATCCTCAAGGTCGAACTTTTACCAGCACCGTTCGGGCCTAGAAAAGCTGTAATCCGCCCGCTTCTAGCTGTAAAAGAAATATCTTCTAAAATCTGCTTGCTCCCATGCTTTTTGCAGACTCCTTCTATTTTCACTATATGTTCCATATTGAACTCCTTTTGATTTTTCTTTAGTATACAGGGGCAAGTTCAGAGAAAGTTCAGACAACAAAAAACTTGCCTTGCGACAAGTTTCTTTTCTCATTTTTCAACCGCATCCCAGAGCTGGCGGATGCTTTTTTTCTGCACCGGATCGACAAAGTGTGGAGCGATTTCCACCAAAGATTGCAAGACAAAAGCTCGCTCAGCCACATAAGGATGAGGAACAATCAAGCCCGGACTGTATATCTCCTCCTGCCCTATGTAAAGGATATCCAGATCAATCACACGAGGTCCCCATTTGATCTCCCGCACGCGCCCTAGATCCGCTTCGATAGCCAAGAGCGTCTGCATTAACTCCTCAGGATTGAGCCAGGTTTCAACTTCAACAACTTGATTGAGAAACGGATCCTGCTCAACGCCACCCCAAGGCTCTGTCTCAATGCGGCTTGATGCCTGCAAAATTCTTATATTTTGCTCGGCCATTTTTTCCAGAGCCGCATCCAGATTGGCAGTTGGGCTGCCTTGATTGCTCCCCAGAGCGATAAAGGCTTTTCGCTTTTGACGCACCAGCTTGACTGAGCAGGTCTCTAAAGGCAGCGGCACGGGTGCCCAAGGCTTCTTGACCTCCAAGCTGACCTTCTGCACCAAAGGATGAGTCAGAAAAATCCGATCAATCAGCTTGTAAGCCAACGTCTCAATCAAGTCTTCCTTGCTTTCCTGACACCAGTGGGTCAAATCCTGAGCCAATTCTCCATAGTGGATAGAAGCTGTCAGATCGCCTGTTTTGGCAGCCCGAGTCATATCATAGTCCAAAATCAGATCCAGCACAAAAACGCTGGCCCAATTCCTTCTCTGCTCCAAACAGACCGTGATAGGCATACACTTCCAAATCCATTATGCGTAGCTGATCCATTCTCTTATCCTTTCTGATTCAAGTTTCTGCATTTCATCCTTAATAAAACTATTTGGCCTTTCCTAACATGCTCCACCACTGATAAGATCAATGTCCCATCAGTTTGTAAGCTTCATTTTTTTAGGTCCTTGTCCGTCGCTAAAATGCCACGCGCCGCTGTAGTAACCGTTGCAGTGCCAGGCTTTCTGACTCCGCGCATATTCATACACATATGCTCAGCTTCCACCCAGACCAGGGGCCCCTTGAGCACCCAGATAGTCCATCAAGGCCTCAGCAATCTCTACGGTCAATCGCTCTTGAATCTGCGGTTTCTTGGCATAGACCTCTACCGTTCGGGCCAGCTTGGACAAGCCTGCTACCCGACCATTAGGCACATAGGCGATGTGAACCTTCCCGTAAAAATGGCAGGAAGTGGTGCTCACACATGGAATGAAAGAAAATATCCTTCTCCACTACCATATTATTGTCAATGATTTCAAAAAGACTTGGCCAGATGCTTCTCAGCAGTCTCACCCAGCCCAGCAAAGATTTCCTGATACATTTTAGCAATGCGCTGTGGTGTCTCCTGCAAGCCTTCGCGGCTTCCGTCTTCTCCAACCGCCTCAATAATCTGGGCAACAGCTGCTTCAATTTTCTTCGTGTCCATATATACTCCTATGTTCATTTTTATTTTTTGATAATTAACTTGACTGAGAAGGACACTCAGCAAAGTCTAACTCGCGATTCTCAAGGATTGATTTTCTAACCTGAGCTAGAAAATAAAGAGAACCCGTAATCAGCAAAAGCTCATCTGACTCATGCTCTACTGCTAAATAATCTGCTAAATAATCCGGCCATTCTTTGTAAGACAGGCCTTGCTGCTCAGCCAAGGCTTGCATGCTCTCTTTAGAAAAACTCCGCGGATCAGCAAAGGCTGTCAAGCTTATAGCTGCTTTGGGAATCTTTTGCAGCAGCTCCACCATATCATCCAAGGCCTTGGTTTGGATACAAGCAAATAAAATGTGCTTCTTATAAGTCGGATAATGCTGGTCCATTGTCGCTGCTAACGACCGCAGGGCATGGGGATTATGGGCTCCATCCAGAAGAATAAGCGGCTGATCCGATATCCTTTCCAAACGACCAGGCCACTCGGCAGCAAGCAAGGCCGTTTCAACCTCTGCTTTTGTCAATAAGGGCAGCGACTGTAGCTGACAGTATAGGTCACACAAGTGCAGAGCTAGTCCAGCATTATCTGCCTGATGCAGTCCCATCAGAGCTGTTTGATACGAGTCTTTGTCCCGATAGGCATTCGAAAAGGAAAAGCACTCCCCCTCCTCTGACTCTTGAGGTTCCACTTGATAAGCTTGAGACCAAGAAAAGAGCGGAGCATCTTTTTCAGCAGCCTTTTGCTCGACTACTGCCAGAGCCTCTGGCTCCAACCTACCGGTCACAATGGGAACTCCATGCTTGATAATGCCAGCTTTCTGCTGGGCAATAGCCTCTAGATTGTCACCCAGCAAGGCCACATGATCCAAACCAACTGTCGTGATAGCAGTCAGTAAGGGCTGACAGACATTGGTACTATCCAAAAGCCCACCCATGCCGACCTCGACAATAGCCACATCAACTTGCCGCTGGGCAAAATAATCATAAGCCAGAGCAGTTACAATCTCAAACTCAGTCACACCCTGCAAGCTAGAGTCTGTCGCATGCTGGGCCAAAAGCTCTTGGTAAAGAGACAGTAATCGCTGAAGATCTTGATCGAAAATCGCATTGCCATTAATGGCAATCTGCTCATTGTAGCTGACTAGGTAGGGAGAGGTGAAAGTGCCAACACGCAGGGCTCGCACCTCCAAAAGTTGGCGCAGATGGGCAATGGTTGAACCCTTGCCATTAGTCCCTGCAATATGAATGACTGGCAGCTGCAAATGCGGATTCCTCCGCAACTCCAGTAAACGCTCCATCCGCTCCAAGCCAAATTGGGACTGGCTGTCCGATAGGCTTCCAGCCAACTTAAATCAGGTAATTCTTGTTTTTTCATCTTACTTATACTGACCTAGATTGAGATCTTCTGTCTGCTGCGCTAGACGAATCGCATCGCCAACGGCAGCAGCCATCCGGTGCTTAGCCACCTCGTGCACTCTGACAATTTCAACGCCTCTGCTGGCCGCAAGGCTAGTCAGATGGGCTGAAGCTGTATCTCGGTTTTCAAAGCCTTCCTGAGTATTAGGATTGACCTCAAAGCCGTTTTCTTCTAAGATACTAACGAGAAACCGCTTACGAGAAACCCCAAGAAAAATAGGAAAACCAGCCTGATGGAGACTATCCAGCTCCTGCAAAATGAGAAGATTCTCCCGCTTGGTTAAACCGAAACCAATCCCTGGATCCAGCATGATATTATCACGCGAAAGACCAGCATTTTCAGCCACCTTCAAAGATTTCTCAAAACACTTCCACATCAGTTCTATAATTGGCAAGTCTGCAAAAAGAGATAACTCTTCCTTTGCGAAGGCTGGACCAAAGCCAAATTCTGGGAAAATCCTTGAGCTGACATGTTGAGGACGAGCCATCACTGGATTAAACATGACAATGACTGGCGCGCCATATTCCGCAGCTGTCTCTGCCATCTTTTCATCACCCAAAAGACCGGTAATATCGTTGATGATATCTGCACCCGCAGCCAATGCCGCTGCAGCCACTTCAGACTTCCAAGTGTCCACAGAAATCACAATATCACTTTCCCGACGAATAGCCTCAATGACCGGCACCACCCGTTCTATCTCTTCTTGAATAGCCACAAAATGACTGCCTGGCCGAGTAGACTCACCACCAATATCCAGCATGTGAGCCCCCTCAGCAATCAGCTTTCTAGCCTGAGCCAATGCCGTCTCAACCGTATTGTAGCGCCCACCATCTGAAAAGGAATCCGGCGTCGCATTGATAATGCCACAGAGGCCCGTTCGGCCATCTGGAGCAATTGCTTTTAGATTCACCATTGATTTTCATCTCATTTCTATCGGCTGCCCTGCTCTTCAACAAAAAAGGCACACTCATCTAGTGTACCGCAAAGCTCTCAGCAGATGCAGCATCCAGTCCTATGAACTGCACTCGACTTCACAAGAAGACCTTATCTAGCCCCTTGTTTCATTTACCATTTTACCATAATTCTTCTATTTGACAAAACACTTTCTAAAAGCAAAAGGGTAAAAGGCTGAGAATAATCATATTTCGGAGAATATGGGCCAGCATAGACAGCTCCAAACGCTGAAAATAAGGCCTGAGGAGATGAGCAAAGACCAGTCCCAAAACCAGATAGGACAGAAAACACATAGTTTCCTGAGGATTTTTCGCAAGGGAAAAGCAGAGCAAACCTAGTGCAATCCCCCAGCTCTTCCGATAGCGAAGAGAGGCATCACTGTCAACAAATTTCGGTGCCGCAGGGGATAAAACGGCGATGTCAATCCCCAGAAGCAAAAGAGAAGATGACAGAAAACTCTCCGTCAGCATCTGCTCCACCGCCTGTCCTGACTGCACCTCCTTGCCACACAGCAGAAGAACCCCCGCAGCATTGACCAAAATCATCAAAAAATACAAGAAAAGCAAGTGTCGATAGTTGCTTGACTGACGCAGAGAACCTTTGATTTCCTGAAGTTCTCTGGAAAAATAAAAGGCGCAACAAAAAAGCAATCCCAGCAAGCCCACCATAAAAAGCAGATTAGCATGACTAAAGACCAAGCGATGAGGCATTGGATGGATCATGAGCAGCAGTCCCGTCTGAGTCAACATAGCCAGTAATAACAATTGAATGATTTTCTCTAATTTCAGCATATTCTCTCCATTCTTCTCTTATCATTATAGAAGAAGTAAGAGCAAGCTGGGAGAAATCCCCTCAAATGTCCTAATTTGTGCCTCAAATGACAAAAAAGCAGATATTCTCTGCTTTCCTACTTGTTCACCAAACCTGTCAGTATCATGATGAGTACTGCAACTCCATTTCTCAACATGTGTGCCAAAATAGACATTTCCAAACGCTTAAATATATAAGCAACCGCAGCTAAAACAGCACCCATACCTGCATATATAACAAAACTACCGATATTGGTCGGACCATGAAAAAGACCGAAAAGAATGACTCCTACAACCAAGCCCCAAACATAATGCTTGGTAAAAATCTTCTGAGGAATCAAGCCGCGAAAGACCACCTCTTCCAAAATAGGAGCCTGAATCACGGCACCTACCACTAATAAGATCTTGGGTACATGCTGAAATAATGCATTCAAGGCATCCTGATTGGCAGTGGATATAGCCTGACCTTCCAGCAGCATGATAATTGCTCCTAACATATTGACGCCAATCATGACAACATTAGAAACAGCTAACCAGCCAAACGAAGACCATTTAAAAAAGCTAAAGTCAAGGCTCAGCAGTTCTTCTTGCTTAGCCATTCTCAGAACAAAAAAGATAATCAAAAGATACACCACCAGCACAAAGATAGTCTGTCCAGCTGAAAAACTCTTCTCAGAAGCAGTCATCTGTCGGATAAATATAAATGGTATCTGGCTGAGAAATAAGACAAACAGAGTCAGTAGGATGTACTCTAATTTTTTTAGAATTGCTTTCATATCTTCCTCCTTTTCCTTCCTAGTATAGCTCAATTTTCTTATTTTGTATAGACAATTCTTAACTGCAAGCATTTTATATATCACGTATTGAGAGCCAATACTGATAGTGACTATGAGAACGAATCGCTCAATGTTTTCAAGGCCAGCAACCAAGAAAATCCTTTCTTAAAGCATATAAAAAGCCCAGTCAAACTGAGCTTTTAGATTTATTGATTTTTGAAACGTTCGACATCACGCGCGATGACCAACTCTTCGTCAGTCGGGATAACCAAGACTTTGACCTTGGCATCAGGACTGGAAATCACGCCTTCTGCACCACGCACATTCTTTTCTGGGTCTACGTTACAGCCAAACCAAGAAATACCATTAATAACCAGTTCACGAATGGTCACAGAATTTTCACCAATTCCTGCGGTAAAGATGATAGCATCAGCTCCATTCAAAACAGCAAGATACTGACCAATGTATTTTTGAATCCGATCGACAAAAATATCGTTGGCTAATTGAGCCTTGGCATCACCTGCCCGCATCGCTTCATGAATATCGCGCATATCACTGGACTTCTCAGAAACTCCAAGCAAACCAGATTCACGGTTCAAGACACGACTAATATCTTCCGGAGTATTAAAGTCATCTGTGTATTGCATCAGGTAAGGAATGATAGCTGGGTCAATATCCCCTGTACGAGTTCCCATCATGACGCCGCCAAGTGGTGTGAATCCCATAGAGGTATCTACAGAAACGCCCTTGTCAACTGCTGTGATAGAAGCTCCGTTACCGATATGGCAAGTGATAAGTTTGAGTTCTTCAATCGGACGTCCCAAAACTTTAGCAGCTTCCTTGGCTACATACTCATGGCTGGTACCGTGAGCTCCGTACTTGCGAACCTTGTTTTCAGTGTAATATTTAGTCGGAATCGGATAGCGATAAGCTTTTTCCGGCATAGTTGTATGGAAAGAGGTGTCAAAGACTACCACGCTGGTAATGTCTGGCAGAATTTCTCTAAAAGCACGGATGCCTGCAGCATTGGCTGGATTATGCAATGGAGCTAGAAGAGACAACTCCTCTACCTTTTGAATCACTTCTTCATCAACGAGGGCTGAATCCTTAAAGTGTTCACCGCCAGCCACAACACGATGGCCCACACCGGTAATTTCATCATAAGATTCAATGATATTAAAGCGTTTCAAATCATCCAGCAAAATTTTTACGGCCTGCGTGTGATCTGCAATATCAAGAACCTGCTTTTCTGAACGGCCATCAAATTTCACTGTTGAAATAGAATCCTTGAGACCAATCCGTTCCAGCAAGCCCTTAGCCAAGACCTTTTCTTCCGGCATCAAGTAGAGTTGCCATTTTAGGCTTGAACTTCCTGCATTAATAGAAATTGTTTTCGACATTTCTTCACCTCTTTAAGCGTTTTCAAAATCATTATATCAAAATTTTGTTTGAATTTCACTATCTTTGTACCAGTTTTGAAAACTTTGACGGAATTTAAACATTTCATCATGATCCTGCAAATCCCGCAGAGGATAGATAAAAGGCTGAATGTTATTCGCTTCTTGCTTCCTCAAGACAAAAAGAGTTTTAGCATGCTTGCTGCTTGAGAAAATAGATTCTGGTAAGGTTATCATCGCAATAAACTGAGCCTTGGCGAGGAGCCATTTTTTCAGCAGAGGAGCTTGAGCGCTGGTCAAGAGATCATTTGGCGCCAGAAATATAGCATAACCACCTGGCTTCAGATATTTGAGCGATTGCTCCATCAGAAGATGATGGGCATAAGTGTGCTCATCCGGACTAGCCACTTCATATCGGGAGGCGATACTGTCGTCTGGATAATAACCAACCGGTAAATCACTGATAATGATATCACTCTCTTTCAGAACCTGAGGTCGAACTGCATCCCCCTGAGCAAAGTGAGCCTTAGAATTCATAACCTCTGCAATACTAGCAGAAAGGTCAATTAATAAATCATCTAGCTCCAGACCTAAGTAGTCAATCTTCTTTGGGTATGATTGAGAATAGTCTCAGCCAAATTTCCTGTTCCGCTGCCGATTTCTAATACATCAGCTTCCTCTCCGTGAGCTAGCTGGTCCAATAAGAAAGTAATCAGAAAACCAATTGTGTCAGGTGTGAATTGATGATTGACCTGCATGGGCTCCGTCTGGGCAGCCTTCATCAGGATAAACTGATAAGCTCTCCGCCATTCTTCTTTGGTCAAATGCAGAGCACGGATTTTTTCATCGTTGGTCAGAACTTCTTGTAAATCCGTATCTCCATCTAGGTAAATACCGTTCTGCTCAATCAGAGCATCATAAAAATTGGTCGCCAGAGCGTTTTGGATATTCTGGACGTTTTCGAGAATCAGAGTATAAGCTTGTTCTATCTTTTCAAAATTCATGGAATCCTCCGTTTATCCTATCATACCAAAAATAAGGCCCCATTCCAAGATATATAAAATTACAAAGATTTTACAGTTATATTAGTCCGACTTACCAGCTTCGTCCGAAATCGCTTTCTCTTTTTTGTCAGTTGCTTTCTTGTCTTCCTTTGCTTTATCCTCATCTTTCTTAGAAGTACTAAAAGTAAAAGAATAGGAATGCCCGCTGCTGAACTGACTGCTGATTTCCAGTTCCCTCCCTTTCTTACGGTAGGTCGCCTTGCCCTGCTCAAACTCCATCTCACCGCTATCATCCTTGGCTGTAGCTTTTGTCAGAACTGCCATTGCATAAGCTTCTGTCCTTTCCCTGTTGAAAAGCTGCAAACGCTGACTGCTGACTTGACGGTTGAGATAAAACTGCAGGAGCAAGCTAAAGACAGCGGCCATCAGCAGCGCATACAGTAAAATACCAGCCTCAACTTTCTTCTTCCACACGATAGACGAACTCCCTCTCTAAACCTTTCAAAGCGAAAATGAAGATGGACAAGCTTACCTTCCTGACGGACGTCAGCTGCTTCTAAACCATAAATCATCGGCTGGTAGCCGCGACCGCTCTTATCTGTTTTACGGAAATCATCTCCCTTGGATTTACCCAAGGCCAAGTCCCTGCCATCTTGTCTGATGTAGATTTTATTGTCTTCAACCTTATCAAATTTACTTCGCGAAAGCTCCGTCTCCAGCTGGTCAGCAAACAACAGCCACTCTTGCTGCTGATTATTCTCCTGCTGATGCAGTTCTGAAGATAAGAGCTGGGTCATGGCCTGAAAGACTAATATTCCACCACTAAGGACCAGCAAGGCTACTAAGGTCTCTAAGAGAGTAAAGGCCTTGACTTTAAGGTTTTTGGACACGGATGATTACCTCCCCTTCGTGATAGACCAGCAGCTGCTTATCTGTCTTAAGCTGACGAACAGTAATTCCATTAATATGAAGCTCTTCTTGTCCTGTCTGCAGAGCCATGTGAGCTACCCGAAGCACCTCTTCCTGCTGCAGAAGGACCCGCTGCTCCTTACGAGACCGGCTAATCTGTCCCAAAAGCAAACTAGCAATAGCCGCAAAAACTGCCATGGCCACCAGAGCTTCCAGCAGAATGCTAGCTTGAAGCTGTCGTCTTTTTAAACTTGCCATTGCCCATATAAAGCTGGTAAACAACTGTCCTGTCCTCCGTCTGAAAAGTAATTTTGCTGAGTGATGAGTTCCCACCGGACCGGTCAAACTGAATGAACTGCTGCTCATGTTCCTGCAGAGTTTGCGGAAAATCCAGCTCTTGATAGCCATTGGAAATCCGGCGTCCTGAAATCTCCAGAGAAAGCTTCTCATGACCGGCTAAGCTCAGCCTCTGCGTCTCCTGATAGAGCCTCTCAAACTCTAAAAAGAAGAGTTGCTCTTGAACCTGATTGAAACCAGCCCTTACCGATCCAGATAATCCTAGTAGTAGAAAACTAACAACAAAAAGAACGAGGAGACTTTCCAGCAGTGTAAAAGCCTTAATTGGCAACCGCTTGAGTTTCGCCACTGTGTTTTCCATAGTAAGCCTTATATGAATCTGCCTGCTTCTGGCTGATATTTCCTGCGCTGACTAGCTTGCTCAGGCTAGCCTTTTCATTGGTATTCTTCAGTTCATACAGCTCTGCCTGGCTTTCTACTACCTTGACCACCGCTGCAGTTCCTGTATCTGAAACAGCATCTTTTTGCTTGGTCAGATTAGGCACAAAGAGCAGCAAGAGAACGCTGATAACCAGCAAGACAATCAGCATTTCCACAAGGGTAAATGCTTGAACTTTTAAGGTATTAAGTTTTTTCATTACAAATGAACCTCCATATTCTGATAAATGGGCAAGAGCATTGCCGCATAAAGTAAAACAATCACTAAGGCAACAAAAATAAATACTAGGGGCTGAATGAAATTCATGGCTCGGTTGATACGTAGGAAAAATTCCTCCCAAGTCTTTTCAGCATAGACTTCCAGTTCACTCCCCAACTTGGACTTTACCTCACCATACTCGATCATCAGGGACAATTCTTTCTTAAAGAAAGGATAGCTCGCCACCTTGTCCGCATAGCCTTGACCGCCTTGCAAAGCAGCAGCCATATCTTCTCCTATTTCCTGAAAGAGCTGGGAAGGCTGCTCCTGCATAATCGCAAAAATCTGACTCAGTTCCAAGCCCTGGCCAATCATATTTCCCCATTCACGAGCATAATAAGCGGTCAAGTAAGCCTGTACCAAACGTCCAAAAAAGGGCAGAGCTGCTAGTTTGCTGAAAAAACGAATCTTGGAAGACTTTCGATAGTAAAAGACAGCCAATGAAACCAAGATAGCTAAAACAAGGCTGCTCCACAAAAAGATCTGAGGCAGGTGATTAATCAGCCGAGTAGCTAGATTCTGGCTGTCTAATTGAGGCAGAAGATAGTTGCGCAATCCCAGCATGATAAGGACCAAAAAGCCCAACAACATGAGAGGATAGGTTCCTACCTCTATCAATTTTTCTTAACCTTGGATAGATTTTCCAGATAGGCCTCAATCTTGCCCAGACTAAGTGTCAGATTGCCATGCAGCTCAGATAAGGACAGCTGGGTTACAACGCTGTCGGAAAATCCCAGTCGACTGACAATCTCTGAAAAGGACTGACCAGCTGACAAGCCTGCCCGCATTTCAGTGACATATACTTCCTCCAGCAAGGCACTTCGCCTCAGAAAGTCTACAATCTCTGCTAAGTGAAAACCGCTGCTAAAGAGATTATGAAAGAGCTCAATAATCTTTTTCTGCTTAGGCGTAGACAATTTTTTCGGTCTGCCTTTGCTCAGCACTGATATGTCCTTCTGCAAAAAGCTGATCAATCTGCTGATTCCAGACTGCGGCTTTGTGCTCTTGATAGTTTTGACTGACAAAATCAACGACACCTCCTCCCCCAATTAAACGCTGGTAACAAACACCTTGAAGCACCATTCTTAGCTCGTCCTCACTAACGCCTAATTCCAAAAGCCGCTCATAGACACCGCGAACACTCTTGGCATGAATTGTTGAAAAGACCGTAGCTCCGGTCAGACTTGCCCGAACCACTGCCCTAGCTGTCTCTCGATCACGGATTTCCCCGATAATCAAGAGATCAGGACGATGTCGCAGAGACAGCTTAATCAGACTGTCATAAGTCATGCCAATGGTTTCGTTCAGCTGCAGCTGCAGCATAGCCTCTTGCTTAATCTCAACCGGATCTTCAATCGACATAACCTGCTGACCAGAAAATTTGAGCTGAGCCAAATGGTACATTAAGGTCGTCTTGCCGCTGCCGACCGGACCCGAGAAAAGATAGAGACCGCGAGCCTGAATTTTCTTTCGCAGCTCTGGCAATTGCTCAAACCAAAAGCGCAGCTCCCTGTCTTCGTCATGAAGGAGTCGGATAACCAGACTTTCAAAACCACGGTAATCCCCAACTGTCGACAGCCGGATTGAAACCTTGGCTTCCTCGCAGTCATAATCGCAAGACCCAAGCTGACTGCGGCGCTTCTCTCCAACATTCATACCTGCGACAAACTTAAAGTGGCTGATAACAGCTGACAGAAGCTCGAAAATCATAAGTTTTTATAAAGCGACGTTCATCACCGATTCTCATATAAAGCTCATAGCAAGTAGTCTTAGGAATGAGGTAAATATCCTGCGCCCCCTCTTGCCGAGCCTGCCTAATCATTTCTTTTGCAATTTCTTGAACCATACATCCTCCTCACCTTACTATTCGCAAAAAATCCAGAAAAAGAAAAAACAGCAGAAGAAACTTAACTTCTAACAAGTTAGGTCTCTTCTGCTGCTCTATTATCAGATTTGCAAAATATATTCTTTCGATTTAAAGAGGCTTAGCGGATTTTAGTTTGACTGAGCAAGCTCGGTGCTTTTCAAGGCCGTTCTGCTTAGTATAGCCTGGCCGATACTTGCTCTTAGGAATCTTGCACTCATTCTCCAGCAAAAACAGCGAATGATACTGCTGAACATTCTCATCGCACTCCTCGCACCAGCGCTGATCCTCCGGATCCCAAAAAATTGTCATTAAATCACTGCGGCTCTTATACAAAGGTGACTGGTCTGCCATTTGCAGCCAGCGGTTTTTATAATACTTAAGGGCTTCATAATAATCATCGAACTGCTTTTTTGCAACGATATCCTCTTCCCAGCCATCCAGGAACCACCACGGTTCATAGTCCCCGTACATCTCAATTACACAATACATACTCGTCCTCTCTTTGTACCGTATATTATATATGAATTCTTTGACGAACAAAACTATTTTGCTCAAAATCAGAAAACAAGAACTTTATTGGAACGGAGGCAAGCACATCGCTCTTCATAATATGAAGAGTAACCTCATGGATAGTGTTCTTAACCATGCGAACAAATAGTGTTGGTCCATTTGCACATACGACAGGTTTCTCAACATCTAGAAACTGGGTAAGTCCTGATTTAGCATAAATACAAGCTTTCTATTTTGACAATTTCTGAAATAAATCTCAATCTTTTTCTTCAAAAAAGGTGAGACAAATATCATTTTGTCCCACCCTATTATCTGCATGATCTTAAGCAAGATTTTCATCTTACTCGTTTCTGCATTATAAAGTTTCTAAAGCAATCATCGTTGTCACAGCTGCGTCATAGTAATTATCTGACGGCAAACCTTGCATGAAGAGATATTTATTCTGCTGCACCAATTTGCGGAATTCCATATTGTTGTTAGCCGCGTAGAATACCGGAGCGGTAAAGCTGCCAGCCTGGTTACTATTGAGAGCCTTCCCTTTCAGAGTGTAGCCCGCATAGATCTTTTCTTGACTGAGGAAGAAGTTTAACATCTTCTTCAGCATTTTTTGACTTTTTTCATCCTTGCTTTGAGCCAGGTTGTAAGGAAGTCGGCAGGCATTATAAGAATAATAGCCATCATTTGCAGATTCAACCGTATCAGCATCAGCTGCCCGAACTTTGTCGCCTTCAACCCAGATAAAGTCTGGTATCAAACCAGTCTTATTATCAGCGCTGATTGCTTCAAGTTTGCTGAGCATGTTATCCCGGATTGTCAGCCACTGCTTATCCTTTGTCAACTCATAGAAAGCTTGGAACTGCTGCGGCAATGTATCAGAAGTCCGCATGAGATTATAAAATTTCGATTCTGCATTTGCCCAGTTCCCAACCGTCAAACGCCGTTGCTTTCATTATAGTTATATGCCAAGACATCTTTCAGAATAGCCTGAGCCTGAGCTTGGTATTCTTTAGCCTTGTCTGGCCACTGCTTAGCCGCCTGAATCAAAGCATAGGCAATGTAGAGATCGCCATCTGTAGCATTGTTTTCGTCTTCATGATTGCTCTTTCCGTCCTTAATCGTCTGTTTCCAAGACATAAGCTGGGTATCTTTCAGACGATGAGCTAGATAATATTGGTAGAGCTTTTCAAAATCAGCAGAACTGGCATCGCCTTGCTTAGCTGCATCCACAGCAATCACCATGCCATAACCCTGTGCCTCAGACAGCACAACATCTTCAGTCTTACTGTTTGTCGTCCTGATATAAGACAATTTGTCCTTGGTTACGACATATTCTTTAGACCATTGGCTGTATATCTTCTTTTTGATATTAGGAGTACTGCCCATGCGGGTGTACAACAGGATACCAGCCAAGACAGCCAGAATTGTCACAAACCAAATAAATCTTAATCTTGTTCTTTTCACACTTTCTCCTAACCTGCAAATCGTTTTGTTTTAACCCACTTGGTTTCTTTCCGCTTCAAAATCTTGTCCAAGATAACAGATCCTACTGCATCTAAAGAAACAACGATAAAGAGCTGAGAGTAAGTCAAATAGGACACAAGAGCCAGCCAAATCTGTTTGGTGGTCGCCTGTCCAAACTGAGAAGCCAGGGCGATATTGATCTGCAAAAGATAAAGCAAAATCATCAGAAGCCAGTTAAAGAGCATCAGCTGGACGATATAGATATTCTGAGCATCAAAAGCGAAAGGAATCCGCACATCCGGTACAAAGAGCTGGGTAATCATCGCCGCTACATTGGCAAAGAAAACCAAGTCAGATAAGACAATCGCCAAATTAAACCAGAAGAAGATACAAGAATAATTGAACACTTCCAGTTTCACGCGCCAGTTACCGCCACTAAAAAGATGTTTGAAGTTGGCAAGAACTACCTCGTAATTCCCCTTAGCCCAGCGCTTACGCTGCATGTAGTAGGACTTGAGGGTTTCTGGCTCTTGTTGGAAGGCCTCTGAGTTATAAGCCAAAGCAATCAGCTTGCCGCTCTGCATAATCTTAAAGGAAATTTCCGTATCCTCTGTCAAGGCACCATTTTCCAACCACCGATACTCTTAACAAACTCAGTGTTAATCAAGAAGTTCGTACCTGGAATCCGTCCAATCTTAAAGAGATGCCACATACCTACGTGGTAAACACGCTGAGTTACAACGATTTCTTGGTTGATACAGCGGGTCAGGAAGTTCTGGTTGGCATTGCGGGTCTTGTTGCGTCCGAAAGAAGCAACGTGGCGTTCTGGATCTTCCAAAACTTTCTTGACTAGGAAGTAAAGAGCATTCTTTTCTGGCATGGCATCTGCATCATAGACACAGATATATTCACCCTTGGCCATCTTCAGGGCATCATTCAGCACCCCTGCCTTACCTCCCGTACCTGTACGGTCTGTAATTGTAATATTGCGTCCAGCGTACTCAGGCATAGCCTGAACTTTCAGCATTTCTTGATAAGTGTCATCCGAACAGTTGTCCGCAAAGAGCAGAACTTCCACTCGGTCATGAGGATAGTCCAAGTCCAGAATGGCCTTAGTTGTCTGAGCAATAACCACATCTTCATTGTGGGCTGGGACAACGACTGTAACCATAGGATAATGTTCCAATGGGCTGGTATCCACGTTGAAGTCACTGCGTTTCATCCAGAAATGCACGGAAGAGCATAGAATAACCAAGGCCCAAGCCAGAGACATCCAGATGGAGAACAGAGTGACAATCATAATAAGTTGACTAATCATGACGAGTCACCGCCCTAAAATTTTTATTGACCCGATTGTAAATAACCAGATAATAAATGAAGAGGACCAAAAAGCTAATAGCAAAAAAGATACTTAGCACCATAGAGATGATAAAAAATACTTCTGTTAAAGACATGTGTTTACCTCCTAGTATTCTACGATAATGTCGGTTTCAAGCTGACGCTCCAGATTGCTCAAAGCGTCATCGAAATTATGGAATTTGTCAATATTTTGAGCGTTCAGTTTTAAACTGCCGGACTGAAACTGAATTTTTTGATCAGTTTTCTTATTCTCAAAGTGCATCATCGTTAAATCATCACGCACTTTCTCTTGGAAATATTCCTTGACTTCCTGATCCAGATCTTCTACCAGAACGAGAAAGTTACCATTGGATACATAGTAAACAGTTTCTACATTCTGGAAGTCCCAGTTAAGCAGTCGTAAAATTCTCTTGAGCATCCGCTTGTACTCCCGAGAGTGAATTTGATAAAAATGATGATTATGCGCCCAATGGACCAACAAGGCCTGAAAGGCTGGAGCTTGTTTCTGATTTACTTTCTGAACCATTTCTTCATAGGCCTCAGCAGCATCTTCACTGTCATCCTGCACTAATCCCAAGCGCTGATGGAGATAGAAATTCACTCGGCTGGTCAGCCAAGCACTGACAGGGAAGACATAAAGCAAGAAGAGAACTTGATTGTCCGGTAGGTAGGTTACATCAAAGAGCAAGATCAGAGTTGCGATAACCACACCCAGAATCATAGCCCATGTCACCAAGAGATCGGATAGGACAAAGACACTAAAAATACCTAATAAAATCAGCGCGATTCCGATATAAAATATGTTAGCTGCAAAATTCCAACTGTAGAAAAGAATTAGTCCAATTGCCAGTACAAAGACTGCTAATGATTTTTCTAGTCCTTTTTTCCTAAACATTTTTTACTCCTGTCTTAAATTCTTCTGGTCTAGCCGTTTGCTTAAAATAGTGGGCAATAGCTTGAGCAATCCGCTCAGAAGCCTTACCGTCACCATACGGATTGCTGGCTTGGGCCATTTTCTGATAGAGTGACTCATCTGTCAGCAGGGCTTCCATTGCCTCTGCTACTGCTTGAGTTTCTGTACCGACCAGCTTCAAGGTGCCGGCCTCAACTCCTTCTGGTCTCTCTGTTGTATCACGAAGTACTAGTACAGGCTTACCTAAGGAAGGCGCTTCTTCCTGCACTCCGCCTGAGTCTGACATGATAAAGTAGCTTTAGCTGCGATATTATGGAAATCCAACACATCTAAAGGCTCAATCAGATGAATTTTCTCATTGTCACTCAGAATTTCTCTAGCCGCTTCCTGAACCGCTGGGCTCAGGTGAACGGGATAGACAATTTCCACATCATCATGGGCATCTACAATCTGCCGTAGAGTTCGAAAGACCCTTCTCATCGGCTCACCTTGATTTTCCCGGCGATGCATAGTCACCAAAATCATCTTGCGAGCTGGATTAATGCGGTCAAGCACCTCGTGCTGATAATCAGCCTGGACGGTCAGCTTGAGAGCGTCGATAGCTGTATTTCCTGTCACAAAAACTGTTTCTGCTGGATGGTTTTCCTTGAGCAAGTTAGCCTTACTCTGTTCTGTTGGTGCAAAATACAAGTCGGTCAAAGAGTCGGTCATCTGACGATTCATTTCTTCTGGGAAAGGAGAGTATTTATTCCAAGTCCGCAACCCAGCTTCTACGTGGCCGATACGAACTTGATTATAAAACGCTGCAAGACTAGCTGCAAAGGTCGTTGTCGTATCACCGTGCACCAGCATAATATCTGGCTTGTTTTCCTTTAAGATATCATCTAGCTTATGCAGGATCTTGACAGTAATATCTGTCAGGGTTTGATTCTTCCCCATAATATCCAAATCATAATCAGGCTTAATCTTAAAAGTTTCAAGTACCTGATCCAGCATCTGACGATGCTGAGCAGTCACAACTGTTGTTGTCTCAAACAAGTCTGCCTGCTTCTTCAGTTCAATAACCAGTGGAGCCATCTTAATTGCTTCTGGACGAGTTCCAAAAACAACCATTACCTTAATTTTCTTCATTTTTCCTCACCAAAAATCAACATTGTTATATTAACTTTTTTTACTAAAAAATGTTTGTTTTAAGTAACCTTAGTTATTTTTACCATCAAGCGTTTCAATAATCAAAGCATGAACTATTATTTTATACTTTCTTAATAGTAATTTACATGTTGGTAACTTATTTAAGATTATTTTTAATTTTCTTAACTTAACTGTAACTTAAAATTGCTGAAATTTTTCGGTTTTCTCAAAAAAATAAATAAAAAAAGGAAAGAACTTTATAGGCTTAAAGTCCTGTTTTATGCAGAATTTTTGTGGTTTTTTTGCCTATATTTTTTTAATATTTATTCATTGTAATAAAATATTATTCTATTTGTAATCTAATTGTTTTCTATTCTTTATATTTCAAAATCCTCCCTTCATGAATGAGCTAGCTAGATAAATGCCAGCTATCGTTCTCTACAAACTTCGACCACCACCATTAAAACCAACCTCCTCTTTTTTAAAATTTCAAACCTACCTCTCCTACTATTTTTAGGATTTTTTTAAAAATAGTATAACCTAGCGCTATCATACTACAAAAAACCAGCTACCTCCCTGATTAAAAATGAATATGGCATCTCACATCATAGAAAAACTGAAACAGGAAATTTTGAGTGTTTCTTCCATAGTTGTTTATCCATAACGTAGAACTTAAAAACAACTTTATAATTATATTATAGGATAATATTTAGTGGTGAGCAAGAAATTATCGGCTGCAACAAAAAAACCTCCCGAAAATCGGGAGGGAAAGTTCTTTATTTAAGAACAATATTTTCTTCAGTTTCAAATCCATCTGGCAGTTCTGTCACTTCGTCGATAATTTCAACTTCATTGACAGCCTGAGGCTCCAAATTGCGGTAGCGGGCCATACCAGTACCAGCTGGGATAATCTTACCGATGATAACATTTTCCTTAAGGCCAAGGAGATGGTCTTTCTTACCACGGATCGCAGCATCTGTCAGGACACGAGTTGTTTCCTGGAAGGAAGCTGCAGACAGGAAGCTGTTTGTCTCAAGGGAAGCCTTGGTGATTCCCATGAGGACTGGACGAGCTGTCGCAGGTACACCGCCTGAGATAACCACATCACGGTTAGCATCTGTAAAGTCGGTGATATCCATAAGAGTTCCCATAAGAAGATCTGTGTCACCTGGATCCATGACGCGCACCTTGCGAATCATCTGGCGAACCATTACCTCAATGTGTTTGTCGCCGATTTCTACCCCTTGGCTGCGGTAAACTTTTTGTACTTCGGCAAGCAGGTAAGTTTCAACAGACAAGACATCGCGGACAGCCAGCAAGTGCTTAGGCTGGATAGAACCTTCAGTCAAGGCAGCACCACGAGAAACTTGGTCGCCCACTTCTACCTTCATGCGGGCTGTAAACGGTACCACATATTCACCTTCGCCAGTTTGGCCTTTAACAAAGACCTTCTTGGTACGAGTAGATGCATCTTCTTCGATAGCAGTAACTTCACCCTTGACTTCAGTGATGACCGCTTCCCCCTTTCGGATTGCGGGCTTCAAAGATTTCTTGGACACGAGGGAGACCTTGCGTGATATCGGTATTAGAGGCAACACCACCCGTGTGGAAGGTACGCATGGTCAGCTGTGTACCAGGTTCCCCGATAGATTGAGCAGCGATGGTTCCGACTGCTTCACCGACTTCAACTGCATCGCCAGTTGCCAAGTTGATACCGTAACAATGACGGCAGACACCGTGGCGGGTGTTACATGTAAAGACAGAGCGGATTGTCACTTCTTCAACACCAGCATTAACGATTTCACGTGCCTTATCTTCTGTGATCAATTCATTTGGACCAATGATGACCGCACCAGTTTCGGGATGTTTAACTGTTTTCTTAGTGTAACGACCATTTAGGCGCTCTTCCAGAGACTCGATCATTTCCTTGCCTTCTGTGATAGAAGTGATAAGAAGTCCACGATCTGTACCACAGTCATCTTCACGGATAATCACATCTTGGGCAACATCAACCAGACGACGAGTCAGGTAACCTGAGTCGGCAGTCTTAAGGGCTGTATCTGTCATACCCTTACGAGCACCGTGGGTAGAGAAGAACATTTCCAGAACAGACAGACCTTCACGGAAGTTAGACAAGATTGGCAATTCCATGATACGTCCATTTGGCGCAGCCATCAGACCACGCATACCAGCCAACTGGGAGAAGTTAGAGATGTTACCCCGGGCTCCAGAGTCCATCATCATAACGATAGGGTTCTTCGGATCCTGGTTGGCAACCAGACGTTTTTCCAATTTCTCACGAGCTGCCCGCCACTCAGCAGTAACTGCATTGTAGCGTTCGTCATCAGTAATCATACCGCGACGGAATTGTTTAGTAATTTGTTCAACACGCTTGTGGGATTCTTCAATAATCTCAGCCTTGTCTTCGACAACTGGGATATCAGCGATACCCACTGTCAGACCAGCCAAGGTAGAATGGTGATAACCCAAGTTCTTCAAGCGGTCAAGAAGAGCAGATGTTTCTGTTGTACGGAAGCGTTTAAAGATTTCCGCAATGATATTACCAAGATTTTTCTTCTTAAACGGAACATTGATCTCAAGCTGTTCAATGACTTCCTTGATGTCTTGTCCTGACTCCAAGAAGTACTTAGCTGGCACACCTTCTGTCAAGTTAGCATTAGTCGGCTCTTGCAGATAAGGCAATTCCTCTGGCATAATCGCGTTAAAGAGGATTTTACCAACAGTTGTAATCAAAATCTTATGCTTCTGGTCTTCTGTCCAAGGCTTATTAAGACTATCGGTTGCAATACCAACACGAGTATGCAAGTGAACATAGCCGTTGCGGAGAGCCATCACCGCTTCATCCATATCCTTGAAAATCATGCCTTCGCCTTCGCGGCCAGCCTCTTCCATGGTCAGGTAGTAGTTCCCCAAGACCATATCCTGAGATGGTGTTACAACTGGTTTACCGTCTTTCGGATTCAAGATGTGCTCAGCAGCCAGCATGAGGATACGAGCTTCAGCTTGCGCTTCCTCTGACAATGGTACGTGGATGGCCATTTGGTCACCGTCAAAGTCGGCATTGTAAGCTTCACAGACCAGTGGATGCAAACGCAGAGCTTTACCGTCAATCAGAACTGGCTCAAAGGCCTGAATTCCCAGACGGTGAAGGGTCGGTGCGCGGTTAAGAAGCACAGGGTGTTCCTTGATCACTTCTTCCAGGATATCCCAGATACGCTCATCTCCACGCTCTACCAAGCGTTTGGCAGCTTTTACGTTCTGCACAATATCGCGGGCAACGATTTCCCGCATGACAAACGGCTTGAAGAGCTCAATCGCCATTTCACGCGGCACACCACATTGATACATTTTCAAAGTAGGACCAACGGCGATAACGGAACGACCTGAGAAGTCAACCCGTTTACCCAGCAAGTTTTGACGGAAACGCCCTTGTTTTCCTTTGAGCATGTGGCTCAGAGACTTAAGTGGACGGCTGCCTGGTCCTGTAATCGGACGGCCCCGACGACCATTATCAATCAAAGCATCAACCGCTTCCTGAAGCATCCGCTTCTCATTTTGAACGATGATACCAGGTGCATTCAACTCAAGCAAACGAGCCAAACGGTTGTTCCGGTTGATAACACGGCGATAGAGATCATTGAGGTCAGATGCCGCAAAACGACCACCATCCAGCTGAACCATCGGACGCAAATCTGGCGGAATAACCGGTAGGATATTGAGAACCATCCATTCTGGCTTATTGCCAGACTTGTAGAAGGCATCCAAGACATCCAAACGACGGACAGCCTTGATCCGTTTTTGACCTGAAGCAGTTTTCAATTCTTCTTTGAGGACAGCAATCTCAGCTTCCAAGTCCACTTGTTTCAAGAGGTCTTGAATAGCTTCTGCTCCCATTTTGGCTACAAATGAGCCTGAACCATACTCGCGTAAACGCTCACGGTACTCACGCTCCGTCATGATGGACTTGTGCTCTAGCGGTGTATCCTTAGGATCAATCACCACATAAGCCGCAAAATAAATGACTTCTTCCAAGGCACGTGGGCTCATATCCAAAGTGAGCCCCATGCGGCTTGGAATTCCTTTAAAGTACCAAATATGTGAAACAGGTGCCTTCAATTCGATATGACCCATGCGCTCACGGCGAACCTTAGCACGAGTTACTTCAACACCACAGCGGTCACAGACGATTCCTTTGTAACGAATCCGTTTGTACTTACCACAGGCACATTCCCAGTCCTTTGTTGGACCGAAGATCACTTCGTCAAAAAGGCCTTCGCGTTCTGGTTTCAGGGTTCGGTAATTGATTGTTTCAGGTTTCTTCACTTCCCCATAAGACCATGAACGGACCTTATTTGGAGAAGCTAGGGTGATTTGCATACTTTTAAAACGATTTACATCAACCACTATTTCTTACCTTTCTTCATTTTCTAATCAGTGTGTATTCTTATTCTTTTCCTTCAGCCTCAAAAGCTGCTTTCGCTTCTTGAGCTGCTTTTTCACGCGCTTTTTCAAGATCATCAACGTGAATCACGTCATCATCTTCACCTTCGTCTAGGTCACGCAGTTCTACTTCATTGTCATCTTCATCGAGAACGCGCATGTCCAGACCAAGAGATTGTAATTCTTTGACAAGAACGCGGAAGGATTCTGGCACACCTGGTTTTGGAATTGGTTTCCCTTTGGTAATAGCTTCATAAGCCTTCAAACGTCCGTTGACATCATCTGACTTGTAAGTCAGGATTTCTTGCAGAACGTTAGAAGCACCGTAAGCTTCTAAGGCCCAAACTTCCATCTCACCAAAACGTTGTCCACCAAACTGAGCTTTACCTCCGAGCGGCTGTTGGGTAACCATTGAGTAAGGTCCTACTGAGCGGGCATGGAGTTTATCATCTACCATGTGGTGGAGCTTGATCATGTACATGACACCGACAGATACACGATTGTCAAATGGCTCACCGGTACGACCGTCATAAAGAATAGTCTTGGCATCGCTGTCCATACCAGCTTCGCGGACCGTATCCCAGAGGTCTTCTGAGCTTGCTCCATCAAAGACTGGTGTTGCAATATGGATGCCCAAGTTACGTGCTGCCATACCAAGGTGGAGCTCCATAACTGACCGATGTTCATACGAGATGGTACCCCGAGTGGGTTCAACATGATATCAACTGGTGTTCCATCTGGCAAGTAAGGCATGTCTTCCACAGGAACGATACGGGATACAACCCCCTTGTTTCCGTGACGACCGGCCATCTTATCTCCGACCTTGATCTTACGTTTTTGAGCGATGTAGACACGAACCAACATATTAACGCCAGATTGCAGTTCATCACCATTAGCACGGGTAAAGATCTTCACGTCACGAACCACTCCATCGGCACCATGTGGCACACGCAGAGAAGTATCACGAACTTCACGAGACTTGTCTCCGAAGATAGCGTGCAAGAGACGTTCCTCAGCAGAAAGGTCTTTTTCACCCTTAGGGGTAACTTTACCTACTAGGATGTCGCCTTCCTTGACTTCCGCCCCAATGCGGATAATCCCCATTTCGTCCAGATTGCGTAGGGCATCTTCCCCTACGTTTGGAATTTCACGGGTAATTTCTTCTGGGCCAAGCTTGGTGTCGCGAGTTTCTGATTCGTATTCTTCCAAGTGAACAGAGGTGTAGACATCGTCTTTCACCAGACGCTCACTCATGATAACCGCATCCTCGAAGTTGTAACCTTCCCATGTCATGTAGGCAACGATTGGGTTTTGTCCCAGGGCCATTTCTCCATTTTCCATAGAAGGTCCGTCAGCGATAAAGTCGCCTTTTTCAACGACATCGCCAACTTTTACCAAGGTACGTTGGTTGTAAGCAGTTCCTGAGTTCGAACGGCGGAATTTTTGAATTTGGTAAACATCAAGAGAACCATCTTCACGGCGGACTTCAACCTTGTCTGCATCCGCATAGGTAACCTTACCATCATGCTGGGCAATGACCGCTGCACCAGAGTCGTGGGCAGCTTGGTATTCCATACCAGTACCAACATAAGGTGCTTTTGGATCGATCAAAGGCACAGCCTGACGCTGCATGTTGGCACCCATGAGAGCACGGTTGGAGTCGTCATTTTCCAAGAAAGGAATACATGCTGTCGCTACGGCAACTACCTGCTTAGGCGATACATCCATGTAGTCTACTTGGTCTGATGGAAATTCTTGGTTATTACCTTGGTGGCGTCCCATAACGATAGGCTCAGCAAAGCCGCCTTTTTCATTCAGCTTAGAGTTGGCCTGCGCTACGATAAATTCATCTTCCTCATCAGCGGTCAGCCAAACGATTTCGTTGGTTACTACGCCAGCTTCACGGTCTACCTTACGGTAAGGTGTTTGAATAAAGCCGTATTTGTTAAGGTGTCCATAAGAAGACAAGTTATTGATCAAACCAATGTTTGGTCCTTCAGGCGTTTCAATCGGACACATGCGACCGTAGTGAGTATAGTGCACGTCCCGCACTTCATAGCCAGCACGGTCACGTGTCAAACCACCAGGTCCCAAGGCAGACAGACGACGCTTGTGAGAAAGCTCAGACAGTGGATTGTGTTGGTCCATGAACTGTGACAACTGTGAAGAACCAAAGAATTCTTTAATGGCTGCAGTTACTGGACGAATATTGATGATTTGTTGCGGTGTGAGAACTTCATTATCCTGAACAGACATCCGTTCACGGACATTACGCTCCATCCGAGAAAGTCCAAGACGGACTTGGTTAGCCAAAAGCTCACCAACAGCACGAATACGACGGTTCCCCAAGTGGTCAATATCATCTACACGACCGATTCCTTCAGCCAAGTTGAGGAAGTAGCTCATCTCAGCCAAGATGTCAGCTGGTGTTACAATCCGTACCTTGTCAGAAGGATTTGCGTTACCGATGATGGTCACAACGCGGTCTGGATCAGTCGGTGCCACTACCTTGAACTTCTGCAATTCTACAGGAGCTGTCAAGACAGCTGAGTCGTTTGGAATATAAGTGATTTTGTTCAAACCATTGTCCAACTGCTCTGCAATGCTGTCAATCACACTGCGGGTCATAACTGTACCAGCTTCAACCAAGATTTCTCCTGTTTCAGCATCTACCAATGGCTCAGCAATGGTTTGGTTCAGCAAGCGTGTCTTGACGTTGAGTTTCTTATTAATCTTGTAACGACCAACTGCTGCCAAGTCATAACGATGCGGATCAAAGAAACGCGCTTCAAGAAGGAACGAGAACTTTCAGCCGTCTTAGGCTCACCTGGACGAAGACGCTCATAGATTTCTTTCAGAGCTTCATCTGTACGAGAGTCCATTGGGTTCTTGTGGATATCTTTTTTTCGATGGTATTGCGCACCAAGTCGCTGTCACCAAAGATGTCCAAGATCTCATCATCTCCTGAGAAACCAAGCGCACGCACCAGAGTGGTAAAATGGAATCTTCCGTGTCCGGTCAATACGAGTGTAGGCAATGTCTTTTGAGTCTGTTTCCAACTCTAACCAAGCTCCGCGGTTAGGAATAACCGTTGAACCGTAGCCAACTTTTCCATTTTTATCAACTTTATCGTTAAAGTAAACCCCTGGAGAACGCACCAACTGGGATACGATAATCCGCTCACCACCATTGATGATGAAGGTTCCCATTTCAGTCATGATTGGGAAATCACCAAAGAAGACTTCCTGAGTCTTGATTTCACCAGTTTCCTTGTTAATCAGACGGAAAGTCACAAAGATTGGCGCTGAATAGCTGGCATCGTGAATGCGTGCTTCTTCCAGCGTATATTTAGGTTCACGGATTTCATAGCCGACAAATTCCAATTCCATGGTGTTGGTAAAGTTTGAAATAGGAAGTACATCTTCAAAGACTTCCTTCAGACCATGATCTAAGAAATCTTGGAACGAATCCGTTTGGATTTCAATCAAATTTGGTAAATCAAGAACTTCCTTAATTCTTGAAAAACTACGACGGGTACGGTGTTTACCGTATCGAACTTCATGTCCTGCCAAGTTTTTACTCCTTTATGATAAGATACTGAGCCCTTGATAAAGCGAGAAGAAAGGTATCTTTTTCTCAATGCTTTGAGGGCGAGTTCTGTGAAATGTTTTCAGAGGAAAATCCTCTGTCATTTACAATGCTGCAAAACAGCCACAATCAGTCCCTTTTGTTTAATTTTCAGAAAAATTAAATTATGGTTACATAATTCATTTTTCCTAAAAATAGGCACAAAAAGAGCAGCTAAATCTGACTTATTCAAGTTTGATTTAACTGCTGTAAGCTTCTATTTGGACAATATTTCAAATAAAGCACACGACAAATTATTGTTATCATTATACCTTATTTAGCTAGAAATTGCAAGGATTTCATCCGCTTTCTGAAAGTTAAAACTGTTCTTGATGCGCTAGTTCCCCTGCCGGTTATTGTTGGAATTGGAGCTGGAATTAGAATTAGAGGTAGAACCGCCCAGAATAGCTGACCAAGCCTTCTGATAATCCGCATCTGATGCCCCGATACCAAAGCGGTAGGTCGTGGTCGGAGCACCATTTTTAGCCCAATAGCTAGGCACTGTCGGACCGCTGAGATTAACAGAGCGGCCGTTTACCGTTACTGTACCTGGCTTTTCCCCTGTGGACTTGAGTACATCAGACTTAATCACACTCGGATCAAGAGTGAACTTATCACCAACACCCCAGGCATTTGGATCTGCCTGATAGATGGCATCTGCCATATAAGCCATGTAGGAAGCGTTATTGTTATAACCAGTCAACGCCGCCATAGAGCTATTATCATCATGACCGATCCAGCCTCCCAGAGTCATCTTAGGAGTAGAAAGCATCAGCCACATATCACCGTTGGTGTTGGTCGTTCCAGTCTTACCAATCCAGTCGGCTCCAGCCAAGGTTCCATTGACCTGACTGATTCTGGATTTATAGGTCGTAGTAGCCCCAGAATTGATAACGCCCCGCATGAGCTCCTGCATAATCGTAGCTGCTGCTGGACTGTAAATCTGAACAGGATTGGCCTTATGCTGGTAAATCACCTTGCCATCTCGGTCTGTGATTTTTTCAACCATGTATTTTTTCTGGTAGGTTCCATTATTAGCCAAGGTTTGGAAACCATTGGTATGCTGAGCTACAGATACTTCAATTCCCCCGCCCATTGGGAGACTCTCAATGCTGTAGTCATCAATGTAATAGCCCATTTTTTCCATATAGCCACGGACATTGACACCTTTTTCGCGTAATCCGCGGTAAGTCCAATAAGCCGGGATATTCCAAGAAGTATTGAGCGCTTCTTGCAGGTCCATCATGGCTGTACCACGGCTATCCACGTGCATGATTGGATCGCCGCTTGAAAAGTTAGTTGGATAATTGGAAAGAACGCTGGCACTACCCATCAGACCTTGGTCAATAGCAATCCCATAAGCAAGAATCGGCTTAATAGTCGAACCCGGTGATCGTTCCGTATCAAAGGCATGATTGTTCTGATTGGAAGCATAATCTCTTCCTCCGACAAAGCCAATCACAGCACCGGTTTATTATCCAAGAGGACATTCCCCACTTCAACTGCACCAGTTCCGTCATCCAAGACGCCCCCATAGTTGGCTACTGCATTTTGCATAGCAGTATGAATGTTCTTGTTGATTGTGGTGGTGACAGTGTAGCCGCCATCGCTCAGTTCTTTAGCAGCCAATTCCTTGTAGGCTTTGACAGTGTCGTTGTTTTTCAGCTCTTGCTGAGAAACATTGTCCCGCTGAATCAAGTATTCGTACATGGTCTGCTGGGCTTCTTCGACCGCTGTGTAATAAAGGTAGCCATGCGAAGATTTTTCCGAACTTTCAGAAGGCTTGAAATCCTTAGTCAAGTCGTAGTCCTTGTACTCCTTGTACTCTTTTTCGCTTAGATGGCCCGTCCGATACATATTATAGAGCACATCCTTGGCACGCTCCAAGCCCAGAGCCATATCCCCTTCACTCTTGAGACTGCCATCCGCTGCATAAGGCGAATAAACAATCGGACTCTGTGGCAAGCCAGCAATAAAAGCAGATTGGGGCACTGTCAAATCCTTGGCAGAAACACCAAAAATCCCTTGAGCAGCTTCTTCCACACCGGCGATATTCTGCCCCTTATTGTTGCGCCCAAAAGGCGAAACGTTCAAGTAGGTCGTCAAAATATCATCCTTGGACATGTAGCGTTCCAAAGCCAGCGCATCAACAATCTCCGCCGCTTTCCGCTTGAAGGTCGGCGCATCGCCCACTACCTGCTGCTTGATCAACTGCTGGGTAATGGTTGACCCCCCGCTAGACGAGCCAACTCCAACAACTGAACCGAGCGTAGCCCGAAGCACAGCCTTGGGCACCACTCCGTTATGCGTTTCAAAGTTCTCATCCTCTGTAGCGATAACGGCTTTTTTAACATTTTCAGAGATGGCGTCACTCTTAACTGGGATGCGGAGCAAATCATTGTCCACTTCTGCAATCAAACTGCCATCGGCATAGGTAAGCTTAGAAATACCAGAGATATTATTCACCTGCTTGACCAGCTCTTCCTGCTTGGGCACTTCCACCTTACTGAAAAGACTAGCTGCATAGCCTATCCCAATCCCAGCACCGATTACGCCACCGAAGAAGATAAACACAAAAGCCATATTCATCAGAAGTTTAAAAGTCCGCAAGAAAACAGCAAAAACATCACCGATAGACCAGCCATTGTTGCCACTAACGATCTTCTTGCTCCATTCTGGAAGATGTATTTTTTTGATAAACTGCTGGGCTTTTCCCCAGAACTCTTTTAATTTTTCTATTAATTGTTCCAAGTTCGATTCTCCTTGTTATCCTCCCATTATACCAAATATCTATGATTTATTTCAAGGAAACATTGCTATTTAAAAGCTTTATGATACAATAGAGTAACATAAATTTAAAATATAAATAAGCCAATTTCTTGGCTTTTAGAATAGGAGAGACATGATGCACATTTTTGATGAGCTAAAAGAACGTGGCTTGGTATTCCAAACTACTGATGAAGCAGCTTTACGCAAAGCCTTAGAAGAAGGACAAGTCTCTTATTATAGCGGATACGATCCAACCGCTGATAGCCTGCACCTAGGCCACTTGGTAGCCATTCTGACCTAGCCGCCGCCTGCAACTAGCTGGCCATAAACCCTACGCTCTGGTCGGAGGAGCAACTGGATTGATTGGCGATCCATCTTTTAAGGATGCAGAGCGCAGTCTCCAAACCAAGGAAACCGTAGAAGGGTGGGTGAAATCTATCCAAGATCAGCTTTCTCGCTTTCTGGACTTTGAAAAGGACGATAATAAGGCCGAAATGGTCAACAATTATGACTGGTTCAGCAGCATCAGCTTTATCGATTTTCTGCGCGATGTTGGTAAATACTTCACTGTCAACTACATGATGAGTAAAGATTCCGTAAAGAGCCGGATTGAGACAGGGATTTCCTATACAGAATTCGCCTACCAGATCATGCAAGGATATGACTTCTACGTCCTCAATCAAAACCACGGCGTGACCCTGCAAATCGGTGGTTCTGACCAGTGGGGCAATATGACAGCTGGTACAGAGCTCCTGCGCCGCAAGGCTGATAAGATTGGTCATGTGATGACCGTTCCGCTCATTACCGACGCTACTGGCAAAAAATTCGGCAAGTCAGAAGGCAATGCTGTCTGGCTCAATCCCTGATAAGACTTCTCCTTATGAAATGTACCAATTCTGGATGAATGTCATGGACGCAGACGCTATCCGCTTCCTGAAAATCTTTTCACCTTCCTAACCTTGGATGAGATCGAAGAGATTCGCCAACAGTTTGAAGCTGCACCACACGAACGCTTGGCTCAGAAAGTCCTAGCTCGCGAAGTGGTCAGTCTGGTTCACGGTCAAGAAGCTTACCAGGAAGCCCTCAACATCACTGAGCAGCTCTTTGCCGGAAATATCAAGAACCTATCCGTCAAGGAACTCAAACAAGGTTTGCGCGGTGTGCCTAACTATCAGGTCCAAGCAGAAGACAACCTTAATATTGTAGAACTGCTTGTGACAGCCGGCGTGGTAAACTCAAAACGTCAAGCCCGCGAGGATGTCCAAAACGGTGCTATCTACCTCAATGGCGAGCGCATCCAAGATTTAGACTATGTCCTTAGCGCCTCAGATAAACTGGAAGACGAGCTGACAGTTATCCGCCGCGGTAAGAAGAAATACTTTGTCCTGACCTACTAAAGATAAAAATCCGATTACCTGAATCGGATTTTTCTATGTCTTACCAAAAAGAAGTCATTCAGCTATATAAAAACAATAGAAAGAGAGCGACTATGAAACCAAAACTCGCCCGCTTTGCCCAAGCTCCAGCCCTGGCCTGTCCACTCTGCCAGCAAAGCTTAGCTATGGAAGAAAACAGCCTCAAGTGTCCTAATCGCCATTCCTACGACATCTCCAAATTCGGTTATGTCAATCTAGCTCCTCAAGCTAAACAAGCTAAAGACTATGACAAAACAAGCTTTCAAAATAGGCAAGTCATCTTGGAAGCCGGCTTTTATCAGCATATTCTAGATGAGTTGCAGGATCTGCTGCAGACCCTGCCTAAAGAACAGACCATTCTAGACGTCGCTTGCGGAGAGGGCTACTATGCTCGAAAAATTCAGGAAACATTCCCCAACAAAGAAATTTACGCTTTTGATTTATCCAAAGATTCCATCCAGTTAGCTGCAAAAAGTGATCAGAGTCTGGCTGTAAAATGGTTTGTTGGTGATTTGGCACACTTGCCTGTTCAGGATCAAAGCATGGATGTCTTGCTGGACATCTTCTCACCAGCTAACTATCATGAATTTCAACGAGTATTGAAAAAAGAGGGGCTTATCATTAAAGTCATCCCAACAGAAAATCATCTGAAAGAAATTCGCCAAAAAGTTGCTCAATATCTGGACAAGAAAGATTATTCTAATCAAGATATCATCCAGCACTTCCAGAAGCACTTTACGATTCTATCTAGAAAAACCGTAGAATCAACCCATGCTCTGCATTCTGAGGAGAAAACTGCCCTGCTGCAGATGACTCCTTTACTCTTTCATGTTGAAAAAAATCTAATCAATTGGGAGCAGCTTACACATGCCACCATTTCAGCTGAGATTCTTATCGGAAAACTAAAACAAGAAAAAATCTGATCACCTTTCAGTAAAAAATGATGTTATAACAGCCATTTTAAAAACGCAGACAGTCCTGTCTGCGTTATTTGTTTATCAACTGATTATTAATAGACTGTCTTCTCTGTCTCTGGATCAAAGAAGTGCGCTTTATTGAGGTCAAAACCTAGGTCAATTCCTGCACCAGTTTCTAGGTAATCCCGTGAATCCACACGCGCTACAAACTCACTAGAACCCACTTGGCAGTAGAGGTGAGACTCTGCTCCCAGCAATTCTGAAACAGAAATCTTGGCATGCACAACTGAATTCGGGAAAGTTTCCAAGAAAGCAGCTTCTGCATTGACATCCTCTGGACGAATACCGAAGATCAGCTCCTTGCCCTCGTAACCTTTCTCCCGCAGAACCTTGAGAGCTCCTTCTGGCACAGTCAAACGCAGACCTTCTGCGACAATCTCATTCCCTTCAAGCTTAACTGGGATGAAGTTCATAGCTGGGCTGCCAATGAAGCCGGCAACAAACTTATTAACTGGGTTGTTGTAGACTTCTTGAGGTGTACCAATCTGCTCCACTCGACCAATCGTTCCAGTTCCAGCAGGGTTCTTGGTCGCTGACATGATAACGATACGATCCGCCAGAGTCATAGCTTCAGTCTGGTCGTGAGTAACATAAATAGTTGTTGCCCCAATACGGCGGTGAATCTTGGCAATCTCCGCCCGCATAGAAACACGCAACTTCGCATCCAAGTTAGACAAAGGCTCATCCATAAGGAAAACCTTTGCATCCCGAACAATAGCGCGTCCCATTGCTACCCGCTGACGCTGACCACCAGATAAATCAGCTGGCTTACGCTGCAAGAATTCCTTCAAACCTAGGATTTCTGCTGCTTCATTAACCCGTTTGTCAATATCTTCCTTGCTGTACTTGCGCAGCTTGAGACCAAAGGCCATGTTGTCGTAGACAGTCATGTGCGGATAAAGGGCATAGTTCTGGAAGACCATGGCGATGTCACGGTCTTTTGGTGCCACATCGTTGACCACTGTACCGTCAATAGAGGCAGTTCCTTCAGTGATGTCTTCAAGACTGCAATCATACGCAGCGTAGTTGATTTCCCGCAACCAGAAGGACCGACAAAGACGATAAATTCTTTGTCCTTGATATCTAGATTGAAGTCTTCCACTGAGTAGTGGTCGCTGTTGGGATATTTTTTATAGATATTTTTCAGATTTAATTCGACCATAATAAGCCCCTTCTTTTGAATAAAAATATTTTCTTTTAAGCTCTCGTTTGCAAAGCGCTTTCACATTGTCCATTATATCGTTTTTTTTTGACTTTTTCAAGCACTTTTAGTAAAACGTTTGCATAATTTTTGAAAATTTTCTCCATCAGAAAAGAGACCAAGTGGCCTCTTTAAAACTTATTCTTCTTTTTTTCTACTACGGAATGACAATCCAGCTACGCCTAAAGCGCTGATAACTCCTGCAACTGTGAGAAGAGCATTAGAAGCTTGACCCGTATGCGGCAAGACTGACGCACCACTCTTACCTTCCTTGTTTTTAAGCTGAGCTGGCTGGGTGACCTTAGCTAATGAAGACTGCTCTTGTACTGATTTGGCCTCATCAACTGCTGGCAAAATACCGCTAGTTACTTGGTAAGCAGGTAAAGCATCAGCTACTGCCGCGTCAGTAGCATTGACACCGCCAGTAAATTCCGGAAGAGCCGCCATTTGAGGAGCGCTGTCTGGATGTGCACTCCTGACTGATGGCTGAACGCCAGCATCATAGGTGTTATTTTCTGTCATAGTTGGCTCTGAATCATTGACGCCTCCTGTAAATTCAGGCCGTGTTACTGTTGCCGCCTCTGAATCACTAACATTGCCACTGAATTCTGCTTGTGCAGACGCCTGCGGAGCTGTATCAGGATGAGTTCCAACTTCATGGCTAGATAAATCATACTCTGACTCTGTCGCTGTTGTCGGTTCAGAATCACTGACCCCTCCACTAAATTCAGGCCGTGTTGCTGTTGGTGCTTCTGAATCATTAACATTTCCACTGAATTCTGGTTGTACTGAAGACTGCGGAGCTGTATCGGGATGAGTTCCAACTTCATGGCTAGACAAATCATATTCCGACGCCGTTGCCGTTGCTGGTTCAGAGTCGCTAACTCCTCCACTAAATTCTTGCCCAGCTTCCTGTGGTGAATCACTTGGAATAGAAGAAGCTGTCTCAGCTTTAGCAGCATTCTTGACAATCGCTTCTAGATTTTCAAGAGCTTTTGTCTGCTCAGCAGCAATCTGTTCCTGCAGCTTCTCTGCTTTTTCAGCACTGTCTACACTATCATCTAGCTGCGCAATCGCATCTGTCACCGTCTTTAATACTGCTCGAATCTTTTCTTTAGCTTGCTTTTTATCGAGTTCTGAAAGTGTTTGGTGATGTTCAATCGCTTCAATCTGTTTGTCGACTTCTTCTTCAAGCTCATCTAAAACCAAGTCTTTGCCAACTGGATGAATCGTGTCCAAGCTAGCAATTCCAGCTTCCTCAATTCTCTCTAGTTCCTCTTCGGTATCAGCCTTTTCAAGCGCCGTTTTCGCATCTGCTAGTGTTGCTTCCGCTTCAGCTTTAGCCGTAGCCTGTTCTGCCTCTGACAGATTCGGGTTGCTCCGTAAGTCTGCTAGCTTATCAGACAGAGCAAGATCTAGTTTCAGCCCAGTCGTAACTTTCAGCAAACCTTGCTTCTCTGCCGCTACCTGTTCTTGAATTTTTTCGGCATCATCAGGACTTTCAACCCAAGCATTATAAGCTGCAATTGCTTTTTGAGCTATGGCTGCTGCATCTTCAATTTTCTTTTTAGCTGCAGTTTTTTCCTCAGCAGAAAGACTTTGACTCTTCTCAACAGCCTCTATAGTAGCTGTTTTTTCTTCCTGAATTTCTTTTAAGAACTGCTCTTTGCCAATGGGGTGAATCTTAGCTAAGTGGGCTATGGCTGTTTCTTTTGCCCGGTCATAGACTTCCTGAGAATCTGCTCCTTCAATAGCCTTCTTGGCCGCTTCCACCACCTGCTCTATCTCGCCTCTAACTGCTTTCTTTTCTGCTTCTGAAAGATTAGGATTTGCTTCCAAGTCAGCTAATTTGGCAGCCAGAGTGAAATCTACGGTTGAACTTGCTATAAATTTGAAAAACTTATCTTCCTCGGTTACTGCCTGCTCTTGAATCACTTCCGCCTGCTCTGCTGTTGCTGCATTAACATCTAATTTCTGAATTGCATCCTCTGCTTCTGCAGCCTTCTTCCTTACAGACTCTTGGAAGCTTTTCTTTTGCTCCTCAGGCAGTAAATCGCTACTATCTACAAGTTTATCAAACTCTGCTTTTCCATTTTGGATTTCATCTAGAAGCAAATCTTTGCCGACTGGATTGATAGAGTTGATGTCTGCCAATCCATCTTCCTTAGCTTGATCAATCCTTTCTTTATCCTCAGCTGCAGCAATTTCATTCTGAGCCTTTGCAGCTGTTTGATTGACTTCCTCCTTAGCTGCTGCAAGCTCCTCAGCTGACAAATTTGGATTATTCCCAAGATCTGTCACTTTCTCAGCCAGAAACGTGCCTACTTCTGTATTAGCAGCCTCCCTGACCGTTGTCAAATCCTGATTTACTGGCGATGCAGCGGCCGAAGTCTCTACTGCATTTGCCACTGGCTGCTCCTCATCTGCCGCCACCATACTGTAACCTAAAAACAGAGCACAAATAAGGACTGAACCAACACCTAAAACTGACTTCCGAATAGAATATCGCAAAACTTTTTCTGTTCTTTTCATTTTATTCTCCTCTGAACATATTTTATTATTCTGATCAGTAACCCTTAATAAAAAGTCCAGTCAAACCTCCCATAAATCTTTCAGATTAGGTAATCTTTAAACTACACTTTCTATTTGACTTCTGATAAGATTTTTTTATTATTTTTATCATATTAACTTTTTAAAATAAAAAGAATTATCGGCTTGATTTATGTACATTAATTGTGAAATCGTCCAGTTTTTAAATAGACAAGATGTCCAGAAATTAAACTAAAAATTTTTCCATTTAACAATGTGTAAACTTTTTTAGTAAAAATTCTGGGCTATTTTCTAGCTTATTTCAGACAGAAAAAGTAAAATGGTATAGGAGGGATAAAATTATGGCTCTTAATACACGAGATAGGATTTTGGATGCATTTTTTGAATTAGCAGATAAACAGCCAGACAGGCCGCGTTTTACCTTTACAGAAATCGCTAAAGAAGCCGGTTTGTCAAGACAGGCTATTTACAAACGACACTTTAATAACACTACTGAAATTATCGAATACATTCGCCAAGATATGGTAAAGCAAGCCTTTGCTCCCCAAACTGGAATAGCAACAATGCTGAAGCGGACTTAGATCCTTTCACCTTTTTGGCTCAAACGATTCTTCCCGCTATTTATGAGCAACGCCAACGCATTAAAATATTATATACTAGTTCTGTCGATCCCCTGTGGAGCGATTTTATTACTGCCAGTTACAAGGACTGGATCGAGCAGAATTTAAATCTTGACCACCAAAAATTAGGTATTCCTGAAGACCTGGCCAATCAACTGCTGGCCGGCTGGATTAGTTCTCTTATCGAGAATTGGATCACTCAGGATGACCCCGTTCCTTGCAAGCAGTTTTCTAAGACATTTCTCAACCTTGTATCTTCACCTCTAACCAGCTTTGCTGCCTATGATAGTCCAGCTGGTCCTTCAAACAAAATTGTTATCGCATAACCAACTAGAAGAAAAACAGAGAAATGACAGAACCGGTCCTTGTAAGGGAAGACTGGTTTTTTAATATTTTTATATTAAATTTTAAAAATAATTGGACATTTCCTCTATAAAGTGTTATCATTTTAGTTGACAAGCGGTAAACTATTTTGTTGGGATTTGCTCTATTTTTAGACAAACCAGCAAGAACTTAATAAAAAAGAAGGAAGGTACTTATGCCCCAAGATACTCGAGACAAAGTCGTCAATGCCTTAATTGAGCTGGCAGAGCAAAATCCTGAAAAGTCTTATTTTACTTTTTCAGAGATTGCTAAACAAGCTGGTCTATCGCGCCAGGCTATCTATAAAAAGCATTTTAGTAATGTTGAAGACATTATCCAATACATCCGCCAGACAATTATGACTCCGTTTTTGCCCCTGTATGAAAGCTACGAAGAAGGAAGTGGAGAAAATCCGTTCTGTTTCTTTGCCAAGCATATGATTCCTACCCTATATGAACATAGGAAATGGATGAAGGTGCTCTACACTACAGCTATCGATCCTTTCTGGAGTGACTATCTATCTACCTTCTTTACTCAGTGGGTCGTGCAAAATTTAGAAATTGACTCTAAAAAATTGGGAATTCCAAAAGAAATGGCTACGGAAATTGTTGTTAGATGGATTAACTCCCTCATTGAAATTTGGATTATCAAAGAAGAACCTATGCCTGCAGAGGATTTCGCCAAGCTCTTCCTGAATGTGATTTCAACCCCTATGGATCAGTTTATAACACCTCACAGTGAATCCTAATTCAGCTCAAAATTATGAAGCCCGCCTAATTTAGGCAGGCTTTTTTGTCAGTAAAATTTCTTACTCTCCTAAAGAAAAAAGAGCAGATGGTCTTCTGCTCTCGTCAATATATAAGCTATAAAATTAAACACCAAGCTTCATTTAATCCACGCGATAATAGAAGCTGCCTTGTTCGTCAAAGCTATTCAGGCCAACACCTGTCCAGATTCTATCTTGGCCAGCATCGGAGTTGTCTGTAAAGTTTTCCTTGTCTGCGACCTTAACTCCCTTGGGAAGAAACTCAATCAGAAAACCTCCGCTTTCTCCGCCGTAGACACCGCCAGCAGCAGTACCATAGTCTGTCAGAGAAGCTCCATACAATTCATAACCACTTGAAACCAAGCCCTTTTCATCAAAAACAAGCTGGTTGCCAGAAGCATCCTGCCAGGTTCCTTTAACGCTGGCATAATTACCATTTGCAAGTGCTGAAATGTCCATCGCTTCCTTCTTTTCCTTGTTTTTTTCTGTGCTCGCACTCTCTGAGCTAGCGCTACTAGCCACTGAAGATGCTGCTGCAGTTGATTGACTGGATGCCTGCTCCACAGAACTTGTTACCGAGCCCGTACTGCTAGTAGGCGTCTCTGATTGATTCGTAGCACTGCCCCTTGAGCAAGCTGTCATAGCTAATAAAGCAGCTCCTGCTAGTAAAAAAGGTAAAGCTTTTTTCTTCATTTTTCTCCTCTTTCTCACGGTAAGATAAATCATGTGATTAGTAACATTATAGATTATTTTATCGCTTTTTACAAGAAGAATTCTAGCAGCTGGGCAGGCGCATAGCTACTGACTTTACTCACTCAGCTTCTGCCACATTTAGAACCTTATAAATTGTTTTAGCTAAAGCCGCTTCATAATCAACTGCACCATAAGGCTTATCAGTTGTGACTTGGGCTGTCTGCTTTTCTAAGTCCACAACCACATCTGACACTCCCTCCATAGACAGGAAATGCTTGGTGACGTGTTTGACACAGTTTTGACAAGATAAGTTTTCTAATTGAACTGTTTGTTTCATAGATTCATTCCTCCGTATATTTCTTCATTTTAAAGCGTCCTAGACGCAGAGCATTGACGACAACCGACACTGAGCTCAAGCTCATGGCTAGACCAGCCAGCATAGGATTGAGCAAGGGACCGCCGAAAAGATGCAATAGCCCCATAGCAATCGGGATGCCTAGTGTATTGTAGGCAAAGGCCCAGAAAAGATTTTCCTTGATGTTGCGGATGGTCGCTTGGCTGAGCTTGATAGCCTTGACTACATCCTGCAAATCACTATGCATGAGCACTACATCTGCTGACTCAATAGCCACATCGGCGCCAGAGCCGATGGCAATTCCAACATCGGCCTGGACCAGAGCCGGCGCATCATTGATACCGTCTCCTACCATAGCCAGTTTTTTCCCAGCTTCCTGTAAGTTCTTGATAGCAGTGGCCTTACCATCTGGCAATACACCTGCGATAACTTTTTGGATTCCAGCTTTCTGGGCAATAGCTGTCGCGGTTTCTTCACGATCTCCTGTCAGCATGATAACTTCCAGCCCCATAGACTGGAGCTCTTGTACAGCCGACAGGCTGCTGGATTTCATCTCATCTGCTACCGCTAAAATACCAGCCAGCTGTCCATCTACTGCGACAAACATGGCTGTCTTTCCTTCCTGGGATAGCCCCAACAACTGCCCTTGAAAGGCACTGCTATCAATGTGCTCTTCTTTCATCAATGACTCATTTCCCACCAGAAGATGCTTACCTTCAACCTGAGCTGACAAACCTCGGCCAACAATGGCCTCAAAATTGCTGACAGGCAGCAAGTCAAGTTCCTCCTCTTCAGCTGCTTCCAAGATAGCCTGAGCCAAAGGATGCTCAGAATGCTGCTCAGCGCTAGCTATTAGCTGCAACAAGTCGGAGCGATCAAAAGCACGCAAAGGTAACAAATCTGTCAGGCTGGGCTTACCAACCGTAATCGTCCCCGTCTTATCAAGAACAATAGTATCCAGTTGATAAGCTGCTTCCAAAGCTTGTCCAGACTTAATCAGAATTCCATTTTCAGCCCCTTTACCAGTCCCAACCATAATGGCTGTCGGAGTGGCTAATCCCAGCGCACAAGGGCAGGCAATGACCAGAACTGCGATAAAGATTGACAGAGAAAAGCCAAGGCTCTCACCAGCTAGAACATACCAGCCCAGCGCAGACAAAGCAGCCAAGCTCAGCACGATTGGGACAAATAAAGCGAAATCTTATCGGCCAAAGCCGCTATTGGCGCCTTAGACCCCTGCGCTTCCTCCACCAATCTAACAATCTGGGCTAAGGTCGTATCCGAACCCACCCTAGTTGCTTGGTAGTCAATACTACCATTTTGATTGATTGTTGCACTGGTAATGGTATCGCCGACCTTCTTTTCAATCGGGACACTTTCACCAGTCATCATGGACTCATCCACAAAGGTCTGCCCTTCCGTCACAAGGCCGTCTACCGGCATACGCTCCCCTGGCTTGATACGGATAATGTCCCCAACTCGGATATCCTCCGTATCAATGGTCACAGCTTCACCATAACGAATCACTGTCGCCTGACTAGGCACTAGCTCAAGCAGAGACTGAATTGCCTGAGACGTTCTCCCTTTAGCTGAACTTTCCAGATATTTCCCCAGAAGAACCAAGGCAATAATCACTGCAACCGACTCAAAATAGAGCTGATGAACAAAGGCATGATAGCCTAGAAAAACCTGACCGACCGAGTAGAGGCTGTAAAAAAATGCTGCGCCGGTTCCCACTGCAATCAGACTATCCATATTGGGATGTTGCTTGATAAGATTGCGAAATCCTCTCTGATAGAAGCCACGCCCAATCCACACAGCAGGCAGAGTCAAAAGAAGTTGTGACAGAACGAAGACCAAGGGATGCGCCATATGATCCAAGAAGCTGGGCAGAGGAAGACCGACCATACTGCCCATAGAGATATAAAGTAAGGGCAGAGCCGTGACCAAAAGAATTAGTAATTCTTGCTTTTTCCTTTTCAATTCCTTTCGCTTTCATTGCAGCCTCTTCGCTCACATGGGACGGTCGGTCTTTTTCTTTTTCTTCTGCCTGATAACCAGCCTCGGCTACTGCATCCAGCACTTGCTGGCTGTCAAATCCTGCCTTAGGCAGCAAACTGAGACGTTCTGTCGCCAAATTGACACTGACATCCTCAACCGTTTCTAAATCTTTGACCGCCATCTCCACTGTCATAGCACAAGATGCACAGGTCATTCCTGATAGCTTGTATTCTTTTTTCTCACTCATCAATGCGTCTCCTTTCCATGCCCGCACCGACACTGACCTTGCGGACAGTGGCATTTATTTTTCAGCGGAGCCGAGGCTCTTTTCTTATCAATGACTTGGCTGAGCCGCTCCAAGTCCCCTTGACTGAACTGACTTCTCTCAATCATCGAAATCAAAAGATCTCCGTGTTTAGTATTACAGATATTGTCAAAAAGCGCCTGCCAAGTACTTTCCAGATGATCCTCTTCTAAAATCCGAGCATCGTAGTAAAACTTGCCCTCTATCTTTTCCATAGCGATAAATTCTTTTGTCTTCAGACGATTCAAAAGAGTCTTGATGGTTGCCGGCTTCCAGGAAAAATCAGCTTCCAAACGAGCTATAATCTCTGTACTGCGACTGTGTGGATAAGCCCACAGCACACGCATCACTTGCCATTCTGCTTGGCTAATATTTTGCTGTTCCATTGTTTAACACCTCCTTATCATTTACATTTGTAATCTAACTCTTTGTTAGTTTACATTTGTAATCGTAATTTGTCAAGTATTTTTATCGCTAATTTTCAAAATGTAAAAAAGAAGGCGGGATTATCCCGTCTTCTTACTTTATTTATATTAGTGCGCCAGCATTTCTTGGGCAATTTCTTGACCGGTCAATTTACTTGGATAGTAGGTTGGCCAGTTTCCAGTTCATCAAAGAGTGCTTCCTGACTCTCGCCACCATAGAAGATGTGGAAATGAGCTGCCTTGGTAGGTGCAATGTTGTGGTCGCTAAACTGAACATACTTGTACTCACCAGCATCCTCGTCTGTCGCTTCAAACATGAAGCGTACCCCTCGATTTCCCTTAGGGTAAGTCAGAGTGTGCTTACCAACGTATTTATAAGTATATTTCTTGGATTTTCCATCTACCACAAATTCCATGGTCTTGTCTGTGATATTGATATTGGAAACATCCGTTTTGTAGCCCTTGTCATAGTAGTCCTTGTATTCAGCTGCAGTCATTTTTCCAGTCAGCTTAGCCTTGTAGTCAAAGACTTGGTCCAAGGTCCCGTCCTTCAGATAAGGGTAAACAGACTGCCACTCGCCAGCATAGTCAGACAAGGTCCGATCCTTGACAGCACTGTCTTCAAAGTAGCCGTTTTGGACTGTCTTATCGTCTTCTTCCTTCTCGGCTGCAATCTCCGCTCCCTCTTGGTCAGTTGTCTTCTTGAGAGCCTTTAGATTGGCCTGCATGATAGAAATATAGTCCGCTCCATCCTTGGTCTGCTCTTCGGTCAAGCTTTCCAACGGATTCAAGACATCAAGTTCTACCCCTGTTTCCTTAGCCAGAGTAGAAGCCAAAGCCTGAGAGGCATTCTCTTCAAAGTAGATATACTTGATTTGATTTTTCTTGATATACTCAGTCAATTCCGCCAAGCGCGAAGCGGATGGCTCACTGTCTGGTGAAAGTCCAGAAATTGGCACCTGCTTCAAGCCATAGTCCAATGCCAGATAGTTAAAGGCTGCGTGCTGAGTGACAAAGCTCTTTTGCTTGGCATTTGCCAACCCATCTTCATATTCCTTGTCCAAGGCTTCCAGCTTCTTGATATAAGCCGCTGCATTTTTCTCAAAAGCAGCTTTCTTGTCAGGATAAGACTTGCTCAGACTATCACGGATGTGCTCCACCATTTTAATAGCCCGCTTCGGAGATAGCCAGACATGAGGATCATAGGCATGATGATGTCCCTCTTCACCATGGTCGTGGTCTTCTTCCTCTTCACCACCAGGCAGCAAGAGCATATTTCCTGTTGCCTTGATAACCGTTTCTTCCTTATTTTTCAAAGTTTTTAACAGTTCAGGAACCCAAGTCTCCATATTTTCATTTTCATAGACAAAGGCATCTGCATCCTGAATAGTCGCAACTGCCTTAGCTGAAGGCTCATAATCATGCGGCTCTGTACCAGCCCCGATTAGAAGTTCAACATTGGCCTCATCTCCAGCGACCTGCTTAGTAAACTCATAAACCGGATAAAAAGTTGTGACAATATTGAGCTTGCCATCTGCATTTTTTTGATTGGAACAAGCTACTAAGAAAATACTCAGTAAGCCTGCTAATAGTAAGCTAATTTTTTTCATTTTCTGCTCCTATTTCATAATTTTTTTGACTAGATTGACCAGCAAGAACAAGCTGACAAAGATAATCGTAATGCTGGCACTAGCTGGTGTCTCTGCATAGTAAGAAATATAAAGTCCAGCAATCATACCAAAGAAACCAATGGCATTTGCCAGCAAAATGACCGATTTGAAATTTTTCCCAATCCGCAAGGCAATACTAGCCGGCAAAACCATGATGGTCGAAACCAGCAAGGCTCCCGCAGCTGGAATCATGAGGGCAATCGCAACACCCGTCACGATATTAAAGAGAATAGACATGGTCCGCACAGGCAGCCCATCCACAAAGGCCGTATCCTCATCAAAGGTCAAGATATACATGGGGCGAATGAAGAGGAAGGTCAAGACAAGCACGACGGCCGCAATGACAAAGAGCGAAATCACCTGCTCCGTGCTAATAGTCACGATAGAGCCAAATAAATACTGGTCCAGACTCATGGAACTGGAACTCTTGCCTTTACTCATGACAATCAAAGAAATCGCCAGACCTGTTGACATGAGAATAGCAGTACCGATTTCCATAAAATTCTTATAGATAGTTCGCAGATACTCTAAGAAGACTGCTGCGGCAATGACGACAAGCACCGTTGTGAGAGTGGGCGATAGTCCAAGAACCAATCCAAAAGCTACACCTGCCAGTGAAACGTGACTGAGCGTGTCACTCATAAGACTCTGCCGACGTAAAATCAGGAAGGTCCCCAGAATCGGTGAGAAGAGGCTCATGGCAATAACTGCCAAGAAGGCTCGCTGCATAAATCATAGGAAAATAGATTAAGCATGACTCACCTCCTGTCCATTGTCGCTTTCATGCACATTGAAACAGCGCCAAAGTGAGTCCTGATTACGGACTAGGTGAATGTTGCGGTCGGCATACTTTTTGACTTCTTCCGGATCGTGTGTAATCATCAAGACAGCTTTCCCATGCTGATGAGCACTATGGTGCATGAGCTTGTAAAATTCATCCTTACTGCCTGCATCCATACCCGTTGTCGGCTCATCCAGTACAAAAATATCCGGATCCGAAGCAAACATCCGAGCAATCACAGCCCTCTGCTTCTGCCCACCAGAAAGAGAACCAATTCGCTTATCTCGATGTTCCCACATTCCAACCGACTCCAGACTTACCTTGATATGCTCCTCATCATGCTCATTCAAACGACGAAACCAACCCTTGCGCGGATAACGTCCCGACTTGACAAACTCATATACCGTACTAGGAAAACCTGCATTAAAACTAGCAATCTGCTGAGGTAGATATGCAATCCGCAGTTTCTTGCCTCGCACATTGGTCTTGGAAATCTTCACTTCCCCATGCTTAGGCTGCAAAATACCCAAACTAGCCTTGATAAGCGTCGTCTTAGCAGCTCCATTTTCCCCCGTCAAAGTTACAAACTCACCGCTGTCTAGAAAATAATGAATATGCTCTAGCACAGGCTCCTTGTCATAGTAAAAGGAAAGATTATCCACTGTGATATATCTCATTTACCAATCTCTCCCACTAAGGCTTCCAAGAACTTCGCAATCACTGCCTGTTCACTAGCAGAAAACTGCTCTGCCAATTTTTGATAGGTCTCCAAAGTATGCGAGTGATGATGCTGATGTTCCTTTGCAATCGGCTGAGCTAACTCAGTCAAACGGTAAAAAGTAACCCGTGCATCTCTCTTATCTTTAAAGGCTTTGCAGCATCTCTTGCCGAACCAAAGATTTCACAGCCTTGGTCACAGCAGCTTGACTCACATTCAGTCTTTTTGCCAAATCAGAATTTGTCAAAGATTCCTCAGACAAAAGCATCAAAATATGCTCCTGCGTATTGGTTAAAGGCACATCACTCGTGCAAGAACCAATCAGAATCTCATGCTGATTTTCTGCTTTCAAAATAACTTCATTTAAAAATTGATCGATCTTCTCTGCTAAATGAGTCATTTCCTCCTCCTTCTCTTAACCAGTTAAAGCTTTACTGGTTAATTATACCACAAAAAAGAAAAGAGTCAAGAATTTTCAGTAAAAGTAAAATGCTTTTCACAAAAAATATTTAATCATATCATTAGATTCCTAAGCGCTAAATAAGACTCAATAAAAGAATAAAAAGGAACAAATCGAACTGACTCATATTAGCATTCTAGATTCTATAAACAATTTGATGGTGAATCCATTACATTAGTTGAGTGTGGATTTACAAATAAAATCATGATTCGAACTCCCGCTTAGCTTGCAAATAAATACTACAGAAAAGACAAAAAAACGAAGCTAAAATGCTTCGCTAAACTTAAGCTATACCGGCGGCCGGTAAATAAATGGAGAGAATCAAGTAAATAAGCAAATAAACCAGCGATATATCAAGGCTTTGTCTTTTTCTTGATAGTATTGAAATAATAAAGGTTGACCAAATGGGTGACCAAATTTTTCAAAATGGATAAAATAAGATGCAATAGTTTTGGGATTATACATTTTATTTTATCTATTTTATGGTATAATATCTATAGAAAACATGGAGGTGGAGAGATGGAAGAAAAATTATTTAATAAAAAATTTGTTTGGAGTATTCTTGGAGGTATTGCAGCTGTAGCTCTTGTTGTGTATTTGATTATCATTAATAGTACTGGCGGGGTAACCAATTTGGGCAATAGCTTAGATGGTACTTACTACGTTTATCACCGTAATAGCAACACAGTCATTGAAGATAATATCTTGAAAGTTGATGGGAAAACGGCTCTATTTAAAGATGCTTATTGGGTAAAAAACGGTGACGAAAATGAGGGGGATATGTGGCGTGTAGATACTGAAAAACAGGTGATTGAAGTTCAAGAAACAAATTTACATGAATATCCTTATGTTTTAAAAGATGGTGTTTTAACATTTAATAATGATTCATACGTGAAAGAGGGTTCAGAGATTTATAAGAAGGCTAAAAAAATGTCTGAATGGGATTATGAAAACGACTAGTAAAGATTAGTCGTTTTTATTTTGTAGATCATATAAGGCAAAATTGACAGCTCGTTGAACTTCTTTTTCAGTCATTTTTTTGCTATTCCAGGCATACCAGAGAGTTTTACCTCGGTCATATTTGGACCAGGTCTTAATATCGGGGAATATTCTTCTTACTTTTTGGCAAAAGGATTGATCTTTAAGCTCTGGTAATTCTTTGTGAGTAACAAAGTCTTTTTTATCTAACAATAGCTTTAGTCTGTCCGTGGCAGCTACTTGAATTTTTTCATAGTTGCTGATGATATTGTCTTTGATAACATCCAAAAGTGTTAAAAACTTTTGTTTAGCGGCTGTGCCAGATCTATAGCTTGTGACAAGTCCTTTAGCCTTAGGATAGGTTATATCTGTATAGTGCTGAAATAATTGAGTTAATCGAACTTCTAGGGCTTTGTTTGAAACAGATAGGTCGTGCATGACTTCTTGATAAGATTTTTTTTGGTAGAAAATTTTAGTCAGGAGCACAATGTCTGGCATTAAAATAATAGAAGCAAAGTAATCTGCTTCTAGTTCCTGAGTGGTTTTATTTGCTAAACTTTCTGTAAAAAAATTTCCATTATGCTTTAAAACAAGGTGGCCTAATTCATGACACTTTGTGAAATTCTGTCTCTCTTGGATGCAATCTTCTTCATAAGAGATAGAAATTCCTTGGGAATCAATCATAGTAATACCTGAGATTAGATCATTTTCAATATGATGTTCTAAAACCTTGAAATTGTATTTTTCTTTCATCGCTTGAAAGTACGTTTCAAAGGAATAGCTGAGTAAAGAAATATTATGTAATTTGATGAATTGATAAATTTCTTTTCTAGCAAAGTCGGCAATATTTCTATAAATGGGATTCATTCTTGATTCTTATCTTCTTCAAAGGCTTTTCTGCGCATTTCAATAAAATTGTTAATATCAATTTTAAATTGCTCTTGTTGTTCTTTTGTCAGATTAAAGTCATCTACAGTTTTTCTAAACATGAATTCTGCAGATTCTAAAGCTGATTCAGGCTGGTTTTTTACATCAGTGTTCCCTAAAAGATAGTCTACAGAAACGTTAAAAAGTTCAGCGAATTTTTGGAGTGTTTCCTTGGAAGGCTCACGCCCACCTTTTTCCCATCTAGCATATTGCGGCTGATTTATTCCAAGTGTTTCAGATATTTGTTTCTGTGTAAGTCCTGCTTCTAAACGCAGAGCTTTCAGTCTTTCTGGAAACATGAGATAACCTCTTTTTAAAAAAATATTTTAATTTTTTTCAAAAAAATCTTGACAATATATCCAAAAGGTTATATACTAAATATATCCGATAGGATATAAAATCTAATCAAATTCTTACCCAAAGTTATTATTAGATAAGTAAAAAATTGAGCAGTAAGATTTGATATATAGATTTGTTTAGATCTTTGAAAAGTTAATAAAAAGTGCGTCTGACGATCCTTTCAGATGACCAAACACACTAAAACGTTGCAATTTTAGTATATAGTAAACTTAACAATTTGTCAAGTTTGCTAATCAGGTTAAAAGTGAGGGATTGGAGCTGTTCTAGGTCCTATGGATCTAGGAACACACGCACCAGCTTTTAGCCTGATGAGCTGGCTTGGATGAATCATCAGGAACTGCTGGCCCTAGTGGGTCGGAGACGCAGGCAGAGGCTCTGTTGGAGTGAGACAACAACCTTTATGCTGCGTGGGCGGTAGCCAGAGTATGACTTTTGGTGAAGAATGAATATGCGAAGATATGAGCATATACTAAATAGATTAGTCATCTGTTTAGGAAAATGGAAAATTTAAAAATAAAATTATAGGCAAATTGCTTTCGTAGTAATTTGCTTTTTCTGTTTTCTTAAGCAGATGATTGCTGACTATCTTAATAGAAAGGAGGCTTATCCATGAGTAAGTGGTTTTTAAATTGGTATCGAAAGCAATTGTTATTAAGTGTATTGAAAAATCGTAGTAAAAACAATGATGTGGGGTTATATTTTTCTGATCGTGGCTTTATCATTGTGAAAATGGAGAAGAAATCAAATATTTGTTTTGCTGCTGACTTACCTGAATTTGACCGAGAATATTTGAAAATGTATATAGAAGACGGTCAATTTATTATCTATGGCGGCCAAGTGCAAATAGGAATGATGCGATTTTTGTTAAAAACAAAAGCTAAATGGACCAATATTGTAATGTGGAAAGATTGAGGTGACAACATGCTAAAGAAAGGATTATGTTTTATGTTTGGAACGTTACTACTAGCTACTTCTCTTTCTGTTTTTGTTTTTATGTTGATGATTATGATAATTTGTAGGTTTGTGAAAGGGGTATAAATGAAAGTGGAATGAACTATAGTGATGCAGTAATTGAATATTATAGAAAGGGTTATCGAAGAATTTTCGATAACTTTTTATTTTCCTTCGAGATATATGCTGCGGATCGTTTGATGCTCTTAAGGTTGTGCAAGTCTAGCTTGAACGAATTAAATCGATTGAATGAGAAATCTTTGAAACAAGATAAGATTGTCACAACTCATTTAATGCGACCCTATCAGCGAATTATTGAAAAGGAACATTGGAAAATCGAAAGGAGTTAGTAGATGGACTATTTTGAAGAACGATTTAAAGGAATCATAGAAAATTTCAAGTTTTCTATGAGGATGTATCGGGATGATTGGACACGCTGTGAAGCATGTTATCGTGCAAGCTTGGGCGAAATGGAAACTATTTTTAGTCGTCATGATAGCCATGATAGCTTTTCTAAGCGTCTGATGGACTGCAAGAATGACTATCAGCGCCTCTTGAAGAAAGAATATTTAGGGATTTGAAAATGAAATATGCGGTAATTTTTAATAAAAGTATGTTTAATGCTCATAAAAGTATTGCAAGACATGCTGAAATTTTCAAAAAAATATCACTACGAAATTGATGAAATTGATATTATGATGAATTTCCAGTCTTTGGAAGAACTAAATGACTTTTTGAATTTATTTGGCGGGAGAGCTTACTATAATTCAAAAAGAAAAGAAATTTGTATTTTAGATTAGAAATGGAGTAAGACTATGAAATTGCCTCGTGCTCCTGCAGTTATTTTTTATTCAGAATCACATAAAAAAAACAAAAACAGAAATGAGGAAAAATTAAATGGCTGATTTACAAAAATTGCCAATTCAGGCAAAGGAAGTTATTGGAGCAGATGTCTATGCTGTTCCAACTGTAACCGAACGGGTCCCAAGTGGGAGAACAATGTTTGATCCCTACCGGATTTTCACTGTAAGCGGCGAAAAACAACAGGATGTGCAGGTCCGTGTAAACGGTTTGGATAATAGTTTCGTCCCTAACAAGCTGACTAAGGTTATTTTGGAAAATCTGACAATGACGGTTGGCAGCGTTCAATCTCGGGGCAAGACCAAGCGGGAAATTATCTTTACTGCTGATCGGATTAAACCTGCAAAATAAGAAAAGGAGTGATATTAAATGACTTTTAATGTGGATAAATTTAATCAAGGTACTGTTTATGATGTCCGGGCCAATCTCGGAAACTTGAAATTTCTTTCACTGGAAAAGCGACCGGTCTTTAAGGATGGTCAGCGGACGGATGAAATGGAAGTTACCCATGCAATCGTGTATTCTGACAAAATCGGGGATAATCTACAGCTGAAATTAGCTCTAGGAAAAACCTATGAAGAACTGCCGTTTATGACAGAGATCCAGATTATTGGCGCTGCTTCTCCTTTCATTTATAACTTTCCTAATGCGGTTGGCTTTGGGGACAACCGTCAAGAGATCACTGATTTTGGTTTCTCTTTGCGGGTTGATGGATATGAGCGCCTGGGGGGCATGAAGCAGCCACCTAAGGAAGAAAAAGCTGGTTAAAACTGGCTTTTCTTGCTGAAAGGGGGTGTCTGAAATATCGGTTATTCGTGAGGTGTTGACCTATCGAGGGGTGAAGATTCGTCCCTGGATGTTGAAGATTAATGCGATTTTGCAAGGATTTATTAGTCTTATCTTTTTGTCAGGGATAGCTTTTTTGGCTTATTGTAACCTGGAGCGGTTGATGGATATGGATAAGGTGCTCCTGGTCTTTCTTGGTAGTTTACTACTGCTGGTTCCGTTCTTAACAAGATTCTTACACCGTTATTTTGAGGAGCGTTTTCTCTTTTACAAGAAGTGTATCCGCTTGTATATCATGGCCCGCTTTCTCAAGGATCATAGTTTTTATATAGAGAAGGAAAAAAAGACAGAAAAGGGGGTAAAAAGAAAAATTGCCTTTCCGAAAGTCTATGTAAAACAGAAGTCTTATGAGTTGTTTATTTCCCTGGAACTCCAGGGAAATAAATTTCAAGAGCAGTTTCTGAATTTGGGTTCAGAGTTTGAAACAGCCTTCTTTATGGATTTTATGGATAAGGTAGACGGGGAAAAGTTTGTTGTCTATCAATTAGCCTATGCTGCCTTTCTCAATCGGATCCATGCTAGCGAGGTCACTTATGATCCCAAAAAGGAATCAAACTGGCTAAAAATCTATGGTGGAATTTTGTTGAATCCCCCCATTTGCTTGTTGCTGGAGGAACTGGCGGCGGGAAAACAACTTTTATCCGTGCCGTCCTCATTGCCCTGCTCAAAATTGGTGTAGTGGATGCCTGCGATCCCAAACGGGCTGATTTTGTTCCCTTGGAAAACCTGGAGGTTTTGAAAGGCAGAATCCATTACGATACAGAAAAGATTGTATCGTGTTTTGAAAATGGTGTAGAGATTATGCATAATCGGATGGCTACCATGCGGAAGCTGGCCGCTGAACGGGGAGAAAAAGAATTGGGTTCTTTTGATAAGTATGGGTTAGAGCCTTATTTTATTCTCTGTGATGAATTTAATTCCTTGGTTGCTTCCATGGAGAGCGGAAACTATGTATTAAGGGAGCGCTTTATGGCTGCAGACAAGCAGTTGATTTTACAGGGCCGGCAAGCCGGGGTCTTTCTGATTAAGCTCATGCAAAAACCTAGCGCTCAGGATCTCCCGACTATCATTCGGGACAATATGATGTTCCATATCTCAATCGGAAAACTCAGTGATACTGGGTATCCGATGATGTTCGGGGATGAGAATAAAAACAAACGGTTTAAAAATTATACTCGCCTAGCCGGTAAGCGGGTTTACCGTGGTTATGCGGCCGTTGTCGGTGAGTTGGCCCAGGAGTACTACAGCCCATTGGTCACTAAGGATTTTAATTTCTATGATGTCTATGAAGCCTATCCTAGAATTGCCAATCCTTTCAATCCTTTAGAAAAAAACAAAGAAGGACTCCCAAGTTTGCCAGTTGAGGCTATGGCTCAACAAACAAGCCTAGCTGATTTTGCTAAAGAGAATGATTTGCCTTTGTCTACGGCCAGAAAAATCATGGAACTACTGGTAGAAAACGGCTATGAGGTGGAATCTTCTGCAGGTGCTGCCCTGTCTGACCAGGTCCAGAACTTGTTAGTCCAGATTATGGCGGATAAAGAGTTGACTAATGACACCTATAAGGTCGTTGTCAAGCGGATAGTGGACCGTCAGGAGGAATTAGCGTCCGGTGCTGTGCAGTGAGTGCAGTGCCCGCCTGGGCGGGAAAGCACGGCCGCACGGCTGCACAAGCCGGAGTGGTGAGGCCTGCCCAGGGCAGGCTGAAACCTTCCTACCCCCGTTTGGTAATACGGGGGTAGGGGTAGGTACAAGAAAGTGTGAAAAATAGTGTCAGCTCAAGGAATTTCGCCCTAAATAGCTGATAAAATTAGTAAGAAAGTGAGGACTATGTTTGATTACAAAGAATTGAAGCGAATCCGCCGACACCTGGGCTTTTCGCTGAAAGAATTTTCAGCGCTCCTAGATGTAAACTATAACACTTATAAGAAAATCGAGATTGGGGAGCGGGAACTTCCCAAGGTTTCCCAGAAAAAGTTTCAGCGGCTATTTTTCAACCAGCAGAAACTCAAGGGAACCCGGTTAGAAGGAAAGATTGACTATCTGCGGGTTCGATTTAAAACCTTAGATTATAAGACCATTATTGATAAGGTATTGCGCCTGGGGGAAAAACAATTTTCCGAACAAAAAAAGGGCCTTTATTCTTATCATTATAAGATTGAGTTCCAAAATATCAATATTTACTGGTCAGAGAATGATCATCACATGGGAACCTTGGTAGAGTTTTCGGGGGCTGGCTGCCGTCAGTTTGAATACTACCTGCAGACAGAACAAAAGCGAGACTGGAAGGATTTTGTTTGTTCTTGCGTCAGCTTTGCCCAAAAATCTACGGCTTCTCCAGAAGCTGCAGCGGATTTTTTGAAGTTTACCCGCTTGGATATCGCTTTAGATGAGCTATACAATCCAGAGGGCAACTATCCCCTGCCTGATTTAAAAGACCGTTACGATAAAGGCTTGATTGAGACAAAAGCAAAATCATTCCAGTTGGTAGATAAGTCATCTGGAAGCCAGTCTCAAGGCAAGTCTTTTTATTTTGGGTCAAGAAATTCTCCTGTCTTTTTCAACTTTTATGAGAAAGACCTGGAGCAAGCGGGTAAGTTGGATGTGCCTGTGGAGTTTGTCCGTGAGTATTACCAATTTAAAAATCGGTATGAGGTCCGTCTCAATGATGAAGCGGCTAACCAGTTTGTGAAAGAGTGGGCGGAAAGTTATCAATTTGATGTGGCCGGCAGAGCAGTTGGTCTAATCAATGATAAAATCCATGTCTATAAGCAGACCAGAGGCGGCCGGCAGTTGGATTCGGATTGGTATGCCTTGATGGGATCCTATGAGGCTTTTAAGTTCGTCATGTGTCCTGAGCTTTGTGAAATAGGAGTCAAGGAATATCGTTGGATTGAGCGGAGTGTGGCCCGTACCTTAAAAAGGGTCTTGATGTTGGAGGAAATCCGAGGGGTCAAAAAATTATCTCAGATTATCCGGGAGGCGGTGCTTTCAGATGATGATGAGAAACAGTTTCTTTCTCTAATCGAGGAGGAAGGTTATGCGGATTCCTATGAAAACCTAGTAAGAAAGGCGGTCCTATGATTGAGGCTTATTTAAAAGCATACTATGAAGCTTATGGCAATTATACAGGCTTGTTGGTTAATGTGGTCCTGGCGATTCCTAATCGGGAATACTATGAGCCGGAAGTTTCTAGTTTTCAGTATCAGGAAATGCGCCAGGAGCTAAATCTTCTACGTCAGAAGCGTTATTCTTCTGCCTATCTGAATGATCGTGCGGTTGCTCTCAAATTCAAGAACCAAACACGGGCTTACCTGCAGGCGCTGGATGATCTAGCTTTGGAAAAAAAGCAGGAGCTGCTTCTCTCTCTTTTCTCCTATGAGGAATCTGTTCAAGAGTATTTTTTGCGAATAACGATTGATAGGCATAGAATGATTCGTCGGTTGCTCTCAGAACTGAGAGAGTTTCTAAAAGTTTCTGGTTTGGGTCGATTGCAGTTAGACAGAGGGGGGAGTGTATGAAACAAATGACAGTTTGGGCGCTTTTTGACAGTGGCAATGGCAGTTATACAAAAGGTGTTCAGGCTCTAAATGATTCCAAGGAGACAAACATTGATATTTATCCTGTTGGGATAGACATTGAAGGCAAGAATGAGCATTTTATTAGTCTGGATCTTGCGGATTATGGACGGCTTTTCGGAGATAATAAGATGTTTGAAACGCTGGATCAGTTACCTAGGCCTGATTTGATTATTGCCAGTCCACCCTGTGAGAGTTGGTCTAATGCTTCCGCTATGGATCAGGGTAATGCCTGTTGGAAACGAAATGATGTATCAGACAGTCTATTTGCTCCTCAGGTGCAGCCATCTCCTTTTACTATTCGTTCCAATGATGACTATGAAAAAGCTCCTATCAATTACCGATATGAGCACCAGTTCTTGAAACGAATCAATGGAGAATTGACCGCTTTTAATACGATTGAAATTATTAAGCGTTACAATCCTCTGTTTTGGGTCATTGAAAACCCTGCAGGTGATCGTTTATGGCCGTATATTGAAGATATTATTGGTTTCAAAATTCCATATAAAAATTTAACTAGGTACAACAATTATGACTATCCTTTGCAAAAGAGGACGACATTTGCAAGTAATGTCTATCTTAATCTAAAAAAAGAAATTATTAAGCCAGAAATGACTTTGAAAAATTTCTCCAAGTCTTATAATGAGCGTTCAAATATTCCGCAAAAGTTGGTGGCGGATATTTTTAATGTCATATATAAGGCTTATATTTTTGAATTAAAGAAAAAAAGGAGCATAAAGGAAATGGGAAAAGAATTCATTATTAGAAGCCCATCCATAAGATAGTTATTTATGGATAAAATACTAGAAATGAGGTACAAGAATGGCACAAGGAACTTTGGAAAAAGAAATTTTATCATTGACAGCCCAGCTTTCAGAACTATTGATTGCTCACAATTACCGGGAAGCCTATACGATTGCAGGAACGCTTAACAGTAAGTTAAAAGGGGACATGGTGATTGCCCTTCCGATTGATCAGATCCGGGAAATCCAGACTCAACTGCGGATCTACTACAGGCAAAATGAGAAATTAAACACCATTTCTCAAAGCATGTACGGTACTGGCAAGCGACTAGCGGCCCTTGTTTAGGAGTCGGTGACATGGAATTTGCGATTGTGACAAATACGGAAACGGGACAAAGGGGGCGTTTCCCCTTGCCTTTTCAGATTAGCGCTTTGGAAAAAATCGGAGTGACAGAATCTTTCAAAGGCCAACTCTATGTCTTGCCAGAGGAAGATGATACTTTTGGTTACGGTCTGGACGGTTTTTTGGAATTATCTGAGCTAAAAGCCTACTTGGAAGATTACAAAAACCGCCAAAATCCTTATCATTTTGATTATATGATGTTAAGTAGATTACAGACAGACTGTGACTATTTTTTAGGTTATGGCGATCGGTATGAGGGGCATCTTTGGGCTGGTAATGTCCCGGATCAGATTGCGGAAATGAAAAAATTGTGGAAGAAATTTCCAGAGGGTGAAAAGCCTGAATGGTTGACTTGGGAAGAAATTTTACAGTATGAAAGGAGAATGACTGAGGAGGACAAATGATTGCAAATATTCGGGTGCTGACGGATGGCAATAGCCGGTCTTTATGCCAGTTGGATTTGATGAAATTCAGTAAAGAGGCGGTATTGGCCAGAATGGAAGAAAGAGGAATTAAGGAAGATTCCTTTTTCATTTGTGGCTTTTCTGATTGGGAAGTTGATTCAATCATGTCCCTGCAGGAAGCCTATCTTTTAAAAAAAGTGATCCTGGAGTTGTACGACGGGGATGATTTCTTGGTACAACACATGTTAAAACATCATCAATCTCCCAGCTTTATCATGAGCCACTACTACCGCTTTGTTTCTAAAGATGAGACTGCTTTGATGAAGCAGCTCCTGGAGGGGGCTGATATGGATAGCGTAGTGGAATTTTTCTTCCAGGCTTCCAGCTGGGTTAGGGCCATCCAGGCTTATATAGATCAGGGAGTGGTACTTAATACCAGCAAAGGGTTCTATGTATCATGTGAATGAAGAAAGGAGGTAAGCATGCCTGTTTACACTATTCATAAGGATTTTTCGAAAGAAGAAAATCCTTACTCAGTTTGGCGTGATGACGGGGAATTGATTGAGGATGACTTATCGTACGGCGAAGCGGTTTATTGGTGCTTCCGGGAACTACAGGAATATGTAGATCAAGCTAGGATTACGAAGCAACAGATGGATGCCGTGATGGGCGACATTGAGGCTTACGATGAGCTTGTTCTTAACCTGGTTCCGGCCTAGCGTTAACTAACTTTCCGTTTTAGCAGACAATTTAAAAATGTCCGTTTTAGTGGAAAATATATGTAAAGGAGAATAAATTTGAATGTAAAAAAATGGTTTTCTCAACTAAAAAAGGAGGTTGGGAAAGTAAAGTTTCCCAAACCAAACAAAAGCAAGGTAGAGCTCAAACCTCGGAGAATCAGTCAGAAGGCGGCTAATCGTTTGCTTCTGGGCTTTGTGGCTGGGGTCGTACTCTTATCAACCCTAACCATTGTTTCCAACACCTTTCGTAGTTTGAGGAATGATAAAAACCAAATTCAGGTGACAAACAAAAACACTCGGACCTATTCTAACCAAGTCAGTCTCTTTATGATGGACTTTTTAAATGTTTATTTCTCAGAGAATAGTGCTGAAAATCAAGCTAAACTAAAGGAATACTATGGATCAGGCATTGATATTAAAAACACAGAAAACAACCGAATGGATAGTCAGCTAACAGGTGCTACCTTAGTAGAGGTGACAGATAATTTAGCGACTTATCGGGTCACTTATTCTGTTAAGGCAGGGGAGGAATGGCAATCAAACTATGGCTTGCTTCATATTCCTTATGCCGTTAAGGATAATAAATTCTATGTTTCAGACTTGCCTTATTTCACTAAGGAAAATTCTTATACGGCCAAATATGTGAAAGCTGGCATCCACTTGCAAGACCAGCAGGACAGTAAACAAGAGTTTGACAAAGCCAAAGAGTATGTCAAAGCTCTATTTACAGCTTATACCAGCGGTGATAAAACACAGCTAACCCCTTTTTCAAAGGATATTCAGCCCTTGGAAGGTTACCAGCTGACATCTATTGATTATTCTTACTTTATTACGGATAAGGACCATAAAGATAAGCTAGTGGATGTACTGCAAGTTACCTTTACGGACGGTTTGGGGCTGTCCCATCAAGAAAATTTTGTGGTCACTTTGAAAGTAGATAAAGAAAATGATACGTTCCGTGTTCAAAGTTTTGAGCATGGGATTGCTGAAAAATACCAAAAACAAATGAAGTAAAGGAGAGTAGGTAACGAATGAAAGAAGTTATCCTTTTATTGTTGAAAGACGTAGGGGCTTGGGGTGCCCTTGGAATTGGTGCAGGAGCTGGTATTGTTACATTTTTAACAGATCGGTCCGGCGGAAAAATTTTGAAGTCTATTGGAATTGGTTTGGCCGTCGCTTTTTTCTGCTACCAACCAGAATTGGTGTTGAACAAAGTCTCTGAAATCTTGTCTACACTGGTTAATCTTTTCAAGATTGGTGGGTGAGGCAATGGCATTTGAGAAAAAAGATAAGCGATTATATCACTATCGCTCTGCTTTTGAGCAGCCAACCTGGATTCAAAAATTTTCCGATCGTTTTTCTCTGCCTAACGCAATCAAGCTGTCTACACTTGGCTGGACGGCTTTTTTGTTTTTGGCTTATTATTGGCTATTTTCAAATTTTGTAACGAAAGTTATTCCAATTCCTATGCCGTTTTGGATTGGGGTTGGGACACCTATCATTTGGAGTTCAGGGATTATCCTATCTGATTTTACGATTGAGCAGCAGAAAATCAGTCGTTTTATCCGTGACTATCTAAAATTTTATCGGGTTTATGGCCGAAAACGTAAGCTGAAATATCTGAATGATGGTATTTTGTATTACAAACCAGATTATATCTTAAAGAAAGAGGGGAAATTGAGTGAAACTAACGAATGAAATTGTAGATATTGTTGATAACCTGATGTTAAAAAAAGATGGCAGTGTCTTTGCCTTGTATGAGGTCAATCCCCAAGACATTAATCCAGTAGACTTTACCAAAAAGGAAAAATTTAAGGCATCTGTTGAAGCCTGGTTAACTAATATTAAAAACTATGGCGACGTGGATATTGTCATGCTTCCTTTTCAAAAAGACCTACTAAAAAAATTTCAGAAGCTTTCTCAAAACTTTGCGATCGATACCGAAGCTATGGCCTATTCAGTCCTTGAAAAGTCCTATGATTATCTGTTGTCATCTAAAGAATTATGCGACTATCATTACTTTATCAGTATTCCTCTGAAATCTTTTACTATTTCCGTGGACTTAAAAGAAGTAATCAAGGATTCTATCAATACAGCTTCTGATTTTCTGGTAGAGAGCTTGGGGCTTCAAAAAAGCATAATGGAAGGGTGGGAATTAAAGTACGAAAAACAACGGGCAGAACTGGAAAAAGATTTGTCCCTGCTCGATTATCGCCGGCTGTCAACTCGAGAGACGATTTTTGTTAATCGCTATTCATATTTACATTCTTTGAACGTTGATAAAGAATATGAAGTGAATTTGGTTGAAAATTGGATTGATAACCTGGGAGACAAGAATATTGATTACAAGCGTATTAATGTTCTGGAGTTCCAAAATGAAGAAGGCTCTCAATATGTTGCTTTTCTTCCAGTGGCTTATAAGCCAGAAAATGCCTCCTATCTGCATTTTATCGAAAAAGCGCAGTCATTAGGGTTTCCGGTAGAAGTTTGGACCAAGGCTAAGTTTGCCAAGGTCAAGGGGCTGCCCTTTAACAATATCCGGACCAAGGCCCGCAATGTCCGCTTGAAATTGAAAGGGGCTCAGACAGAATCTGCAGAAGCAGATAGTGTACAGAAAAATTCTGTTGGCCAGAGTAAATACCTGGTAGAGGATATTGAATCTAAAATTGAAGATGGTATTCCTATTCTTAACTACCTGCAGACTTTGGTCGTTTTTGATAGCGATTTGAGGGTTTTAAAGCAGAAAATTAACTTGCTGATGGAAGAAATGAAAAGTCGTAAAATCAAAATCTCTCGGGCCACTCCTTACCAATTATATCTGTTTGCCAAAAATCGCTTTGGAGAACTGCTTCAATCCGAGGATAAAAACTTTATCCAAATTGATGAAGTCGGAGCTTTAGCAGAAGACTTGTTTTTTGTCACTCAAAAAGTTGGTCAAGATACTGGCTTTTACTTTGGGATGATTGACAGTCAGCTGAGCTCTTGGCACGGTCGTTATGAAGAGGCCATAGCCGCTTCTGACAAACCGGTCTTTGTCAATATTCTGGAGGCGAATGAAAAGGTAGAGGGAAAAAGTACCGATAATCCGCATATCTCTGTTACAGGTGATACTGGTCAGGGGAAAACTTTTGCCATTTCTTACATTTTCTATTATGCTAGTTTGCTGAACTGCCAAACGCTCTACATTGATCCGAAAATGGAAAAGCGCTACTGGTATAACAAACTTTTGAAGGAGCTGGAAGAAAAGGATATCTATCCAGAAATTCAGGATTATATCCGGAGCATCCACTTTGTGACTTTGGATTATACAAAACCTGAAAATCATGGAGTGCTGGATCCATTGGTCTTTTTAAGCGGGGAGCAGGCAAAGGACCTGATTCTTTCAATGGTCAACGAATTCATGCCTCTGGATGGTAAGGATAAATTTGAGACTGAACTTTCTAAGATGATTCGGGTCTTTGCGGCCAAACGGGCCAATGGTGAAAAAGTAGGAACCTTGTCCGTCATTCAAGAATTGATGAAATCTGATGTTGAGAAAGTCCGAGAGACAGCTGAGAATCTATTGGAAAAAGTGACTGCTTCTGTATTGAGTTTGGTCTTTTCATACGGTACCAATTCAGCCGTTGACCTGACTGCTCGTAATACGATTCTGGAAATTGCGCATTTGGATTTACCAGCAGATGAACACTCAGAATTGACCTTACAAAATAGAAAAGCTATGGCGGTGCTCTATGCTTTGGGTGATTTTTGTATTAAATTTGGTGAACGAGATTACGGACAAAAAACTGTAATTGGTCAAGATGAAGCCTGGGTATTGAGTATCACAGCTTATGGCCGAGGCCTCCAGGACCGAATCAAACGGGTTGGCCGCTCTCAAAATAATTTCTATGTTTACTTCTCAACTGCCGGAGGATTCCAACCGAGCAGACGGAGAAGCAACATCATTTGGAACTTATCTTTGTTTCCATAATGATACTCCTGGATCTGCTGAAAAGGTCCTCTCTCGTCTCAAAGTGGAGGTGACAGAAGATAGTAAGGCCTGGTTTGATAATTTGACCAAGGCCCAATGTCTCATGAAAGATACGCACGGTCGGGTAGAACGGATTACCGTTGATGGCCTATTCTTCCCAGAAGTTAGCGAACTTTTCAGAACAGTTCGCAACCAAGAAAATCAAAAAGAGGAGGTAGCTTAATGAACAAGAAACGGATGAAATGGATTTTCTTCATTCTTATCTTGACTTGTTTTCCCGTAGTTCTTGTATATGCCAACGGTGCTCCGATGCCAGGTGCAAATAATTTTAATACAAATACTCCTGCTTCTAATACTGGAACTGGAGCTCCTCAACCAGGAGCCAACGGATTTAATACGAACACTTCACAGAATAATTCCAATACTGGATATGCTCCTCCTAATATACAGGAAGCGCAGGCTAGAGAGGCTCAGAATAAAAAGAAAAAGGAGGAAAAAAAGAAAAAAGACGAAAAAAAAATCGAAAAAGATGACGATTATCAATCTATTCAAAAGAAAGCTGAAAATGTTGACAAAACCCTTAAGAACAAAAATGCTTCTACCAAGGATATTAAAAAAGCTGGGGAAGATATAGAAGATATTAATAAGTATATTGAACAGAACAAGGACAAGGAAGATGCTTCTCAAATTCAGGGGCTGAAAACAACTCAAAATAACTACAATGAACAAGTGGGAAGTAAGCTAGATGATGCCAAAGCACGGGAGGAAGCTCAGGAATACCTGGACAATGCCAGAGAAACAGTCAATCCAGCAGATATGTCTAAGCTGACTTCTTACATTTATGTAGAAGGTGGCTTCTTTAATTCTGATGATCTTTTTCCTAAAGCCGTCAATGCAATTGCTCAAGGAATCTTTTTCTTGGTCAAAGCAATCTATTGCTTAGTTATCATCATTTTGGAACAGGTTTTTACAGCGAACACTTATAAAGAGCTAGATAAGGTTGTTGGTTTCTCGGCTAACTTTTTCAATACTTTCATGACGGACTATAAATATCTGGTTTATGGATTGGCTCTTTTTGGTGGCCTGACAGAATTTTTCAAAACTCGCCGGTTTCCTATTTGGTCTTTCCGCTTTCTTTTGGTCTGGTTTGTGGCGGCCTTACTTTATCAGCCAGCATACTTTCAGCCTAATTATGGTGATTCCCAGGTACCTGCAAGTTATAATCTTTCAGTCCTAGTTAAGATGGCAGACGGACTGGGACAAGATATGACTTCTACTGCTATAAAAGGATTTGATACTATTGATGCAGATAATGCAACCTTGTCTAGTCAAAATGGGAAAAATAATATTGACTCAGTTAAGAATGCAATTTTCGACAAGCTTGTTTATGAACCGTTTCTTGCCCTTAATTTCACATCATCAAATAAAGACGACATTCCAGTAGACAAGGTCAAAGATCTATTTATAACAAAAGGTGACCCAAAGAAAGTTGAAGATTTTGCAAAGGGAAATGAAAAAATTGAACAAGTTTCCTTTGGTTCGGTTGGTGTCAAGATTTTCACAGCCTTTGCGGCCTTTATAAAAGCGCTGGTTATTGGCTTTGCTTTAATTGTTATTGGGTTAATCTCAATTGTCTTTAAATATCTTGCTTTACTGATGATTGTTTGTTCGGTTATTTTGCTCTTTATCGCCATGATTCCAGGTTTTGAACAAGTTCTTGGCAACGCAAGTAAGAAACTGATGCAGTTTGCCTTATTAGGCGGTCTTGGTCTCTTCTTTGTGCGAGCTTTTCTGTATGTCAATGGCTTGGTCGAAGGTGCCGCTGGCGGTATGAACGATATTTATTTTTGGTCTGCTATTATTCAAGGGCTGATTTGGATTGTTCTCTATCGTTGCCGTCACCTGTTGGGCGGTCTCTTTGTCAAGGGAACCATTTCTGCTCAGGAGTTGGCTCAGAAAGCTCAGTTTAACTTTGATCGCTTTTCTATGCCAAAACTTTCTACAGCTACAGAAAGCTATGGACCTAGTCAAACTGTTCGACCGGCTAACTTTTCCTCTGATACTATTCCTGTGGCATCTCCTCAGGCAAGTTTTAAAAAGTCCTTGGGTACCTTGTTTAGAGCCGGTAAAAATGCAACAGTACAAGCCTATGACCGCTTAAGATATGGCAAGGAAGACACATTGGATAAGCAACTGTCTCAACAACGGAGGGCAGATTTCAAGCGTCAGTTGCAAGATCGAGCAGAAGGCTTACAGGACTTGTTTGCAGCTGCAAAAGGTGAGTCTCTCAGAGCTAAGGTCCATGACTTGGCTGGCGATACAGATACACCTGTCCAGTTAGCTCATCAAGAGCGGCAATACCGTAGACAAGAGCGCTTGGAGCGTACAGAGAAGCGGCGACAAGATTCTATCAATTTTGACCGTTTCCGAGATGAAAGGCGTAGAAATATGGAACCAGGATTTAAGAATGATTGGAAAGAGCGTTTGTCAGCACCGAAGTTGAAACGAGAATGGCAAAAGCAGCAACACCAAAATAATCCAGCGGATGAATTATTTGAGAAAGGGGTAAAATGAAAGCAATTAAGCGAGGACTAATTGGGTTAGGGACTGTTTCAGTTCTTTTCTTTACTCTTGTTTTTCTGGTGATTGGCAGTGGTTCAGTTGATTCTCAAACTTATTCGGCTACTTCTGGAGGGATTTCTGTTTCTGCCCAAGAGTTTGCCCAGAAATTTACAGAGAAGACGGGCCGTCAGTTGAGTGAAGAAAATGCACAGACTGCTTTAGATTTTGGAGCCCGGCTAATGAACCAGCACCACTTCACCTTACAGGGGACAAGTGGCAGTCTGGCTGTAGCTTATCGGGAATGCGGCTTTGATCATACAGCCGTTAATCCTAGTGGTGGTGTCGCCGGTTTCTATCAGTGGTCTGGGTGGTCCAGTACCATTAATGGTGATCGCTGGGCCCAAGCCAAAGAAAAAAAGCTAGATAAGCAAATCCAAATAGACCTGATGAGTGCTGAATTAGAGGGGGCCTTATGCCCAAGTGGTCGAAAAGGTTGGACCTAGCACAGATCCTAAGCAAGCAGCCCGAGATTGGTCGCAATATTATGAGGGAGTAGCAATCAGTGATTCTCAGACCAAAGTCAGTGATATTGAACAATGGGCGGAGGTTATCTATGATATTTTAAAGGATGCCCAAGCAACCTTTAATCAGGAAAATAATACAGGTTCTAGCTTGGTAGCTGTACCAGAGGGCTGGGGGAATATCAGCCAGTATGACGGTCATGCTTATGATGGTAGTGGCTCTTATCCAGCAGGCCAGTGTACATGGTACGTGTTTAATAGGGCAAAACAGCTCGGTATCCAGTTTGATTCTTTCATGGGAAATGGCGGTCAGTGGTGGCAAAAAGCTGGTTATAAATCTAGTCATACGCCTAAGAAGCATACTGCTGTCTCGTTTGTCCAGGGGCAGGCTGGCTCTGATCCTACTTATGGCCACGTGGCATTTTGTGAGGAGGTTAGGTCTGACGGTTCAGTCTTGATTTCTGAAATGAATGTTGTTGGGGTGCCAGCTATGACAGTGGGCTACAGGGTTTTCGATGCCAATACGGCTAAGCAGTTTTGGTATGTGGATGGACATTAAAAATGGAAATGGAGAAATAAAATGAAAACATTAACTAAAGAAAAAGCGGAATCTCTTGGAATTTCTAAATATGTGAAGCGTCCGATTCCAGCTTATGCTATTCAGATTGTTCCTGAAAACAAAGAATGGCTGGAACAGGAGGAGCGATTAGACCTTGATAACTTGACTGTTCAGACCCTTGAAGGTCAATTCAATTTTGGGATTGGTGATTATCTCATCATTGGAAATGACAATGAAGTCTGGACTGTCAAGGAAAAGATTTTTGAAGCAACATATGAGCAAGTCTAAGAAATAGGCTTGCTTATTGTTTTGTGAAAGGTGAGACAAACTATGAATAAATTGATTGTTAATTTAGAAAATATTACTATTGCTCTTCCAGAAGATAAAGTCATTATTGAAAAGGGAGAGTATGAGGAGCTGAAAAAGAATGCTAACAAAGGAAAATATATGACTATGAATGAGCTTTTGGAGCTGCTTTCAGTTAGTCGTCCTTGGTTAATTGAACATATCCTTTATCGGCCATCGATTAAGCAGGAAATTGATATTGAACAAAATCCCAAAGGTTTTGTTAAGTATCCAAGCGCTCAGGGTGGGAAATATTTATTTTTAGCTTCAAAAACAAAGGAATACTTTGAAAAGAATTTTCGGGAAATTCTTATTGGAGCATGATATAATAGTCGGGACAAAGTCTTGATTATCGCTTTTTTAGGAAGGGGTAAATATGGCTATATCATATAGACAGCGAGGTAAGAAGAAATTATGGGACTATAGGGTCTTTGACAGTAAAAAGAAAGTGATTGCATCTAATTCTGGTTTTCGGACAAAGAAAGAAGCTCAGATTGAAGCTCTTGCTTTTGAGATGAAAGTAAAAAATGGAGTAGTCGTTGATAGAGAAGTTACTCTGTATCAGTTATGGGAGCGTTGGTTTGAATTACAGATTCTACCTTTAGGAAAATCAGAATCTGCTTTAAACAAACATAGATTCCGTGGGAAGATTATACAGAAGTATTTTCAGGATAAACCGGTATGTGATATTCGATCAAGTGAATACCAGGAAATTATAAATGTTTATGCTAGAACAAATAGTCGGGATAATGTTAGCCGTTTAAACTCTGAAATTAAGAAAGTCATTATTTTTGCAAAAAGGGATAAGATTAATATTCATGATTTTGCTGAAGGAGTTATATTGTCTGGGCGACCTTCTCCTAAAGGGAAGAAAGATAGGTATATCCATAGTCTAAAAGATTATGCACGTTTAGCATTTTATCTTGAAGAACACTTGGATTATAGAAAATCTGTAGTTCCTTTCCAGCTATATGTGCAACTAAAGACAGGTTTGCGAGCTGGTGAGGTTTCGGGATTGAGTTGGGATTGTGTTCTCTGGGAGCGTCAAGGTATCCGTACCTATCGTCGTTATGATACAGTAAGAAGACAATGGACAAAGCCTAAAACTGAGGACTCTATCCGATTTATTCCAGTTGACTTTAAAGTTATAGAAATCCTTAGAAATTTGAAAAATATCCAAGAAGAATTATTGCCATTCTATGGACTAGAGAATCCAGACAATGTAGTTTTTTTTGATTTATTCAATGGTATAAGTAGCAATAATACGGTGAATAAATGGCTTAAAAATATACTCCAGGAGTTGAATATTAAACCATTAAATATGACAAGTACAGGGTTAAGGCATAGTTATTGCAGCTCTCTTTTAGCAATGGGGATTGATATTTGGGCTGTTTCAAAGCTTATGGGTCATAAGGATATAACTGAAATAACAGAAACTTATGGACATTTAATCAAAGAAAAAGCAGATGAAGAGAATAATAAAGTGAGAAATCTATTGTCTCAGCTAAATGAA
>BNJS01003659.1_pt1:275000-319103 | contig 319103 bp, 377 predicted proteins | sample 8540461 | NCBI WGS metagenome assembly BNJS01 (sample SAMD00202454, study PRJDB9452) | human saliva metagenome | isolation source: human saliva | place: Japan
CCGCTAAGCACTCCTCTTAACCTTCCAGCACCGGGCAGGCGTCACCCCCTATACATCATCTTACGATTTAGCAGAGAGCTGTGTTTTTGATAAACAGTTGCTTGGGCCTATTCACTGCGGCTGACCAAAGTCAGCACCCCTTCTCCCGAAGTTACGGGGTCATTTTGCCGAGTTCCTTAACGAGAGTTCTCTCGCTCACCTGAGGCTACTCGCCTCGACTACCTGTGTCGGTTTGCGGTACGGGTAGAGTATGATACAACGCTAGAAGCTTTTCTTGGCAGTGTGACATCACTCACTCGCTACTAAACTTCGCTCCCCATCACAGCTCAACGTTAGAGGTATAAGCATTTGACTCATACCACGCCTCACTGCTTAGACGTACATCCATTCGTACGCACGAGTTAGCCTACTGCGTCCCTCCATCACTTCATACTCTAGTACAGGAATCTCAACCTGTTGGCCATCGGATACACCTTTCGGTCTCTCCTTAGGTCCCCGACTAACCCAGGGCGGACGAGCCTTCCCCTGGAAACCTTAGTCTTACGGTGGACAGGATTCTCACCTGTCTTGCGCTACTCATACCGGCATTCTCACTTCTATGCGTTCCAGCGCTCCTCACGGTACACCTTCTCCACACATAGAACGCTCTCCTACCATCCCCTAAGGGATCCACAGCTTCGGTAAATTGTTTTAGCCCCGGTACATTTTCGGCGCAGGGTCACTCGACTAGTGAGCTATTACGCACTCTTTGAATGAATAGCTGCTTCTAAGCTAACATCCCTAGTTGTCTGTGCAACCCCACATCCTTTTTCCACTTAACAATTATTTTGGGACCTTAGCTGGTGGTCTGGGCTGTTTCCCTTTCGACTACGGATCTTAGCACTCGCAGTCTGACTGCCGACCATAATTCATTGGCATTCGGAGTTTATCTGAGATTGGTAATCCGGGATGGACCCCTCACCCAAACAGTGCTCTACCTCCAAGAATCTTGATGTCGACGCTAGCCCTAAAGCTATTTCGGAGAGAACCAGCTATCTCCAAGTTCGTTTGGAATTTCTCCGCTACCCACAAGTCATCCAAGCACTTTTTCAACGTGCCCTGGTTCGGTCCTCCAGTGCGTTTTTACCGCACCTTCAACCTGCTCATGGGTAGGTCACATGGTTTCGGGTCTACATCATGATACTAAAACGCCCTATTCAGACTCGGTTTCCCTATGGCTCCGTCTCTTCAACTTAACCTCGCATCATAACGTAACTCGCCGGTTCATTCTACAAAAGGCACGCTCTCACCCATTAACGGGCTCGAACTTGTTGTAGGCACACGGTTTCAGGTTCTATTTCACTCCCCTCCCGGGGTGCTTTTCACCTTTCCCTCACGGTACTGGTTCACTATCGGTCACTAGGGAGTATTTAGGGTTGGGAGATGGTCCTCCCAGATTCCGACGGGATTTCACGTGTCCCGCCGTACTCAGGATACTGCTAGGTACAGAATCTATTTAAAATACGAGGCTCTTACTCTCTTTGGCTGACTTTCCCAAGTCATTCTTCTATAAATTCTGAGTCCACATTGCAGTCCTACAACCCCGAAGAGTAAACTCTTCGGTTTGCCCTCCTGCCTCTTCGCTCGCCGCTACTAAGGCAATCGCTTTTGCTTTCTCTTCCTGCAGCTACTTAGATGTTTCAGTTCACTGCGTCTTCCTCCTCATTTCCTTAACAGAAATGGGTAACAGGCATCAACCTGTTGGGTTCCCCCATTCGGACACCCCCGGATCAAGTGCTTACTTACAGCTCCCCGAGGCATTTCGTCGTTTGTCACGTCCTTCATCGGCTCCTAGTGCCAAGGCATCCACCGTGCGCCCTTACTAACTTAACCTTATTTTTTTGACCTTTCAGTCTTAAACTCATTAATATTCACAGCGTTTTTCGGTTTATTTTTCTTGTTACTATTTGATATCGGTATTCAATTTTTCAATGGACAAGTTCTTTATCTAGTCAAACTAGATAATGGAGCCTAGCAGGGATCGAACCGCTGACCTCCTGCGTGCAAAGCAGGCGCTCTCCCAGCTGAGCTAAGGCCCCACATAGCCCTCTCAAAACTAAACAAGACTCAAGTGCATTCCGTGTGTCCTTACGGACTCCTTAGAAAGGAGGTGATCCAGCCGCACCTTCCGATACGGCTACCTTGTTACGACTTCACCCCAATCATCTATCCCACCTTAGGCGGCTGGCTCCTTACGGTTACCTCACCGACTTCGGGTGTTACAAACCTCGTGGTGTGACGGGCGGTGTGTACAAGGCCCGGGAACGTATTCACCGCGGCGTGCTGATCCGCGATTACTAGCGATTCCGACTTCATGTAGGCGAGTTGCAGCCTACAATCCGAACTGAGACTGGCTTTCAGAGATTAGCTTGCCGTCACCGGCTTGCGACTCGTTGTACCAGCCATTGTAGCACGTGTGTAGCCCAGGTCATAAGGGGCATGATGATTTGACGTCATCCCCACCTTCCTCCGGTTTATTACCGGCAGTCTCGCTAGAGTGCCCAACTGAATGATGGCAACTAACAATAGGGGTTGCGCTCGTTGCGGGACTTAACCCAACATCTCACGACACGAGCTGACGACAACCATGCACCACCTGTCACCTCTGTCCCGAAGGAAAACTCTATCTCTAGAGCGGTCAGAGGGATGTCAAGACTCTGGTAAGGTTCTTCGCGTTGCTTCGAATTAAACCACATGCTCCACCGCTTGTGCGGGCCCCCGTCAATTCCTTTGAGTTTCAACCTTGCGGTCGTACTCCCCAGGCGGAGTGCTTAATGCGTTAGCTGCGGCACTAAGCCCCGGAAAGGGCCTAACACCTAGCACTCATCGTTTACGGCGTGGACTACCAGGGTATCTAATCCTGTTTGCTCCCCACGCTTTCGAGCCTCAGCGTCAGTTACAGACCAGAGAGCCGCTTTCGCCACCGGTGTTCCTCCATATATCTACGCATTTCACCGCTACACATGGAATTCCACTCTCCCCTTCTGCACTCAAGTTAAACAGTTTCCAAAGCATACTATGGTTAAGCCACAGCCTTTAACTTCAGACTTATCTAACCGCCTGCGCTCGCTTTACGCCCAATAAATCCGGACAACGCTCGGGACCTACGTATTACCGCGGCTGCTGGCACGTAGTTAGCCGTCCCTTTCTGGTAAGATACCGTCACAGTGTGAACTTTCCACTCTCACACCCGTTCTTCTCTTACAACAGAGCTTTACGATCCGAAAACCTTCTTCACTCACGCGGCGTTGCTCGGTCAGGGTTCCCCCCATTGCCGAAGATTCCCTACTGCTGCCTCCCGTAGGAGTCTGGGCCGTGTCTCAGTCCCAGTGTGGCCGATCACCCTCTCAGGTCGGCTATGTATCGTCGCCTTGGTGAGCCGTTACCTCACCAACTAGCTAATACAACGCAGGTCCATCTGGTAGTGATGCAATTGCATCTTTCAATTAATTATCATGCGATAATCAATTTTATGCGGTATTAGCTATCGTTTCCAATAGTTATCCCCCGCTACCAGGCAGGTTACCTACGCGTTACTCACCCGTTCGCAACTCATCCAAGAAGAGCAAGCTCCTCTCTTCAGCGTTCTACTTGCATGTATTAGGCACGCCGCCAGCGTTCGTCCTGAGCCAGGATCAAACTCTCATTAAAAAGTTTGAGTTCGCACTCATTACTGTCCACTGACAGATTTATTTTCTCGTTTTTTGACAGGTTACATATCTCTATGTCACCCTGCACTTGGTTCGTCTTGTTCAGTTTTCAAAGGGCTTTGTCTTTCGCGACAACTATATTAGTATATCACCTATACCTACTACCTGTCAATACCTTTTTTGAAAAAATTAAAAGTTTTCTAGAATTTTTTATTCATCAGAGGCTAGCCTCTATTAAAGAGTGGGAAGATAAGCTTCCTCACCTAGTTGACGAGCTAATAAACCAGCTCTCGCCAGCTGAAGCAAACTCTTTGTGAATTCATAAATATGCTCTCTTTCACTTGCAGACAACTCTTTTTTAGAAAACTTTCTTCTTAAAGCTTTGTAATCCCGGCCTTCCTCCTGAAAGAAGGGAGCGTCTTGTAAATAGGCTTTCACATTTTCCAAGTTTTCTAAGATACCAAGATGAAAAGCGGCAGAAGCAAAAGTTTTATCAAAAGGCTGGGTGCAGACGCTCCGAAACTCTACTGTCCCCCGTGTCGTCAAATCTTGATACTGGTAACTTCTATGATTCTTGAAGTCTGCTTCCCTTGGAGTCAAGTTTATTTTTTCACCTGAAAGGCTATAAGCCTCAATAGTTTTCTGACTCATGTATTCATTAGCAGCTATCGGATAGAAATAGTAGGATTTACCTTCCCGTTCAGCAGTGAAAACCGCTGATTTACTAAGATAAGCAAAAAAATCATCTTCTGTTTGAAAGTCTTTCGAATTAACGCCTGCATTTTCCTGTAAAATGCCATGCATCGATTGCTCCCAGAAAATATCCCGAGCTATTTTTGTATCCCAAGAAGAATCTGAAAACTCTGAATTGGCAAAGAGGTATGCCTTAGCGGCTTCAATTTGATTGAAGACATTGATAACAGTTAAATAATTTTCTCTTGAGACATCCAGCTGAACTTGACTCCCACAAATAAAAGCACCATATTCTGGATAATTGTGCAGACCATCCATGTTCTTTCCCATAGCTAAATACTGCATCAACATTTCATATCTTGGATACTTAACTGGACTATTATCATTTTCTGCCCAGAAAGGATGAATACCTTCTCCTTGAATTTCATGGTCTTCTTCGCTCAGAATTGGCTGAATAATGTTCAGATAGTTATTAAAACGCTCTTCAACTTCTTGAATTCTGGAAGCCTTGGCAAAAGCAAATTCCAAAGTATTGTAAGAAACCTCAAAAAGAATTCTGTCTTCATTTTTAGTAAATTTCAGTTGGATAGGATTCCCATCTCTATCAAATCGTTCTGCCTCAAAATCATACTCTTCCAACAGACGTTTCAAGAGATTCTTGGCAACATTTGTATCAGTCGCTCCACCCTGGCTATTGACAATAGGAAATTCTAACTCAATGCCAATGTAGACAGTTGGATTTTCTTTGATATTCTTTAAATAGCGTTCTTTTAAAATTTGGATTGAATCCATCATTTCCATTTCCTATAAATTTTTGATAGTGTTAAAGTATTATAACAAAATTTCAGGTATTTTCCTAGCCTCATGCAAAAACGCCTGCTTACGAAATTGTTTTTGCCTTAAAAGCAATTTCGTAAACAAGCGTCTACCTATTATCAACTATATGATGAGTGTTCCCGCTAGGAAAGAATCCTAGCGGTAGACCAGAGCTAGACTAAGAATAGAGATTCTATTCCATCATCATAACACTCAACAAAGATTGATGATCTTATACCAATTCGATGATTGCCATTGGCGCAGCATCTCCACGGCGCGGTTCAGTTTTCAGGATACGAGTATATCCACCGTTGCGCTCTGCATAGCGTGGTGCAATCTCAGAGAACAATTTTTGAAGAGCAGTAGTTGTAGTATACTTTTCTGTTGCTTCATCATAGTTTTCTGATGCGATTTCATTGCGTACAAAAGCTGCTGCTTGACGACGAGCGTGCAAGTCTCCACGTTTGCCCAATGTAATCATTTTTTCTACTGTTTTACGGATTTCTTTAGCACGAGCTTCAGTTGTCACGATTGATTCGTTGATCAGCAAATCAGTAGTCAAATCGCGAAGCATTGCTTTACGTTGTGAGCTAGTGCGTCCTAGTTTACGGTAAGCCATGTATTCCTCCTTTATTTATCGTTTTTAACCCCAGACCGAGATCAGCAAGTTTAACTTTTACTTCTTCCAGACTCTTGCGTCCCAAGTTACGAACTTTCATCATTTCAGGCTCAGATTTTTCTGTCAAATCAAATACAGTATTGATACCTGCACGTTTCAAACAGTTGTATGAGCGAACTGATAAATCTAATTCTTCAATGGTCCGCTCTAAAATGCGGTCATCAGAAGTCTTTTCTGCTTCCTTCATAACATCTGCAGCGATAGCCACTTCTGTCAGGTTGGTGAAGAGATTCAAATGTTCCGTAAGGATACGGGCTGAAAGTCCCAAAGCATCTTCAGGAATAATTGTTCCATTCGTTAAAATTTCAAGGGTTAGTTTGTCAAAACCATCGTTGCTACCAACACGAGCTGGCTCAACCTGGTAATTGACTTTTGTCACTGGCGTATAGATAGAATCCACCGCAAGTGTTCCCACTGGTGCATCATCTTTCTTATTTTCATCTGCAGGCACATAACCACGACCGCTGTTGACAGTCATCGTTGCCTTAAAGCTTGCGCCTTCTCCGATTGTAAAGAGATAATGATCAGGGTTTATAATTTCAATGTCACTGTCTGTCAAAATATCTCCGGCAGTTACTTCTGCTGGCCCTTCAACATCCAGTTCAATAATCTTTTCGTCTTGGACGTAAGATTTTACAGCAATCCCTTTGACGTTCAAAATGATTTGCATCACGTCTTCACGGACACCGGAAATTGTATCAAATTCGTGCAAAACACCTTCAATATTAATTGAAGTAACAGCAGCACCTGGAAGTGAAGCCAAAAGCACACGGCGAAGAGAATTTCCCAGTGTTGTACCATAGCCACGCTCAAGCGGCTCTACTACAAACTTGCCATAATCTTTATTTTCATCAATTTTTGTTATATTTGGTTTTTCAAACTCAATCATTTGCTATACTCCCTCTTAAACGAAAAGCAGTGTAACGGTTGGTGATTATACACGGCGACGTTTTGGAGGACGAGCACCATTGTGTGGTACAGGAGTCACATCACGAATAGCTGTTACTTCAAGACCAGCGGCAGCAAGAGCACGAATAGCAGACTCACGACCAGAACCTGGACCCTTTTACAGTAACTTCAACTGATTTCAGACCGTGTTCCTGTGCAGATTTAGCAGCTGCTTCAGATGCCATTTGGGCAGCAAATGGTGTGGATTTACGAGAACCTTTAAATCCAAGAGCTCCAGCAGATGACCAAGCAATCGCGTTACCATGCACATCAGTAATCATAACAATAGTGTTATTAAATGTAGCGTGAATATGAGCAATACCGGATTCGATATTTTTCTTCACACGACGTTTACGTGTTGGTTTAGCCAAGACTTTTTACCTCCTTATATTATTTTTTCTTACCTGCAATCGCAACAGCTTTACCTTTACGAGTGCGGGCGTTATTTTTAGTGTTTTGTCCACGGACAGGAAGTCCACGACGGTGACGGATTCCACGGTATGAACCGATTTCCATCAAACGTTTGATGTTCAAGTTTACTTCACGACGAAGGTCACCTTCAACTTTAATCGCATCTACTTCACGACGGATAGCGTCTTCTTGTTCGATTGTAAGATCTTTTACACGAATATCTTCTGAAACTCCAGCAGCTGCCAAGATTTTCTTAGAAGTTGGAAGTCCGATACCGTACACATAAGTCAGCGAAACGACTACACGTTTGTCATTTGGAATGTCAACTCCAGCAATACGAGCCATTTTTTCTCCTTTCTATCTTATCCTTGACGTTGTTTGTGTTTTGGATTTGCTGGGCAAATTACCATAACACGACCATTACGACGAATAACTTTGCAGTATTCGCAAATTGGTTTGACCGATGGTCTTACTTTCATTTTTTCCCTCCAAGTTTTTCGATTATTTAAAGCGGTATGTGATCCGTCCACGTGTCAAATCATAAGGACTCATTTCTACAGTCACACGGTCTCCCGCTAAAATACGAATATAGTTTTTACGAATTTTACCAGAAACTGTTGCTAAAATCTGATGTCCATTTTCAAGTTCAACCGTAAACATTGCATTAGGCATGGTATCGACTACCTTGCCTTCAACCTCAATCACATCGTCTTTTGCCACGCAAAAGTACCTCCATAAATTTCGATTTGATCCCTCTGAGCACAGAGGTAACAATTATAAGTCAGACTAATTCATTGTATCACTACTTGTCAAATATTGCAAGCAGGAAAAACGCTTTTATTTCAAATTTGTCAGCACTTTTTCAATGTCTGAGAAGACATCATCAATATCTTGATTCCCTTGAATATCATGGACCAAACCTTTGCTGCGATAGTGATCAATAATCGGCTGACCTTGAGCGATGTTGACATCCAAACGACGCTTAACTGTCTCAGGCTTGTCATCTTCGCGCTGGTAATAATCCTCTTCCTTATAGTCTGCTGGCGGATTGAAGACCTTGTGGAAGGTTTCGCCTGTTTGACGATGGATAATCCGGCCGCTCAAACGCTCCAATAAGCTGTTAGGATCCACTTCGATATTGATAACTCCGTCCAAAGCTAAATCAAGCTCTGCTAGCGTTTGATCCAAGGCATGTGCTTGTTCAATCGTACGTGGGTAACCATCCAACAAGAAACCTGTTTCTTTGATGTCGTCCTGTGAAAGGCGTTCTTTAACGATTCCGTTTGTGACTTCATCTGGCACCAACTCGCCCTTGTCAATATAGGACTTGGCTAAAACGCCCATCTCTGTTTGGTTAGCAATCGCCGCACGGAACATATCCCCAGTTGAAATATGCGCAACATTGAAATGCTCAACAATTTTAGCAGCTTGAGTTCCTTTACCAGCACCTGGTAAGCCCATAATCAAAAGATTCATGATTGGTCTCCTTTTTTGTTTTTAAAGCAATCTATTAAACCGATTAATAAACTCGTTTAAAAACAAAATAGAAGGGGGTGAGTCTACTCTGTCCCCTTTTATTTTGTTTATTTTCGGTTCAAGAAAGGTTATCTGAACAGGGCTTTCTCATTAGAAAAGCTATTCAAAAAGTCCCTTACTCTGAAGTATCCATAAAGCCGACATACTTTCTCTTCAGCAGGTAGCCTTCTAGCTGTTTCATTCCCTCAATACCAGTTGAGATGATGATTAAGAGACTGGTTCCTCCAAGAGCAACGGCATCTGTCAATCCAAATACATCTTTAGCCAAGATAGGCAGGATAGAGATGAAACCTAAGAAGAGAGATCCAACTGTTGCCAAACGACGCAGCAGCTTAGACATGTAGTCTTCTGTTCCTTTACCTGGACGAACACCTGGAATGTAGGCTCCGCTCTTTTGCAGATTTTCTGCTGTCTTCTCTGGATTAATCTGTACAAAAGTGTAGAAGAATGTAAAGAGGACAATCAGGAAGGCGTACATGAACATACCACTAATGGTCGTTGTTGCCAAAAGTGACTGAGCTGTCTTAACCCAATCTGCGTCATAGCCCATGGCACTGACAACTTGGAAAATCGCTGCCGGTGCAGCTGTAATCGAGCTGGCAAAGATTACTGGAATAACCCCAGCCGGATTGACTTTCAGTGGCAGATAGGAGCTAGAAGGTGCACCCTTAGCTACTTTCGTATACTGAACTGGAATTTTATATTCAGCCTGCTGTACAAAGGTTGTAAAGTAAATGATAAGCAGGACTGCCACAATCAGAATTCCTACAAAAATGAAGGATGAAGTCAAACGTTCACTAGGAATATTTACAAAGTAATCTTCATAGATACCTTTAATCATATCAGGGATAGCTGAAACGATACCAGCAAAGATGATCATGGAAACGCCATTTCCGTAACCCTTGTCTGTAATCTGCTCACCCAGCCAAGTTACAATCATTGAACCAGTTGCTAGAAGAACGCAAATCAAAGCGTAGGTCTGCACATTAGGATTGGCAACCAGATTAGCTCTTGAGAGAGTATCAAAACCAGCGGTAATCCCAATTGCCTGCACAAAGGCCAAAACTAGGGCGATATAACGGGTCGCTTGATTCAGCTTCCTCCGTCCCACTTCCCCTTGCTTGCCCCACTCTACAAACTTCGGAAGCAAGTCCATTTGCAGCAGCTGAACAACGATCGAAGCTGTGATGTAAGGACTGACTCCAAGTGCAAAGACAGAGAAGTTGCGCATGGCGTTACCAGAGACCAAGCTCAGCATATTCAAGAATGGCAAATCATTCAAATTGCTTAAGGCTTTGGCATTAATCCCCGGAACCGTTATGGTTGTACCGATACGGAAAACTAAGATGATAAAAATCGTGAACAGAATCTTAGATCGTACCTGTTTGATTTTAAATGCGTCTTTTAATAGTTTGAAAAACATAGGTCACCTCGCTTAGATGACTTCCACTGAACCACCTTTAGCAGTGATAGCTTCTTCAGCTGATTTAGAGAATTTAGCTGCCTTAACAGTCAATTTCTTTGTCAATTCTCCGTTACCAAGAATCTTGATACCTGATTTTTCAGCTTTTACAATACCTGCTTCGATGAGAACAACTGGTGTTACTTCAGCGCCATCTTCAAAGGCGTTCAGTTGGTCAAGGTTAACAATCGCATATTCTTTGCGGTTGATGTTCAGGAAACCACGTTTTGGAAGACGACGGAACAATGGAGTTTGTCCACCTTCAAAACCAAGGCGAACACCGCCACCGCTACGAGCTTTTTGACCTTTTTGACCACGGCCAGATGTTTTACCGTTACCAGATGATGTACCACGACCAACACGGTTGCGGACTTTACGAGAACCTGCAGCAGGTTGTAATTCATGAAGTTTCATTATATTATTTCTCCTCTTTTGTAAAATGCTAGCGCTCATATAGGAGAAAAGGTGTCTCCTATATAAACTCGCCTATACATATATTTAGTTTTAGGGGCTGAGAAAATCCCATCCCCTAACGTATTTTAATTTAAAGTTGTTAAACCAGCAAAGCTTATTTAACGTCTTCAACAGTTACCAAAGTGTGATACTGCAGTAATCATACCACGTACTGCTGGGTTATCTTCTTTGATAACTGAGCTGTTCAATTTGCCAAGTCCAAGTGCTACAACAGTTTTACGTTGTGACGGGATGCGTCCGATTGGAGACTTAGTCAAAGTAACTTTAATTTGAGCCATGTTATCCCCTTTCTTATGCCAAGTCAGAAACTGAAATACCACGAAGGGCAGCAACTTCTTCAGCGCGTTTTAATTGTTTCAAACCTTCAACAGTTGCGCGAACGATGTTGATTGGAGTGTTAGAGCCAAGAGATTTAGATGTAACATCTGCTACACCTGCCAACTCGATGACGGCACGAACCGCACCACCGGCAGCAACTCCAGAACCCTCAACAGCTGGCTTAAGCAATACTTTAGCTCCGCCAAATTCTGAAAGAACTTCGTGAGGAATTGTTGTGCCAACCATTGGTACTTCAATCAAATTCTTCTTCGCATCTTCAACTGCTTGCGGATTGCTTCTGGTACTTCTTGAGCTTTACCAGTACCGAAGCCAACACGACCATTGCGATCACCAACAACTACAAGAGCTGCAAAGCGAAGACGACGTCCACCTTTAACAACTTTTGTAACACGGTTGATGGCAACTAAACGTTCTTCAAGTTCAACTGCGTTGTCTTTAAATGCCATTTTCTAGTGTCCTCCTCTTAGAATTTCAATCCGTTTTCACGAGCTGCATCAGCCAAAGCTTTTACACGTCCGTGATAGAGATATCCACCGCGGTCGAAGACGACTTCAGAAATACCTTTAGCAACTGCACGTTCAGCAACGAGCTTACCAACAACAACGGCTTGTTCTGTTTTAGTTCCTTTTGAAACTTCTTTGTCAAGAGTTGAAGCGCTTGCGAGCGTTACACCCGCTACGTCATCAATCACTTGAGCGTAGATGCCTGTATTAGAACGGAATACGTTCAAACGTGGGCGATCAGCAGTTCCAGAGAGTTTTCCGCGAACGCGACGGTGGCGTTTTTGGCGGATTTTATTTTTATCTGGTTTCGTAATCACAATTTTCACCTCTTAATTTTAATCTTGTGCTTATGCACAACCTTGGAAAACAGCTTGTTTGGTTGAAAAAATCAGCCAAACAAGATTATTTACCAGTTTTACCTTCTTTACGGCGAACGAATTCACCAACGTAGCGGATACCTTTACCTTTGTATGGTTCAGGAGCACGCAGGCTACGTACGTAAGCTGCAGTTTGTCCGACTACTTCTTTTGAAATTCCGCTGACAACGATAGTTGTTGGATTTGGAAGTTCAAAAGTGATGCCTTCTGGCGCTTCTACTTCGTCTGGATGAGATTTACCAACTGAAAGTACAAGCTTTTTGCCTTGAAGTTGAGCACGGTAACCAACCCCACGCATTTCAAGTTCTTTCTTGAATCCTTCTGATACACCAACAACCATGTTGTTCAAAAGGGCACGAGTTGTTCCGTGGATTGTTTTCATTTCTTTTGAATCGTTTGGACGGTGAAGAGTTACTTCAGTTCCTTCCACACGGATTTCAATATCTTTTGAGAACTCACGAGTCAGTTCTCCTTTAGGTCCTTTTACAGTTACAACGTTGTCTTTGTTGCTGATTTCAACACCAGCAGGCAACACGATAACTTTATTACCAATACGTGACATGTATATATTCTCCTGTTAGATTGTCAGGCCGCAAGCGACCAGTTTTCACGGGGTCTTAAATCGATTTCTCGATTTAAAGGAAACATTTAGGTCTCAATTTCAAAGTGAATCTAGGGCATCGTATCGCAGGGCATAACTCTGGGTTAGGCAAGAGACGATAACGAAGAGTCACACAGAAATTGGGAGCTAAATATTACCAAACGTAAGCGATAACCTCACCACCAACATTCTTTGGCGTGCTTCTTTATCAGTCAGCAAGCCTTCAGATGTTGAAAGGATAGCAATTCCAAGTCCGTTCAGAACTTTTGGAAGATCGTCGCGTTTCTTGTAAACACGCAGACCTGGTTTTGAAACACGTTTCAAACCAGTAATAACTTTCTCACCATTTTGTCCGTATTTAAGGAATACACGGATGATGCCTTGTTTGTCATCTTCGATGATTTCAACGTTTTTTACAAAACCTTCACGCTTCAGGATTTCAGCAATCCCTTTTTTGATGTTTGATGCAGGCACTTCAAGCACTTCGTGGTTTGCTTGGTTAGCATTACGGATACGTGTCAAAAAGTCTGCAATTGGGTCAGTCATAACCATTTTATATTTCTCCTCTTACTAGTAGTTTGCAAGCTGCACTTGCTAGTTAATGATTGAGCTATGCTCAGAATATGTTTCTAGGTTTCAATTCCTAAGTGAGTCTAGGCATCGGCTTGCAAGCATAACTAAAGTTAGGCAAAAGCCGATAACGCGGAATCATAACGGAATTGGAAGCTAGAATTACCAAGATGCTTTGGTAACGCCTGGGATTTGTCCTTTGTATGCTAATTCACGGAAGCAAACACGGCAAAGTTTAAACTTGCGGTAAACGGAATGTGGACGGCCACATTTTTCACAACGAGTATAAGCTTGCGTAGAGAACTTAGCTGGGCGTTTGTTCTTAGCAATCATTGATTTTTTAGCCATTTGTTTTACCTCCTATATTATTTTGCAAAAGGCATTCCAAGGCCTGTAAGCAATTCGCGTGACTCTTCGTCAGTGTTAGCAGTTGTTACGATAACGATGTCAAGACCGCGAGTCTTATCAACGTCATCAAAGTTGATTTCTGGGAAGATCAATTGTTCTTTCACACCAAGTGTGTAGTTTCCGCGTCCATCAAAAGATTTTGTTGGAACACCGTGGAAGTCACGAACACGTGGAAGAGAAACTGAAACCAATTTATCCAAGAATTCATACATACGTTCGCCACGAAGGGTTACTTTAGCACCGATCGCTACACCTTCACGAAGACGGAAGCCGGCGATTGATTTTTTAGCTTTAGTGATAAGTGGTTTTTGACCTGAGATAAGAGCCAATTCTTCAGCAGCTTTTTCAAGGTTTTTAGCGTTTGATACAGCGTCACCGACACCCATGTTCAAAACGATTTTATCCACTTTTGGCACAGCCATAACAGATGAGTAGTTGAACTTTTCAGTCAAAGCTGGAACTACTTCTTTAAGATATTTTTCTTTTAAACGATTTGCCATTATACTTCTCCTTTCCTTCGTGATTAGTCAAGCACTTCGCCTGATTTTTTATTGTAACGAACTTTTTTGCCGTCTACAAACTTGTAGCCAACACGTCCTGCAACACCATTTTTGTCAAGAACTTGAACGTTTGACACATGGATTGGTGCTTCTTTTTCCACGATAGCACCTTGAGGGTTTTCGTTATTTGGCTTTTGGTGTTTCTTAACGATGTTTACACCTTCAACAACAACTTTGTTTACTTTTGGAAGAGCTGTAACAACAAGTGCTTCAACACCCTTGTCTTTACCAGCAATTACGCGAACTTTGTCGCCTTTTTTTACAAACATTTATTTCTCCTCTTAATTCTTACGCCCATAGGGGCACCCTGACTTTTGCCAGGGGACTGTGTTTGTTAATTTTGATTAAAGTACTTCTGGAGCCAATGATACGATCTTCATGAAGCCGCCGTCACGCAATTCACGAGCAACTGGGCCGAAGATACGAGTTCCGCGAGGTGTTTTGTCTTCACGGATGATGACTGCAGCGTTTTCGTCAAATTTGATGTATGAACCATCTTTACGACGAGCACCTGATTTAGTACGAACGATAACAGCTTTTACAACGTCACCTTTCTTAACCGCACCACCAGGAGTAGCTTGTTTTACAGACGCAACGATTACATCACCGATGTTAGCGAACTTACGTCCTGAGCCACCAAGAACTTTGATTGTCAAGATTTCGCGAGCGCCGCTGTTGTCGGCAACTTTCAAACGAGTTTCTGTTTGAATCATTTAAGTTTTCTCCTTTCTGGTTTGATTAGATGATAACCGCTTCTTCAACGACTTCTACAAGACGGAAGCGTTTTGTAGCTGAAAGCGGACGAGTTTCCATGATACGAACGATATCGCCTTCTTTGGCAACATTGTTTTCGTCATGTGCTTTGTACTTCTTAGAGTAGTTAATACGTTTACCATAGACTGGGTGGTTACGTTTAGTTTCAACTACAACTGTGATTGTTTTGTCCATTTTGTCAGAAACAACGCGTCCGACAAGAACTTTACGATTATTGCGTTCCATTGAAATTCTCCTTCCCTAGTCTATTATTTAACTTCTGATTGAACAGTTTTGATACGAGCGATTTGTTTTTTCACTTCTTTCAGGCGAGCTGTCTGCTCCAATTGACCAGCAGCTGCTTGGAAACGAAGATCAAACAATTCTTTCTTCAATTCATTTTCACGCTTCGCGAGTTCTTCTTGAGAAAGACCACGAAGTTCTTTAACAAATTCTTTTACTTCATTAAGTTTCATGCCTTCTCCTTATTCTGCTTCACGTTTTACGAATTTACATTTAACTGGAAGTTTGTGGCTTGCAAGACGAAGCGCTTCGCGAGCGATTTCTTCTGAAACGCCAGCAACTTCAAACATTACTTTGCCACGCTTAACTGGTGCAACCCATCCTTCTGGAGCACCTTTACCAGATCCCATCCGTACACCGATAGCTTTTGCAGTGTATGATTTGTGTGGGAAGATTTTAATCCAAACTTTACCACCACGTTTCATGTAACGAGTCATAGCGATACGGGCAGCTTCGATTTGGCGGTTAGTAATCCAGTGGCTAGTAGTTGCTTGAAGACCGTATTCTCCAAATGCTACTTCTTTTCCGCCTTTTGCTTCGCCGCGCATTTTTCCACGGAATTCGCGACGGTGTTTAACACGTTTAGGTACTAACATTGGTTATTTACCTCCTTTAGTGTTTTTACGAGCTGGAAGGACTTCTCCACGGTAGATCCAGACTTTAACACCCAGTTTACCGTAAGTAGTATCAGCTTCTTCCCAAGCGTAATCGATATCCGCACGAAGAGTGTGAAGCGGAACAGTTCCCTCAGAGTAACCTTCGCTGCGGGCAATATCCGCACCATTCAAACGACCTGATACTTGAGTTTTGATTCCTTTAGCTCCTGCACGCATTGTACGTTGGATAGCTTGTTTTTGAGCACGACGGAAAGCAACACGCTGCTCAAGCTGGCGAGCAATTCCTTCACCAACCAGATGCGCATCCAAGTCAGGACGCTTGATTTCGATGATGTTGATGTGGACTTGTTTTCCAGTCAATTTATTGAGTTTTGCACGAAGTGCATCAACGTTTGCTCCACCTTTACCGATAACCATACCTGGCTTAGCAGTGTGAAGAGAAACGTTTACTTTGTTTACTGCGCGTTCAATTTCAATAGTTGAAATCGCTGCGTCAGCCAATTCTTTTTGAACGAATTTACGGATTGCAAGATCTTCATGAAGGTAATCCGCGTATTCTTTTTCAGCATACCATTTGGCATCCCAATCACGGATGATGCCGACACGCATACCAATTGGATGTACTTTTTGACCCACGATGTTACCTCCTTATTTTTCTGCAACGACCACAGTGATGTGGCTTGTGCGTTTGTTGATTGGTGAAGCTGAACCTTTAGCGCGCGGACGGAAACGTTTCATAGTTGGTCCTTCGTTTGCGAAAGCTTCAGATACTACCAAGTTTGCTTTTCCAAACCAAAGTTGTTTTCAGCATTAGCGATTGCAGAGTTCAAAACTTTTTCGATAATGCCAGCAGCTTTGTTTGGAGTAAATTTCAAGATTGCGATTGCGTCAGCGACGTTTTTACCACGAATATTGTCAAGAACCAGACGAGATTTACGAGGTGAAACACGCACTGTACGAGCCATTGCTTTAGCTGAAGTAATTTCTGCCATTTATGTTCTCCTTATTTTCTACGTGTTTTCTTGTCGTCTGCAGCGTGACCCTTGTAAGTACGAGTTGGCGCAAATTCACCAAGCTTGTGACCTACCATGTCTTCCTGGATGTAAACAGGCACGTGTTTACGTCCGTCATAAACTGCGATTGTGTAACCAATGAAACTTGGGAAGATCGTTGAACGACGTGACCAAGTTTTGATGACTTTTTTCTTTTCGTCGTTAGCTTGAGCTTCAACTTTCTTCATCAGATGCTCATCGACGAAAGGTCCTTTTTTAAGACTGCGTCCCATTTTATATTTTCTCCTTTAAATAAGTACCACAGCGGCCTGCGCTGACTAAGCAGCGCTACCGAGCTGGCGGATAGATTGTTTTAAATTATTTCTCGTTGCGACGACGAACGATAAGTTTGTCAGATTTCGCTTTTTTGTTACGAGTTTTAAGTCCAAGAGCAGGTTTGCCCCATGGAGTAGATGGCGCTTTACGACCAACTGGTGCTTTACCTTCACCACCACCGTGTGGGTGATCGTTAGGGTTCATTACAGAACCGCGAACTGTTGGGCGGATACCTTTCCAACGGCTACGTCCTGCTTTACCAAGGTTTACAAGTCCATGTTGTTCGTTTCCGACAACACCAACTGTAGCGCGGCAAGTACCAAGAATCATACGAACTTCGCCTGATTGAAGACGAACAAGAGTGTACTTACCTTCTTGACCCAATACTTGAGCAGAAGCTCCAGCAGCACGAACCAATTCTCCACCGCGGCCTGGCTTCAACTCAATGTTGTGAACCAAAGTACCAACTGGGATGTTAGCAAGCGGAAGAGCGTTTCCGACTTTGATATCTGCTTCAGGACCTGAAACGATGCGTTGACCAACTTCAAGACCTTTAGGAGCGATGATATAAGCCTTCACACCGTCAGTGTAGTGAACCAAAGCGATGTTTGCTGAACGATTTGGATCATACTCGATTGTTTTTACAACTGCCTCAACAGCGTCTTTGTTACGCTTGAAGTCAATCAAACGGTAGTGACGTTTGTGGCCGCCACCTTGGTGACGAACAGTGATGCGACCGTTGTTATTACGACCAGCCTTGCTCTTTAAAGAAACAAGCAAAGATTTTTCTGGAGTGCTGGTAGTGATTTCAGCGAAATCCAAAGAAGTCATATTACGGCGACCGTTTGTTGTTGGTTTATAAACACGAATTCCCACGATATTTCCTCCTTAGATTATTCTTCTTCTGCACCGAACAACTCGATTGCTTTAGAATCAGCTGTCAGTGTTACGATAGCTTTTTTAGTTTTGTTTGTAAAACCAGTGTAACGTCCAACGCGTTTTGCTTTTGGTTTTACATTGATAGTGTTAACGTTAGCAACCTTAACTCCTTCAAAAGCAGCTTCAACAGCTTGCTTGATCAAGAGCTTGTGAGCGCGAGTGTCCACTTCAAATACGTATTTGCCTGCTTCGTACTGAGCCATTGAGCCCTTCAGTGATAACAGGTTTTTTGATTACGTCGTACAAATTCATTATGCAAGAACCTCCTCAATTTTAGAGATAGCTGCCTGAGTAACCAGAAGTTTATCGCTGTTTACGATGTCCAGAACGCTGCAGTTGTTGCAGTTGCAACTTTCACGTTTGGAAGGTTGCGAGCTGAAAGTGCAGCGAATTCATTTCCTTCTTCAAGGATAACAAGAACTTTCGTATCGATGCTCAGTGCAGCAAGCACTTTTGCAAACTCAGCAGTTTTTGGAGCTGTAAATGAAAGGCTGTCTACAGCTACGAATTTGTTTTCAGCAACTTTTTCAGAGTAAACTGATTTCAATGCCAATCTACGAACTTTACGTGGAAGTTTGTAAGCATATGAACGAGGAGTTGGACCGAATACGATACCACCGCCACGCCATTGTGGAGAGCGGATAGAACCTTGACGAGCACGTCCAGTTCCTTTTTGACGCCATGGTTTGCGTCCGCCGCCTGATACTGCAGAACGGTTTTTAACAGCGTGAGTTCCTTGACGAAGGCTAGCGCGTTGGCTGATGATAACATCAAAGACAACTGATTCATTTGGTTCAATACCAAAGACCGCATCGTTCAGAACTACTTCACCAGCTTCTTTACCAGTTTGGTCAAATAATTTTACGTTTGCCATTGTGACTGATTTCCCCTTCCCTTTCTTTATTATTTACCAGCTTTAACTGCTGACTTGATAGTGATAAGAGATTTCTTAGCACCTGGTACGTTACCTTTAATCAGGATAACGTTCTTCTCTGGAACAACCTGTACGATTTCAAGGTTTTGAATCGTTACACGGTTGCCACCCATACGTCCAGCCAAGCGTTTGTTTTTGAACACGCGGTTTGGAGCAACTGGTCCCATTGAACCAGGACGACGGTGGTAACGTGAACCGTGAGCCATTGGACCACGAGATTGGCCGTGGCGTTTGATAACACCTTGGAAACCTTTACCTTTTGAAGTTCCTGTTACATCAACAACATCACCAGCTTCGAATGTATCGACAGTGATTTCTGCTCCTACTTCCAAGCCTTCAATGTTTTTGAATTCACGAATGAAGCGCTTAGGAGCTGTGTTAGCTTTCGCTACATGGCCTTTGGCAGGTTTGTTGCTCAATACGTCACGAAGGTCATCAAAACCAACTTGAACTGCGTTGTAACCGTCTGTTTCAACTGTTTTAACTTGAAGAACAACGTTTGGAGCTGCTTCAACAACAGTTACAGGGATTAATTCGCCAGCTTCAGTGAAGATTTGAGTCATTCCCACTTTTTTCCCTAAGATTCCTTTTGTCATGAGAAAATGTTTCCTTTTCTATAATTTTTTTCAAAAAGTTTTTAACGAGCGTTTTTCATGCTCTGGTTTAGATCAAGCTTTAGATTAAAGTTTAATCTCTACGTTCACACCACTTGGAAGATCCAATTTCATCAAAGCGTCAACTGTTTTTTGAGTTGGGTTGATGATGTCGATCAAGCGTTTGTGAGTACGCATTTCAAATTGTTCGCGAGAGTCTTTGTATTTGTGAGTCGCACGAATGATTGTGTAGAGGCTGCGCTCAGTTGGAAGTGGGATTGGACCCGCAACTTCAGCACCAGTACGAGTAGCAGTTTCTACGATTTTTGCAGCCGCTGTATCAAGTGTACGATGTTCGTAAGCTTTCAAACGGATGCGGATTTTTTTGTTTGCCATCTTTTTCTCCTTTTCGTCTATTTAAGATAATAGGCTAGCTCCACAAGAAAACCGACAGGGGATTGCGTGGCAATGCAACCGAGCGTGTCGCAACCTCTTGCATCAAAGCTACACACTGTATTTTTACAGCACCATAGTATCTTAACACAAAGAACCAGTCATTGCAAGGGATTTGAGTAATTTTTTAAAGATTTTTAGGATAATTTTTTATGAAAGTGTTTTCTAAACAATTTATAAGTCTTGTAAGTCATTATCTAGAAGAAAATTTAGACTTCTCACCTATTTATTCGAGTTTGTATTCAGAAAATACAAAATCCCACTGACGCACATCAGTGAGATTGAAAAATTAAAATTTACCCTTGGCTACTTTGTCTTATAACAAGGTGCTGTCCTTTTCGATACGAAAGCTGTTTCCTGACTGGCAGATGACAAGGTCTGCAGCTGCTAGATAGGGCTGATAGAAGTGCCTATATTGCTCTCGTCGAGCTAGATGTGTCTGCTCTATCCAATCTGGTTTGCGCTCTCGCACAGCCACATCCCGAGCCAAGCGGCGTTCTAATTCGGTCTGATCATCCGTGTAAAAGCAAATCGATAAATCAAACAAACTTTCAGGCAAAAAGGCAGCCGACATGCCTTCTACTATTAAAATCGGCTTTTGAGCTGATAAGCGCAAGCTAGGCGACCAAGCTGCGCCAATGGTCAGAATATCCAGACCAGACTGCAAGGCACAAATATCTCGCTCCAGACTGCTTAGTTCATGAACAGCTGGGAGACAGGCTGTGACTTTTTGATGAGGAAAATCTTTGAAACTGAGCAAATCTCGATACTCCCCAGTAATTACATAAGGATCTGTTTCCAGCAGATTGGCTCGTTCCTCACCCAAGCCTAGCTGGAGTCTTTCGAGCAAAAAGTTGACTTGCCCGAAGCACCATGACCGTAAATACGCAGGGTATGGTTTTTGCTCGTCTGACAGATAAGCTATCAATCTTTTCAGCAATTTCTCTTCATCAGACATGGCTTCCCCTTTCAAATGGAGCTTCTTAGAAGTTTCGGCTGGATTTATTGTAGCCGTAGCGCTCAATAAAGTCTTCACGGAATTCCAGCAGGTTGTCATCTATGATAGCTTGGCGGACCTTCTTCATAAGGTTTACCAAGAAGTAGAGGTTGTGATAGCTGGTCAGGCGGATCCCAAAGGTTTCGTCCGCTTTGAGCAAGTGGCGGATATAGGCCCGCGTGTAGTTGCTGCAAGTGTAGCAGTCACAGTCATGGTCAAGCGGAGTAAAATCTTCCTCAAACTGGGCATTTTTAACAACCAGACGTCCTTCGCTAGTCATACAGGTGCCATTTCGGGCAATGCGAGTCGGCAGGACGCAGTCAAACATATCCACACCACGGATAACCCCATCAATCAAGCTATCTGGCGCTCCCACTCCCATAAGATAGCGGGGCTTGTTTTCAGGCAGCATAGGCGTTGTGAAGTCTAGCACTGCATTCATCTCTTCGTGAGACTCTCCGACAGCCAAGCCGCCAATCGAATAGCCTGGGAAATCCATGCTGACCAAGTCTTGCGCAGACTGGCGACGCAAATCTTCAAATCCAGCCCCCTGAACAATCCCAAAAAGACCTTGGTCGTGCGGACGGCTGTGGGCCTTGAGTCCACGCTCTGCCCAACGGCTAGTCCGCTCAATGGACTTCTTGACATAGTCATAAGGCTGGTAGAACTGTGGGCACTCATCAAAAGACATCATGATGTCACTGCCTAGATTGTTCTGGATAGAGATGGCTTTTTCTGGCGACAGGAACATTTTGGAACCATTGAGGTGGTTCTTGAAAGTTACCCCTTCTTCTGTGATATTGCGGCTGTCAGCTAGAGAATAGACCTGAAAACCTCCGCTATCGGTTAGAATAGGCTGGTCCCAGTTCATGAACTTATGCAGTCCACCTGCACGGGCAATCAGCTCATCAGCCGGCCGCAGCCAGAGGTGGTAAGTATTGGACAAGATGATACCTGAACCCATTTGCTTGAGCTCTTCTGGTGACTGGGTCTTGACCGTCGCCTGGGTCCCAACTGGCATAAACATAGGCGTTGGAAAAGGTTCCGTGAGGCGTGATAATCTCTCCCAAGCGAGCACCTGTGTGCTTTTCCTTTTTGATCAAACGATACTGAATCGGTGATGTTGACATATTTCCTCCTGCTGAGAAAAACAGTCCCAGCGATTTTTTCTACTATATAATGAGCAGTAAGAGCTCACAAGATACCGTATGATTTTTACCAAAAAAACTTCTATCTGTCACGGGGTATGATATAATGTAACAGACAAATCCAAATGGAGGAATTATGAATCTAAGTAACATTAGAGCTCAGGCTCGTGCCGTCCGCAGCCAAACGAGGGGGATTTTTCTTTTGTTTGCTGCCCCAACCCTTGTCAGCACCCTCAGTATCTTACTTTCCCTTATTGACAATCTAAGAGGTCCGTTTCCCAGCCTAACTTTTTCAGCCAGTCCATCTATCTTCTCATTAGTAAAAACTCTTTTTCCGACGACTATCCAGTTTATCACGTCTCTCCTGCTGCTTTCTGCCAGCTATACCATGATAACCGCCATCGGCAAGAAAAAGGATGAGGTCCGCTTTTCAGATATTGGGCATCTTTTTACGAGCAAGAACTTCACACCTGTTTTTCAAAAACCGTTTTGCTCAAGCAACTATTGCTTTTTTCCTTTGGAATCTTCCTATATTTTGCGGGAGTCTTCTGTCCGTCTTCAATGCTTATAAGATTCTCAATATTTCAGAAAAACTTCCTGCCCATACTGTGGTGACGGCTCAAAGCGAGGCAGGACAGCAGATTCTTCAATACACCCCCGCTATGTTACTGGGAAGCCTCTTGATATTGGTTGGTCTAGGAATCGCTATTCCTCAGTACTACGCCTATACCCAAGCAGAGTTCATACTCTATGACCAGCTTGAGACCGATACCTACCAGGGAGCTTTCTATGCTATCCGTCAAAGTCGGAAGCTAATGAAGGGCTATAAAGGAAGGTTATTTATGCTGGATCTGAGCTTCATCGGCTGGAATTTATTGGCCAAAAATGACTTATGGCATATTGAATATTATGGTTTTCCCTTATACAGCGACTGCTTACATTCTTTTTTATGAGGAATTGAAAAAAGAAAAAGCTATTCTAAACGAAAACAACCCGCAAGCACGGGACTCCTTGTCCTAAGCTTGTGAGTTGTTTTTTTATTTACTATTGTAGTCTGGCCTGTCAAGGGCAGTGCAGATTTTGCCAAATGCTGTCTCTAGTGAATCCTCATCTGTGAAGAAGGATTCCTCTTCCCAGCCCTAAGAAGTCTCGGTATTCCCACCAGCGCTTCATGTCGGCTGGGGTAAAATTCTTCTTGTTTAGCTCTAGTCTGATGGCGGCGGACTGTTTCTTCAAAGGATAGGTCATAGTAGTAAGCAAAGACCTGCGGAGCGAAGAGTTTTTTCAACCGCTCTAGCATCTGTCCGTAAATGTCCGTCTCATAAAATCCTTCTACCAGAACCAACAAATCATGTTCGTAACCGAAGCGTGCCAATGTTTCCGTCAGGTCAATAGACAAATTTCCCAGCTCAACTTTTTCCTTGAGCATATCCCGTCTAACCGTATCCTGCGCTATCAGGAGAGTCCCTTGGCCATAGTGAGTCTGCAGTTTCCCTGGCTAGGCTAGACTTGCCAGAGCCGGAATTGCCACGAATGATGACTAACTTGGCCATCTTATTCGCCCAGAATCAAGCGAGTGTGCTCGCGTTTAATGCAGCGGTCCATGACAATGTCATCCCGACCGGCTGCCCGCAAAATCTGCTCAGCTTCCTCACTCTCCAAGCCCAACTGAGCCCAGAAAATCTTGGCATCCGTCTGCAGAAAATCCAGTGCCACATCCGGCAAAAACTCACTGCGGCGGTAAACATCGACAATATCCACAGGGAAAGGAATGTCTTTGAGACTGGCATAAACAGTCTCACCAAAAATCTCACTGCCCGCTGCCCGCGGATTGACTGGGACAATGCGATAGCCCCGCTCCTGCATCTCCTTGGACACACGGTTGCTGGTTGTTTCTTCGCGGTCAGACAGTCCAACAACAGCAATCACTTTGCTGTTTTTCAAATAATGCTTGACGATTGCATCGCTGGGATTTTGAAAATGATAAGTCATAGGCTTCCTCCTCATTCATAATAAAGCTGGATAGTTTTGCAGTGTTTGCGTCTTAACTGAATACGGGCTAAACACTGTGGAAAATAGATAATCCGTTCTAGGAGCATGACTCCTTCGTCCGGATGCCTAATTTTCAGTCGGTTTTGACGCTCTTTGTATCTTGTTTTATTTCGCCTCGTACCAAGTTTGGCCAGCGTTTTCATCAGCTACTAGTGGAACGGCCAGCTCAATCGCAGCTTCCATGGTTTCTTTGACCAACTGGCGGACGGATGTTAGCTCGTCATTGGGCACTTCCAGCACGATTTCATCGTGAACCTGCAAGAGCATGCGAGACTTGAAATTCTTCTCTGTCAGAGCTCGGTCCAGATTAATCATAGCGACTTTGAGAATGTCTGCGGCCGATCCTTGGATCGGACTGTTAATGGCTGTGCGCTCCGCAAAATTTCGGATGTTAAAGTTGCGGGAATTGATGTCTGGTAAGGAGCGACGGCGATGGTAAATAGTCTCTACATAACCCTTATCACGCGCTTCACGGACAATCGTTTCCATATAATTCTTGATCCCAGGGGAAACGCTCAAAATAAGTCTGAATATAATCTTTGGCATCCTTGCGGGAAATGCCGAGGTTATTGGCCAGTCCAAAGTCGGAAATGCCATAGACGACTCCGAAGTTGACAGCCTTGGCATTGCGGCGGTCATTAGGTGTCACATCCTCTGCCTTTTCAATACCAAAAACCCGCATGGCTGTAGCCGTATGAATATCTTCTCCATGCTGAAAGGCAGCAATCAGATGCTCGTCCTGCGAAATATGAGCCAGCACCCGCAGCTCAATCTGGGAATAATCCGAGCTGAGTAGCACACTGTCTGCCCACTCTGGCACAAAGGCCTTGCGAATGAGGCGCCCTTGCTCCAAACGAACGGGGATATTCTGCAAGTTGGGGTCAACAGAGGACAGGCGGCCGGTCTGAGTCAAATCCTGAACATAGCGAGTGTGAATCTTGCCGTCAGACGCCATCGCCTCCTGCAGGCCGATGATATAAGTGGACTGGAGCTTGCTGATTTGACGATATTCCAGAATCTTAGACACAATCGGTGCAATAGGAGCTAGGCGCTCCAGCACATCAACTGCTGTCGAGTAACCTGTCTTGGTCTTTTTGGTGTACTCCAGCGGCAGCCCCATATCCTCAAAGAGAATGGTTCCCAGCTGTTTTTGGCGAGTTAATATTGAACTCCCTGACCAGCCAGATCATAAATCTCTTTGGGTCAGACTTTCCAGCGTCTTTTTCATTCTCTGCCTGCATACCTTGAAGGGTTTCCCTGCTCAACCTTGATTCCCGCAATCTCCATCTTGGCTAGGACAAAGCGCCAGGGGCTGCTCCATTTCAAGCAACAAATCCAGCTGATCGTGGGAACAAAGCTGCTCTTGCATCGGCTCTTCTGTTTCCAGCAGTACTTGGACCTTACGAGCTAGATGCTCAAAGAGCTGCTCTTGCTCAGGCAAAGCGCGCTTAGCTCCCCTTGCCATACACCTCATCATCAGTTGGCAGAATTGTTTGGCCGTAGAGGCGAGCAATAGTCGCCAGCTCATTATCCTCAACCGTCGAAAGCAGATACTTGGCTAGACGAGCATCAAAGGAGGCTGCTGGTAGTTCGATGCCATAATGACTAAGCAGTACCTTGATCCGCTTGAGGTCGTAGGTTTTCAGAGCTGTTTTTGTCAAAAATTCCTGAAAGAGAGGCTGCTGCAATAAATCGCTGGCGCCGACATAAATCTGACGGCTATCGCCCCAGGCAAGACCGACAATCTCTTCCTTGTGGTAGTTGTCACCCAAGATTTCAAAATAGAAGAATTGCTCTGGTGCCAGCATATCCGCTGTCACCTCAGTCACTTTGGTAAATTCAATTGGTTTGACTTCTACTGATTCCTGATTAGTTCCTAGCTGAGCCTTGAGCTGCTTGAAGCCCATCTCGTCATAGAACTTTCTCAGAGCCTCTACCTGCGGACCCTTATAAACCAAATCATCCAGTCCGATTTCAATCGGAGCCTGAGTATTGATAGTAGCTAGAGTTTTAGATAAAAAGGCCTTGTCCTTGTCATTGATCAAATTTTCCTTCATCTTGGAAGCCTTGAGCTGGTCAATATTTTTATAGAGATTTTTCCAAAGAGCCATACTCAAGAGGAGCTTGAGACCAGTCTTCTCACCAATCTTGGTCACGCCGGGGATATTGTCCGACTGATCGCCCATCAGCGCCTTGAGGTCAATAAACTGCTCTGGTGTGATGCCCATCTTTTCCATGAGGTAGGCTGGGGTAAATTCCTCAAACTCGGCTACGCCTTTCTTGGAAATCTCCACCACTGTATTATCATCAGTCAGCTGAATCAAGTCTTTATCGCCACTGACAATGGTCACATCGTAAGGCACAGCTGTCTTTTCAGCCATCTTGTCTAAGGTCCCGATGATGTCATCCGCCTCGTACTGAGCCAAGTCGTAGTAGTGAATGCCTAGGTGCTGCAAGCATTCTCGGATAAAGGGCAGCTGCTCACGAAATTCATCCGGTGTCTTGGCCCGACCAGCCTTATAGTCGGCGTACATCTCAGTCCGGAAGGTCGTCTTACCAGCATCAAAAGCCACCAAGATATGGGTCGGCTGCACGCGCTCCAAGAGATGATTGAGCATGAGGTGGAAGCCATAAATGGCATTGGTATGCAGGCCCGATGGACTCTTGAAACGGTCAATTTGATTATAGAGCGCAAAAAAAGCGCGAAAAGCAACGGACGAACCGTCGATTAATAATAGCTTATTCTTTTTTTCCATAGGTTTATTATAACACGAAAGGTGGACAAAGACAGAAAAGGCGGTGTGGAAAATTTAAAAGTGATTTTAATAATTCCTGTATGGTATAATAATAAAAACTAGGAGGTGAAGCATGTTCCCAATAACCATTCCAACTCTTGTGACTGAAGAAGTGTATCAACGATTTGCTTGGTCTGTTTTCTTACGCGGGGAAAAGATTTTTGCTGAATCTGTTCATTTTGATAGGAATCCTGTCTCTCTATCTAATCTTCCTACCTGACAACCTGAAGCGTTTTTCTTTCTTTACCATGCTATTTATATCTTTGGTGACATTCTCAGCAATGTATTTTGGCATGAATTATCAGATAAAGAGAGCCTATCAAAAAACTCCTTTCTGGAAGGATATGGAGCAAACTCTTATATTTGAGAAAGATAAATTTTCTGTAAAAAGCAAACGAGGAGAGTTTCTTTATAGCTATGATGACATCGTCAAAGTTTTTCATACTAAGGAAGATTTTTATATCATGTTGGGACCAAATGTCAGCTTCCCTATTGAAAAAAAGAACTGTTCTCCCGAGGCTCTTGAGTTCTTGCTAGAACTTCACATTGAGCATATGTAAAAGAAAAAGCAGGCTAGACTGACAGTAGATCAGTTCTGGTCTGCTTTTTCTTTTGTAAATAATCGCTTGATATCCATCAGCTGCTCTATTTTCTGATTAATTTCTGGTCGGTAGTCACAGAAGTTAATGCTCTGGATGCCACTGTTGACGGCGACATCCACATCCAGGGTCCGGTCACCGATATAGTAGGTTTCCTGCTTATCCAGGCCATACTTCTCGATCAGATAATTGACACCTTCTGGGTGAGGTTTGCGCTCAAAGCCGTTGGCTGTTGTGATGATTTCTGTAAAATAGTCATAAATACCCAAGTCTTGTAAAATTTGATGGGCATTGAGTCCCTTGTGGGTATAGACAAACTGGGCAATGCCCTTCTCTTCAGCCCAGGCCAGTATCTCCGCAGCTCCTTTCATCAGATGGACCTGAGCATTCTTTTCCTTTAGGCTTGCTCCACGGAAGGCATTCATCTCGGCAGCATCCAGACCTTTCTCAGACGCTACTTTTTCCAAGAGCTTCAGGACAGAGTGCTTTAGGATATAGCTGTGAATACTCGCTCTGTCAAAGTCCAGACCATAGTGAGCGTAGGTTTCCTCAATCCCCGCCAAAATAGCATCGTAGGAGTCCAGCAAGGTGCCGTCCAAATCCCAAATAAACGCTTTTGTCATGTGATTTTCCTCATTTTTCTGTCAAATAAAACCTTTAAAAATAGCCAGCGGAAGCCATTGTCCAAGAGCATCCCAACCCAGACTCCTGGCAGACCCAAGCCAAAAGTCACACCCAGTAAGTAACCGGCAATAATACGAATCAGCCACATGCCAACGGTCGTGGCATAAAAAGGCAGTCTGGCATTGCCCAGCCCCTGCCAGATAGCTGTGTAAATCACGGTTCCCACTGCCATGGGAGTTCCCAGCAGGGAGAAAAGCATGACTGAAAGACTGGCTGTGATAGCTCCGCTATTATCCGTATAGAGCAAGGTCAGCGGCCGACCAAAAGCAAAAATTCCTAGAGCCACGGGCAGCATGCAAGCACAAGAGAGCCAGAAGGTCCGCTGACGAATCAGACCGACCTCTTGCATATCTCCCCCTCACCTACCGCATGGCCTACCAGCATGACTGTTGCTGTTGCGACCCCGAAGATTGGCATATAATTAAACTGCGTCAGAACTTCACCGATGGCATTCCCCGCTACTGCGTCCGTCCCAAAGACGACCACAATGGCGATAATAACTACATCACCCGCCCGCATCATGAGCCGCTCTCCAGCAGCCGGCAGAGACAGGCGCAAGAGCTCTCCATCTAAGCCCCAGCTCCAGCGGATCGTGGACAAATCCAGCTCCCGCCAGAGAATCAGCACACCGACCAAACGAGCCAGCACCGTTCCCAGCGCTACACCGACAATACCAAGCCGAAAGACGTAAATCCCCAGACCGGAAAAGAGGGCATTGAGGACATTGGTCAGAAGACTGACATACATGGGAAATCTAGGATTGCGCGTGACCCGCACTAAAGCTCCAAAAGAAGTCATCAAGCCTAGCAGAACAATAGTCCCACCAACCAGAGCCAGATAAAGACCGCCTGCTTCAGCCACCGCCTTTTCTGTCCCCAGAAGATCCAGCATCTGCCTGCCAAAGAACAGAGAAATCAGCCCCAATAAAAGGCTCAGAAGTAATGTCAGTTTGATAGCCTCGGCTGTATGATAGGCCAAACGCTCCTTGTCTCCTTGAGCCAGAGTCTTGGAGATAAGACTGGAAATAGCAGCCCCCAGAGCGATAAAGATTGCCTGATAAATAGTAATGATGTTGCCGGCCACCGAGACACCAGAGATTGCAATCAGCCCAAGACTAGCCACCAGATAGCTGTCGACCATTCCCATGAGCATTTGCAAAAAATTCTCCGCCATAGCCGGCAAGGCGATATTCATGATTCTTTTATAAGTCGTCATTGTCTGAAGATCTCCTGCATTTGTATATCCTTTCTTACTTGAGATTTCCACTCTCCATCATAGAGAATAGAAAGCGGTGGGACTATTGTCCTACCGCATATGAATCTCCTATCATAAAAGCTCATTTTAAGCACAAACTCCCACACTATACTGCTTTGCTTTCCCAAACTCAACGAATATCTTCACTCCTCCACAAAGAGTCCTAAGATATGGACATTGTCCGCTACGGAGACAAAGGCAGTTGGATCCGTATTTTTCATGATTTGCTTGAATTCATTAAACTCTGCTCGGGTGATTACCGTTACCAGAACCGCTTTTTGCTCATGATTGTAAGTTCCTTCTGCTCCATGGATAACCGTCGCCCCACGATGAAGCTTGTTGTGAATCTTATCAATCACCCTATCCGGATGGCTAGTTATAATCATAGCCTGCATGCGCTTCTGCTTGGTAAAGACAGCATCCGTCACTCGGCTAGATACAAAAATAGTAATCATGGAGTAAAGCGCATACTCCCAGCCAAAGGTCAAACCCGCAATCAGCATAATAATTCCATTGACAATCAAGGAAATATGGCCGACATTCCGACCCGTTTTTTTCCGAATGGTCAGGCTGACAATGTCTGTCCCGCCGCTGGAAATACTGGACTTAAGGGCAAAGCCAATCCCCGCTCCCATGACCACACCGCCGAAAAGGGCGTTGATAATAGGATTATCAGTCAAGGTCACTTCCGGCACAAACTGGATAAAGAGCGAGCTCATCGTAACCGTGATAAAGGTGAAAATGGTAAACTTATGCCCAATCTGGTACCAGGCCAGGATCATCAGCGGAATATTGATGGCATAAAAAGTCACAGAAACCGGAATGGTAAAACCTAAGAAACGAGTACTAAGGGCAGTAATGACCTGCGCCAGACCAGTCGCCCCGCTGGAATAAACATGCCCCGGCTGAAAGAAGAAATTGACTGCGACAGCCGACAAAAAGCCATAGACTAGCGAGGCAGAAATCTTCTCATCGTACTTCTCACGCGAGATACTCTTTAAAGATCGCAAAATCTTAAAATTATAAGCAAACCTGCGGACATAATAGCGAAAGAGTTTATAAAAAATAGTCTTCTTCATGTGCTTCCACTTGTAAACTTAATTCCTCTAGTTGAGCGACCGACACTGGGCTAGGTGCCTGTGTCATTGGATCAGAAGCCTTATTATTTTTCGGAAAGGCGATAACTTCGCGGATATTTTCTTCACCAGCCAAGAGCATCACAAAGCGGTCCAAGCCCAGAGCTAAGCCACCATGCGGTGGAAATCCATAGTCCATAGCCTCTAAAAGGAAGCCAAACTGCTCGGCAGCTTCTTGAGCTGAAAAACCAAGCGCCTTGAACATCCGCTCCTGCAAGTCTTTCTGGTTGATCCGAAGACTGCCGCCGCCTAACTCATAACCATTGAGGACGATATCATAAGCCACAGCCCTCACCTTGCTCAGGTCACCTTCCAGCTCTTGCTCCGAATCTTTCTGCGGTAAGGTGAAAGGATGGTGGGCGCTCATGTAGCGGCCCTCTTCTTCTGACCATTCAAACATGGGCCAGTCCACCACCCAGAGGTAGTTAAAGGTATCTGGGTCAATCAAGTCCAGTTCTTTACCCAAGCGTACACGAAGGGCTCCCAAAGCAGCATTTGCCACTTCCAAAGTATCAGCCACAAAGAGAACTAGGTCATTATTTTCAAGCTGTAAAGCTTCTGTCAACTGACTTGTCAAGTCTGTCAAGAACTTAGCAACTGGCCCAGCCAACTCACCATCAGCCACTTTCACCCAAGCAAGACCTTTAGCACCATGCTGTTTCGCTTGCTCTGTCAGCTTATCAATATCCTTACGAGAGTATTTATCTGCAGCATTTTTCACGACGATGGCCTTGACAGCTGGAGCTTCTGAAAAGACCTTGAAGTCAACTCCCTTGACAAGCTCTGTCAAGTCCTGCAACAACATCTCAAAACGAGTATCAGGCTTATCAACCCCATAAAGAGCCATGGCATCATCATACTTCATACGAGGGAAAGGCAGAGAAACATCAATACCCTTGGTCTCTTTCATAACACGAGCAATCAAGGCTTCTGTAATATCCTGAATCTCCTGATCAGACAAGAAAGAAGTCTCCAAGTCCACCTGAGTAAACTCTGGCTGACGGTCACCACGCAAGTCCTCGTCTCGGAAGCACTTAACGATCTGATAATAACGGTCAAAACCAGCATTCATCAAGAGCTGCTTGGTAATTTGTGGACTCTGTGGCAGAGCATAAAAATGCCCCTGATGGACCCGACTAGGCACCAAGTAATCACGCGCTCCTTCTGGCGTTGACTTAGATAGGAAAGGTGTTTCCACATCAAGGAACTCCAGCTCATCAAGATAATTGCGAATAGAGTGAGTCACCTTGGCACGGAGCTTGAAGTTCTCCAGCATCTCTGGCCGGCGCAAGTCCAGATAACGGTAGCGCAAACGCGTATCGTCATTCACTTCAATGCCGTCTTTGATTTCAAAAGGCGTCGTCTTAGCTGTATTTAAGACAGTCAGACTTTCCACATGCAGCTCCACGCTTCCTGTCGCCAGCTTGTCATTGGCCTGCTCACGCGCAGCCACCTTACCTGTCACTTCCAGCACGTACTCACTGCGCAGACTTTCTGCGGTCGCCATGACCTCTGCAGCCACTGTCTCAGGACTAATGACCAGCTGCATAATGCCTTCGCGGTCGCGCAAATCAATGAAAATCAGACCGCCCAAATCCCGACGGCGAGCTACCCAGCCCTTTAAAGTGACTTCCTGACCAACATGCTCCTTGCGAACACGCCCAGCATACATAGAACGTTTCATCTTTACTCTCCAAATTTTTAATTCTGTTACTATTTTACCACAAAGAGCCTAAGAAAGCCCTTCTGTCCGTTCTTTTTCTGAAAAATATTAAAGCTCTGCATGACTAATGCTGACAGTTGTGACAAAAGGCCTGAGGCAAACGACCCCAGACCTACTGTCTACTCTATAGATTATTCCTTTTTCTTGCTATCTTCATAGAGACTAGGCGCAAATGCTTTCGTCACCATGGCTGTCACAAAGCGAAAACCTCCCGCTGCCAGACCAAAAATCGGCGCCAAAGCACAGAAGAAAAAATCACCCCGCATAAAATAACAAAGCAGACCTATAATCACAAAGATAGCCAAACCCTGTACCACCACCACAAATAATATTTTCTTCATCATTCCCTCGACTTTCTATAGACTATTATAGCATAAGGGGGAGGAGAAATTTTTATTTTTTGAAAATTTGAGAAATAGTAAGGTAAGGTAGATATGAGAAAAACTAGAAAAATAGATAGCGACCTTAGTTATTTGTTGCGTTTCAAAAGTTAAATACGAAATTTAATTATGATTCTTTTTAGGGGAATACTTGAGTGAGAGTTTTAGACTCAATTGCATCAATAAAGTTAATCTATATTCACAACTTTATTTGAACCCCCCATTAGCTGCTGAAAATCTAATTTCGGGGAAAATATTTTCATTTTTGCTTCTACAGATATGCTTTTCTTTACTTTAAAAATAAACACTTAAAAATCAACCATTTAATTTTTTTATAAGATGCTGTTTTCTTTTATTCCATCTGTTGATTTTGCTGTGAAATACTTTCCACATTATTTATAGTGATGCTTTGAATGTGTTTGGATAAAGCATTATCTTTCCTAGTAAATTCGTGTGATACATTATTAAGGAATGTATTGAACTGATATATAGCATCTGCAAGACCATCAGTGGCATTTTGCACTAATTCATTACATTTATCTATTTTTCCTGTTGATGAATCATCTACCCATGTGTGAGCGCCTGTTTTGAAACTATCTTTTATATATGAATTAAAGTTAGCTTGATGGTAACTTATTGTATCTTTGTCTATCTTGATTCCTGACATTTTCGATCTCCTCTCTTTTGTGCTAATCAGGGTGTTTCTCTTTCCACTTTAAAAAATCTTCATAAGAATTAATAGGTGTTACTTCACTAGTTTCCTTATCAGTTATAGAAAGAGAAAGCTTATCTTGCCCTACTGGAGCAAACCAGTACATTAGTGTATTATACCATTCCTCTGAGCTAATATTGCCCTGACGAATAAAAATCTTTCCCTCAAAAGAATTCATTTTTTTTACAACCTCAGGGAAAAGTTGCGAAATATTTAGATTGCTAGGTATTTCTTTTCTTTCTCTTATTGAAGGTTCGAGATCAGTAAAGTGTGAATCAATACCGTATGAGTCAGTGAGATAAGCCGACAAGCCACTTGTAATCGATGCTTCATCAAACTGTAACTTATGTTTAATAAACTCTTTCGAATAATCAATTACCTCTTCTGTATCTACATTAAAGAGGATCTCTTTAAACCTCGTTGAGCTGTTTTCTTTTACTAACCTAATGTAAATATAATCCTGACCTTGAATGTTTAGAATATCGCCAGATAAATCAACCCCCAACGAAGCATCATAATGTCGAACAATTTCAAAAATATCCAGTCTTTTCTTAAACTTCTTCGTCTTTAGATCATACACATTAATAAAATAATACTCTCCTTCATTCTGACGACTATCAGCTCTATTTTCCTTACTATAATCGAACCGCCAATCTTGTATATAAAAATTTATTTTGTCCAACTCTTAATCCTTGAAATCTATTTTCAGAATCCTTAGTTGTCACAAATACAAGTTTTTCATCTTCCAACTGCTCAAAACTGAGTTTTTCAACAGATACCGCATTTCCCGATACAAAACTCTCCTCTTCCACCGGTGAATTTAGATAGAGAAGCAGAGCTGTAAGTAAAGCTACAAAAATAATAATGAAGAAGATATTCTTTTTTGATTTTAGAACTTTCATTTCTTAACCTCAAGTATTTTTACTGAAGAACTCATTCCGATTGGTAATGTAGTCTTCTACATCAAATCTTTTTTTCCATAAAAGGCCAAAAAAATGCCTCCGTTTTTCTTCCGACCCTCTGCTTTTTTATAGTCCTGAATGGTAGTTATAGCATTAAACACTTTAACAGGATCTTGTTGGTCCATCCCTCCTTTACCAGCTAATAAGTCTCGTATTTCCGGAGTAATAGATGCCAACCTTTGTTTATTATCTTCAAAGCCAATAAATTTTGAAAAATCATTATTGTAAGGGCTTATAGGGGTATAATTCTTCATTGCTTTGTCATATGCTTCCAATGTGTCTTCGTTATTTACGTCATATATATATGTGCGCATTCCGTTTTTTTGCATATCATCCATTTGAAGAATAGCTTGAAGATCAAATTGTGGTTTAAAGTATGTTCTACCATTTTCAATATCGTTTAAATCTTTAATATTATAACCACCAATATTATATAAGTTATTATTCTCTTTTGTACGAAGCTTTTCTGCATTCTGTTCAATATTATACATAGTAGACAAAAAGCTTCCCGAACTAGACAAACCAGTTGGCCATTTTCCTACCATATCTTTATATTTTTGGCCAAACTGTTCTTTATTAAGATTGTGCTGTTTTTGTGATTAGTGAAACGCGCTCAGATGGGCCAGAATCTTCGCTGAAAAGCGTTTTGCCATTTCGAACTGTATTAAGCAAGAAAGAATACTCAGAAGCAGTTCCTAAAGATGCAGCATCTAAAGCAAAATTCATTAAAGCCTCTCTTCGTTTTTTATTTAAGCTATTATATTCATCCGCTATTGAAGCACCCTCTGTAGCCTGAACTCCTTCATAACGAGTTGCTACAATGCTAGTAGGATCGCCTTGCTTTTTATTATTTTTCTCAAAAGAGACGTCGAAACTCAATTGAACATTTCCTTTAGAGTCCTTTATAAATTTCAGACTCTTCTCATTAATTGTTTTAGATTCTATATTTGGTCTAGCTAGGTTACTTGCAGTTTGTCGTTTTTGACCAATATGATTGATATACATTGCTTCAAATAAAGATGAAAGGTGGCCTGTCGCTTTCAATTCTTCACCTAATAATTGTAAATAAGGAGTGTTTTCATCTAACTCTTTTTTATAAGCTTTGCCGTCTTTTCCTTTTAGTTGAGGGTTGAGTTCTCTTGCTTTATTTGACAATAATTCACCATATCTATCAGCTGCGTAAGTCATTTTTTCAGAATAACTCCGAGCCCGTTCATAATCTTGTTGCGAAATAGCAGTTGTAAAAATGTTTAAATATTTTGTATCACCTGTTTCCATTGCATTTAATGTTTCGTGATGAATTTTACTATAAATCTTATCAGCCATAACAGGGCTTACCTCACGAGTATCTGCTTCCCCCAACTGTTTGAAAAATATATTAGGGGCTGTAGATTTTTCTCTCAACAAGATTTTTAGGACTTCAGCATCGCCTTTCGCCTGAATGGAATTAATCTCGGTCATATTAGTCTCGTTTAAATATTTTTCTTTTATTAATTCCGCATACTCACTTGCTTTGATTCCACTCAAATGCCTAGCATTTTTAAGTGCTATATTTACATCAGCAAAACTTTTTTGCAGTCCTGATAGATTTGATTTAAAGGTGGATAAAGCATCCTCTAACTTAGAGTGGACAGTTTCTCTATTCTTGGCTAATGTTCGTAGTTCGTCCTCAACAGAAGTCAAAATTTTGGATAAGTCACCATAGTCAACATCTTTACTATCTGGATTGAGTTTTAGAGCCTCTTGTCCATCCTTTAATTTAGCTTCCAGACTAGTCTTTAATTCACTGAAACTAGAATAAGTATCTTTTTCTAACCACTTTTTTACATGGTTAATTGGAGTTTTTTGTGTTCTCAATGTGTCACTTGTAAAACCAATCCCTTCTATCTCAGATACATAGCTATCAATGAAATTGCCATATAATCGAATAGCAGTTGGAAACTTAATGAATACCTTATCAGAAATCTCATTCAATTTATTTTTGAAACTCTGTTAATGCTTTTACCATATGAACCACTTGCTTTTTAAAGTTAATGTTTTTATGAGAACCGTCAATAGCTTCTTCATATTTACTCGCTGCTGTTCCGGCACGCTCTCCTTGCTGCTTTAATCCAGATTTACTCACAAATTTTACAATTACCATTTCATCACCTCTAATCTATACTTATCCAATTAAGTTTGTAATAAATATCTCTGCGTTTAAGCCTGATATTGTTAAATTTAAACTAAATTTTTTTGAGCATTTATCTCCTTAACCATATTATTTTTCTTCTTCAAATTTCTTCTTATATTTTTTTGGATAGTTGATTCCTCTTCATTAGACATTTCATCATATTTATTTCCATATAAATCCGATGCATCTCCGCCATTGTAAGCCTCATTTATTGCAAAATCTACTCCATTTAAACCACTTAAGGCAGATTCAAGTTCTGACATCTTGTGTTCTGCTTCTGATAATTTCTTCTTTAATGCCGCTAACTTTGCTGCTTTATCTGCTTTTCCCATTTATTTTCCTCACTTTTTAATCTATTCAATAAACATCTTAGTTTTTATCGCCCACTTGTCTTGTACAAAATAATTCACTTGTAAATCAAGCATTGATTCTCTGAGAGGTCTATTTGTTGCCTCAATGACTTGCTGATCATTAAGTCTTACTCCAATGAGCGCCTGTTTGAAACTTCGTACTTGCTTCGAAGCAGAATCATATTTTTTAGACAAACTACTCTCCGTAAGAACAATTGGTACATATCCAACTTTATATCCCTTTTCCAAAATTCTGCTAAGCTCATTTTGGCTATTAGTATCTAACTCATCAACTAAAACTGACATGTTGTAAATCAAAATATTTGCTATGTAATCGTAACGTTTATTTTGGAAGCGTTCGTCAATCTTCACAGAAAGTGCTAAAATCATTTCTTTCACTTCATCAATATCAGATAAAAGCATTACACTTTCTTCCGAATCTGAAAGAAAATGATAAGTTGGTGCTAAAACAATTGTATCTTTTTCAAATAGTCGACTGATATTTGTTAAGTAGTTTGTCATGGTTACCATTTGCTCTTCGCCTTTAGCAATATAAACTAAAGGTCCTATTCTTGGTTGCCAATGAACAGCTTCCGTGGTCTCTGTGTCTAGACCAATCGGAATATACTCATTCTTCTGACATTCAGACATATTAACAAAGTTATAGAAGTCCGCCTCCGTCAACTCCTCTGGTACCATCGGAATAGCACTTGGGCGTTGTCCGGTCCAAGCTTCTTGGGAGAGAAGCGACTTCCTGACGCAAGTTGTTGAGGACTTGTGCATCATTGGCACCCGCTACTGGCAAAGCCAGCTGGATAACATCGACTTCGTCACGCTTCATGAGTGCCCGGCCCTTGATGTCTTCCATGGTCGCCGCCAGAGGGGTAGAGCCCACGATGGAGCGGACTTCTCCCACATCATTCTGCGGCAGACTCAGCTGGTGCTTGAAGTTGGCGTAAAACTGTGCCCGAAGGTTGGACTGACGGCCCGCTGTCACCAAGAGGTGAACACCGATACTGAGACCTTCACGGGAGATCCGCACCAAGAGCTTGAAGAGCTCTGCTTCATAGGCCTCTTCCTTCATGGACTCATAGCTATCCAGTAGGATGACAATTGCCGGCTCTTGCTGACCGCTAGCCTGACGGTAGAGCTCTAGTGTACCAACACCATAGTCAGACAAGAGCTTCTTTACGCCGGTTGAGTTCCCGTTCCATGATACGTACAAACTTGGCAATCTTCTCCGTCTGATCCAAAAGCAGGGTATCAGCCACCTGCGGTAATTGGCCCAGTGGTGCCAGACCATTGGTCCCGAAGTCCATCAGGTAGAGGGTGACATCTTTGGGACTGAACTTGCGAGCCAAGTCCATGGCCGCACTTTGCAGGAAGGTTGTCTTCCCCGTACCAGGACTTCCGTAGAGCAGGATATGCCCATCCTTGGACAGGTTGACAGAGACGGGCTCTTGCTTCTGCGCCTGCGGAATATCCGCCATTCCAAGAAGGACGGAGACCGGCTTCTTCTGCTCCCAGGCTTCCTGCGGCTGGATCGGTTCCAGCTCCTGCAGGGTCATCCGCTCTTTAAGCGGTGGCAGCCACGGCTGTGGTACCGGTGGGATTTACTGGCTTTCTGTCAGTACTTGGATCTGGCTGACAATGGCCTCCAGCTCCGTCGGCACTTCCTTGATATCCTCGGCTAGGTCAAGACCCGATAGGTCTTGATTGAGAACTTCGTATTGGCCTAGGTCGTTGATCAGGTAGATTGTATGATCTTCAATTCCCATCTCATCCTTATCCGGCTGGTAGTCTGCCCCTGACCAGGCTGACTGGAAGAGTTCATAGACTTCATTATTGCCGACCTGAAGATAGGCCCGTCCAGTCTGGGTAATCTCCGCCGCATCTGGCGTCTTAAGCATTTCCATTGAGTCCGTCCGGTCTGCCACCTTGAGCGCCAGCTTAAAGCGGGAGTTGGACCAGATCTGATCATCCACCACCCCAGAGGGCTTCTGAGTAGCCAGGATCAAGTGAACCCCGAGGGAACGTCCGACCCGAGCGATAGATACCAGCTCCTTGATAAAGTCAGGCTGGTTGACCTTGAGCTCTGCGAACTCATCCGAGATGAGGAAGAGATGGGGCAGGGGTTCGGTTGCTTCCCCGTTCTTAAATTTCTTTTGATATTGGTTGATATGATTGACTTCAAACTCTCTGAAGAGCCGCTCCCGACGGTGAATCTCCGCATTGATGGAAGCCAGCGCTCGCATGGATTGGGCTCCGTCCAAGTTGGTAATGGTTCCCAAGAGATGAGGCAGGTTCTTGAAGAGGTTGGCCATTCCCCCACCCTTGTAGTCAATGAGGAGAAAGGCCACATCGTGTGGGTGGAAGTTGACGGCCAGACTCAGGATATAGGACTGGATGGTCTCTGACTTCCCAGATCCCGTTGTCCCGGCAATCAACCCGTGCGGGCCATGAGCCTTTTCATGCAGGTTGAGGTAGACCAAGTCTTCCTTACCCCGCAGGCCGATAGGTACTGCCAAGCTCTTATAAAGTGCATTCTGTTGCCACTTTTGCAAAACTTGCAGGTCCGAGAAGGTCTCTGCCCCATACATCTCCATAAAGGTGACCGTATCAGGGATTGAGCTCTTGAGATTCTGCAAGTGATTGAGCGGTGCCAAGGTCCGAGCAATACGCTCCTTGTCATAACCTTCTGGGAAATGATCCAAGCGGAAGTCAATTTCTCTGAGGATTCCCTCTTCCATGACCAACTGACCAGTGTTGCGGTCCTTGATATTGACAACCGTCTTGATATTCTCAGACAGTGAGCTCATCACATCCTGCACGAAGATGAGTGAGCAGCCCAGGTCAGTTATTTTATTTTTTTGGAAATAGCGGAGCAGATAAAGGATTCAAAAAATATAGAGTTTTCAAGTACTAGAAGAAAAACTTCCTTGTTTCATTATACCATACGAGAGAAATGGAGTAGGGGAAAGAAAAACCACCTGAATATCAATTCAGGTGGTTAATGAAATTGTAACAGTTGGAACGACTTTTCATTGTTTTGCTAGGTATTTTTAGAAATATCCCATAGCTATTTTAGCTTAGACTCATCATTCTAAAATTTGCTTTTAGCCGTCTCCAAAACAATCATCAATTACTTGACTAACATTTCCCATAAGGCTTGTCATATCTCCAACTTTATATCCCAAAGCTTGTGCAGCAGTACCCGAAGCGAGACTATCTAAATCACTCTTGAAATTTGTAAACCGAATTTGCAATGATTTAATAACTGCCCCAATTGCTTTTTGAGCACGAACAATGCCTTGTAAACTTGCTGCTCCATAAAATGCATCTTCCATCCCATTTCTAAATGCCGGTTTGAATCCACCTAACATAGATACAACTAGATTAATCGTTGTAGCCGCTGTGGTCAAGTCTATATCCACAGAATCAATATCTGTAATAGCAGTTCGAATTGTTGCAGATACAGAAATTAGAGGCTCTACTGTACCATATAATTTTTTCTTTTCCTTTTTATCAATTTTTAGCTTATAGTAAATCTCAGTAGGAAACTCATTGACGATTGTTTGGAGATCGTATTTAGTAGTAGTCATAACTTTATTAGTCTGTTCAATAGCAGCTTTTACACTGTCTAGATAACTACTAAACGATGAAGACATTTGATTAGCTAAATCCTCAGATCTAACATCTATTTGATCATCAAAAGCGCTAATAACATCGCGATCATCAAATATACCGCTTTCCTCTAAGTAGGAATTATAATCCTGTGAAACACTTGTATTAACATCTGGCACTGAACTAAAATCTAGACTATCAATATTTCTAGCCAATCCCCTGTCCGTTTCTTCTAAAGCAGTTTTAATAATCTCAGCTACTGAAATTGTATATGAGATACAAGAAATTATTGTTTGGATATTTTGTTCCAATACTCTTAGAATTTCATTAACAGCTTGTGGAATTCCATCTCCAAAATGTGAACGATTATCTAAACCAGTCGTACTTTTCTCAATCATCCCCTCAAATGAATTCACTAGCTCTGCGCCCTTGGTCCCAAAGCGAGTATACATACCTGCTTGAGGCCATAATTTACCATCAGATTTCCCTCCTGACGCCAATTTATGCAGATTGATATCCATTACGACACTCTCAGTATTTGACTTCATGCTGTTTAACTTTGAAGTAATTTTCCCATGATCAAAGTCATTACCAGCACTATCCAAATAGTCATAAAGTCCGCTTGTACCAAGCCAGTCAAATTTTCTAGAAAACTCTTGCGGATCATAAGCATTTAGTGTATCAAAAGTTCCTGTAATACCATCATAATTACTATAAGCTTTATCTATTTTTTGGACAGCATCAATCAAACTAATTGATTTCAAATGCTGGAAAACTGCATCCTTGAGGTTATTTTTACGATTTGATAACCCATTCATAACCTCTTCGTTTGCTTGAATTGCACGTTTAGCAACATCGGCCAAATCCTCCGCATGCCCTAAACTAGCTCTCAAATTTGTAATCAAAATAGTCATGGATGTTGTATCTAAGCGAATTTCTTTTGAGCCACCATACTTTGGAAATAGATCTTTAGTTGTAGAATTCTCAGGTGTTACTGCAAAATCAAAAATCCCATCTCCCTCAATATCAACACCAAATAACTGCTCTACGACAATTTGCTTCGTATATTGCAAAGCCTCTGCGCTCTTTCTGTATTCAGTCATATTGTGATGAATCGGCAAGTCAACAGCAATTACAGAACCAGGATATTTCGTTTCCATAGTTATCCCTAAAATACTCAACAAAGCAGGAGTATTTTTATCTAACAGCCATTCAGAAATTTCACCATCAAGTGTCTGCCCTTTAAACGAAATTTCTTTCCCACTTTGTGCCCAGGCAATATTAGTTAGTGCATCACGAGTTGTAGAAAAAGTAACAGAGTGACCTTTGTAATTCTTTCTCAACTCTTCAACTCGCTTAGCTTCTTCTTCGGCTGCTTTCAGTGTTTCAGGAGAAGTTTCTTTCAAATGAGAAAAGTAATCCCAGTACTGTTTAAGCACATCATCGTCTGGAAGTTTAATTAGTCTTATTCGTGAAGCATCAAATAGTCTACCACTGTAGTCTCCGCTAAATGTTTTTAAATTTTGTTTAAATTCCTCAAAATTCTTGCTACTATGAATAATTTTAAATAATGTAGAATTCCCATTCGCAATCATCTGTTGGGCTGTTGGGCCGTTTACTGACTGGGGAGCTCCTTGAAAGCCATAATTATAAAGTACTTGTCTCTCTAATGCAACTCTCCCACTCTGAAATTCCCCATAGGAGTGTCCTGTTGTTGTTGTGATATAGTGTCCTTTTGCCTCTACTCTATCATAGAAATCAATAGCAGGTTGACTCTTTTCTTTTAAATACAAAGAATCGTTTAATCCTATAGCTACATCCACAATAATATCCTTATGGCCATCAGCTTCATAGTCTGTTCCCGCATAGGAAATATAGGTTTCCCCAGTCAGTGTGTCTTCAACAGCAATAGCAGCAACACCCGACTTCTCGTCGTACATGGAGTCCACGATCTTATAACTTTTGTCATCTATACCAGAATCTTTCAAGACACCTACTGCCATCAGTTCTGGGCTTGTCCCACCATCAGTATAGGCTCTCTCGTATTCATATACTGCATCAGACAAGACAGCTGACATTTCAACTCGACGGTTACTTTTTCAATTCCATTCATTGATTATCCTCCCTATTGTTTAAATATCATTAAATCTATTTGAACAACCATATCCTTCGATTTCATTTGGATTGAAATCCCATAGATTGTTCCACTAGAATGTTTTATTCTTATTCGACAGGTAGTATCCTCTGGCATATCATACTTGTTTTTGAGATGTTTAAAGAGTTCAGAATGATTTTCTGGCTGGTAGATAATATCACGAAGCTCTGTTTCTGCACTTTTGAAAGTCTCTTTCACATCCAAGGAAGCGAAATGATCTCTTTGAACAACCAAGTTAAGAATCTCTTCATCAAATAAAGGAGTTATCTCCGAGCTGTAAGTCAGTTTACCGTTAGAATAAGTAACAGGAACACTCTCTTCTTTATCACCGATTGTTATTGTGTAGTCGCCCTTAATGTCAGATTGTGTAATATCTAAGTCCACTGAATATTTTTTGACTTCGTCTCCATGTTTTATATAAACATGACTTATGTAACCTTTTAATCCAGTAAAATCCTTTTTCTCTTGTTCTAAAAACTTAAACATTGGTTCAAATGTGCCTTCAAAATCATACTGTTCTCTTGTTCTGTTTTTTGGAACGGTGTAATCATCCAGTCTACAACCGTTCATCGATGCTATTGTCATAAGTACTATTCCTCCTAAGATAATGTATAGTATATATTTTGTCTTTTTTTTCATGTTGCCTCATTTCTATCGTATTCAAATTTAAATTCGACAGTTACTAAAGATATGGAAGTAAATTGTTAACGCATCAACACTTTAATCTTATTAAAGTCGTTCTCTTGAACGAAATAATGAACTTGAACATCCAACAAAGGCTCTCTTAAAGGTTTTTTAGCAACTGGCACAATCGTTTGATCATTAAGTCTCATACTAACCAAAGCTTGTTTGAAGCCTTTTGCAAGGCGCAAAGGCGGCTCAATATTCCGAGAGATGCTTTGATTTGTCATGACAAGCGAAGCATAGCCAGCATATAAACCTTGTTTAAAGATAAACTCAAGTCTCTTTTGTGCCATAGGTGTTAAGTTCCCAATTATTTCTGTTACATTATAGAGAATAATTGTTGCTGTATGATCCTTTAATTCCTGTTGTATGCGTTTCTTAATCTCTATTTCAAGAATTTCCAAGCAATTTTCTATATCTTGTATATCATTCTCATAAATGACTTCCTTGCCATATATTTCTAAATTTAGAGTAGAATATCGTGGCGCCAGCACAATCACCTTCTGCTTGCCTTGTGCAATCTGCTCAGTCAAAAGCACTCATCTGCTCTTCCTTGTCTGTCAAGTAGAGAAGATTACCCTTAGAGAGATTCCAGTAATTGGCTCAACCGTCTCCATATCCAGTCCTAGCGGTACGAGACCTTGCTCGTAAGCAGCTTGGACACTAGCCCGACTATAGAAGTCCGCCTC